>Ga0208078_1000047_pt1 | contig 39226 bp, 39 predicted proteins | sample NGESurdeep072012_3_FD_184468 | JGI IMG/M metagenome (GOLD analysis project Ga0208078, IMG submission 184468) | Arctic peat soil microbial communities from Barrow, Alaska - NGEE Surface sample 53-2 deep-072012 (SPAdes) | ecosystem: Environmental > Terrestrial > Soil > Wetlands > Peat ...
TTCTGCTGATTGTAAATCAGCTCCTGAGTCGTGAGCCGCCGGCCGTCTTCAGAAACAACGACAACGTTCTTGCGCGCGACCATGTTGTTCGTGCGAGTGTTAGTGGTACCGTACCGCGACGTCAGCACCGCGTCCTTGGCCCCCGTGACCGTGAAGAACGTCGTGTGGACGTTCTGGAGCTCGATGCGCGTATTGTCGTCGAAGAAATACGCTGTGTCCGCCTCGAGCTGCGCCCGCTGCAGCCCCTGATCTGTGAGCTTGAACCGCGCGCCAAACATCACCTGGTCCGCCGAATCGGCGAGGGCCGAGTGCGTGGCGACTGGAGGCTCCTTCTTGGAGCTGCAGGCCCCAGCGACCGCGATCGCAAGAATTCCAATCACTGGAGCAACGCGCACTAGACGACTCCCGCGCGCATGAGATCGTGGAGATGGATGACGCCGACGATCCGGCCGTCTCCATCGAGCACGGGCATGGCAACGATCCCGAACGTCTCCATGCGATAGACGACCGCGCTTCCGAGCTCGTCGGCGCGCGCCACCTTTGGAGCGCGGTTCATGACCTTCGTAACCGGGATCGGAAAGACGTTCTCTTCGTGCTCCATCAACCGCGAGAGATCCCCAGTGGTGATTACTCCCGCCACCGCGCCCTTGTTGGCCGTGACGATCGCGATTCCGCGGCGTTCGGCGAGCTGCACGACTGCCTCGCGCATCGTGGCTGACTCAGGGAGAGTTGGAAGGTTGTCGGTGATCATTACGTCGGATACTCTGGTCAGAAGCCGCTTTCCAATCGTGCCGCCAGGATGCAGCCGGGCAAAATCGTCCGCGTCGAACCCCTTCTCCTCGAGGAGCGCGATCGCTAGCGCGTCGCCCAGCGCGAGCGCCACGGTCGTGCTCGTCGTCGGCGCGAGGTCGTGTGGACAAGCTTCTTCCTTCACCCAACCGTCGAGCGCGACATCGCTGTGCCTCGCGAGCGACGATTTCACGTTGCTCGTGAGCGCAATCGTGCATACACCGAGGCGCTTCAAATGGTCGAGGAGACCCAGGACTTCATCGGACTCGCCGCTCTTCGAAATGAGAATCGCGACGTCAGACTTGCCGACGATTCCCAGGTCGCCGTGCACACTGTCGGCCGGGTGCAGGAAGCTCGCGGGTGTTCCGGTCGATGTAAGCGTCGCGGCGATCTTCCGGCCGACGAGGCCCGACTTGCCCACACCCGACACGACGACCCGCCCCTTCGAGCGGGCGATGGTCTCGACGGCGCGCGCAAAATCGTCTCCGATGCGGCGCTCCGCCTCGCCGAGCGCTTCAGCCTCCATTCGGAGAACCCGTCGTCCGCGCTCGACGATGTCCTTGTGCGTCATCGGTTGACGCGCGCCCAGATGTCTACGGCGCGGTCCAGCAGCGATGCCATCTCGGACAACGGCAGCATGTTGGGGCCGTCGCTGGGAGCGCAGTCGGGATCGGGGTGTGTCTCAAGGAAAAGCCCTTGAGCGCCGGCCGCGATGGCTGAAAGCGCGAGAATCGGAACGAATTCCCGGGCGCCGCCGCTGGCGCCCTCGGGTCCCTGCCCCGGTCTCTGGACACTGTGCGTCGCGTCGAAGATCACGGGCGCATCACACGCGTCACGAAGACGGGTGAATGAACGCATGTCAACGACGAGGTCGCCGTAGCCGAAGAACGTTCCGCGCTCCGTCACGGCGATGTCGCGGGAACGCCCTTTCGAATTGGAGCCACCACGGATCTTCTGCACCGCCCCGCGCATTCCTTCGGGTTGAATCCACTGGCCTTTCTTGACGTTGACCGGTTTCCCGGTCGCGCCGGCCGCTTCCAGCAAGTCGGTCTGTCTGCAGAGAAAAGCCGGGATCTGCAAAACGTCCACGACGCTCGCCGCTGGTCCGCACTGCTCCGGTGTGTGGACGTCGGTAAGAACGGGTAGGCCGGTTGCCTTCCGTACTCGGTCTAGTGCCTCGAGACCGGCATCGATCCCGGGACCGCGCGCCGCGCCGCGATTGGAACGGTTCGCCTTGTCGAAGCTCGCCTTGTAGATAATGCCGCCGGGAATCTTTTCAGCGAGCTTCGCGAGTGTCTCACCCACGCGGAGGTTGAGCTCGTCGCTCTCCAGCACGCATGGACCGGCGATCAGAAAGAGCTTGTCTGCCGGAAAGAGTTCCGCCACGCTATTCGCCCGCTTCTAGGGGCGCGCGCTTCCGGGTGCTTCTGGTTGGCGACTTTGCCAGGACTGCCGCTCCGATGAAGCTCGCAAAGAGAGGATGCGGGCGCGTCGGGCGCGACTGAAGCTCAGGGTGGAACTGGCAGCCGATGAACCACGGATGCGTCTGCAGCTCCACCATCTCGACCAGTGATCCGTCAGGCGAAAGCCCGCTCAGGTTGAGTCCGTGCTCTACGAACTGATCGCGGTACTTGTTGTTGACCTCGTAGCGATGCCGATGGCGCTCGCTGACTTGTGGAGCGCCGTAGATCGCGGCGGCCTGCGTTCCTGCCCCGAGCCTGCATGGATACGCCCCGAGACGCATGGTGCCGCCCATGTCGGTGACGTGCTGCTGGTCTTCCATCAACGAGATGACCGCATCGTCGCACTCGGGCGCAAATTCGCTGGAATGACTGTCGGACAAGCCGATCACGTTGCGGGCGAACTCGATGATCGCCGTCTGCATTCCCAGGCAGATTCCAAAGAACGGCAAGCCCGACTCGCGCGCATAGCGAATCGCTTCGAGCATGCCTTCGACGCCACGCACTCCGAACCCGCCTGGGACCAGCACCCCGTGGAAATCAGCCAGGAGCTCGCGCGTCTTTTCCCTGCTGGTGAAGAGGTCGCTGGCAAGCCATGAGATGTCCACCCCGACATCGTTGGCGATGCCGCCGTGAATGAGCGCTTCCTGGACGCTCTTGTAGCTGTCGACGAGGCCCGTGTATTTCCCGATCACCGCGATCTTCACTCGGCCGTGTGGGTGAAGCACACGCTCAACCATGCCGCGCCACTTCGAAAGATCCGCGGCTCGGCGGCCGAGCAGACCCAGCTTGTGCATAACCCGCTCGTCGAGCCCCTGCTCGTGGAACAGAAGCGGTATCTGGTAGATGGTGGGTACATCCCTGCTCTCGATTACCGCCCCGAACTCGACGTTGCAGAAGAGCGCGATCTTGCGCTTCACTTCCTCGGACAGCGCGCGTTCGGTTCTGCAGATCAGGATGTCGGGCTGAATTCCGATCTCCATCAGCTCCCGTACCGAGTGTTGCGTCGGCTTGGTCTTTACCTCGCCGGCAGCGGCGATATACGGCACGAGCGTGAGGTGAATGAAGATGGCGTTTTCGCGTCCGATCTCGTGGCGGTACTGACGAATCGCCTCGAGGAACGGCAGCGATTCGATATCGCCGACCGTGCCCCCGATCTCGACGATCACGACATCGCTCTCCGGGCCCAAACGCTTCATCGCGCCCTTGATCTCGTCGGTGACGTGCGGGATCACCTGCACCGTCGAGCCCAGGTATTCGCCGCGCCGCTCCTTCGTGATCACGTTGAGGTAGATACGGCCAGTCGTGATGTTGTTTGCCTGCGCGAGCGACCGGTCGATGAACCTCTCGTAGTGACCGAGATCGAGATCCGTCTCCGCGCCGTCGTCCGTGACGAACACTTCGCCGTGCTGGAAGGGCGACATGGTGCCCGGATCCACGTTCAGGTAGGGGTCGAATTTCATGATCGTCACACGCATTCCCCGCTCGACGAGAAGTCGTCCGAGGGAAGCCGCCGCGATCCCCTTTCCGAGCGAGGAAACAACCCCGCCGGTGATGAAGATGTAGCGCGTCTGCTGGCTGGAATTACCCTGCATTGGTTGCTGCTCCCGTCATAAAGGCATCCCAGCGCTCGTTGGCGTGCGCAAGGTCTTCTTCTGTGTCAATCCCGCTCGCCGGCGCTTCATTGGTGACTGCCACGCCAATGGGCAAGCCAGCGGCCAGCGGCCGCAGCTGCTCGAGACGCTCGATCTCTTCCAGCGGATGGGGAGGCAACGAGACCCATTCTCGAAGAGCCTCCCGCGAATACGCGTACACACCGATGTGCTGCAACGTCCGCTCGGCCAGCATGGCCCGGTCGGCTTGATCCCGGAGAAAGGGGATGGGCGCGCGCGAGAAGTACATCGCCCGTCCATCGTCGGCCACCACAACCTTAACAAGGCTGGGCGTATCGAGTATCTCCTTCCTGGCCCGGGAAGCCGCGGTGCCCAGCGGGAACGTTCCGGAAGAGACCAGCTCTGCGGCACCGCGCACCGCTCCGGGCCCGATGAACGGCTCGTCCCCCTGAACATTTACGATCGTCGTATATCCCTGGAATCGCGGCAGAGCTGCGACTTCCGCGACCCGCTCGGTTCCGGACGTGTGTTTATCGCTGGTCATCACGCATTCAGCCCCCGCCTGGCGAACCGCGGACGCGACCAATTCGTCGTCCGTGGCCACGACGACGGCATCAGCCACGTTCATTTGAGAGATTCTTTGCCAGACCCGGACGATGAGGGGGAGTCCGGAAAGGAGACGGAGTGGTTTGCGGGGAAGGCGCATTGCGCCGAGGCGTGCCGGTATGACTACTAGCGTCCCCATTACCCGCCCGTTTTCGCGCGACACGATGCAAAAGTCACGCTCAGTAATATACCAAGGGGGGACTACCGGAGCAAACTGATTTTCTCGCTCAGAGCGAGAGCGAAACGCCCACCGTGAAGGCCGATTTCCGCGAGAACGGCGAGCGAGTCTGTGCCGGATCAATGGTGTAGTCCGCCCGGACGAAGCTCACCCCGAGGCCGACTCCAAGATTCTGTATCAGGGATGGGAGCCCTCCGACCCCGGCACTGCCGGCCGCGTATCTGAGTCCGATGTACGGGCTCCCGACGAACGGGAGCTGAATCCGGTCGATCGGAATCGTGTAATCGCCCTGCACGAACAGGAGGCGGTCGCCGCCGAGCGCGAGAAGATCTACGGTCGCGAGCGTAGCCGCTCCGCCGAGATAAGCGAACCGCTGAACCGGGGCATCGCCCGATCCCCTGGTCGCTACGGCGTGCGCCTTGACCGCAAATGTCTGCGTGCCGAAGGTCGGAAAGGACACGCGACCGTCGAGCGTAGCCTGCGTAAAGGCTTTCCCCGGCTGTGGCTGGAGACAGATGCCTCCGACAGGGACGCCGGAACAATCAGGTTTGAGGGCCGTGCGGATGGATTGTTCGAGCATCGCATCAAACTTCGCTTCCAGGCCGCCTTGGATGACCTCGATCGCTGCTCCGCCAATGGCCGAGGTAATGCTTCCCCTGGCCACGCGCGGATTCGGCCTCCGCATCCTCAGATCTCCCTTGCGGCCGAAGACGCTCCATGGGGATTTGGTCGGTGCGAGCGAGCCAGTCGACCAATCACGTTCGATGTTGCCACCAATGAACGGAGTGACGGTGAGACCACTGCTCGTGATGGTGCGCGCAAATCGAGCAGTCGCGCGATCGCCCCGATAATAATTTCGCGAGTCGCTCCCAACGAAGAATGCCGCCGCCGAGTTCGTGAGATCACCACGAATCCACGCGTCGTTGGTGAACGTTCCGCGTCCGACGTAAAACCTGAGCTCGTTGTCGTCGCCTGGCCGAAGGCTTCCCTCGAGCGACGGATCCCACTTCCCCAGGTTCGAGCGGTAAGTGATGAGCGCATCGATGTCTACTCTGGCATCATTCAGCTCGAGCTTCGGGCCCCACGGCAGCGCGAGTCCATTCACTCGATCGTAGGTCGGAATCCGGAGGCCGACCCCGAGGGGGAGCGCTATCGGCGACTCGTGATACTCGGCGTATCCGGTGTCGGGCGCGGCGGCAGTCGTGTCCTGGGCGTGCAACACGGACGCGAGCCCCGTCAGGGCGATGGCGAGGCCAACCCTGACCACTATGCGCGCATTCATCCTGAGGCCCAGGAAAAACGTGACCGCCGTGCGCAGCTTCATCGTCCGATTGTAAGAAAGTTTCGAAGGATCTCCTTACCGCTCTCGGTAAGGATCGACTCCGGGTGGAATTGCACACCCCATACCGGATGCTCGCGGTGCCGGATTGCGTGGATCTCGGTGGAATCGTCTTTGGCCCTCGCCACTATCTCCAGCTCGGCCGGGAGCGAGTCAGTCTGAACAACCAAAGAATGATACCTCATCACCTCGAGGGGGTTGGGAATGTTCCTGAAAATCCCCTTCCCGTCGTGAGTGATGCGCGAAGTCTTCCCGTGCATCAGCGTTCGTGCGCGCACGACTTTCCCGCCATACGCTTCGCCGATCGCCTGATGGCCTAGACATACGCCGAGGATTGGAATCGACTTTCCCCAGCGTCTGATGGCAGCGACGCTGATTCCCGCCTCCGACGGCGTGCACGGCCCCGGGGAGATCACCATGCGCGTCACGCCCATCGTTCCGATGTCGTCGACGGTGATCTCGTCGTTGCGTTTGACGACCGGGTTTTCGCCCAGCTCGCCAAGATACTGGACGAGGTTGTACGTGAACGAATCGTAGTTATCGAGTACGAGGAGCATGGTTAATTCTACCCGAGCCCAATCACGCGCGGGGATGGAATTGTTTGTGTACCGACCGCAGATACTCGCGGTCGACGTGGGTGTAGATCTGGGTGGTCGAGATGTCCACGTGGCCCAGCATCTCCTGCACCGCTCTCAAATCAGCGCCTCCTTCCAACAGGTGCGTCGCGAAAGAATGACGCAGCGTGTGCGGCGATACGGGCTTGGTGATTCCAGCTTGGTTCACGTATTTGCGAAGGATCTTCCACGCACCCATACGAGACAGCGGCCGCCCGCGGGAGTTGAGGAACAGTATTCCCTTGCCTTCACCTTTCTCCAGCTTGGGGCGAAGCTCGCGCAGATAGATTGCGATCGCTCCGATCGCTCGGCGGCCAATGGGAACGAGGCGCTCCTTGGCGCCCTTCCCGAATACGCGTACGACGTGGTCCTGGAGCATCACGTCGCGGACGCTGAGCGAAATCCATTCCGAAACCCGCAGTCCGGCGCCGTACGCCAGCTCGAGCATTGCCCTGTCGCGGAACGCGAGCGGCTCGTCGAGCGAAGGCGCGGCGAGAAGCTTCTCGATCTCCTCGACGCCGAGCACTTCGGGAAGCGTGCGCCACTTCTTGGGGGTTTCCAGACGCTCGCTCGGATCGCGCACGACGTACCCCTCGCCGAGCATGAACTTGAAGTACGTCCGAATTGCGGACACGTTCCGCCTGATGGATGCCGGGGAGAGGCCGAGGTCCTTGAGGTGATATACGAATTCCCGGAGCATGCGGGCGCTGGTTTCAGTCGGGGATGACGCACCCTTGAGACTGGCATAGGTGACGAACCGGGCGATGTCGAGCTTGTAGGCGCGGCTGGTCTGCAGTGAGGCACCCTGTTCCAGAGCGAGAAAATCGTCGAACCGCTCGGTGTAGAACGCACGGGCCACCGCATCGTCCAGCTTCAGCTTACTCACGTTTTTTTGCCTGACGCTTCCATAGCCAGATTCCTAGTGCGAGCACGACAATCCCGATAGCAATCAGGCCAGCAACCTTGCCCGACCGCACGAGATACCGCTGAACTACATCCCAGTTGTCTCCAGCGCGGAATGCCAGAAACGTAATGAAGGCGAACCATACCCCGGACGCGCTGGCGACGGAGAGCATCACTTTGAAGGCGGGCAGCCTCATAGCTCCGGCGAACGGTGGGACGATCGCGCGCACTCCCGGAAGGAAACGGCTCACGAACAAGCCCAGGAAGCCGTACTTCTTGTGGAGCTTCTTGATTCTGTCTTCGGCGTCAGGACCGGCGTATTTCTCGATTCTCCGCAGAAACACCTTCGCGCCGAATCGCCGCCCGAGCGTGTACGTCACGCCAGCCCCGGCAACATTGCCGAACCAGCCGCAAAGGAAAACAGTAATCGCGGATCCGTGCGCTCTGTCGGCGAGAAAGCTTCCGAACGCGATCACCGCGTCGGAAGGAAATGGCGGAAAAAAGTTCTCAAACGCCGAGAGCGCGGCGATCGCTACGTAGAGAGATCCGAGAGGCAGGTCACCCAGCCATCGGGTCAGTGTCTGGAGCATTCGCTAGCGATTCCCTTTCAAGGTGGCGACCGCGATGCAGGCGAGTCCTTCCTTTCGCCCGATCCAGCCCATGCCTTCGTTCGACTTCCCTTTGACGCTCACGCTCGCGGATTCGATACCGAGGGCGGACGCCAGGCGGGCCCGGATTTTCTCGCGGTGGGGCGCGAGCCGCGGGGTCTCGGCCACGACGCTCACGTCGACCTGATGTACCACGTAACCGGCGGTCGCTATTCGCTTGACCGCGGCCTCGAGCATTCCTATCGAGTCACGATCCTTGTTGCTGGGATCCGTGTCCGGGAACATCTCGCCGATGTCGCCCAATCCGGCAGCGCCCAGAATAGCGTCGGTAACGGCGTGGCAGACGGCATCGGCATCGGAATGACCCAGGAGGCCGACTTCCGATGGTATTAGAACGCCGCCAAGCTTTAGAGGGCGGCCCGGGGCGAACCGGTGGGAGTCGTAGCCGATGCCGACGCGAACAGTCGCGTCGGCATCACGCGGCATCCGCGTGGACAGCGGGTGCGGGATCGATGAGCGAGTAGTCCTGCTTTCGGCGGGCAGGCGTGAAACCGGCGTCGCGGATCAGGCGCTCCATCTCCGCGGTCGACGTGCGATGCGTCGTGTTCGCGGCCGACACCACGTTTTCCTCGATCATGAGCGAGCCGAAGTCGTTGCAGCCAAAGCGGAGCGCGATCTGCCCGATCTTCATTCCCATGGTCACCCAGCTCGATTGGAGATTCGGAACGTTGTCGAGAACGACTCGCGCAAACGCGACCGTCCGCAGGTACTCCGTGGCGCCCGTCTTCGGTTGGTTAGACATCGTCGGGGTGTTCTCGGGCTGGAGCGGCCAGCAGATGAACGCGGTGAATCCACCCGTGCGCGACTGAACGTCTCTGACTCGCTGAAGATGCTCGAGCCGCTCCGCCAGCGTCTCGCCGAGCCCGTACATCATGGTGACGGACGTCTTCATCCCCTCGTTGTGGGCGAGCTCCATGATCTCGAGCCAACGGTCAGCACCCGCTTTCTTGGGCGCCACGATATCGCGAACGCGCTGCACGAGGATTTCTCCTCCTCCGCCCGGAATCGAATCGAGCCCGGCCTTTCGCAGCTCACGTATCACTTCAACCGCATCCATCCTGAACAGCTTGGCGAAGAAGTCGATCTCGCTCGGGCTGAAGCCGTGGATGTGGATCGGGTGATTCCGCTTGATGTACTGCATCAGGTCGAGATACCACTCGAACGGGATGTACGGGTTGTGGCCGCCCTGGATCAGGATCTGGACGCCGCCAAGTGACTTGAGCTCGTCGATCTTGGCGCCGATCTGCTCGAAGGAAAGTGTGTAGCCTTCCCCGTGCTTGGGCCTGCGCGCGAACGCGCAGAAACCGCAATCGGCCACGCAGACGTTCGTGTAGTTGATGTTGCGATCGATGATGTACGTGACCGTGTTTCCGGGATGCTTTTCCTGGCGCACGCGATCCGCTTCGACCCCCAACTCGAGGAGCGAGGCGTTGGTGTAAAAATCGAGAAGGTCGAGTGTCTCGCTCATGCGGCGGGAAGGAAGGTCAGGGTTCCGTTCGGGATCCGTCCGCGCTCGACGAGCCGCCGGTAGAACTCGGTCAGTCCGGCAAGGTGCGAGTACGACAATCCGTAGTCCAGGCCCGAAAGATACTCGGCGCAGACATCGCGCTTTACTCCGGTAGCCTGATGCGCCTGCTCGGCGAGCTCCGGCAAGTGGCGCAGGCCCCAGTTGCGTGAAGCGATGAGTCCGGCGTGGGCAACGAGGGCTTCCTTCACGTCAGTCGAGCGCTGTGCGACCCAGACCGCGAAGACGAACGGCTGTCCGGTCCAGTCCTTCCACATCTGGCCGAGGTCGTACACGTGCGGATACCGCTCGCGGTGATTGGAGCCGAGCACGAGTGCGGCGTCGCCGATCACGAGGCGGGCATCCGCGCCGACGTCTTTCGATTCGACCACGTCACGGATCTCCGCGTCGCCTGGGACGAAATGCGGCTTCGCATGCCAGACATTTTCGAACAGGAGCTCGAGGAGCGCGACGCTTGTCATCGAGCTTCTGCTGACGATGACGCTTCTCGATCCCAGCTCGGCGGCGGGACGGCGTGAGAACAGCATGACGCTGCGGACGGGACCGTCGCACGAGATCGCGAGGTCTGGCAGCAGCAGGTAGCGATCGGAGTCGCGCGCATACTCGACCGCCGACACGACGCTCATGTCGAGCTGGCCCGCGCCCATCCGTCGGTTCAGGTCGGTCGGAACCCCATCAACCAGCTCGGCGTCGAGCGGGACGATGCCCCGGTCGATCGCACCGTAGACCGGGTAGCAGTTGATGTAGGGGATGCGTCCGATTTTCATCAGGCCGCCACGGCCACTGTGGACGTGCGATCGAAGACGCGCAGAACGTTGTAGAAAGAGTCACGCTCGGCTGGAGTCTTGCCGGCCGATCTGATCAGATCGAGAATCTCGTCGAGGCTCAAGCCCTGTGCGGTGTGCGCGCCGGCTTCGTGGTAGATCTTCTCGCGCACCACCGTTCCCTCGAGATCGTTCACGCCGAACGCGAGCGAGGTCTGCGAGAGAAACGGCGTAACCATGATCCAGTGCGTCTTGATGTGCTCGAAGTTGTCGAGGAAGAGGCGGCCGACCGCGAGATTTCGCAGGTCGTCGAAGCCTGTCGTCGCGGTTCCCTGCCGGCCGAGCTCGATCCCCAGCTCGTTGTTGTCGGGGTGATAGGCGAGCGGAATGTAGGCGAGGAAGCCGTGGGACTCGTCCTGCAGATCGCGCAGCATGGAAAGGTGCTCGACGCGGTCCTCGATGCTCTCGACGTGACCATACAGCATCGTGCAGTTCGATCGGATCCCGAGCCGGTGCGCGGTCCGATGCACATCGATCCAGTCTTCGGCCGCGAGCTTCTTGTCGGCGATCGCCATGCGGACGCCTTTGCCGAACACTTCGGCGCCGCCGCCAGGCAGCGTGTCGAGCCCGGCCTCGCGGAGGGTCGCGAGCACTTCTTCTATTGATATTTTATCAATGCGCGAGATGTGCGCGATCTCGACCGCCGTGAGCGCCTTGATGTGAACGTGCGGATGGCGCTCCTTGAGACCCCGGAACATGTCGCTGTAGTACTGGAGGCCGGCCTTCATATCGAGCCCGCCGACGATATGGAACTCCTTCGTCAGTCCATTGGCGGCCGTCTCGGCTTCGGCAAATACCTGGTCGAGCGTGTAGTGATATGCGCCTTCCTCCTTCGGCAGTCGGGCGAAGGAGCAGAAAACGCAGGTCTTCCTGAGGTAGCAGACGTTGGTCGGATTGATGTGCTGATTGGCCGCGAATGTCACGACGTCGCCGTGCTTGTGGCGATTGGCGTAGTCGGCAAGCATCCCGACTCCGAGAAGATCGGGCGATGTGAAGAGAAGCTCCGCGTCGGCGTGAGAGAGGCGTTGGTGCGAACCCACCTTCTCTCCCACGGCTCTGAGCGCTCGATCGGAGATCTTCGCGAGGTCGAGCGATGTATCCGCAGGGCGGGTCATCGGCTCAGCGCGTGTAGCGTTTGATGGCGAGGGTGGTGTTGTGCCCACCGAAGCCAAAACTATTGCTGAGAACGGCGTTGACGTCGCGCTTGACGGAAGTGTTCGGTGTGTAGTTGAGGTCGAGCTCGGGCTGGGGATTGTGGTAGTTGATCGTTGGTGGAATGATGCCAGTCCCCACGACCATCGCGCTCACTACCGCTTCCACGGCGCCGGCGGCGCCCAGCATGTGGCCGGTGGCCGACTTCGTCGAGCTGACATTCACGGTCTTGGCGTACTCGCCGAAGACCGCCTTGATGGCGCGAGTCTCGTTGAAGTCGTTGGCGGGCGTCGATGTGCCGTGTGCGTTTATGTACTGGATGTCCTTCGGCTCCAGTCCGGCGTCCTTGAGCGCTCGCTTCATGGCGCGCTGCGCACCTTCGCCATCCGGTGCCGGGGCCGTCAGATGATAGGCATCGCCCGTTGCGCCGTAACCCACGATCTCGGCGTAAATCGTTGCGCCCCGCTTGAGAGCATGCTCGAGCTCCTCGAGGATGAGGATCCCGGCTCCTTCTCCCATCACGAATCCGTCGCGGGTCGCGTCGAAGGGACGCGAGGCCGTCTCGGGACTATCGTTGCGCTCGGAGAGCGCTTTCATGTTGGCAAAGCCGCCGATCGCCATCGGCGTAACGGTGGCTTCCGCACCGCCTGTGATCATGACATCCGCGTCGCCGTATTGGATCGTCCGATACGCATCACCTATTGCATGAGCGCTCGTGGCACAAGCCGATACGGTAGCGTAGTTTGGGCCTTTGGCGTTGAACATCATCGAGACGATACCGGCAGCGATGTCAGCGATGAACATCGGGATGAAGAACGGGGAGATCTTTCCGACTCCGCGCTCCCGGTAGACGTCGTGCTGCTCCTCGAAGCTCTTCAGTCCGCCGATGCCGCTACCGATGATGACGCCGATGCGATCCGGGTCCATCCCGTTCCGCTCGACAAGGTTGGCGTTGGTCATGGCCTGGCGCGCCGCGGCAACCGCGTACTGTGTGTACTGGTCCGCTCGCTTCGCTTCCTTCCGATCCATGTAGTCGAGCGGATTGAAGCCTTTCACTTCGGCGGCGATTCGAACGGGAAATTTCGATGCGTCGAACTTGGTGATTGGCGCGGTTCCCGACTTCCCCTCGATGAGGGACCGCCAGGTCGTCGCCACATCATTACCGACGGGGGTAATCGCCCCCAAGCCAGTGACGACGACTCGCCGCTTCATTACGCTCCGACCTTCTGGTTCAGATAGCCGAGCGCGTCACCGACGGTGCGCAGCTTCTCGGCGTCCTCATCAGGGATGTCGATGTTGAACTCCTTTTCGAACTCCATCACGAGCTCGACTATGTCCAGGCTATCGGCACCGAGGTCCTCGATGAAGCTCGCCTCATTGGTGAGCTTTTCACGCTCCACACCGAGCTCTTTCTCGATGATGTCTTTCACCTTGTTGGAATTGTCGGCCATTTGGTGGGTGTCCTCGTGTTTATGGGGGTGCGTGAAATATATCTAACTGAATATCTGATACCAAGTTACATCACACTCAACCTTCCACGGTAAAGATGGCCTCGACGCCCTTCAACCGTCTACGGTGAAGACGGCCTCGGGTCACATCACCATCCCGCCATCCACGACGAACACCTGCCCAGTGATGTAGGAGGCGAGGTCCGAAGCGAGGAAGGCGACCATGGCAGCAATGTCCTGTACCGAGCCAAGCCGTTCAAGTGCAATCTGTTGGCCCAACGCCTCGCGGGCCTCCTTCGTCATCCCGGCGGTCATCTCGGTCTCAATGAAGCCCGGCGCCACAGCATTCACGAGTATGTTCCGCGACCCCAGCTCCTTGGCGACGGACTTGGTGAGGGCGATGAGGCCGGCCTTGCTGGCCGCGTAGTTGGCCTGACCCTTGTTGCCGATCAAGCCGACGATGCTGGCGATGTTGATGATCCGGCCGGCTCTTTTCTTCATCATCCCCCTCGAAACGGCGCGAATCGCCGCGAACGCGCCACGCAGATTCGCGTTCTGAACCGCGTCCCAGTCGTCGTCCTTGAGGCGCATCACCAGGTTGTCACGGGTGATACCGGCATTGTTGACGAGAATGTCGATCGAGCCGAATGCCTTCTCGACGTCTTCCACCAGCTTGGCCACCGCAGCCGTATCGCCGACATCGGCCGCGAAGCCCTTCGCATTGTGGCCAATGGCAGTCGCGGCTTCCTCCGCCCGGCCGAGATCGCGACCCACGACGGCGACCCGTGCGCCGGATTCAGCCAGGGCTTCCGCGATGGCGCGTCCGATCCCCCGGGTGCTCCCGGTGACGACGGCGTTCTTTCCGGTGAGATCGATCTTCATTACGCGACCATCTGAAGAAGCTTCTCGACTTCGGGCGGAGTTCCGCACGAAAAAGTGCGGGCGCCTTTGACGAGCCGCCCCACCAGACCGCTCAAGACATTGCCAGGACCCAACTCGAGGTAGAACGCGTCGGGAAAACTCGCAGCAATGTTTCTGATCTCGGTCGACCAGAGAACGGGGGATGTGAGCTGCCGCAGCAGCAGGTCCTTTGCCTCGACGGCCGTTGTTGAAGCTCCGGCGGTCACGTTCGAGTAAACCGGATAGAGAGGATCCATAAAGGCTGACGTCGCGATCGCGTCCGTGAGCCCGACCACGGCCGGCTCCATGAGTGGCGAATGGAATGCCCCACTCACAGGAAGCTTGATCGCCCGCTTGGCCCCCGCCTCCTTTGCAATCTCCATCGCGCGCTCTACGCCCGCGATTTCGCCTGAGATCACGACCTGGTCGTCAGTGTTGAAATTGGCGGGCACCGCGAGTCCCACTTCCTTGGTCGCGCGCTGGCAGATCTGCTCGATCGGTGTCGTGGTCGTCCCAAGAATCGCCGCCATCGTCCCGGGACGCGAAATCCCGGCCTCGTACATCAGCTCGCCGCGCCTCCTCACGAGCTTTGCGGCTCCAGGCAGGCTCACCGCGTCGGCGGCGTGATAGGCAGTGAATTCTCCGAGAGAGTGTCCCGCGGCCACGCGGACGTACTGGTGCAGTGCGTCCTTCGTCAGCGCCCAAACCGCCGCGCCGTGCGCAAACAGAGCGGGCTGCGCGTTGCGCGTCAGCGTCAGCTCGTCTGCGGGCCCCTCAAAGCAGAGTCGGCTCAAATCCGTTCCCAGCGCTGCGTCGACCTCACCAAAAATGCCGCGCGCGACCGGAAATGCTTCGGCCAGATCTTTTCCCATCCCCGGCTTCTGCGAGCCCTGGCCGGGAAAGAGCAGCACGATGTCCACCGCCTAGAAGCGAATGACCATCGACGCCCATGTGAATCCGGCGCCAAATGCGACCATCATCACAGTCGAACCGTCCTTGACTCTTCCCGATTCGATAGCCTCGTTGAGCGCGATTGGAATCGAAGCGGAAGATGTATTGCCGTAACGGTCGACGTTCACGAAGACCTTTTCCATCGGGATGCCGGAATGTTTGGCTGTCGCCTCGATGATCCGCATGTTGGCCTGGTGAGGAATCAGCAGATCGATGTCGGTTCCCGTAAGGCGCGCGCCGTCGAGCGCGCGGTCGGCGGCGTCGGACATGGACCGCACCGCGTGTTTGAAGACCTCGCGCCCGGCCATTCTCACCAGATGGGAGCGCTTCTCGAGCACGTCCGCGGACATCGGGGTCGTCGCTCCACCCTCAGGGCGATAGAGAAGATCAGCCAGCTTGCCATCGCTCCGCATGTACGCGGACAGGATGCCCTTTCCTCCTTTGCTGCGCTTGAGAACAGCGGCGCCCGCTCCATCGCCGAAGAGGACGCAGGTCGAGCGATCCTTCCAGTCCACGATGGCGCTCATCTTCTCCGCGCCGATCACGAGAGCCGTCTCCGCGGTGCCCGACATGATCAGTCCCTCGGCCGTCGTCATGGCGTACAGCCAGCCGGAGCAGGCGGCACCGATGTCAAACGCTGCAGCGCGCGTAGCGCCGAGCTCCGCCTGGATGTCGACAGCGGTGGACGGAAGGAGGCGATCTGGCGTCGCAGTGGCCAGGACGATCACATCGATTTCACCCGGATGCACCCCTGCGGCATCCATCGCCTTCCTCGAGGCCTCGGAGGCCATCGAGCAGGTCGTCTCGCCGTTCTTCGCAATATGCCGCTCGACGATTCCGCTTCGCTCGAAAATCCAGTCGTGTGAGGTCTCGATGCCAATGGCGGCAAAATCGTGATTGGTCATCACGTGCGCGGGGACACCGCGCCCGGTGCCGGCGACGGCAGCAACTGGTCGCTTCATGCGGACTCCGCGATCGCGTTAAGGGCGTGAGCTGACAACTCGAGCTTCTCGCCGATCTGATCGTTCATACGGGTCTCCACGGCTCGGACCGCGACCATGATGGCGTTCTTGATGGCGCGCGGCGGTGAGTTGCCGTGGCAGATGATGCTGACGCCTCTCACTCCGAGGAGCGGGGCGCCGCCGTAGGCGGTGGAATCGAATCGGCTGAGCGCCGCTTTCACGTCCTTGGCATCGATGCCAGGGTGCTCGCTCAGCAAGCGCACGATCATGGGTGCCACGGCTTCGTAGAACTTGAGCACGACGTTTCCGACGAAGCCGTCGCAGATGACGACGTCGAAGGGGCCGCGCTCACTCGCGCCGGCGGGGAGATCGCGGCCCTCGAGGTTTCCGTGAAAGTTGAATCCGGCTTTCCGGAACAACACGTGCGCGTCCTTCACGACGGCGTTTCCCTTCTCCGACTCCTCACCAATGGAGAGAAGGCCGATGGAAGGATTGTCGCGACCGAAGATGCACTCGGCGTACACCGCGCCAAGCCACGCGAATTGCAAGAGCTCTTGCGCGGAGCAATCCACGTTCGCGCCCGAATCGATAACGATGACCGGGTTGCTTGCAGTGGGGAATACGGTGGCGATAGCGGGGCGTGTAAGGCCCGGGTGGAGCTTGAGCAGCATCGCCGACGACGCCATCTGTGCGCCGGTGTTGCCGGCGGAAACGAAGGCGTCGGACTTTCCGTCGACCTGCAGCTTGAGTCCGACGACCATCGAGCTGTTGGGTTTTTTGCGGAGGCCGGCAGTGGGTTTCTCCGACATCTCGATGACCTCGGGCGCCTCGACGATCACGAGCCGATGGCGCGACGAGGCGGCGCCGGAGAGCTCGCCCGAAAGCAATCTCGCGACCTCCGCCTCGATGACCGATGTCTGTCCGACGAGCTGCACGGTGTGCGCACCGTCGAGCTCCTGCAGGGCGAGTAAAGCGCCGGCGATTGTCGCTTTGGGAGCGAAGTCTCCCCCCATAGCGTCCAACGCTATTCGCGCCAAACTAGGCTTCCTTCGGTTCTACTCGCTGTTCGCCATCGTAGTATCCGCACTCCGCGCAGACATGATGCGGACGCCTCATGCTCTGGCAGCGGGGACACTTCTGGATGACGATCGCAGGCGCGATCTTGTGCGTGTTGCGTGCGCGTTTCTTTCGCTTCGAGGTGCGTCGCTTCGGGACGGCCATTGGATCTGTTCCTTAAGGTGGTTTGACGAGCTAGTGTGCGTCGCCCTGATGCTTGAGCAACGCGCCCCAGCGCGATTCAGTCTTGGTTGGTGCGCAGTTGCAAGTGCTCTCATTCAAATTGGTACCGCAAGTCGCGCAGAGTCCTTTGCAATCGTCTCTGCATTGGACGTACGCGGGAGCCGTGAGCAGCCACGTCTCTCTGACCGCAGCGCGGAGATCCAGCATCCGCGCATTGGGATCGTACAGAAACACGTCCGGATCGTCCGCTTCGTCAGCGCCGATGCCGGCGAGAAGGAAGTGTACCTCCTCATCCACTGCGACGTCGACTTCTTCCAGGCACAACCGGCAAGGAAGCACGAGCCCTCCGTCGATGCGACCGGAAAAATAGAATCTTTCCTCGCCCGCCGACGACAATCTTCCGATCACCCTGACGGGCCGCGACGGGCGGACATCTCCCTCTTCCCAAATGGGATCGTCCGGTTGAATCGAGCCGTCCACCTGGACGGCTTTGGTCTCCAGCGAGCGGATGTCAAAGGACAGCATAAGCGCTTTAAATTAGCGGGTTTAGCCCCCCCATTCCAGTGCAGTCCTCTCAGTTTTTTTCGCGCATGAGTTTCGCAACTGAAGACTAGCTGGCGGGGGCTGTGCGCGGCCCGGCCAGGGGCTGCGAGCGAACGACAGTTCGCTGCGCGAGGACTAAACCAGCTCGGATTCGGGGAAAAAGAACCTTGCTTCGCGCTCGGCGTTTTCGTCGGAATCGGAGGCGTGGATTGCGTTCCGCTCTTTCGACTCCGCGTAGAGCTTCCGAACCGTTCCCGCGTCCGCCTCGGCGGGGTCGGTTGCTCCGATTGTCTTGCGGAGCGTCGCAACCGCGTCGGCGCGCTCGAGCACGATCGGCATGCACTTGCCGGACGTCATGAAGCGAACGAGCGGCGCGAAGAACGGGCGCTCTCGATGAACATCATAGAAAGCCTGCGCCTGCGCCTCTGTGAGCCGCATGACACGGGATGCGATGATCTTGAAGCCAGCCTTCTCCAAGTGCGCGACGATCTGTCCGCCTTTTCCGGAATTGAAGGCGTCGGGCTTGATGATGGTGAGTGTTCTCTTGCCAGCCATTTATCGGTTCTATCCTAGCGCATAGCGCGTTTGAGTAAATCCACCACGTCGATGGGACGCTTGGCAACGCCCACGCCGTTCTCCTCGAATGCCTGCATCTTTTCGGCGGCAGTGCCGGCGGAGCCGGAGATGATTGCTCCCGCGTGTCCCATGCGGCGTCCCGGCGGCGCAGTTTGTCCGGCGATGAAGCCGACGACTGGCTTCTTCATCTTTTCGCGGACGAAGCGCGCAGCCTCCTGCTCATCGGTGCCCCCGATCTCTCCGATCATGACGACTGCCTTGGTCGCCGCATCCTTCTCGAAGGCGTCGAGGCAATCGATGAAGTTTGTGCCGTTGATTGGATCGCCTCCGATCCCGACGCACGTCGTCTGACCGATCTTGGCGCGAGTCATCTGAAAGACGACCTCGTACGTGAGGGTGCCCGAGCGACTCACGAGGCCGACGTTGCCAGGCGTGCAGATTCTGCCTGGAATGATTCCGACCTTCGACTGCCCGGGAGAGATCAGGCCCGGGCAGTTGGGTCCGAGGAGGCGGGAGCCTCGCTCCTTCACGTACGGATAGACCCTCGTCATGTCGAGCACGGGGACCCCCTCGGTGATGCAGACTATGAATGGAATTCCGGCGTCGGCCGCTTCCATCATCGCATCTGCGGCGAATGGAGGCGGTACGTAGATCACCGTCGTATTCGCTCCGGTCTTCTTCACAGCCTCCGCTACGGTGTTAAAGATCGGGACCTTATCCTCGAACTTCTGCCCGCCCTTCCCTGGCGTCACGCCGCCGACGACCTGGGTTCCGTACTCGATCATCTGCTTCGTGTGGAAGGAACCGTCCCTCCCAGTGATGCCCTGGACGAGCAGGCGCGTGCTCTTGTCGATGAAGATGCTCACTTCGCCTTCCCTCCAGTGGCGAGAGCTACTGCCTTCTTCACCGCCTCGTCCATATCGGTCATCGCGGAGAGTCCGCTCTTCTTCAGGATTTCGAGCGCGATCTCCTCATTAGTGCCTGTGAGCCGAATGACGAGCGGAACCTTGAGCGGGTTCTGCTTGATCGCCGTAACGATTCCATTCGCCACATCGTCGGTGCGCGTGATTCCGCCGAAGATGTTGAAGAGAATCGCCTTTACGTTCTTGTCGCTGGTGATGATGCGAAGCGCGGCGACCACCTTCTCCGGATTCGACGAGCCGCCGATGTCGAGAAAGTTGGCCGGTTCCCCCCCATAGTATTTGACGAGATCCATTGTAGCCATCGCGAGACCAGCGCCGTTGACGACACAGCCGACGTTGCCGTCGAGCTTGATGAAGGTGAGGTTCGCCTTTCTCGCCTCGACCTCGCTCTGCTCTTCAGCGGACTCGTCGCGGAGCGCGGCGATGTCCGGACGGCGATCGAGCTCGTTGTCGTCGATGACCATTTTCGCATCCAGCGCGACGATCTCTCCGGCGGGCGTCGTCACCAGCGGATTGATCTCGGCCAGCGATCCACCGTTCTCGGAGAACGCCTTGTATAGCTGCAGAAGAATCTTCGCGGCGGCGCGAACCTGCTTCATGTCGGAATAGAGGAAGAACGCGAGCTGCATGGCCTCGAACATCTGCAAGCCGTAACGCGGATCGACCGCGTGGCGGAGGATCTTGTCGGGCGTCTTGGCCGCGACTTCTTCGATGTCAATTCCGCCGGCGGGACTCGCCATGAACACCGCTCGCTTGGAGGCGCGATCCACGATGATGCCGACGTAGGCTTCACTGGCGATGTCGGCCGCCGGTGTGACGAGAACCTTTTTTACCGGGAGGCCTTTGATGACCAGCTTGAGGATCTGGGCGGCAACGTTCCGCGCCTCCTCAGGCGTTTTGGCGAGTTTTACACCGCCAGCTTTTCCGCGACCGCCGGCGTGAACCTGCGCCTTAATGACGACGGTGGTGCCAAACTTTCGAGCGATAGCCTGTGCTTCCTCCGGCGTTGTCGCGACCTCGCCGGGCGGGATCGGGATGCCGTACTTCCGGAAAATGTCCTTTGCCTGGTACTCGTGGATGTTCACTCTTGCTCCGAACGCGTGCGTGCACGCGGATTGTCGATATTGATGTGAAGCTTTATGGAAGTATTTCCGTACCACCAACGCCCTGCACCGCCGCTCTTCCCTTGCTCAACTCAGTAATAATGGCACGACCCTGTGTTCGACGCACGTAATCCGCGGCAGCCGCAACTTTCGGAGCCATGCTCCCTTCGCCGAACGCTCCTTCGCTCGCGAGCCGATCCGCCTCACTCACGGTCATCGAGCTGATCGCGCGCTGCTGTTCAGTGCCCCACCCAGTATAAACGGCATCGACATCGGTGAGAATCAGGAAAAGGCCGGCGCCAAGCTCTCTCGCAAGAACTGCGGCGGCGAGATCCTTGTCGACCACGGCGTCGATTCCCTCGAGCCCAAGCACGGCGTGACGATATACAGGCACGCCGCCGCCGCCGCATGCAATCACGACGGTGTTGCGCTCGAGCAGTGTCCGAATCGTTGCCAGCTCGTGAATCGCCAGCGGCTTGGGACTTCCGACGACGCGTCGAAAGTGTCCCTTCCCATCCTTCTTCACCGAATGACCCTGCGCCTTCAGCTCACGGGCGCGCACAACCGAGAGTCCATGTCCGATGAATTTCTTCGGATCCTTGAGGGCCGGGTCATCGGCGGCAACTTCGACCTGCGTGAGGACGGTAACGACGTCTCCCGCATGCCCAGCCTTTCGCAGCGCGTTCTCGAGCGACTGCTGCAGCATGTAGCCGATCCACCCCGCCGTACCGGCCACGAGCACGCCGAGCGGAAGCGGCGAGACTTCGCTCCGAGCCTTTTCGTTTCTTACCAGCTCGTCTCCAACCTGCGGCCCGTTGCCGTGAACCACCACGACCCGCCAACCATCAAGCACGAGATCGACGATCGGGCCCAGGCTTTCGCGCGTGTGGCGAAACTGGTCGGCGATAGTCGAGTGCTCTCCCGGCGGGGAAAGCGCATTGCCGCCGACCGCGATTACAGCGGTCCGTGTCTCAGTCATCTGTGCGTGGGTCCAATGAGGCCGCCGAGCGAATCGTATGCGACCCCGAAGGCCTTGAGATCGGCGGCGGCGAGCGCGGCCCGCATGCGATTGTAGAGACGAGTCACCGCGGCCCTGAATGTCGAGTCGCTGCCTAAAGGCGACGATTCCGCCGCGATCGGCGACCACGGTGTCGTTGTCAGCTCGCGCGCAATTCCGGGAGCACGATAGTCGGATGCGTTTGGAAACGCTGTCATCCAGGTCTGCGCTATCGGATCGGGAGCTGGATCCGCTGCCATCATCACTCGAGCCGTCCTCGCGTTCACGAGCGCGGTGGCGGCGTGTCTGAAATAGCTGCGTTCCTCTCCCGCGAGAATGTAGCGCTCGCTGAGTGGATAATTGGACGAGGCGGTATACAGCTCCAGCTTCCAGTAGAGCGTATCGGAGTGAAACATCGGCTCGACCATGCTTCCTTGCGCGAAGATCGGCGCAAGAGCGCGAATTCTGGTCCGCACGTCGCGCACGCTGACAAGCCTGGCGCGCCGCGGGAGCGAGTCAGAGAGAAGATCCACTGACTGATACGCCCACGCGTATCCCAGTCGAGAGAAGCCGTCACCTAGCCGCTGCCCCGCGACGTCCAGCTGTGGATCGGAGACGAGCACCAGACCTTGCGCGCCGGGATAGACGAGGGAGTCCTGCCGTAGCAGCTGCTGACCCGCCGCGCTCGTGACCACGCTGTCGAGTGCCGCTGACACCGCGGACTTCCGCAAGGCGTCGTACGATGCCGCGGTCAGGGTGTACGCGCGCTCCGTAAAGTCGGCGCGGGTGGCGGCGTACGGACGGTCCTGCACCATCTGCGTTTCACGAGGAGTGAAGCGCCGGACGAGCAGCGGAACGATTTCCTGGACGGCCACGGACAACACCACGATCACTGTGACGGCGATGAAGCCGGTGCGCAGCTGTCCCGTCCACCCGCTCACAAGTACCGTAATCGCCGCAGCGGCCGTGGCGACCGAAAGTATGACCAGCCCCGGAAGGAGCCATTGATGATCTACGAACGAAAAGACCCCACCCTCACCGCTACCGTGCATCAGAAGCTCGTACGATTCCAGCCGATAGCTCCACATCGTGATGAGTAGGAGCATCGCCGCCAACACGCTCAGGTGCCGTCTGACGCGCGCGCTCATTCGAAGGCCGGCTCTCTCCCATCTCAAGCCGGGTGTAAGGGAGTAGAGGATGACGACTACGATCGAGACTCCCACGGCCAGCAGCATCGCCCACGAGTAGGTCGCTTTCTCGAAAGGAAGCCAAGTAGTGTAAAACGCGAGATCGTGCTGGAAGTAAGGATCGCTCTCGCGGAAGCTGACTTCGAGCCGCGCCAGCGCCAGCGAGGTCCACGGCGGAAGCGCCGGCGTGACCGCGGCGGCGATCGCAACCGAGAGGAAAAGGGCGAACCGGTCGATGTATTTGCGCGGCACTGCCTCGCCAAACTCCACGTTGGCCAGCCGTCGAGGCAATGTCAGGACACCAATGCTCCGCCCGAGCGCGGAGAGATTTAGAAAGGCGACGAGCACCGCGATGACGGAACCGATCCCGTAGATCAGCAGCAGATCGCCAGCCCTTTCGCGCCAGAGCGAGCTCGCTCCGAGCACGGCGTACCACGTGTAATTGGCGTACAAGGTCGACGCCGCGCGTCCGCCGACGAGTACCGCCGCCGCGACGACGACCCCGATGAGGAGGCGCCTGCGGGTGGAGTACGTCACATCAAACCTTTACACCCTTGGAGCGGAGCCAGCCCTGCATCTCGGATTGAATCTTCTCAAGCTGCTCCTTCGTTCGCGCTTCGAACCGCATGACGAGCACGGGCTGAGTGTTCGACGCCCGGATGAGTCCCCACCCGTCGCCGAAGAGGACTCGCGCGCCGTCCACCGTGTTGACCTCGTATTTGGCGCCAAAATACTTCTGGGCCTCCTCGACGATCCCGAACTTCTTGTCGTCGGGACAGTCTAAGCGGATCTCGGGCGTGGAGACGAAGCGCGGCACATCGGCCAGCAGATCGCGAACGGTCTTCCCCGACTCGGCAACGATGCGAAGCAGCCGCGCGGCGCCGTACAGGGCGTCATCGAATCCGTAAAAGCCCTCGGCGAAGAACATGTGGCCGGACATCTCGCCGGCAACCGGCGCGTGAGTCTGGTGCATCTTCTCCTCGATCAGCGAGTGTCCCGTCTTCCACATCACGGGAATTCCTCCGGCCTTCTCGATGGTTTCCGGCAGCGCCTGCGATGCCTTGACATCGAACACGATTGACTGGCCCTTTCCCGTTCGCGCCAGCGCATCGCGCGCGTAGATGATCAGAAGGTAATCGCCCCAAATGATCTCGCCCGTGTGGTCGATGACGCCAATCCTGTCCGCGTCCCCGTCGAACGCGATGCCGATGTCGGCCTGATCCTGTTTCACCGCGGCGATGAGGGCTTCAAGATTTTTTGGAACGGTGGGATCGGGATGGTGATTCGGAAAGGTGCCGTCGCTCTCGCAAAAGAGGTAGCGCGGCTTGATGCCGAGTTTCTGGAAAAGCTTCGGCGCAACGAGAGCGCCCGCTCCGTTCCCGCAATCGATGACGACCTTGAGCGCGCGCCGAAGCTTTCCGACGCGCGCGGCGATGTCGTCGATGTAGCGGTCGATGATCTGCTCGCCGCGAAGCGTGCCCTTGCCGCGCGGAAACTTGCCGGCGAGAGCAAGCTCGTAGATGTGCTGTATGTCCGCGCCGTAGATGGAGCTGGTGCCGAGTCCAAGCTTGAACCCGTTGTACTCGGGCGGGTTGTGTGAGCCCGTGATCTGGATTCCGCCGACAACGGCGAGATTGTGCTGCGACCAGTACGCAAGCGGAGTGGGGACGACCCCGACGTCCACCACGTCTAGGCCGCTTGCCAGCAGCCCTCCCACCAGCGCGCGGTGCAGTCCTTCCCCGCTCGGCCGGTTGTCACGCCCGACGGCGAGCGCGCCCTTCACTCCTCTTTCGACCAGGAACGCGGCGTACGCGCCGGCGACTGCGGTGGCTACTTCTTCAGTGAGATCCTTCCCCGCGATGCCACGGATGTCGTACTCCCGAAAGATCGCGCGTGAGATTGCCATCGCGGTTACCGCGATCGCTGCGCGACTTCCTTGCTCACCGCCGGCGTGCTGCGCTGTGTCAGGGAAACAAGCGCGTCTGGGAAAAGCCCGAAAAACAGGATGATGGCGGCCGAGCCCCATACCACGGCGCGGGTCCAGCCGCCGGCGCGCTCGGGCAGAATAGCGGTACTCGAGCGCGGCTTCATGAACATCACCATCACGACGTACAGGTAGTATCCCGCGCTGACGACACTCATGACGACCAGAATCACAGCGAGTCTGGTTTGCGGGAACGGGGCCTTGAGTGCGGCCTCGAGGATGTACCACTTGGCGAAGAATCCAATTCCGCCGAAGATCGGGAAGCCGAGCAGGGCGAGCATGAACACCGCCATCGCCACCGCGAGTCCTGGTCTGACGCTCCAGAGGCCGGCGTACTCCTCGACGCCCATGTTGTCCTCTCCCGCCCGGCCGAGCGCGACGATCACGGCAAAGGCGCCGAGCGTCGCCATTGTGTAGGCAAAGAGGTAGAACATGAAAGCGGAGCTGCCGAGGCTCGTGCCCACGACGAGTGCGACCAGGATGTAGCCCGCGTGGGCAATGCTCGAATATGCGAGCAGTCGCTTGATATTCCTCTGTGCCAACGCGACCAGATTACCGACGACCATGGTGAGCGCGGCCAGCCACCACACCGCCTCGTGCCAGGTCGAAAGCAATGTGGGAAAGGCTTCGAGCCAGAGCCGGAAGAGCGCGGCAAATGATGCGGCCTTCACGGCCGCAGCCATGTACGCGGTAATCGGGGTCGGTGCGCCTTCATAGACGTCCGGCGCCCACATGTGGAACGGCGCCGCCGCGACCTTGAAGCCGAAGCCCACCAATAGAAGCGCGATGCCGACGAGCAGCAATCCGCTGTGCTCGAGGCCGTAGCTGATGATGTTGGACCGGATGGCGACGAAGTTGGTAGCACCCGTGGCTCCGTACACGAGAGCGATGCCGTACAACAGGAACGCCGTCGAGAACGCGCCGAGCAGGAAATACTTTATCGCGCCCTCGGCGGATCTCTCGCGTCGGCGATTGAGGCCGACGAGAACGTAGATCGCGATCGACATCAGCTCGATGCCGAGAAAGACGATGATGAGATCGCGCGCGGCGGCCAGAATCATCATCCCCGACGTCGAGAGCAGAAGCAGGACGTGCGACTCTCCCGGGGTGATTCCTTCGCGCCGGTTGTAATCGAGCGACATCGCGATGGTGCCGAGCGTCGCGATCAGAAAGATCTCGTCGGCGGCCCAGCGGAAATTGTCGACGGCGATGACGCCGTTGGTCGCTGTGTAACCACGATACGCGTAGTAACCCACTGCCACCATCGTCAGGACGCAGAGCACCATGCTCAGGATTCCGACGCTCCGCTGGTGCTCGTCGCTCTCGCGCCGCCACCCTGACCAGAGGAGAAGAATCATCGCTCCGCCCATGAGGAGCACGTCGGGGCCAAGGGCCGAGGTGAGCTGGGCGGGCATGCTCAGGTCGAATTGCATCAGCGGCCGGCCTCGCTTACCTGTGGAAGGCTTCCCGCGCGCTCGACGCGATTGACGAGGAGCTGCGCCGATCCTTCCATCCTGCGCAGGACCGGCGCGGGATAAACGCCGAGCCAGATGATCACGGCCACTAATGGAACCAGGAGAGCCAGCTCACGCCTGTTGAGATCGGTCAGATGCTCATTCTCGCCCTTGTCGAGCGGGTTGAAGAGGATCCGCTGAAGCGCCCAGAGCAGATATACGGCGGCGAAGATGACTCCCGTTGTCGCGATGATCGTCAGCACCGGATACGTGCGGAACGACCCGATCAGTACCAGAAATTCTCCGACGAATCCATTGGTGCCGGGAAGCCCAATGCTGCTGAGCGAGACAAACGTGAGAATCGCGGCGAACATCGGCACCACTCGGGCTATTCCCCCATAGGAGTCGATCTGGCGCGAATGCCGGCGCTCGTAGATGATGCCCACCAGAAGGAACAGCGCGCCGGTCGAGATGCCGTGATTGATCATGACCATCAGCGCACCCTGCACGCTCTGGAGCGTCAGCGCGAAGATGCCGAGCATGACGAATCCGAGATGGCTTACCGACGAATACGCCACGAGCTTCTTGAAGTCCGGCTGCACCATTGCGACCAGGGCGCCATAGATGATGCCGATCAGCGCCAGGATGAGGATGATCATTCTGATCGTCGGATTCATCGCCGCGCCAGGGAAAAGCGGCAGCGCAAATCTCAGGAATCCGAAGGTGCCCATCTTGAGCATGATGCCGGCAAGGATCACTGATCCCGCGGTCGGAGCTTCGACGTGCGCGTCAGGAAGCCACGTGTGGAACGGAAAAATCGGCACCTTGACCGCGAACGCCAGGAAAAACGCCCCGAACAGCCACAGGGTCGCTCGCTCCGTCAGGCTCCCCATTGCAAGCAGGTGATCGTAGCTGAAGTCGGGCGTCCCCGTCACGGTTTTCGCGTGCAGTCCGAGGTAGATGATGGCCACCAGCATCAGCAGCGATGGCAGAAAAGTGTAGATGAAGAATTTCATGCTCGCGTAGACGCGGCGTTCCCCACCCCAGATGCCGATGATGAAATACATCGGCACCAGCATCACGTCCCACATCACGTAGAAGAGGAAGAGGTCGCGCGCCAGGAACACTCCCAGCATGCCGGTGGTGAGAATGAGAAGCAGCGCGTAATAGCTGCGCACCTTGGTGCGGATACTCGTCCAGCTCCCGAGAACCGATAGCGGCATGATGAAGGTCGTCAACAACACCATCATGAGCGCGATTCCATCGACGCCCAGTGTGAAACGGACCCCCCAGGTCGGAATCCAGCCGATATCGATCGGTGCCTGCCACCCGGTGTCCGCCGGATTGAACGACCACCAGAGCCCGATCGAGACCACGAACTCGAGCACGAACAGCCAGAGCGCAACCTGGCGCGCGGCGGGGGTCTCCACGCCCGCGGCAGTCGCCGCCGGATCGCGGACCGGCAGCAGCAGCACGATCACGGCGCCGACGAGCGGGATCGCCAGCAGCGCGGGGAGCACCCAAAGGTTGTAGCCGATCGAGTCGAGAAAACTTGCCATTGATCAGTTCACCGAAGGGTGAATGCGCCAAGCATCACCAGCACTCCCACCACCAGAAACCACGCGTAGACCCCAACGTTCCCTGTCTGCAGGCGCGATCCCACCCAGCCAAAGCCGCGCGCGAGAGCAGCGCTTCCATTGACGAAGAATCCGTCGATCAGGCCATTGTCGATCACACGCCAGAGGAAGCTGCGCGACACCGCGTAGGTCGGCTCGACGATCGTTCTTTCGATGCCCTCGTCCACGTAATACTTGTGGGCCACGACCCCTTCGAACCCGTGCTCGGGCACGGCGTCTCGCTTGCGTGGGAGACGGTCGGGCTTGAGCCGCGCCATCGCGAGCACGATACCCGCCACGGCGATCACAACGGCGGCACCGATCAGCATTTGCTCAGTCGCCGCGGGAGCCTGCGCGGCTCCCGCGGTGATGCGCGTTGTCGCTTCGCCAACCACTGGATCGAGCCAGTGCGCGAGAAGCTCCCGAGGACCCAACGGGATGATGTCGGTAACGACTTCAGGCAGATTGAGCCAGCCGCCAAAGACGGCCAGGATTCCGAGGACGACGAGCGGGCCGGTCATGATCCACGGCGCTTCGTGCAGAGCCTTCTCCTCTTCCGTTCCCGTGCGGGTCGGCCCGTGGAACGTGTAGAGCATCATCCGCGTCATATAAACCGCGGTGAGAAATGCGGCTGCAAGGCCGATCGCGTAGATGATGTAAAGCAGCGTACTGCCCGGGATTCCGAGCCACGTGGCCGATGCGAGCGTCGACCCCTGCGCTCGCGCGAACACCGAGCCCAGAATCTCGTCCTTGGAAAAGAAGCCCGAAAACGGCGGTATCCCTGAGATCGCCAGTGTCGCGATCCACATCAGCACGCAGGTGACCGGCAGGTAGCGCTTGAGGCCACCCATGTTGCGCATGTCCTGCGCGTCCTCGTCGCTGTGGGTCTGGTGATACGCGGCGTGCATCGCGTGGATCACTGAGCCCGACCCGAGAAAGAGGAGAGCCTTGAAAAAGGCGTGCGTGACGAGGTGGAACATGCCCGACACGTAAGCGCCGACACCCACACCCACGAACATGTACCCGAGCTGCGAGATCGTCGAATAAGCCAGCACCTTCTTGATGTCCCACTGCTTGAGACCGATCGTCGCGGCGAAGATCGCGGTTACCGCGCCGACCACCGCGACCGTTAGCGATGCGACCGGCGAAAGCGAGAAGAGGAACGAGCTGCGCGCGATCAGATACACGCCGGCGGTCACCATTGTCGCCGCATGGATCAGCGCCGAGACGGGCGTCGGACCGGCCATCGCATCCGGCAGCCAGATATAGAGAGGAATCTGCGCGCTCTTACCCGTGCAGCCGAGGAACATGAACAGGCAGATCGTGGTGACGAGCGCACTGCCGGCCCCCAGATCTACCGCCTTCGCGCTCACGCCGGCGAAGTCGAGGACGCCTATGTTCGCGAACAGCATGAACATGGCGACCAGCAAGCCGAAGTCTCCAATGCGGTTTACGATGAACGCTTTCTTCCCCGCGTCAGCGTTCGCCTTTTCGTTGAACCAGAAGCCGATCAGGAGATAGGAGCAGAGTCCCACCCCCTCCCAGCCGACGAACAGCACCGGATAGTTGGCGCCAAGCACCAGCACCAGCATGAAGAACACGAACAGGTTGAGATACGAGAAGTATCTCGGGTAACTAGGATCGTCCCGCATGTAGCCGACGCTGAAGACGTGGATCAGCGCGCCGACCCCGGTGATCACAAGGATCATCACCATCGATAGTTGATCGAGCTGGAACGCCGCGTCGATTCGCAGATCGCCGACCGGCATCCAGCTGAAATAGCTCTGGATGAAGGCGGCGGCCGGCTGGGCACTGGCCATCGCCTGCCAAATCCCGAGCGCGAGCAGGAATGAAAGTATGAGCACGCCGGGTCCGACGACGCTCACGACGCCGGACCAGCGATGCCGCTTCGCCGCATGTTGGTCCTCGCCTTCTGCGCCGTGCTCCAAGTGCACGCTCGCCGGCGCGTCGGCCGCGGCCCCGGAGTGATGATCACCTGCGGCCGTCGGGTCGGTCGGGCCGAAACGCGCGCCCGCGAGCGAAAGCAGCCCGTTGATCACGAATCCGGCGAGCGGCAGGATCGGCAGCAGCCACACCCACTCGGCGATGGTGCCGGAGAGCGGATGAACCTGCGAGGCTGCGGAAACCGCGGTCTGGAGCAGCATCAGCCCTTGAGCAGATTGATGTCCTTGAGATTGATCGTCTGCCTATGGCGGAAGATCGCGATGATGATGGCCAGCCCGACGGCCGCTTCGGCTGCCGAGACCGTCATCACGAATACGACGAACACCTGGCCCGCCGTTCCGTAAAAGCGAGAGAAGGCGACGAAGGTCAGATTGACCGCCGTCAGCATCAGCTCGACGCACATGAAGATGATGATCGCGTTCCGGTGAATCAGGACTCCGATCACACCGATGATGAAGAGCGCAGCTGTGAGGGCGAGGGACTCAGCGAGCACCGGCGGCCCTCCCCCTTCCGAGCACCACCGCTCCTGTTATCGCCACCAGCAGAAGGACGCTCGTCAGCTCGAACGCCAGCAGGTAGTCTTTGAAGAGCGGCTCCGCGATCATGCCAACGACGTTGAGCTTCTGGAGCTGCTGCTCGTTGAAATCGCGCGGTACGATCAGCTGTTCCGGAAGCTTCGTGCGGGCGATCACCATGATCTCGCTGAGGAGAGCAAGCCCGATCAGCCCGGCGGCGAGCTTCCACCCGGTGCCGCGCGCAGCCGCCAGCTCCGATGGATGCCCAAGATTCAGCAGCATGACCACGAACAGAAACACGACCATGATTGCGCCGGCGTACACCAGCACCTGCATAACGCCGACGAACTGCGCGTCGAGCATTACGTAGAGAGCGGCGAGGCTGAACATGGTATTGACCAGCCAGAGCGCCGCCGCCACCGGACTCTTGCGCGTCACGAAAGTCAGCGCCGATGCGAGCGCGATGACCCCGAAGAGATAGAAGAGAAAGACGTAGACGAGCGAGTAGTGCGGCTCCATCACTCGCCCTTGGGGTCTTCGGGATCCCACATCTCGCACACCGGGTGCGTCTGATCCATCAGGCGCTGCAGGTCGTAAACGAAGCCTTCCCTGCTGTATTCGGAGTTCTCATAATGGCGCCCGACGTGGATCGCTTCCTCGGGACAGACCTCCTGGCAGAATCCGCAGAAGATGCAGCGGAACTCATCGATCTCGAACACGAGGGGATAGCGGTTCCCTTCCTCATCCTCGCCAGGCACCAGCTTGATGCAGTTCGCCGGACACACGGTTGGGCAAAGGCCGCAGGCGACGCACCGCGCCTTCCCGGTCTCCGTCGTCAGCATTCTGTGGGTGCCGCGCCAGCGCGGAGAGATCGGAGATTTCTCCTCTGGATATTGGGTCGTGACTCGGCCCTGGACGTCGAAAAGATGCTTGACCGTGAGCGCCATTCCCTTGAGGGTAGCGCGGACGTAGCTGACGTCGTCGGTTGGCCTCTCGACCACTTTCACGTTAATCGCCATTATCTGCCGACCTCTGTTACGATGGGATGGCGTTTTTCCAGCTGCCTGTCCAGTTGCCGCAGCCGCTCGATTTCCCTCGGATGCATCCTTCCATAAGCGGGACTGATGATCCGCCCCCGGTCGAGAATCGCGAACAGCAGGATGATCACCCCGAGGTTGATCGAGCCCAGTATCGCAGTCTGCCACAAGCCCTCCGGAATTCCGGCGGCGCTGAGCCCGAGCATGACGGACGCGATGAGCACGATGTACACGAGCGCGAGCGGCAGCATGAACTTCCAGCCGAGTGACATCAGCTGGTCATAGCGGAAGCGCGGTACCGTCCACCGGATCCACATGAATACGAAGACAAAGAACAGGATCTTGGCGAGGAAGATTCCGATCGAGAGGAGCGACAGCCATTTGCTGAAGGGGCCGATGTTGTCCCGCGCCGTGAACGGCACGTCCCAGCCTCCGAAAAAGAGTGTCGCCATCAACGCGCTCGCCGTCACCATGTTCGCGTATTCCGCGATAAAGAACAGCGAGAACTTCATCGCGCTGTACTCGGTGTGATATCCGGCGATCAGCTCCGATTCCGCCTCCGGCAAATCGAAGGGCAACCGATTGGTCTCGGCGAACGCCGACACCATGAAGATGAAAAATGCAACCGTCAGATTCACGACATTCCATCCGCCCCACGCCTGCTGATTGATGATGCTGTTGAGGCTGACGTTGCCGGCTAGGAGCAATATCGGAATCGTCGACATGCCCAACGAAATCTCATACGAAATCATCTGAGCGCTCGAGCGAAGGCCTCCGAGCAGTGCGTACTTATTGTTCGATGACCAGCCAGCGAGGACGATACCGTAGACTCCGAGGGAGCTGATCGCGAGAATGAACAGGTAGCCGATGGGAAGATCAGCCACGACGAGGTCGATCCTTCCCCACCGAGTCGGCCAGGGCGCGCCGAACGGAATGACGCACCACGTAGTCAGCGCGGGAATGAACGAGAGTATCGGCGCAAGGACGAAGAGCGGTTTGTTGGCGCCCGCCGGCATCGTCTCTTCCTTCATGAGGTTCTTGAGTCCGTCGGCGGCCGGCTGGAGCCATCCCTTGCCGACGCGGTTGGGTCCGTGACGATCCTGAATCCAGGCCGAGATCTTTCGTTCGGCCAGCGTGAGCATAGCGACGCCGACCATGTAGATCCCGAAGATGATCATGATCTTCGCGATTGTGAAAATGTAAAACCACATTCCGCTCACTGGCGGCATGTTCGGATCCGCCGCCTGGAGAAGCGCCGGAAACCCGTGAAGGACGCTCATGCGCCCACTGCGATTGGAGCTTTCGGCGCGGCCGGCGGTGCATCGACCAGCGGAAGTCCCTTGAAGCCGAGCGAGTCGTAGCTCAGGCCGGCAAACGCCGAGTTGGAGCTGGCCAGCTTTGCGAAAACCTCGGACGGGAGGAAGAAGTTCGCCTGCTTTCCCATTGCGCCGAGTAGATCGCCGAGCACGAGCCAGCTCGGCCGCGTCTCACCGGGAGCCTGCTTCGCCTGCGTGAAGCGCTGCACGCGTCCGCGGAGGTTGGTAACCGTGCCCTCTTCCTCGGAAAAATTCGCGATCGGCAGCACGACCGATGCCTTGCCCGCTGCCTCGGGGAGAACCGAGCTGATCACGATGACGTCGCCAGCCCGTGAGACCGCGGAGGCATCGATGCCGGCGAGATCCTCCCCGGCGACGACCAGAACATCTCCCTGCCCTAGCCCGCTGAGCAGATCCTTGGTCTTTTTGAAGCCAAGCTTCTCGGCGCCGTAAACGTTGGCCGCTCGCTCTCGACGGAGCGCGAGGTCTTCGACGCCCGGCAGAGGGGCCTCCTCGCCTTCGGTGACGCGGAACGCCCCGCCCCCGCCCTGCATAATCTGGGTGAGAAGGAACAGCGACTCATTGGACAGCATCGGTGACGCCGCCACAAAAACCTTCTTTCCATTCAGCGCGCGTGCCGTCGCCGAAATCGCATCTTCCCAGCTCGCGGCGACAAGGCCGTTCTTGGCTCGAACCATCGGGTGCTCGGCGCGATTCTTCTCGTTCATCCAGCGATAGTTGAGACGCCCCCAGTCACACATGAAGAAAGCGTTGACGTTTTCATTTGGCCTCGGGCGCATGCGCACGACCTGATTCTCGCGCGTCTCCATGGTCACGTTGCAGCCCTGGGTGCAGTTGGGGCAGATCGACGCCGTGCGATCGAGCTCCCATGCCCGTGCCTTGTTCAGAAAGTCCTTGGACAGCAGCGCGCCGACCGGGCAGAGATCGACGACGTTCGCGGCCCACGGGTGCGTCAGGTCCTTTCCCTCGAACTTGCCGATCAGCGCTCGGTCGCCGCGCTCGCTGACGTTCAGGGCCGGATCGTGTGCGACATCTTCCATGAACCGGACGCAGCGTGTGCAAAGGATGCAGCGGTTCGGAACGTAGATCACGTCCCCGCCGAAGTCCTCGGCCGGGTTGAAGCGCTTGGGCTCGCGGTAGCGAGAGTCCTCCCGCCCTTCCTGATAGGTGTAATCCTGGAGCTCGCACTCGCCCGACTGATCGCAGATCGGACAATCGAGAGGGTGATTGATCAGAAGCATCTCGAGCACGCCCTTGCGCGCGTCGAGCGACTTCTCTGAATGCACATGGACGACCTGGCCCTCGGCCACCGTCGTGGCGCAGGAAGGCGCGAGCTTGGGCGCCTTCTCGACTTCGACGAGGCACATGCGGCAGACGCCGGCAATCGGGAGTCCAGGATGATAGCAGTAGTGCGGAATGAGAATCCCGGCGGTCTTCGCCGCCTCCAGGATTGTCGTCCCCTCCGCGACACTGACTGGCCGACCCTCGATCGTGAGGCTCACCATTTTCTTGTCGGCCATTACGCCACCGCCGCTGTCACAGGATGAAAGCGCCTGCCCTGGATCAACGCCTCGAACTCTCCGCGGAATTTCTTGATGCCCGAGATGACGGGCACGGCGCACGAATCGCTGAGCACGCAGATCGTTTTGCCGGTCATCTGCTCTCCGATGTCGAGGAGCGTGTCGAGATCCTCGACCGTGCCCTCGCCGTCCCTGATGCGCTCGAGAATCTTGGTGGTCCAGGCGGTTCCCTCGCGGCATTGTGTGCACTGCCCACAGCTCTCGTGGGCGAAGAAACGCGCGAGGCGCGCGATCACCGTCACCATTGGCTGGGCGTCGTCGATCACGATTACACCGCCGGAGCCAAGCATGGATCCCCCAGCAACGAAGCCCTCGTAATCCATGAGCGTGCCTTCGGCTTCTTCCATGGTCTGGATCGGAACGGACGCCCCGCCGGGAATCACCGCCTTGAACTTGCGGCCGTGCAACGGGCCGCCACAGAGATCGTACAGGAATTCCTTGAACGGGAAGCCCATCACGACCTCGTAGGTGCCTGGACGTTGCACGTTGCCGCAGACGGAGAAGAGCTTCGTGCCGGTGCTCTTCGGATTCGACAGCGACATCTTCTTGTACCAGTCGGCGCCGTTCATGAGAATCGGAGCGGCGGCGATCAGGGTCTCGACGTTATTGATCGTGGTAGGCATGCCAAAGACGCCCGACACCGCGGGAAACGGCGGCTTGATCCGCGGATTCCCACGACGACCCTCGAGCGACTCCATGAGCGCCGTCTCTTCGCCGCAGATATAGGCGCCGGCTCCTTTGTGGACGTGCACGTCGATCCGCTTTCCGCTTCCCATCGCGTTCTTGCCGATTATGCCGGCGGCATAGGCTTCCTTCACCGCTTGCTCCATCCAGTGGAGCGGCTCGGTGAACTCGCCGCGGATGTAGACGTAGGCAGTCTCCGCTCCGATCGCGTAAGCGCCGATCGCGCAGCCCTCAACGAGCGCGTGCGGCGTCCAGCGCATAAGCTCGCGATCCTTGAACGTTCCCGGCTCGGATTCGTCGGCGTTGCAGCAGAGATAATGCGGCTTTCCATCGCCCGGCTTCATGAACGACCACTTCATGCCGGTCGGGAATCCCGCTCCTCCCCTTCCGCGCAGGCCGGACTCCTTCACGATGTTCACGATTTCGGCCGGTTGCATTCCGAGCGCTTTCTCGAGCGCCTTGTAGCCACCGCGCTTTTTCCAGCCGTCGAGCGTGCGCGCATCGGCCTCGCCAAAGTGCTTGGAGAGAACCGTCGTTTCCCTCGGATTGGGATGGTGCGGGTAGCCCATTATGGGAGCCGTGCGAGAAGTTCGGGGACTTTGTCGGGAGTCATTGATTCGATGAACTCTTCGTTGACCATCACCGGCGTAGCGAACCCGCAGGCGCCGAGGCATTCGACCTCGATCACGGTGAAGCGGCCGTCGGGAGAAGTGAGGCCCAGCTCGCCAGTGTTGGTGTCACGAACAAGCGCCTTGACGACATCTTCCGCGCCGCAGATGCCGCACGGCGATGTCGTGCACACCTGGATGAAATATTTCCCCACCGGATGCTGGTGGTACATCGTGTAGAAGGTCACCACGCCTTTGACATAGGCGGGCGTGAGTTCCAGCAGGCCGGCGACTTCAGCCATTCCCTCTTCGCTCACCCAGCCATGCACACGCTGCACTATCCAGAGCGCGGGAAGCAGCGCCGCCATCTTCGTCGGGTAGTGGGTGAGGAGCTCGTCCAGCTCGCGCTTCACATCTCCGGTGAAAACCGGAGTGTACGGCCCGTGGGCCGCACGGTCGTGCGATGCATAGTCCGGAGATTCCAGATCGCCGACGAGGTCAGGTGTCAACGGTCGATCTCTCCCATGACAATGTCGATGCTGGCGTTGATGGCGATGACGTCGGAGAGCAGATGGCCTTCAACCATTTTTGGTATGGCGGCGAGATTGACGAAGGACGGCGGACGAATCCTCCAGCGCACCGGCTTCGCCGTGCCGTCGGATACCATATAGTAGCCCTTTTCACCCTTGGGGCTCTCGACCGCGACATACGATTCACCGATCGGGGGACGCGGACCTTCCATCACCACCTTGAAGTGATGGATCATGGATTCCATCTCGCTTGTCGCCTTGGACTTGGGAGGAAGAATGACGCGCGGATCGTCGATGTTCACCGGGCCGTCGGGAAGGCGGTCGGCTGCCTGCTGAAGAATGCGCAGCGATTGGCGAAGCTCCTCGAACCTCACGAGGTAGCGATCATAGACATCGCCGTTCGTGCCAACCGGCACCTCGAAGTCGTAGGTCTCGTAATCGAGATACGGAAAATCCTTGCGCACGTCGTAGTCGACGCCAGATGCGCGAAGCATCGGCCCCGAAAGTCCCCAGTTGATCGCTTCCTCCGGCGTCATGACGCCGAGTCCGACGGTGCGGCCGACCCAGATCGCGTTTCTCGTCAGCACGCGGTCGATCTCATCCAGCGTGTGCGGGAAAGTGCGGATGAACTGCCTGAGCCCGTCCATCCATCCGCTCGGAATGTCGGCGGCCATTCCGCCGACTCGCGTTGCGGACGTCGTCAGCCGCGCGCCCACCCACTTCTCGATCAGACGGTAGATCTCTTCGCGCCGCTGAAATGCCCAGAGGAAGGGCGTGAACGCGCCGATGTCGATGCAGAAGGTGCCGAGCCACACGAGGTGCGACATGATGCGCGACAACTCGGACGCGATGACGCGCAGAACCTTGCACCGCTCGGTGATCTCAATTCCGAACAGCCGCTCGGCGCCAAGGGCAAACGCCACGTTGTTGCCGATCGAGTTGAGATAGTCCTCGCGATCGGTCCAGCAGATTATCTGGTTGTACTGGCGGTACTCGCCGATCTTCTCGAACCCGCAATGGAGATAGCCGATGTGCGGAATGCAGCGGACGACAGTCTCTCCATCGAGCTCCAGGACGAGGCGCAAAACACCGTGCGTGGCGGGATGCTGAGGCCCGATGTTGATGAGCATGTGCTCACCCTCGAGATCCGGCTCCAGACCTGGCGGCGGCTGGAGCGCGATCGCCGCTCCACCATCGTTGGTTACGAGGGGAATGCGCTGCGGCCGTCCCTGCGCGTCGAGACCAGATGTCGAGAGCTCTACTTCCACTGTGCGCTTTGACACCTACTCGCCCGTCCTCTCGCCCTTGCCCAGTCTTTCACGCATGTCCTCTGGAAGCTCCGCGAACGCGTCGGCGATCGTGAGCTCCTCCATCGAGTAACGCGCTTCCGGATTCTGGGCGAGGGCCTGACGCAGCTGCTCGGAGCGGCTGAAGCGCCCTCGCAGCGGGAAATCCTTGCGCAGCGGGAAACCCTCCTTGTACTGCTCCCACATCAGAATGCGGCGGAGATCGGGATGTCCGCGAAACCGGATGCCGAACATGTCGTAGCACTCGCGCTCGAGCCAGTCGGCCGCTTTATAGATGTCCCAAACGCTGTCGATCTCGAGCGGCGATCCTTTGGGGAGCTGCGCCTTGACCCGGATGAATCGCCGGTACGGAAGCGACCGCAGTTGCCAGACAACCTCGATCGGTACCTCCGCGTCGCGATACTCGACGGCCGTCACGTCACTGAGGAAGTCGTACCGCTGCGACTGATCGTCGTGCAGCCAGCTGATGATCTCGTGAGCCGACGCGGGATCGACGTAGACGATTGTCTCGGCCCAGATCACTTCGACGCGCTTGATGGCCGAAGAAAACTTGTCCTGGAGCGCCTTGGCCGACGGATTGGCCTCGCCGCCACGGTGCGAAACGTTCCGCTGTGTTGCCGGCTGGCCGCCCGTCGCGTTCGCTCCGGTCTTCACGACCTCGAATCGGGTCACAGTCCGGACCTGGTCTGATTTACGGAATTCCCGAACGGCTCACCCAGCTCATCGATCACGGAAGGCGGAATGTAGAGCTGGCTCGAGGGATCGGGCTCCATCTCGTCGCGGATTCCCGCGTCGGAGGACCGTTCGTTCTTCACCTTCTCCTGGAGCATGCGAATTCCGTAGATGAGACCTTCGGGCCGCGGAGGGCAGCCCGGAACGTACACATCGACGGGAATGATCGTGTCGATTCCCTGCACGACCGCGTAGTTGTCGAACATCCCGCCCGTCGATGCGCAGGCGCCCATGGAAATGGCCCACTTGGGCTGTGGCATCTGCTGCCAGATGCGCCGAATGATCGGAGCAAGCTTGAAGGGAACGCGGCCGGCGCAGATGAGCACATCGGCCTGGCGCGGCGAGAAGCTCATGCGCTCCATACCGAAGCGCGCGAGGTCGAAATCGCTCGCCGCGGTCGCCATGAACTCGATGGCGCAGCAAGCGGTCCCGAACGGCATCGGCCACAGCGAGTTGGCGCGACCCCAGTTGACGAGGAAGTCGAGACGCGTCGTGACCCACCCTTCCTGCGACTCGGGCGCATACGAGACGGTGCGGTGCTCGGGCGAAGCGCTCAATCCCATTGCAGTGCCCGACCTCTAGGAGTGCTCAATCCCATTGTAATGCCCCTTTCTTCCAGACGTAGACGAAGCCGACAAGCAGGATCAGCATGAACACCAGCATCTCACCCAGCCCGAAAAAGGAGATGTTCCCAACCGGGCAGACGTCGTTCACGAGCGGCACGAAGCAGGAGAGCTGCTTGAAGTAGACCGCCCACGGGATCATGAACACCGTCTCGATGTCGAAGATGATGAAGAGGATCGCGACGAGATAGAAGCGCACCGAGAATCGCTCGCGCGCGTCGCCAAGGGCCGGAACTCCGGATTCATACGCTTGCTGCTTGACGGGCGTTGGCCGCCGGCGGATCGTGAGCGCCGAGCCCCCGATGATGAGGAGCGCGTTCATCACCACGAAACCGAGGAGCATCAGAACCGGGAAATAAGCGCGAGCCATGGCCTCTCTGACTTCGTGAAAAATTTCACTTGTGCGATTTTTGGGAATTTACCGTTGGCAATCTTGTAATTCAACGGCTCCCGTTCGGTGGCGGTGCCCGTGCGAAAATCGTAGATTGAGAATGAAACGTATACGAACACCCGCCGGAACCTACCCTTCGCCGGAACTCCGGCTTCCCCACGCAATCACACACCTCATCAATGTCAATTCAATCGGATCGTTGGATCACCCGCATGGCAAAGGAGCACCGGATGATCGAGCCCTTCGAGAGCAACCAGGTAAGGACGGGCGTCATCTCGTACGGAGTTAGCTCCTACGGGTACGACATGAGAGTGGCACCCGAGTTCAAGATCTTCACGAATGTGCTGAGCTCGATCGTGGATC
>Ga0208078_1000048_pt1 | contig 38879 bp, 33 predicted proteins | sample NGESurdeep072012_3_FD_184468 | JGI IMG/M metagenome (GOLD analysis project Ga0208078, IMG submission 184468) | Arctic peat soil microbial communities from Barrow, Alaska - NGEE Surface sample 53-2 deep-072012 (SPAdes) | ecosystem: Environmental > Terrestrial > Soil > Wetlands > Peat ...
CGTGGTAATGGTGACGGATATCGGTGCGACGGCGATGCTCGCGGCGACTCGGGCCGAGACGGCGATGCCAGAGGTACCGGACTTACCCTCGCTCGTCGCGGTGATGATGGTCGCGCCAACCGAGACCGCCGTGACGAGCCCCGTACTGTCGACGGTCGCGATGGCATCGTTCGCCGAGGTCCATGCAATCGTTCGTCCGTCGAGAGTATCTCCGGCTGCATTGAGCGGTTGCGCCTGCAGGTGCACCGTTTCGCCGATCGTTATGGCGGCACTCGAAGGCGTGACGCGAACGGACGCGACCCCCTGCGGGATGACGGTGATCGTCGAAAAGCCGGAGTTACCGCCGGAGCTCGCGGCGATTTTTACGGTTCCGACAGCGATGCCGGTGACAACGCCGGCGCTCGAGACCGTCGCGATCGCCGCGTTCTCCGTGTTCCAAAAAACACTCGATCCGGATACCGCATGACCATTCACGGCGGCGGAGAGCGTGACGCTGGCGCCGAGTGCGACGGAGCTTGTTGCGGGTAAGACGGTGACGCTGCCGCCACCGGGCCCGGTCGAGTCTCCGCCGCACGACAGCAGTGCGACCGCGCAGGCGAGCGCGGATATGAATGAACTGAATTTCGACCAGCGTGCAGCGCGCATCGAGCACTCATTGTGGCGAGGATCCCACGCTGGCGCGCGTGCGAGCGGGAGCGCGCACGCGTGAGGTGGGGGCTACATCATAATGAACCAGTCACCCGGAAGGAAAGCGGGCGATTGCGGACAGAGGTGCAAGCGATGAGCCAGTGGCTGGCCTTGGTAAATAGCTGGGTGCGGGCGGAAAGGGTCCGGGTGCCTACGAAAGCGCTTGCATGTCACTAGTCAGTGACAATATCTTGTCACTGACTAGTGACAAGAGGCTCCATGCCAAGAGATCGTTTTGCCACCCGCGCCGTCATTCTGGAGAGTGCGGCGGCCATCGTAGCCACGGAGGGAGTCGCGGGGATCGGCGTCAATTCGCTCGCGGAGGCGGCGCGGTGCGACAAGGTGCTCATCTACCGCTATTTTGGCGGGCTGGATGGCGTGCTTTCGGCACTGGGCGCGGAGCGGATGGTCTGGCCAAGGGTGGGGCTGGGGGAAGATGGGAGCGAGGGGGATGAGTCGCTTGCGGAGGCGGTCGAGACGCTCCTCCTCGAGGAATGGGCGGCGCTGTCGGGCGGCACATTGATGCTCGCGTCGGCGGGGGCGGAGCTCGTGGAGGGCGGGGCGTCGCTGGGTGCGGCAACCTCGATGCAGCGCGAGGAGCTGCACGGGCGAATGATCGTGGCGCTCAGGGAGAAGCACCGCATCCCGCCGTACCTGGATCTTCCGGCGTTGCTGGAGCTGTTGAGCGCCGCGCTCACACTGTTCGCGTTGCGGGCGGCGCATGCGCCGGGTGCGGGGCGGGCGGGCTCGCGGGCGGCGCCAACGCCGGCGTTTGATCCGGCGACGCCCGAGGGGTGGCGGCGGGTCGAGAAGATGTTGGCGGCGGTGACGCGGGCGTTGCTGGACGACAGCGGGCGTTAGTCACCGACTGGTGACAAGAGTTCACCCCAACTTACTTCACTCCCGCTCCCCGCAACACGAAATTGTAGCTCCCCGTTGTCGGATGCCCGTCACGCGCGACCACGTGGTACGTCACTACGTAGGTGCCCGGCGTGGTGGCGGGCGCCGAGAAGTCCAGCGACGCCGTGGTCGCCGTCGTTCCCTCGTGACGAAGACCGCCCGTCTTCACCGTGTCCCCGCCCACACGAACAACCCGCACCCGACTCAGGCTCAACTCTACAGGCTCCGAGAACCAAAGGCGCACCGACTTGGGCGTCGTGGCAATCGTATCGTTCACCGCGGGATCGGCCCGCACCAGATGCGCATGGAAGCGCACCTCAGCGGGAGCAAATGCCGTCACGCTACCGAAGAGCAGTGCGGCGAAGACAGTCGAAATCGTGAGATATGAGGCAGTGAAGCGCATGGACCGAAGAATAAGAGACGGAGGCAGTGAATGTCTTCTACCAACGCATTCGCGAGAGGTGCCGTTGCAATCGTCGGCTACGGCGTGCCGATCGTTCGCTCGAGAAACGAGAGCAACTGTTGGCGATAGTCCGAGGACTTCAAATCGGAGATCCCCTCGTGATTCACGCCGGGCGCCAGCCAGAGCGTCTTCGGGCCTGGCACCGCGTCGAACATGCGCCGCGTCTCCTCAGGCGGCGTGAACGGATCGTCGGCTCCTCCCATGATGAGCACCGGCCCGCGATAGCGCTCGAGCGCATCGAGCGGCGAGAGTCGCGACGGCCACACGCCGAATCTCAAGCGAGACTGGAAGCTCAGCAGCGGCTCGAACAGCGTCGCGGGCCATCGCGAGATCATGGATGCCATGCGGTTGCGAATGCTGTGTCGAATGTCGGAGTACACCGCCTGCAGTACCATCGCGTCCGCTGCTACCGGCCCATTGTCACCGAGGAGCGCCGAGGCGCCACCCATGGAAATACCAACCAGTGCGACCGGCGCACCGTGCTCTTTCTCTTTCAGCCACGCGAACGCCGCGCGCACATCCTTCGACTCGTTCCATCCAAAGCTGTGACTCGACGCCGAGGATTGACCGTGACCGCGAAAGTCGATCGTGAGCGTCGCGTAACCCCGCTCGGCGAGCCACGCGGCGTTGTCAGCGGTCTGCTCGCGCGATGCCCCGTTGCCGTGAAGCAGCAGCACCGCAGGCGCATCCACTCTTCGCCCCGGCCGGAAGGTCGCGGCAAGCGAGAGCCCATCGGCCGTCACGATCGTCAAATCCTGTGCGGGAGCTCGTGCCGGCTCGACTGCCGAATGCGTGGACCGCATGAGCAGCGATCCGATCAGCCAGCTGATGACCAACATGCCCACCACGAGCACGAGCAGCGTAGCCGGAACGCCAAGGCGCCAAGGGCTCGCGCTCACGATGCTCTCCAGTCGTTCAAGTTAGGATTCACCATGCCCGCTCCCGGGACGTCTCGCTCGATCATCCCTCCTTCCGCCCCACCGATTTCGTGATCGACGTCGAGAGGCTCACCAAAAGCTACGGCGACTTCGAGGCCGTGCGAGGGCTGACGTTCACCGTCGCCCCCGGCGAAGTGCTCGGCCTCGTCGGCCCCAATGGCGCCGGCAAGACGACCACGCTTCGCAGCATTGCCGGCATCATCGTGCCCACCAGCGGCACCGTGCGCGTGGGCGGTTTCGACATCGCGACGTCGCCCGAGCGCGCGAAGGCGCTCCTCGCGTTCATCCCCGACGAGCCGCAGCTCTTCGAGCATCTCACCGTCGAAGAGCACCTCCGCTTCATCGGGCGCCTCTACGGTGTCGCCGACGCGCCCGCGCGCATCGAGCCGCTGCTCATCGAGATGGAGCTGCTCGAGAAGCGCGGCGCGCTCCCCGCCGCGCTCTCCCGCGGAATGCGCCAGAAGCTCGCGATCGCCTGCGGCCTCCTCCACGCGCCGTCGGCGCTCCTCCTCGACGAGCCGCTCACGGGGCTCGATCCCGCCGGAATGCGCCGCATGAAATCCACCATCGCCGCCCGCGCGCGCGCCGGCGCCGCCGTCGTTCTCAGCTCGCATCTCCTGCATCTCGTCGAAGAGCTCTGCACGCGCCTCCTCGTCATGCAGCGGGGCCGGGTGATCGCGATCGGCACGCTCGCCGAAATAGTAGCAGAACGTCCCGATTTGAGCGGGCGCGCGCTCGAGGACGTCTTCCTCGCGCTCATCGACGAGGGCGAGCGCGACGACTCGAGGAGCGCGCCCGCATGAACGACGCGCTCCGCTACCTGCTCTGGCACAGCGCGCGCAATCGCCTGCGCGGGCAGCTCGCGCGCCTCAAACGCCCGCGCTATCTGCTCGCCGTGCTCGCCGGCGCGCTTTACTTCGGCACGCTGCTCTTCAACTCGCAAATGCCCAGCCCGCTCTCCGGCTCCACCTCCAGCGCGCTCGGACAGCTCATCTACACCGCCGTCATCTTCGTCACCATCGCAAGCGGCTGGGTGCTGGGCAGCGATCGGCCGGCGCTGGTGTTCTCGGAGGCCGAGGTGCAGCTACTGTTTCCGGCGCCGCTCAAGCGGGCGGCGCTGGTACGATATAAGGTGGCGCAAGCGCAGATCGTCGTGCTCTTCAGCGTGCTCGTATGGGTGATTCTGCTCAGGCGCGGCGGCACGACGCTCCCGTTCTGGATGCGCGCGATCTCGCTCTGGATCATCCTGTCGACGATGTATCTGCATCGCGTGGGCGCGTCGCTCGTGCGCACGAGCGCGGTGTCGCACGGCTCGCGCGGGGTGCGCGGGAATCTCATCCCGATCGTGGTCGTGGCGACGACGGTGCTGATCGTCGGCTGGACGGTGGTGCGCGCGATACCATCCGTGCGCGCGGCGATGCAGATAGGCGAAGGGGGCGAGGCGCTCGCGCGACTCACCACGAGCCAGCCGCTCGCGGCCATCCTCTTCCCCTTTCACCTGCTGGTCGCGCCGCTCTTCGCCGACAGCTCGAGGCACTGGCTCGTCGCCATCCTTCCGGCGTTTGCGCTGATGGCGCTGCACTACCCGTGGGTGACGCACACCGACGCGGCGTTCGAGGAAGCCGTTGCCGATGCGGCGGCGAAGCGGGCGCGCGCGATGGCGGCGACGCGAAATCCGCGCCGGCGGTCGGTTGCGATCGCGGAGGGAGCGGTGCCGAAGCCGTGGTTCGCGCTGGCGCCAACGGGGCACCCTGCAATAGCGATCATCTGGAAGAACGTGCTCGCGTACACGCGCGCGCTCAGGCTCACGACGCTCGCGCTCCTCGTCTGCGGCGTGCTCGTGATCGGCACCGCGGTGTACTCGGAGGTTGGCGACTGGAGCGAGCTCGCGTCGATCGGCGAGATGCTGTGCGCGATCCCGCTCATCATGCTCATCATCCTCGGGCCCGGCTTCGTGCGCGCCGACCTGCGGCAGGATCTGTTGCAGCTCGATCAGCTTCGCAGCTACCCGCTGCGGGGCTCGACGATCGTGGCGGCCGAGATTGCGAGTACGGCGGTGATTCTCACGGCGATGCAGTATTTGCTGCTCGCCCTCGCTGCCTCGCTCGCCGCGTTCGACTCGCACGCACCAGTGCCAATCGCTCCCGCGGTGCTGATCGCGCTCGTCGCTCTTCCCACGCTCAACGCGATCTCGCTCACCGTCGCGAACGGCGCCGCGCTCCTATTCCCCGGATGGGTGCGGCTCGGCGACGGGCGCGCCGCGGGGATCGAGGCGATGGGGCAGAACGTGCTGGCGATCCTCGTCTCGCTCATCGTGACGCTACTCGCGATGTTCCTTCCGCTCGTCGTCGCGACGCTGGTCGCGAGCGGCGTGAGCGCTGCTGCGTCGCGATCGCTGAATGCGTGGGCGTTCGTCCCCGCGGCGCCGATCGGCGCGCTCGTCGCGTTCGGCGAGCTGTGGCTGGTGATCAAGTGGCTCGGTCGCGCGTTCGCGCGCACGGATCTCGCGCAGATCGAGCCACCAGGGTGACGCCCCTGGTCAATACCATGGTACGCTTGTCGCGCCAGGCACTCTCCGATAGCATGATTCAACCGGCTCCACCTACATACATCGATCGAGGTTACGCGAATAGTGGCGACATCAATTGTGCGGATCATCCTGTACGTGCAGGAGATCCCGAAAGTGGCCCGCTTCTACGAGCGGTACTTCGGCATGAGATCCCTTCCCTCCGACAACAAGGCGTGGCTCGAACTGGCGAGCGACGGCGGCGGTTGCGTCCTCGCGCTCCATCAGGCGAGCCGCGCGCAGAAGAGCGGCGCGGCGATGAAGATCGTGTTCGGGGTGCCGGACGTGCAGAGCTTCGTGCTCGCGTGCGAGAAGGATGGATTGAAGTTCGGCCCCGTCCACGATGTTGGTGAGCTGCACTTTGCCAACGTGAAGGATCCGGCGGGGAATTCGGTGCAGATATCGAATCGCGTGACGTCGCTGGCGTAAGTGCACGTGAGCCACATGGAGCACGCGCACGAGGCTGGCGGGCCGAATGGCTGGCGTGCCGCTAGCTTGCCGAGACCGAAGGTGCTCCGTAGCATCCACCGTAGGATATGGCCTCTACATTCGTTCGTGTTAAGCGGCTGTTGGTTGGCCGCCCTCTCGCCTCAGAACGGCTCGAAGATCAGAAACTGAGTAAGACGACGGCGCTCGCCGTTTTGTCTTCCGACGCCATTTCGTCCGTTGCCTATGCGACGGAGCAGATACTCTTCGTCCTCGCCGTGCTCCCCGGCGTCGCGGCGTCGACGTACGTCTTTCGCATCTCGGTGGTCATCGTCGCCCTGCTGGTGCTCGTGGGGCTTTCGTACCGCCAGACGATCTTCGCGTACCCCGGAGGCGGCGGCTCCTTCACCGTTGCGAAGGAGAATCTCGGGGTCAGCTCCGGGCTCATCGCGGCGGCGGCGTTGCTCACCGATTACGTGCTCACCGTCTCCGTGTCGATCTCGAGCGGTGTTGCGGCCATGACGTCTGCGTATCCGGCGTTCGCGCCCTATCGCGTGTCGATCTGCATCGGCGCGATCGTTCTGCTCACGCTCGTGAATCTTCGCGGCGTTCGCGAGTCGGGTGCCGCGTTTCGCCTGCCGACGTATCTGTTCATCGTGATGATGTTGGCGCTGATCGGCGTCGGCCTTTACCGGCTCGCGATGGGGCACGCGCCCGCGCCGGTGGCCGGGCCACTACACATCGATCCGGTGTCGGCGCGACAGACGATGGCCGCGCCGGTCGCCTTCGCCTTTCTCTATCTCATGATGCGAGGCTTTGCCGAAGGATGCTCGGCCATGACCGGCACGGAGGCGATCTCGAACGGCATCACGGCCTTTCGCGCGCCCGCGCCGACCAACGCGGCGAAGACACTGGGATGGATGGTGGCGATCCTCGCCGTCTTTTTCCTGGGGGTGAGTTGGCTCGCACAGGAATACGCCGTGATGCCAACCCAGAGCGAGACCGTGCTGTCGCAGCTCGGCCGGCACATTTTCGGGATGGGGAAAGTCTACTTCGTCTTCCAGTACGCGACGTTCGCGATACTCGTGCTCGCGGCGAACACGGCATTTGCCGATTTCCCACGGCTCTCGAGCATTCTCGCGAGCGAGCGCTTCATGCCTCGGCAGCTCGCGGCGCGCGGCGATCGGCTCGCGTTCTCGAATGGCATCGTGATGCTGGCGCTCGTTGCGATCCTTCTCGTGTGGATCTTCAATGCGCAGACGACCGCGCTCATTCCGCTCTATGCGATCGGCGTATTCGTGTGCTTCACGCTGTCGCAGGCGGGGATGGTGCGCCACTGGTTCACCACGCGCGAGCCTGGATGGAAGTGGAAAGCGACACTCAACGGCATGGGCGCGATCGCGACAGGGATCGTGTCGATCGTCCAGGTGGTGACGAAGTTCACGTCGGGGGCGTGGATCGTCGTCGTGCTGATCCCACTCATCATTCTCCTTCTGCGCGCCATTCACGAGCACTATCGGCTGTTCGCGGAGGAGGTGAAGTTCGTCGGCCATAGCCCGATCGTCCCGCTTCATCACACCGTCGTCGTGCCGATCAGCGCGATTACGAAGGCCACCTCCGGTGCGCTCGTCTATGCGACGATGATCAGTGCCGATGTGCATGCCATCTACATCGATCTCGATCACACCGCGACGGCACAGCTGCGCGCGGACTGGGCCGCCTGGGACATTGGCATCGACCTCGTGGTGATCGATTCACCATTTCGCTCCGTGCTGACTCCGATGGTGCAGTACGTCGAGAATTTGCGCCGCGACGCGCCGGGTGAGCTGGTGACGGTCGTCGTGCCAGAGATCGTTCCAAACCGCTGGTGGGAACACTTCCTCCACAACAAGACGGCGCTGTACATCCGCACTGCATTTCTCTTCAAGCCCAACGTCGTCGTCACGGCCGTGCCGTTCCACCTCGGCCATGCCGCGCGACTGCGCGATCGATTCGACTACGATGAACAGCTGGACGAATCGCTCGACGAGGATATGCGCATGACTCGAGAGATGATGCTAATGGATCAAGAGAAGGAGCCGCCGCCCGAGAAGCCGACGCCTGCCTGATCGTTGCCCGTGACTGTCTCGGACTATCGAGTCACGGGAGATGCGCTTTCGGACGGCAGATCGACGACGGTCACCGCTCCGTCGATCGTGATCGAGCAGCCCTGCGCCTCCAGGAGCCTGCGCGCGAGGCGAAGCTCGAGCGATTCCGAACTCGCCGCGCCCGCGATCATCGGTCGCCTCGTGACGCTGATGCGGATGCGTCCGCGATCGCTCTCGCCCGCGTTGACATCGACGTCCCCACCTTCGGCCGTGTGCGTGATGGCGTCGATGAGCAGCGACGTCATCGCCTCTTGTGCGTGTACGGCGTCGACGATCGCGCGCGGCGCGGTGTCCGACACGAACGGTCGCAACTGCACGTGGGCAACCTCGGCGCGCGCTGCCGCGATCGCGAGCGTGGGCCGCAAGAGCTCCGCGAGATTGATCGGCTGCGTGACGATGGAGAGCTCGCCGCGATGGAGCTGCACCAGCTTCTGCAGCTCGCGCACCTCGGTATCGATCGCGTCCACGGCAGACATGGCGGCGCCGAGCATCTCTTCCTGATTTTCGTTCAGCTCACCGAAGGGGCTGGAGAGAAGAATGTGCAGCGGCAGCTGCGCATCCTGCGTCCGCGCGGCGAAGCGCGTGGTGACCGCCTGCAAGAGCTCCTCGATCTCCCTCGCGCGCTCCAATGCCTCCTTCTCGTGGCGCGAGGCCTCTTCGCGCGCGCGCACGACGGCGCTGCTCAATCCCGCTACCGTCGCCTCGATGTGATCCAGCTCGTCGACGTCGTGAGCGCCGCCGCCATCGTGCGCACCGGGCGCCCTGATTCCGAGCTCTCGCAGCGCATCGCGTCGAGCGGTCGGCGTCGAGACGGACGTCTCTCCCCCGATCGACATCGTGTGCCCCGCGAGTCGCTGCACGCGATGCACGACGTACCTCGTGTTGCGCCAGGAAACGACGAGCGATACGACGGCGGCGACCGCGGCAAGGATGACCACGAGCTCTGGCGCCGAGCGTGCGTAGCGCCCCCAGTACGCGAGCGCGGCTACGAGAAATAGTCCGAACACCGCCGGCACGACGGCGAGAAAGAGGCGCTGACCTATCTTCATGGCTGACGCTCCACATCGGGCTCTCGTTCGGTCATTCTCCGTTCCCTCCCTCGCGCCCGCGACGAGTCGGGGCGGGATCGGCGAACGACACGACGAGCACATCCAGCCCGCTCTCGTTGTTGACGAGGCTCGCGACGACCGAGCCATGCCGCACTTTGTACCAGCGGGAGCGAGTGCTCTGGCCGGCGATCAGGAGCGTGACGCCCTTCTGCTCGGCGAAGCGCACGATCGCCGCAGCGACATCCGTCCCCTCGAGCTTGACGACCTCGGCCCCGAGGTTCTGCGCCATCTGTATGTTGTCGACGAGCCGTCGCTGCACGGTCGAGTCGATCTTGTCCGCCTGCTCCTCTGGCGTCTGGACGTACACGCAGTACCAGTCGGAGTTGAGGCGACCAGCTATTCGGCTGGCCTTTCGCAGCAGCGACGCGGTACGCGGCGGATCGCTGGACATGGCGACGAGAATGCGATCGGCGGTTTTCGGTGCGGCGCTCTTCGCCGATGGCGATTCGCCCTCGCGCTGCACTATGTACTCGCGCGTGCGATCGACGGAGCTCGCCACCTCGCGAAGCGCGAGCTCGCGCAGCGTCGAGAGATTCTCTTCGGTGAAGAAGTTCTCGAGTGCCGCCGCAACCTTGGTCTTGTCGTAGATCTTGCCATCCATCAGTCGCTGGCGAAGATCCTCCGCCGAGAGATCGATGTTGATCACCTGGTCCGCGCGCGCCACGACCCAGTCGGGCACGGTCTCGCGAACGGACACGCCGAGCGTGCGCTGCACGACGTCGTTCAGCGAATCGAGATGCTGCACGTTGACGGCCGAGATCACGTTGATGCCGGCATCGAGCAGCTCGAGCACATCCTCCCAGCGCTTACTGTGCTTGGAGCCGGGCAAATTGGTGTGCGCGAGCTCGTCGACGATTGCGACCTCGGGATGCCGCGCGATGATGGCATCGACGTCCATTTCGGAGAGCGTCACGCCGCGGTACTCGACGAGCTTGCGCGTCACGATCTCGAGATCCTTCACCTGCGCCTCGGTATCCGCACGCGCGTGCGTCTCGACGAAGCCGACCACGACGTCGACGCCGCGTTTGCGAAGCTCGTGCGCCTCGGTGAGCATGCGGTACGTCTTCCCGACGCCCGCTGCGGAGCCGATGTAGACCTTGAGCTTACCGCGCGTACGCTGGCGCACGAGCTGGAGGAAATCATCGCCTCCGGCTGCCAGCGCGTCGGAGCTCATCTCGTCACGGGGAGTAGGGTCGGCATCATCCCGACGTGCTCTGCCAGCGGCCCGAGCGCGAGCGCCGGCAGAAAGGTCAGGGCGCCGACGACGACCGTCGTACCGATGAGCACTGCGCCGAAGAGGATCGTGTCTGTCGGCACCGACCCTTCGCTCGAGAGTCGAGGAGCGCTTGCGAGCCGCCCTCCGAGAGCGAGCGCGGAGATTGCGAGCAGGAATCGTCCTGCCATCATCGCCAGCGCAGTGGTGACATTATAGAACGGGCTATTGGCACTCAGTCCGGCGAAGCTCTGTCCGTTGTTCGCAAAAGAGCTCGCGTATGCAAAGAGAATCTCGGTGAATCCATGGGCGCCGACGTTCGTTGTCAACCCTGCTATGCCCGCACTCGTGGTCACGGCTACTGCGGTGAGCATCAATATCACCACGGGAGCGCAGAGGGCGTACAATAGTATGAGCTTGACCTCGCCGGGACCGAGTCGTTTGCCAAGGAAGCTCGGGGTTCGACCGATCATGAGGCCGGTGATGAAGAGTCCGAGCAGAGCGATCTCGAGAATGCTGTACAGTCCGGTGCCCAGTCCGCCAAAGATAACTTCGCCGAGCAGCATGTTGACCAACGGAACGGCGCCCCCAAGCGGCATGAAGCTGTCGTGCATCGCGTTATAGGATCCGGTCGCGCCATTCGATGTCGTGACAGCCGCAAGTACGGATCCACCAATGCCGAAGCGCACTTCTTTCCCTTCCATGTTTCCACCGGCATCGACATCGGAAGCCGTGCTCGATGCGGATGTGGCACGCGTGATGAGCGGGTTGCCGCCGCGCTCTGCCGATTCCGCCGCTGCCAGCCCGGCAGTGAACATCACGGCCATGCTCCAGAACAGCATCCATCCCTGCCGCGTGTTGCCGACCATGCGACCGTATGTGTAGGTCAGCCCCGCTGGGAGAACGGTGATAGCGAGCAGTGAGATGAGATTCGCGAGCGGGGTCGGCGTCTCGAACGGGTGCGCGGCGTTGACGTTGAAGAATCCTCCACCGTTGGTGCCCAGATTCTTGATGAACTCGAGTGCCGCCACCGGCCCCTGCCCAATGACCTGCGTGCTCCCTTCCAATGTGCCGACGTGCGTGTACGGCAGCACATTCATCGGCACTCCCTGCCACAGGAGTGCCACTCCCCCGGCCAGCGAAATGGGTAGTAGGACCCAGAGCGTGCCGCGAACAAGATCAACCCAGAAGTTTCCCAGACCCTCCGCTCGCTCCCGAGCGAGCCCACGAACGAACGCGATGCCGACCGCGAGCCCCGCGGCGCCGGCGAGGAAGTTCTGCGCCGCGAGACCGACAATCTGAGAGAAATAACTCATCGTCGTCTCGCCCGCGTATGCCTGCCACGTGGTCGTCGTCGCGAAACTGATCGCCGTGTTCGCCGCGAGATCGGGTGAGAGGGGGGTCGTGAGCGGCGCAGAATCGAACCCCGGCATCCACGATTGCAGACGGAGAAGTGCGTACAGGACAATCGCTCCTGCTGCGGAGAAAATCACGAATGCAGCGGCATACTCGCGCCACGACATGTCTCGGTGCGCATCGATTCCTGCGGCGCGGTAGATCACGCGTTCGACCGGCCGAAGCGCTTTATCGAGCCAGGTACGCTCGCCCGAGAAAACACGCGCGAGATAGGCGCCCACGGGTTTCGTGAGCAACGCGAGCAACGCGATGAACAGTACGTCCTGCCACGCGCTCGCGCTGCTCACGGTTTCCCCTCCGCACGCAGGAGTGAATCAAGGGCGAGATTGAGCAGCAGGACGTTCACGCGAGACTCGCCAAGCACGGCGAGCTGCCTGCCTTCGGTATGAGACTCGACCAGCGCCTGCACCGCGGTGACTCGTGCTCCGCGTGCGTGCGCCACCCGGGGCACCTGCAGCATTGCGTTGGCGGGAGAGATGTGAGGATCGAGTCCGCTGGCGCTCGCGGTCACCGCATCGATCGGAATCGCGGCGCCCGCGCCAAGCGCGTTCTCACTTCGATACGCTTCGGCGGTGCCTCGAGCTCCGATCAGAAGCTTCGGGTTCGTGGGCCCGAGGTTGGAGCCCGATGAATTGGCCGCGTCATAGCCGGCGGCACTCGGGCGGCCGTGAAAGTACCGCAGCTCGGTGAATGATTGACCGATGAGCGCCGATCCGACGATCCGGCCATCGCCGTCGCGAACGAGGGAGCCCGCTGCCTGACGAGGGAAAGCGAGGCGCCCAACGCCAAAGAGTACTAATGGGTAGGCGACGCCGCAGAGAAAGAGCAACGCCGCCGTAACGACGACGGCGGTGCGAAGCAGCTCCGCGAATCGTATCGGGTCGCGTGCGCGCTCTGCACCGCCGGCGGCCTCCTTCCTGTTGCCGCTCATGGCGGGCTGCGCACCGCGCTAGATGGTGAGTGCGAGAGACGTCACGACGAAGCCATCGTTCTTCGAGAACGGATCGGTCGCCGAGCGATTCGGGAAGACGTGGTCGCGCGCGTTGAACCCGCGCAGCTCGGTGCGCCAGAGCAGTCGCGACTGCGGCGCCACGTCGACGCCGATCGATGCACCGCCGGAGCGAAAGCCATCGGCGCCGGCCGGTACCGTGGTAAGCACGCTGCCCCGATCGCTGAAGTATTCGACGCGACCATTCAGACTCACCTTTGGATTCAGCGTATACCGGCCGACGATCGCGCCGATGTAGAACTGATCGTTCCCGTCGCCAGCGGCGCGGCGCTGCAGCCCGTAGTCCGCGGTGAGCTCGATGCCGAACGCGCTCGTGACCTGCGCCTTGAGCAGGGCCTCGTTGAAGATGCGGACGCGCGAGCGCGCCGTGTCAGGCTGCTCGTTGCCGATGAAGTTGTCGTAGCTGATCGTGACGGCGGGCGACAACGCATAGTCGAGCCGCACGCCGACCGCCTTATCGGAGTTCGTCTCGGAAATGTTCTGCCAGCCGTTCACGACGACGCCGGTGACCGTGAACGTGGGTGTCGCCTGCCAGACTGCACGCACGCCGGTTTCATAGTAGGGAGTATACTCTGCGACGAACGAACGAGAATACGTCCAGTTGTCACGTGAGATCCACGCCTCGTTTCCGATGTGCGAGAAGAATATCCCGCCGTCGATCCACAGCTTGTCGGCAACCTTGTATCCGGCGAAGGCCTCCTGAATGTGTCGACTCAGAGTGGATCCGCTCACCGAGCCGATCGTCGGCTCGCCTGCATAGTTGGACTGCACCGACGTTCCCGCCTGCAGCGCCAGCCGACCATGCACTCGCGCACCATCCACCTTTGCCTCTACGAACGCGAGGTTGATGTTGAACTCGTTGGATCGCGCCGGCTGCGTCGTGTACGACCGGTCGATTTGCGGTGGCCTGTTGAAATCGTATGCGTAGTAGCCGTCCACGAAACCGCCGAATGTCACCTTGACCGACGAGTCGGGAGCTGCGGTGGTCGATGCGACAGCCGAGCTGTCGGATGGAGCTGCTTTTTTCGATGTGTCTGCCGCTTGGGCACGCAGGGCGACTGGCAGCGCAAGCAGGATCGTCGCGCCGACGCAAAACATGTTCTGCACGTGTATCTCCAGTGGGTTGAGATCCCGCAGCGAAGTGCCGCGGGTACGAGACGTAGTTACAAGGACTATTGCGACGCGGTTGCAGCGGCCGGTCGCGCGAACGACGAGTCGAGCGCGAGGTTGAGTAGCAGCACGTTGACTCGAGGCTCTCCGAGGAATCCGAACTGTCGTCCCGCGGTATGCCGCGCCACGAGCGCGCGAATGGAGTCCGCGGGAACAGCGCGCTCGCGCGCCACGCGCGCGATCTGCTGCGCGGCATTCGCGGGAGAGATGTCCGGGTCGAGCCCCGACGCCGACGAGGTGACCATGTCGGATGGAACCTTGCCGCGCACTGCGCCGTCCTGGGCAACTGCGCTGTCGATCGCCTGCTTCACCAGCGTGTCCGCGAGCTTGAGATCCGTGGGGCCCTTGTTCGTGCCGCTCGATGCGGTGTCATCGTAGCCATTGCCGGCTGCGGATGGGCGCGTGTGAAAGTATTCGGGCTTCGCAAAAGTCTGCCCGATGAGAGCGCTGCCAGTCACCTGGCCCGTCGACGTCGTGATGAGCGATCCGTTCGCCTGATGCGGGAAGAGCACCTGTGCGAGCACGGTCACGATTCCCGGATAGATGCCGCCAGTGATGATCATGAGAACGAACGTCATCGCGATGGCGGGCCATAGCTGTTTACGGAGCATGATTGCGCTGCCTTTAGACGAAGTGCAGGGAAACGAGCAGGACGTCGATGATCTTGATGCCGACGAAGGGCACCACGAGACCACCGACTCCGTAGATGAGCAGGTTCCGGCGGAGAATCACGGTCGCCGGAGCCGGACGATACTTCACGCCGCGCAGCGCGAGCGGGATGAGCGCGACAATGATGAGCGCATTGAAGATCACGCTCGCCAGAATCGCCGACTCCGGGGAATGCAGGCGCATGATGTTGAGCGCCTGGAGCGCCGGAAAGGTGACGACGAACATGGCGGGGATGATCGCGAAGTACTTCGCGACGTCATTCGCGATCGAGAACGTGGTGAGCGCTCCGCGCGTCATGAGCAGCTGCTTCCCGATCTCGACGACCTCGATCAGCTTCGTCGGATTGGAGTCCAGGTCGATCATGTTGCCGGCTTCCTTCGCCGCCTGCGTGCCGGTATTCATCGCGACGCCGACATCCGCCTGCGCGAGCGCCGGCGCGTCGTTCGTGCCGTCGCCGGTCATCGCCACGAGCTTGCCACCCGCCTGCTCGCGCTTGATCAGCGCCATCTTGTCCTCCGGCTTCGCCTCGGCCAGAAAGTCATCGACGCCGGCCTCGTGCGCGATCGAGGCGGCCGTGAGCGGGTTGTCGCCGGTGATCATCACCGTGCGGATACCCATCGCGCGCAGTCGATCGAAGCGCTCGCGCATGCCGCCCTTCACGACGTCCTTGAGGTAGATGACGCCGAGCGCGTGCGCGACTCCATTCTCGAGCTCCGCCACTACGAGTGGCGTGCCGCCCTGCGTCGCGATGCGCTGGATGTGCTCGCCGAGATCGGCGGGTACCTTGCCGCCGTTCTCCGTCACCCATCGCGAGACGGAGTCGCCCGCTCCCTTGCGAAGCTGCAGCGCCCCGATGTTCACGCCACTCATGCGCGTCGACGCGGAGAACGGCACGAACTCGAGCGCCTCGTGCTGCTCGTTCTCTCTCAGCGCCCGACCGCGAAGATTGTACTTCTCCTTTGCCAGGACGACTACGCTACGCCCTTCCGGCGTTTCATCCGGAAGCGACGCGAGCTGGGCGCGATCCGCGAGCCGCTCCACCGTGACGCCGGCCACAGGGATGAACTCCACCGCCTGCCGATTGCCGAGCGTGATCGTGCCAGTCTTGTCCAGCAACAGTGTGTTGACGTCGCCGGCCGCCTCGACTGCGCGCCCCGACATCGCGATCACATTCTGCTGAATCATCCGGTCCATCCCCGCGATGCCGATCGCGGAAAGCAGGCCGCCGATCGTCGTCGGGATGAGGCAAACCAAAAGTGCGATGAGAATTGGAATTGGCACCGGTCCGCCAGCATAAATCGCGAACGGCTGCAACGTCGCGACGGCGAAGAGGAAAATGATCGTGAGCCCGGACAGCAGAATCGTGAGCGCGATCTCGTTCGGCGTCTTCTGTCGCGATGCGCCTTCGACGAGCGCGATCATCCGATCGAGAAACGTCTCGCCGGGATTTGCCGTGATGCGGATGACGAGGTAGTCGGAGAGCACCTTCGTGCCACCCGTCACCGCCGAGCGATCGCCGCCGGACTCGCGAACGACCGGAGCCGATTCGCCGGTGATTGCCGACTCGTCGACGGACGCGACGCCTTCCACGACTTCACCATCGCCGGGGATGATATCCCCCGGTTCGCAGAGCACGAGATCGCCCTTGCGGAGATCGCTGCTCGCTGCGCTCGTCGTGCGCTTCTTGTCCGCAACATTTGCGAGCTTCTTCGCCATGGTCTCGGTGCGCGACTTCCGCAGCGTTGCCGCCTGGGCCTTGCCCCGCCCCTCGGCCATCGCCTCCGCGAAGTTCGCGAAGAGCACCGTGAACCAGAGCCAGATCGCGATCTGAAGCGTGAAGCTCCAGTCGCCGCGATGCTGAATGGCATCGCGGGCGAGAACGAGCGTCGTCAGCACGCTGCCGATCAGGACGACGAACATCACCGGATTCCGCACCATGTGGCGCGGATCGAGCTTGACGAACGAGTCGCCGAGCGCCTGTCGTACGATGGGTGGGTCGAACAGTGGTCGTTTCTGCGTGGCCATGGCTAGTAGAGTTTTCCAGCGCCCATGAGGAGGTGTTCGACCACCGGGCCCAGGGCGAGCGCGGGGAAGAAGGTCAGAGCGCCAACAATGAGGATCACGCCGATCAGCAGCACGACGAAGAGCGGCGTCGTCACGGGGAACGTCCCCGCCGTTTCCGGCGCCTGCTTTCGCTCGGCGAGGAATCCCGCGAGCGCCAGCATCGGCACCTGCATGGCGAAGCGGCCGATCAGCGTCGCCAGGCCGAGCGTGGTGTTGAAGTAGTAGCTGCCACCCGTGAGCCCGGCGAAGGCGCTGCCATTGTTCGCAGTGGTCGACGAGAAGGCGTACAGAATTTCAGAGAAGCCGTGCGGGCCGGCGTTGTTGAGCCCCTTTAGTCCCGCAGGGAGCAGCACCGACACCGCCGAGAAGAGCAGGATCGACGCGGGGAAGACGAGCACGTAGAGCATCGCCATGCGCACTTCGCGACTCTGAATCTTCTTCCCGAGATATTCCGGGGTACGTCCAACCATCAGGCCGGCGATGAACACGGTGAGCACCACCATCATGATCATGCCGTAGAGCCCTGCGCCGACTCCGCCATAGATCACTTCGCCGAGCTGCATGTTGACGAGCGGCACGAGTCCACCGATCGGGGTGAACGAATCGTGCATCGAGTTCACGCATCCGCACGACGCGTCGGTCGTGATGGTCGCATAGAGCGCGGAGTTCGCGATGCCGAAGCGAACTTCCTTGCCCTCCATATTCCCGCCGGGATTCGTTGCGCTCGCGACGACATCGACACCGCGCGCGGCGTGGATTGGATTCCCCCGCGCTTCGGCCCAATAGGCGGTGGCTACGCCGCTGAAGAACAGAATGAACATCGCGGCCCAGATCGCCCAGCCATGGCGAGCGTTCTTCACCATCCGGCCGTACGCGTACACCAGGCCGGCGGGAATGATGAAGATCGCCAGGATCTGCAGAAAGTTCGTCCAGGGTGTGGGATTCTCGAATGGATGCGCCGAGTTCGCGTTGAAGAATCCTCCACCGTTCGTGCCGAGCTCCTTGATCGCTTCCTGACTGGCGACGGGCCCCATCGCGAGCACCTGCTTCGCGCCCTCAACGGTCGTTGCCGTGATGTACGGGTGGAAGTTCTGAATCATCCCTTGCTGCACGAAGAGCAGTGCGAGCACGATGCACATCGGGATGAACAGGTAGAGCGTTCCCCGCGTGAGATCGACCCAGAAGTTCCCGAGCTTGCCAGCCGACCTGCGCGACACGCCTCGCGCCAGCGCCACCGCCGCGGCCATCCCGCCCGCCGCCGACGTGAAGTTGTGGAAGGCGAGCTGCGTCATTTGCGAGAAGTACGACATCATCGTCTCGCCGCTGTACGACTGCCAGTTCGTGTTCGTCGTGAACGACGCGGCGGTTTCGAACGCCTGGCGATCGGGCACCGCATCGCGATGCGCCGGGTTGAGAGGTAGCACACTTTGAAGTCGCAGCGCGAAGTACGTGACCAGGAGCGACACGGCGCTGAACACGAGCACGGCCGCGGCGTAGCGCGTCCAGTGCTGATCCTCGTCGGGATCGACTCCGCACACGCGATAGATGATGCGCTCGATCGGAGCGAGCCACCGCATCGAGCCGTCATAGACCTTGAGCACGTAGATGCCCACCGGCTTCGTGACGGCGAGGAGGATCGCCGAGTAGAAGAGAATCTGGAGCCAACCATTCGCGGTCATTTCAGAACTTCTCCGGACGCAAAAGCGTGTAGAGGAGGTAGGCGAGCAGCGCCACGCACACGAGCGCCGCGATCACTGTCTCGGCGCTCACGGCCGCTCCGTGTCGCTCGTCTCTTCCTTCCCGAGTGCGTCGCATCCCTTGATGTACGCAAGCATCAGTGCGAAGAACGCCACCACGATTCCGACATAAATCACGTCGCCCATTTGACACCTCTGTTAGCCTGACGGGACAAGCCTATATGTACACGCGTTAAGACCGCATTAACATCGCGGCCAGCGAGAGTGAAAAGATTGTTAAGACGGAGTTGGTGCCTCGAGCCGCGCTACGACGTGCAAACGCCTCGCGCGCTACTCTACCGGGAGTAGCGGCTGTTCGGCAGCGGGGAGGATTAGGGAGAACACACTTCCTCCGCCCGGTCGTGCTTCGTACGTCACGTCTCCCCCTTGCGCGGTGGCGAGGCCGCGCGCGATCGCGAGCCCGAGCCCGACGCCGTGTGCGGAGGGCGCGACGCCCGTTGCACGAAAGAAGGGCTGAAAGATCCGCTCCTGATCCGCGGCGTCGACTCCCGCGCCGCGATCGGAAACCGAGATCACGAGATGCGCGCCATCACGATGCACGCCGATCTCGATCGGAGTGCCGGGAGCGCTGTACTTCGCCGCGTTCTCGATGAGGTTCACGAGCGCGCGCACCGAGTGGACGAAGTCGAAGCGACCGAGCAGCATGACGGCCGACGCGTCATCCGTGACGCGCACGGAGCGGGACTCGAGTATGCCGCGCGCGGCAGCGAGCGCCGCACCAATCAGGTCGTCGGCGCTTTCTATCTGCGGCACGAGCTGCAGCGCGCCGCCGGTGAGTCGCGAGTAGTCGAGCAAATCGGTGATGAGCGACGTGAGGCGGTCCGCCTCCTCTTCGATCGAAATCGCGTTGGAGTCGCCGGGCGAGGCCCCTCGCTCGACGATCGCGTGCGCCAGCGCCTTCACAGTGGTGAGAGGCGTGCGAAGATCGTGCGATACGGCCGCGAGCAGCGCATTCTTGAGTCGATCCATGTCGCGCAGCGTTGCCGTGTGCGACGCATCAGCGGTAAGCTGCAGCCGCTCGACTCCCAACGCGGCGTAGTAGGAGAGCGCATTCAGAAAAGCACGCTGCCCCGGCGCGAGATCGACGTGCGGCTCGTTCGCGACTCGCAGCACGCCTACGGAGCGCCCCTGCACCGTGAGCGGGATCGCGATCGCGCGCGCATCGGCAATGTCACCCCAGGAAAGAAACCAGCCCGAGTGCGACTCGTTGCGCGCTCCCGCGCCGGCGTCTTCCGCCGCGGCACCCACACTCACGGTGCCGTCCTTACGCTCGACCGCCATCTCTTTTCGGCCACCGACCCACGCGAGCAGGCCGCTCGCGCGCCCGACCGTCGATGCGGATCGGATCGCCTTCGGCGCAGCGGCATGCGCGAGCAGCTCGAGGTCGGCTTCCTTGCCACGATGGACATAGATGTCGCAGCTGTCCACCGAGAGCGTCGCCCGGATGACCTCCGCGATAGCCGCGAGCGCCTCCACCGGATCGGCTGCATTGAGAGTCTCGGCGCCGAGCGTCGAGAAGCGCTCGACCTCCGTCGTGCGCGCGAGCGCCTCCTCAGTGCGGCGCTGCGCATGCGCCAACAGCTGCGAAGCGACGAGGCTCGTGATGAAAAATGACATCAGTACGAGCCAGTCCAGCGGATTCGTCACGGCCAACGTGTTGTACGGCGGAACGAAGAACCAGTCGAAGAGCAGGAACGCACATCCCGCGAGCGTCAATCCGAGCGCACTGCCATCGATGGAGCTCCCAATGAGCACGACGAGCAGATACAGCAGGGCGACATGCGCTTTGTCGAGATCTGCTCGAACGACGAGCATGGCACCCGTCAACGCAGCCAGCACGACGAATGCGATCACCCAGCGCTGCAAGCGCGTCGTCGAAGGGCCGACGCCTGCCGTCGATAGCGCGTCCATCTTCACGCCGGAAGCTCGAAACGGTAGCCGACACCCGGCTCGGTCAGAATCAGGCGGGGACGATATGAATCCCCCTCGAGCTTACGCCGCAGATGCGCGACGTAAACCCGCAGATACAGCTGCACGTCGCCCTCCGCCTGCCCCCACACCGCGTGGAAGAGTCGCTCGTGCGTTACAGGCTTCCCCGCATTCGCGACGAGGACGCGCAGCAACCCCCACTCGGTGGGAGTGAGATGCACATCCGCTCCCGCGCTCGTCACGACGCGACGCGCGGTGTCGATCACGAGGTCGCCGATGACGATCGGTGCGTCGGTTCCCGGAACAGGCGCCATCTGCGACCGACGGACCGCCGCGCGCACACGCGCGCGCAGCTCCACGGTGCTGAACGGCTTCGTGACGTAGTCGTCCGCGCCCGCCTCTAGCAGGCTCGCCTTCTCCTGATCGTCGGTGCGCGCCGACAATACGAGAATCGGCACACTCGACCACGCACGAATGGTTCGGCAGACGTCGATCCCTTCCATGTCCGGAAGGCCGAGATCGATGATCACCACCGCCGGGCGCTTCTGCTCGGCGATCGAGATCGCATCGCGCCCGTTTGACGCCTCGAATATTGTGCCCACCTCTCGTTCGAGCGCCTGTCGCAGCGCGCTGCGAATCTTTGGCTCGTCATCCACGATCAGCACCGACGATAACCTCCGCGCGGCTTCCGCTTTCGAGTCGGATCGTTCAGCCATTCAAGGGCTCACCTCTTCGCGCCTATCGCGAACGTCCGTGATTGGAAGATCGGCAGCAGACTCGCTCCGGAGGGTAAAACGGTGACTTATTAACAAAAAATTCACGCCTCGCTCTAGAACCAGCGCCCCACACGAATGAACACCGTTCCGCGATGCATACTATTGTATCCGTACTCCGCGCGAATCGGCCCAACCGGTGTGTCGACGCCGAGTCCGGCCCGCGCACCTGCAATCCAGCCATCGCGCGGCACGAGATCGCCGCCCACCGCCGTCGCGCCCGCGGCGAGCTCCACGCGCGCGAGCAGCGGGCCAATCACGCGATAGGTGAAGAGCGTCGACGCGTACGACTCGCGATCGCCGCGGCGCTCGCCGATGTGCAGCCCCGGAAAGCCCTCGTCGCCGCCGAGAATGTACGAGAGCTGCGATGGGAGTCGATCGCCCCAGCCGTAGCGTAGTCGCGGCGTCACGTGCAGCTCGCCGATCGCGAGCGGCAATGTCATATCAGCGTTCACCCTGCTGAATACCGACGTCCACTGGGCGTTGAAGTCGACGAGATGGTTACCCTGACGATCCACCTGATACGTTCCGGCAGCAAGCCCCGCCGCGTTCGCACGCGAGCGCGTCGAGTCGTGCCACGACGTGCCGATCGCACCGGCCTCGAACCACCAACGATTGTGATACTCGTGCTCGTAGCCCGCGAGCACATCGAGCTCGCGTGTGGCCATCGACGCGAGCGTGTTGCCATCGGGGTCGAAGCGCCGAATGTCTTCGTGGCTCAGCTGAACCGAGAGCACCGGGTTGAAGAGCCTGCGATCGAGCAGCTGGTTGCCGCGCAGCTCGAGCTGGAGCGCATCGCGAAAGGTGCCGATGCGCGCGATCGCGCTTCCCTCCACCGGCATTCCGAGCAGCCGATGATCGCTGTAGCCGAGCCACGCGCGGCCGCCGAGCTCCTGGTCGTAGGCGAGGCCGAGGCCGCCGGTGCGTGGCGGCTGGCGCTGCACGGTGAGGTCAAAGGAGACGGAGTCGTCGGCGCCGTGCGGATTCAGCCACACCGCGGCAAAACGCTCGGAGCTCGCGAGGCGACGCAGTCGTTCCGCGAGATCGTTCAGCTTCACGGTGTCCGAGTGCGCGAAGCCGAGCAGGCTGCGCAGCTCGGAGCGCGCGCCGTCGCTGCGCCCCTGCACGTGAAAGCCATCGAGATGCCGCGGCAGCGTGCGCGCGGCGATGGGCGCGGCGGTGCATCCGCTCCTGACGAGCGCCTTGCGCGCCGCCTGCCGCCCAACCTCGATGAGACGCTCGACACCATGGTCGGAGACCTCGAAGTCGGCGTAGCCGGTGAGATCGCCGCGCACGAGCGCATCACTGACGCCGAGTGAATCGGAGGGCTGATGAAAGAGGAAGGCGACGAGATGCGAGACGAGGTTGAGCGGCGCGTCGAGTCCGACGGAGTCCGCGACGCCGGCCGTCGCATCCGAGACGATGACACGCTTTGCGCCGAGCCGCCGCGCGACACTTACCGGCACGTTCGCGACGAGGCCGCCGTCGCCGAGCGTTTGCCCGTCGATCTTCTCGGGCGGGAAGATCAGTGGAATCGAGTAGCTCGCGCGAAGTGCGCGCGCGAGATCGCCCTTGCCGATGACGACGAGGCTGCGATCGGCGAGATTCGTCGCGACTGCGCGAAAGGGGGTGGGGAGCGAGTCGAAGTTGCCGCGCGCCAGCAGATTGCCGCGCAGCGCGAGATTGTTCGTGATCGCATTCGCCTCGGCCGTGCTCGCGGCGGAGCGCTGGAGATTGAAGCCGCGCTCGCCCTGCTCCCAGTAGAGGAGCGGCTGCAGGAAGTCGAGCGAGCGCGGCGCGACCGGCTGGAAGGAGCGGAAGATGTCCGAGAGGGGCAGCGATCGCGCGAGCGAGTCGATCTGCTTGCCGCTGTATCCGCTCGCATAGAGCGCACCGACGATCGCACCCATGCTCGTGCCGACGACGAGGTCGGGGCGAATGCCGAGGCTGTCCATCACCTCGATGACGCCGATGTGCACGATACCCTTGGAGCCGCCGCCCGAGAGCACGAGCGCGGTGCCCTGCTGCGTGCAGCTCTGTGCCGCGAGCGGCCAAGTGGAGAGCGCGAAGCAGAGCGCCGCGCCAATTACGACGCGCGCGCAGCTCAGGCTCACCGTGCGCGGCACGCTAGCTCTCGTCGTCGTGTTTGCTCAGCTGCGCGGAGCCGATCGCATCCTGGCCGAACTTTCTGCGCACGCTGTCGACGGTGCGCGCGACGGCGCGGTCGCGCTCCGTCTCGAGTGGCGCGGTGGCATCCACGAAGAGCGCGAGCTGCGGCGGCTCGGGGTTCGTCGCGAGCCCCGAAAGCGCGACGCCGATGAGGCGCGCGGCGGTGCGGCGGCGCGCGCGCAGCGAGTGTAATAGCTCGCGCGCCACGCCATAGATCACGCGATCGGACACCACGGCCTCGGGGAGCGTGCGCCCTGCCTGCCGAATGGTGAAGTCCGCATCCTTGATCTTCACGCGAATCGTGCGCGCGGAGAGTAGCTCGGCGCGCAGATCCGACGCGACGCGCGCGACGAGCGCGAACAGCTCGCGCTCGAGCGCCGCGTCGTCGCTGATGTCCGCGGAGAAGGTCTCCTCGCGGCTCATGCTCTTTTGCTCGCCGTGCCCCTCCACCGCCCCGCTGTCGATGCCGCGAACGCGATCGTACAGCCACTGCCCTTCGCGATCGCCGAACCAGTGAATGAGCTCCGACAGCGGATGCTCGAGCACATCGGTCACCGTGCGCAGCCCCGCGCGCTCGAGCCGCGTGACGAACTTCGGGCCAACCATCGGAATCTCGGCCAGCAGAAAGCGCTTGAGAAAGGTCGCCTCATCGCCGGGCGCGACGATGTGCACCCCCGTCGCGTTGTTGTCGGGCTTCGGCTTCGCGACCTCCACCGCCATCTTCGCCACGAGCTTGTTCGTGCCGCCGCCGATGGAGATCGACAGCCCCACCTCCGCGCGCACCGCGTCGCGCATGCGATGCGCCGTGCGCTCGAGTGGCTCGTGCTCGTAGAGCTGCTCGGTGCCTCCCATGTCGAGATACCACTCGTCGATGCTCGCGCCCTCGACCACTGGGGTGAAGCGCTGCAGCACACGCCGAATCTCAGCGCTCTTCCGCGAGCACGCGCCGCGCGGCACGGGAACGCACATCGCCTGCGGGCAGAGCTTGAGCGCCTGCGCAGTGGGCATGGCCGAGCGCACGCCGAATTTCCTGGTCTCGTACGATGCCGAGCAGACGACGCCGCGGCTCTCGCGCGATCCGCCGACGATCAGGAGCGTCGCCTTCCCCGCGCCTTCGGGATCGATGAGGCGCGCGACGGCGACGTAGAACGCGTCGGCGTCGGCGAGGAGGATACGGCGCGCGGTTGCGGACACGACTGAAAGATAGTTGGCTGTCCATCGTTACCCGCTGGTGACGCAATGGTGAGGAGCGCGAGGAACGGGGCTCGTACACTGTGGCATGTCTCTCGTTGAGCCGGCCGTAACGACATCAACGCGCATTCCGGGCGATCGGCCGCTCGCCGCCGTGTCACGATGGTGGCCGGTGATCGTGGTGGCAGTTCTCATCGCGCTGACATTGTCGACGCCCGTTGGCTCTCGCGCGGCCGACGAAAGCGCAGCGCGAGAGCTGACGCGCGCGCATGACCGGCTCGCGCTGCTCATGTCCGCGCGGGGCGCGAGCGCGGTGGAGATGGAGGCGGGGCTCGAGCAGCTCGAGCCGTCAGTCGCGCCGCTCGTACGAGCGTTGCGCCGCGATCATCCAGAGCTCGCGGGCGCGATCGAGAGCGAGCTCCGTCAGGCGCGGGCCCAGCTCCATGACGGGAATCGGTCGCTCAGCGCCGATCGGTCCGAGTTCGACGTGGCGTATCTCGTGCCGCTCGCGCAGTCGCTGTCCGACGCGCGCGATGCGCTCGGAGACGCGTCGGGAGACACGCTTCCATGAGTGGCTCGCAATCAACGCGCTGGGAGGCCATCGACGCCGCGCGTGGCATCGCGATGTTCTTCGTGTGCTTCGCGCACTTCGGATCCGGCTACTTCGCGTCCATCGGTGAGCCGGCGCGCCAGACGCTCACCGATCGCATCGGCATGGTCGCGTCGCCGACGTTCATGCTGATCAGCGGCATGATGCTCGGCATGCTCGCGAGCGCGCGATCGCCCGCGCGCTTCGCGCCCATGCGCGACAAGCTGATCGATCGCGGCCTCTTTCTCCTGCTCGTCGCACACCCGGTGATTCTCATCGCACACCTGTCTTTCGACATGGGGCGGCTCGCGTGGCTGCGCTGGGGATTCATCACCGATGCGATCGGAATCGCGCTGATCGCAGGCCCAGCGATCGTGACGCGGCTCTCGTCGCGCGCGCGACTGCTGCTGGCTGCGGCGATGTATGCCGCGAGCTGGTGGCTCGTGCTCGCGTGGCTCCCGGAGTCGCTCCCGGTTCGATTTCTCAAGGATACGTTCGTCGGGCCGATGGCACGCTCCACTCGGCTCTTCAACTTCCCGGTGCTGCCGTGGCTCGCTGTGTACATCGCGGGGTCATCGCTTGGCGAGATGCTGCAGCGACGGCGCGAGGCGGGCGCACGCTCCGCAATGCGCCTGCTGCTAGTCACCGGATCGACGATGTTGATGTGCGCAGCGGCGCTGCATCTGCTCCTGCCGCACTCGGTGAGCGACGCGTGGTCTCCCACCGGCGACATCTTCGATCGCGTGGCAGACCTCGCGTCGATCTTTCAGAAGCTGCCGCCCGGCCCGATGTATCTGCTCGCGTTCGGCGGCGTCGGGCTCATGATCACCGCCGGCGCGATCTGGATCGATGCGCGCGGAATTGCGCCCCGCGCGCTCGCGGCCCTGGCGCTGATCGGAAAAAGCTCGCTGTTCGTGTTCGCCTTCCAGTACTACCTCTATTTTGTGCTCCTTCGCGCGCTTCACCTGCCGTCCATCCGCTGGTGGCCCGCGTACTACACCGTCTCGATGACGATCGTGTACGCCGCTTCTCGCGTTTGGATGCAGTACGATCTCAACCGCTACCTCACCGTCGGCTATGCGCGGTGGCGCGCGTCGCGCGCGCTCGCGATCCGGAAGCTCAGCGATGCGCTGGCGCAGGTCATTCCGGCTTCACATACGCCGACAGCGCCTCCGGATACGATTGTAGCAGCGTGGGCGGAGCTGCCACCTTCTCGTGAGCGAGCATCGACTTCAACTGCAGCGCGTTGATCCCCGCTTTCCCGAGATTGTGATTGTTCGTCAGCACGTACACATCCTCGGCGCGAATCGCGATCTCCTCGATGCGCCCGACCCACGGCGCGAGCTCCTCAGGCGAGTAGAGGTAGTCGTAGCGCTCGCGCACATTTGCGTCTTCACGAAACCAGTCGACGTAATTGCGCCCGTGCACGCGCACGTAACCCACCGCCGACGTCACCGCCGCACTCGGCTTGATGCTCTTCTTGAACAGCGGCTGGTCGATGTTCACGAACCCCACGCCGCGCTCGGCGAGCGACTCGTAGAAGTGCGGCACGTTCCACGACTCGTGTCGGATCTCGACGACGAGCGGAAAGTCGCCGAAGGCGCTGACGATGTCGCCGAGCCAGGTGCGGTTCTCTTCGGTGCGTTTGAAGGACCATGGGAACTGCACGAGCACGGCGCCGAGCTTTCCCGCGGCGTGCAGTGGCTCGAGCGCAACGCGAACGTCGTGCTCGTCGGCGCGCGTCCATGCGCTGTCGCGCTCGTGCGTGAAGCGCTGCCAGAGCTTCACCGCGAAACGGAAGTCGGGCGCGTGGGCGGTCTTCGCGAGCCATCCCTCTACTTTCGACGCGTCGGCGGGCGCGTAGAAGGTGGAGTTGATCTCGACGACATCGAAGTAGCGGGTGATGTACGTGAGGCGATCGACGCCGCGAAGCATCGGCTTGGGATAGAACACGCCATTCCAGTCCGCGTACGACCAGCCGGCGGTGCCGACGCGAATGCGTCCACGATGCTCAGCCATACCTTTCACGAGCGCGCGACGCTCTACGGAGTCGCGCGCGAAAAGCGAAGCGGCCGGCGCGCGGATCCGTAGAGCGAGAGCGTGCTCCCCTCGATCTCGAAGCGGTTCGCGGACTCGAGCGCTTCGAAATACTTGATCTCCTGCAGCGAGATCGCGGTCGCGCACGCCATGCGCGTCGCGCCGACCGCGCCAAAGCGAATCGATTCGCCGGAGATGTCCACCGTCGCGAAGTAGCGATTGCAGGAGCCGTTGCCCGTCACCTTCCCCTGTGCGCCGAAGTCGAGCGTCACGCGCACGTCGGCGATCGCGCGGTCGTCGTTCAGCTCTTCGAGCACCCACGACGATCCGGCTAGCTCACCCTTCGACGATGCGCCGCCGGCGCCAACGCCGGCGTCCGGATCGACGCGCGTGAGCATCAGCGCCACATCCGTCGGATTCCCCTGTGTGATCACGGCGCGCACGATGTCGGTGGTCCACAACAGCTCGTCGCCACTCCTGATCACCGCGCGGACGGTGTAGAGATGCTTCTTGTCGATTCTCCCCGCGTCATAGCGCAGCGTGAACGCCAGCGGCACCTGCTTCCCCTCGGACTTCACCGTCGTCTTCGCCACGACCGTCGCCGCCTTGTCCTGGATCGTCGCATCGATCAGCGAGATCTCGGCCGCGGCGTCCGGGGGGAGCGCGACACGCTCGCGATACGAAACGGTTCCCGTCAGCGTGGCATCGCCCTCGACATCGCCCGCCGACGAGCGCGTCTGATGCGCGCATGCGATCAGCGCCACGAATGCGGTCATGCATGAAAGCAGGCGAACCGGGATTCTTGTCATCGGACCGAGCTCCTGATTGATCTGTCCTGTGATCAGAAGCTTACATCGGCGTTCTTGCAGAGATCGGTGAACCGCAGGTAGTACTGGGCTCAACTCACGGGGTCACGCGTAGCGTGTCGACGTTCACTCGCATCGCCGCCAGCGCGCTCATCACTCGCGCATTCACACGAGGCTGCACACGTCCACCAAGGCATGATCCCAGGAATTGCTCGGTGGCCCGGGTCACCGCGAGCGCCGTCTCGCTCTCACCAAAGCCGTGCCCCTCCTCTGCGGCGAGAAGATACGTCACGGGGATGTGACGACGAGCGAGCGCCACGGCGATTTGATCCGCCTGCGCCTTCGTCACTCGTGGGTCGTTCGCACCCTGGAAGATCAACAACGGCGCGCGCGCCGAATCCGCGCGAAAGAGCGGCGATCGCGCGAGCATGTCCGCTCTGTCGTCAGCATTGCGCGGGTCACCGACGAACGGATACCAGGATCGCGGAAGGAACGGCCGCCACGATGGCGGAAACGACTCGAGAAGCGTGACGAGATTGCTCGTGCCCGCATAGTCGACACCGCACGCGAAGCTGTTGGGCGTGAACGTCAAGCCGACGAGCGTCGCGTAGCCGCCGTAGCTTCCGCCCATGATCGCCACGCGTGACGTGTCGATCATCCCTGACCGCGCGAGGGAGGCTATTCCATCGAGCAGATCGGAGTGCATCGTCCCCGCGAACTGCTTCCTCGCCGCTCGAGCGAATTTCTTTCCCAAGCCGGTTGTGCCGCGATAGTTCACCTGGAGCACCGCGTAGCCGCGATTGGCGAGGAGCTGCACATCGGATTGAAAACCCCAGCTGTCTCTATCACCCCACGGGCCGCCATGCACCAACACCACGAGCGGCAGGGCGCGGGGAGGGAGCCCCGGAGGCAGCGTGACGTAGCCACCCACACGAAGACCATCACGAGCCGCGAACGACAGTGCCTTCATTTTCGCGAATCGATATCGACGAAGTCCCGGTCGTGGATCGTAGAACCTTCTGAGCGACTTCCGATGCCTCGAGTACAGATACGTTACCGCGGGCTTCGTCGGTGCATTGAGCGTCACCACCCACCGCGACCTGTCGCGCGTCCCGCCGCCGATCTCGATCACGCCCCCGCCCGCGCGACGTGCAGCTTCGACCAGTTGCGTCATATCCGGAGTTTTCGGATAGAGTCGCGCGGTGTCGCCAATGTAGCGAGTCAGAAGCAACTCCCCGGTATCATCGTCGAAGAGGATCTGGTCGATGTCCGCCTGGCCCAAAGGATCGCTGTCGACGACGATTTCCCTGCCGGTCGACAGATCCATGAGTATCAGGCGCGCGAGGTCAGTGCCTGCGTTGCTCGTCATGTAGATGCCGCCGTCGGACGCGAAGCGGAGCGGCGTGATCTTGTCTTCCACGGAATACGATCTCACCATCTGCCACGTAGCCTTCTCGGATTCGCGCGCGAAAAGCTGGTAGTGGCCGGCCGAATCTACCGCGTACGCGACGCGCACCTGCCCGTGCTTGTCGGCCACATATCCAATGAAGGTGCCCGGATTCTCCGCGGCAGGCTCCAGCGCCCCAGTCGCGAGATCCACGCGATAGGCATCTGCGAGCGCGGGATCGCGCTTGTTCAGCGTGATGATCGCCGTCCCGGGCATCACGCGCGGCAACGCGAGAACTTCGACTTCGATGTTCTTGAACGGCGTGAGGTCGCGAACCCGGCCCGTCGCGTCCGCGATATCGGCTGCGAAGAGATGATAGTTCTCGTCTCCGCCCCGATCCTGCAGCCAGAGAATTCGCTTTCCATCCGCAGACCACCAGTACGTGCCGATCGAACGCACGGAATCGCGCGTGACCGTGCGTTCTTCTTTCGATCCGGTCCGGCGCACGAAGACGTTCTGATGGCCTCGCCACTGCTTCATGTACGAAAGCCAGCGCCCGTCGGGGGAAATGCCGCCCCACTCTTCCGCCGGCGATTCGTAGAGCGCCTCGATCGGAATGAGCGGGGGAAGAGAGTCCGCACCAACCGCCTGCCGCGACGACATCAACGGATGATTCGCGGGAGCCTCTATCGCTCCCTGCAGCAGAGCCATTCCGTACATCATCCCCACCGCTCCCCTCACGCTCGAGCCAAACGCGAGCTGCATGGTCGCCTCACTATGGTGGAGTAACGGTCGGACAGCTGCGTCGTTCAAAAGGTTTGAAGGGGCGGGCGGCAGGCCGGAAGCCCCCACCTGCGCCATGAGGGGTCCGCCAGCTCGAGACTACGGCTCTCTGTAGCCGATGAATAGCCCCCAGAGCCATAGTCCTGGTTAAATTGGAAGCACCGGCACCTTGGGATTGTCCGCGAGCTCCCGATATTTGGAGGCCAGAAATGAACGAGAAGCAGATGCAGGCGCTGCTCAAGAAGACCGCAGCGAAGGCCGCAGCGAAGAAGATGCCCAATCGCCCGACCTACGATCCCGCGCTCGACGCCACGCGCGCCGATCGCCCCGAAGCGTCCGCCGACGCGACCGAGATCTTCCAGGAAATGAAGAAGCGCACGCACTAACTCGCGTCGCGCTCGTTACACCTCCAGTCGATCTCCCTCGCGTGCAACCACGTCGTACAGCGCCGGCATGAGGAAGATCGAGATCAACAGTCGCGAGAACAGCCCGCCAACGATCACGATCGCGAACGGCCGCTGCGAATCCGATCCCACCCCCGTCGACAGCGCGGCGGGGAGCAGTCCGAACGCCGCCACGAGCGCCGTCATCATGATCGGCCTCAATCGCAGCAGCGCGGCCACACGCGTCGCCTCCGCAATCGGCCGCCCCTCAATACGCAGCTCGTTCACGTACGAGATGTAGACGACCGCCGTCTGCACGCTCACACCGAAGAGCGCGAGGAAGCCGATCCCCGAGCTCACCGAGAACGGAGTGCCCGTGAGCTTGAGCGCGAGAATTCCGCCGATCGGCGCCGACAACACCACGCCGAGCACCGTGATCCCCGGGAACTTGAAGTTGCTGTAGAGTGCGAACAGGATGAGAAAGATCAGCACGATCGTAATCGGCAACACCACCTGCAGCTGTCCGCGCGACGCCGAGTAGTCCTCGTACTCGCCACCCCAGCGCAGCCTGTACCCCGGCGGCATCCGCACCTTCTTCGCGACCTGCTCCTGCGCATCCTTCACCGCGCCTGCGAGATCGCGCCCGGTCACCGAGTACTGCACGCCGATGAAGCGCGAGTTGTCTTGCCTGTAGATGAACGACGCGCCGTTCGCGAGCTGGATGTCCGCAAGCTCGCGCATCGGCAGCTGCTCCCCATCCGGTGCCAGCACGCGGATGTTGCCGATCGCATCGGGAGTCTCCCGATACTTTGGCTCGAGCCGCACCACGAGGTCGAACGTCCGCTCGCCCTGCGCCACCGTCGTCGCCGCGTTGCCGCCAACCGCCGCCTCGATCAGCGCGTTGATGTCCGCGACGTTGATCCCATACCGCGCAATCTTCGCGCGATCGATCTTCACCGTCAGGCTCGGCTGCCCCAGCTCCTGCACGAGCGTCACCTGCGTGATGCCACGCACCGAGTCGAGCACCTGCTTCACTTCCTTCCCCTTCGATTCCAGCGTCGCGAGATCCTCGCCGAAGAGCTTCACGTCGAGTGAGCTCTTGAGCCCCGTCTCCGCCTCGTTCACCGCATCCTCGGCCGGCTGCGTGTAGTTGAACGTGATCCCCGGAAACGCCGAGAGCTTCTTGTCGATCGCAGCGATCAGCTCGGGCTTGCTGTGAATGGAGCCATTCCACTCATCGTACGGCTTGAGCCCAACGTAGAACTCTGCGTTGAAGAATCCGGTGGGATCGGTGCCATCGTCGGGGCGCCCATGCTCATTCGCGACGGTCGTCACTTCGGGGAAGGATCGTAGAATCGCGCGAATCTGCGGCACGATGCGTGACGACTCCTCGAACGAGATCGTGTACGGCATCGTCGATCGCACCCAGAGCGCGCCCTCGTCGAGCTTCGGCATGAACTCGCCGCCGATCGTCGGGATCACCGCGAGCGCCAACACGAACAGCACTGTTGACGCGCCGATCACGCGCCACGGATAGGTCAGCGACCAGCTCAGCGCGCGTGCGTACCGATCGAGCATCCACTCGAACACTGGATTGCGTCGCTCGCGCACGGTTCCGCGCATCACCCAAATGCAGAGCACCGGCAGCAGCGTCAGCGTCAACACGAACGAGCCGATCACCGCGAAGATCGTCGTGTCCGCCATCGGCTGAAAGAGCTTCCCCGACGGGCCCGCAAGCGCATAGATGGGCAGGAAGCCCGCGATGATCACCGCCACCGCGAACAAGATCGGCCGATCCACCTCGGCCGCGGCATCCACGATCACCTCGCGCAGGTTGTAGTCGGTGCCGTGTCGCAGCGCGAGCTGTCGAAAGATATTCTCCACCATCACCACGGCGCAGTCGACGATGATGCCGAAGTCGATTGCGCCGATCGAGAGCAGATTCGCCGGAATGTGCTTCAAGTCCAGGCAGATGAACGCGAACAGCAGCGACAGCGGAATCGTCACCGCGACGATCAGCCCTGCGCGAATGTCGTACAAAAAGAAGATCAGAATCACGATGACGATCACGATGCCACGCAGCAGATTGTCCTGCACCGTGCGCGTCGTCAGCGCGACGAGATCACTGCGATCGTAGAACGGGCGCACCTTCACATCCTTCGGAAGGATCGAGTCGTTCAGCTCCGCCGTCTTCGCCTCCACGGCCTTGAGCACCGTCTGCGCCTGCTCGCCCTTCCGCAGCAGGATGACTCCCTCCACCGCATCGTCCACCGTCCCGATGCCGAACTGCCCCAACCTCGGCGCCGCACCGATCACGACCTCCCCAATGTCCTTCACGAGCACCGGCGTTCCGTTGTGCACCGCGACGACGACGTTGCCGATGTCTTCGAGCGTCTGCACGCGCCCGAGCCCGCGCACGTAGTAGAACTGGCCGCCCTCCGAATAGAAGCCGCCGCCCGCATTTCCATTGTTCGCGGCCAGCGCCGTCGCCACAGTGGGAACCGAAAGCCCCGCGCCCGCAAGACGAATCGGGTCGAGCACTACCTGATATTGCATCGTCTCGCCGCCGAGCGATGACATGTCGGCAACGCCAGGCACGGACTTGTACTGCCGCGCAAGCAGCCATTCCTGAATGACCTTGAGCTCCATCGCCGAACGATCCTTGCTCTCGACGACGTAGCGGTAGACGAGACCGGACGGTGAGAAGAGCGGAGCAACCGACGGCGTTACACCATCGGGGAGAGCGAGATCGGGAAGCCGCTCGAACGCCTGCTGCCGCGCGAAGTAGTTGTCGGTTCGATCGTCGAAGGTGAGCGTGACATCGGACAGTCCGTAGAGCGAGATCGATCGCATCACCTTGAGCCCCGGCAGCCCGTTCATCACGAGCTCGGTCGGCGCAGTGATCAGCTGCTCGACCTCTTCCGCCGCGTGCCCCGGCCACTGCGTCACGATCTCGACCATCGGCGGCGAGAGATCGGGATACGCATCCACCGGCAGCCGCTTGAGCGACCAGATGCCGACGCCGATCAAGAGCAGCGCGAGAAAGACGACGATCAGCCGCTGGTCGATCGATGCCTGAACGATTCGATTGACGAACGACCGCTTGAAGTGCTGCTGAACGTCGGGACCCGGCGTCTCTTCTTTCATCGGCTCGCTCATTGACTCTGCGCGAACTGGAGAAAGAGCCCGCCCACCTGGATCACACGCTCGCCATCCTTGAGCCCCGCGCTGACCTCGTACTGATCGTTCACGCGGGAGCCCAGCGTCACCTGCCGTCGCTCGAACCCTCCCGCGGGTGATTGCACGAACACGAACGGGAGATTGTTCTCATCGCGCAACACCGCACTCACCGGGAGAAGAATTCCCTTCTTCTCCTTCGACGAGTGAATCGTCGCCGTGACGTACATGTCGCGCTTGAGCAGATGCCCCGTGTTCGGCACCACCACGCGAACCTGCGTCGCCTTCGTCGCCGGATCCACCAGCGCCTGAACGTAGTCCACCGTGCCGGTGAGCGGCTTCGGCGACGCGCCCGTCACAATGTCGACCTTGTCGCCGTGCACCACACTCGCGAGATCGCTCTCGAACACGCTCGCCATCACCCACACCGTCGAGAGATCGGCCACCGTGAACGTCGGCGTCGTTCCCGCCTGCAGCAGCTGCCCCGGATTGATCAGCTTCTCCACCACCGTCCCCTCGATCGGCGCGCGAATCACGCCTTGCACCGCCGCCACCGCCTTGTTCTCGCGCAGCCCGCTGAGCGTCGACGAGTCGACACCCAGCGCCTCGAGCGCCTGCAGCGCCGCATCGCGATCCGCTTCGGCGCTCAACGCATCCGTCTGCGCCTGCTCCATGTCGCGGCGCGCAATTCCATCGTTCTTGAACAGCGCGGAGTCGAGCCCGGCAACGCGCCGCGTCTGCACCGCCGTCGCCTGCGCCTTTCGGAAATCCGACACCGCACTCGCAAAGTCCGGCGACGACACCGTCGCGAGCACAGCGCCCTTCTTCACCCACGCGCCCGGCTCCACGAGAATGCGCAGCACCGGCCCCGAGATCGGCGACAGCACCTGCGTCGAGATGTCGCCGTCGAAGGCGACGGTCCCCGTCGTCTGCACCTCAGGGCGGAACGACACCTCAGTCACCGGCGCGATCTTCAGATGCTCGAGCTGGTCGGGAGTGAGCGTCGTGGTCGCGATGCCGGGCGCCGCGCCCTTTGCGGACGTGGTATCCGACACCGCCTTCGCCTCGCTCCTCCCGCCACACGCACCAAGCACGATGAGGGCGAGCGGAATCGACAGGCGGCCGACACTCGAAGCACTGCAGTCCTTATTCATGCGATTTCTCATCAGGCGTGGAGTCGAGCGGAGCGCCCGTCGCGCGCTCGAGATCGGCGACGGCATCATTGAGTGCGCCCAGCGCAGTCGTGTACTGGTTCTTTGCATCGAGCAGCGTTCGCTGCGCGTCGATCACCTCGAGCGCCGACGAGCCGCCGAGCCCATAGCTCGACGAGGCGATCCGGTACTGCTCCTCCGCGCTCGGCACCAGCCTCTCGCCAAGGAACTGCACCTGTCTGAGCGCCGTCGACGCCGTCGCATACGAGTTGCGGAGATCCTGCCCCACCTGCGCGATCACATCGCGATACGACTCGGTGAGCTCGAGCTCGCGATGCTTCGCCTCCGCCACCTCGCCGCGCTGGTGCTGCCAGAAGAAAATCGGCAGATCGATGCCGATCGACGTCGTGTACGTCGGATCTTCGCCGTAGATGTTGTTGCGCGAGAGGCCGAGCGTGATGTCCGGCAGAAAGTATTGCTGCGCGAGCCGCTCGTTCGCCTTCGCACTCTCGCGCTGTCGCTGCAGCCCGCGCAGCTCGGGGCGCAAGAGCATCGCGAGCTTCTCCAATCGGTCGAAGTCCGTCGGCACCACTGGCACGCCGAGCGTGTCTGCCGGCTCGATCGATGCGCCGAGCACGCGCCCGAGCAGCCGGTTGAGCCCCGCACGCGCATTCGCGATCCCGCGCTCGTTGGCGATGAGATCGTTCTCGGATTGCGCGACATCCACCTGCCCCTTGATGATGTCGAGCTTCGCCGCCGTCCCCGCGTTGAAGCGCGCCTCCGTCTTCTTCACGAAGTCCTCGGCCAGCGACTTCGTGACGAGCAGATCTTCGCGGTGCCGGAGCGCGACGAGCAGCGAGTCGTAGGCCTGCGCAGTTTGCGACGCGACGAGCTGGCGTTGCTGGATGTAGAGCTCGTCGAAGTTTCCGAGATCTCCCTTCGCTGCCTGTCCGCGCAAAATGATCTTGTTCGGGAACGGAATCGTGATCCCGATGCCGAGATCGGTTTCGTTCGAGCTGTGCGGCCGCGCGATGCCATTCGCGCCGAGCACCGCGGCGGAGACGGAGGGCTCGGGGAGCGCGTATCCCTCCGTCACACGCGCGCGCGCCTGCGCGATCTGCTCGCGCGCGACGGCGAGCGTCGGGTTGTGCGCGAGCGCCTCGGTGATGGCCTCGTTGCGATCGAGGCGGAGCGGCGCGGTGGTGCTGTCCTGCATCTGCGCACTGAGCCGCGTGGCCGGGCGCGATTGCGCGGCGAGCGGCGAGAACGCGCCCAGGAGTAGCAGCGAATGGCGTGCGAAAATCCGAATGATCATCCCTCTCCAGGCTCGTACGACGGCGGTCGCGCGAAGCACGACGATAACCGTGCATTCGACGCCGCGATGAGTGCAGGCGTCGGTTACGAATCAGCTCTGGATCGGGATCAGCTCGGGCGGCACGCGCGTGCGCGCTCTACGTGGCGCAGCGGTGCGTCGTGATGCGTGAGGGGCCGCGAGGGCGGCCGCCGATCAGAGCTCGCGCTGAGCGGGAGGTGCTCGAGGCGATGCGACGGAGAAGCGATCGAGCGAGATCGCCGGGAGCTCGACGCGTGCGACGACGCCCACGGGATGCTCGGTGGGCAGCGCGACGCGCATGGTGAGCTCGGTGCGCCCGATCAGCTGCCGGGCAACGCACACTGCGCAATTCGCCTCATCGTGCGAATAGTGCGCAGTGGTTCCGTACACCTCGACGTGCGACGGCGCACTTTTCCCCTCATCCGCGTCCGCGAACGGCACGACGGCCACGATGTCGAACTGCGCGAGCGCGAACATCGCGAGCGCGAGCCAGAACCATCGAGGGCGGTGGTCATTCGGGCGAATTCGGGACGACATCCCGAAAGCTTGTCACAGGATCGACAACTGTCGAGCCAGACGTGAGTTAGGGCCGCGTGGAGGGCTCTAACTCATTATTTGGATGAAATATTTGTGGTGAAGCAAACGTGACGAAGTGACTTCATCCGCCATATCCGACCATTCGTGTGCGCTGAACTTCCATTCGTGCAGGGAGCTTTTGCCGCCACGCGCCGGTGAAGGTCGCGTCAATTAATGTGGCGGCGTCCCCCACCACACGCGCACGGATTCGCGCACGCGATGCATCTGCCTTCGAGATCTCACCGCCTGTCTGAAGAATCACCGACTGCGGGAGCGTATCGCTCGGTGTCGGTGCGCTGACGATAGCGCCTCACATCCACAGAGCTGACAACCGTCGGCGGAAGGCTGTCGCTCCACCATGCGACGTTTCCCGCCGACAGATCATAGATCTGCGCCGAATCCGCAGAGCTGCGTGTCGAGTCGGTTCTGCGGACGGCGGATTGCAGTGCGACCACCCCTTCCTCGACGGCGACAGATGTCGTAGCCGGCTGCCCGAGGTCCAGTCGGATCTTGAAACGTGCACCGGTAGTCGCGACGAATACATCACCGACGCGTACCGTAAACCAACGTCGCGAATCGAGCGCGACATCGAACTGAGCATTTCCGATAAGTCGGGCGCTCGCGACGAAGGCCGGACGCCCTTCGCGCGCCCCACCACGCGTGAACGCACTGACGCTCGTATCCAGGATGCTGTGCGTACCCAGCAAGATCCGAACGGCCTGTCCCGGGATGACCACCGGTCGCGGTGATCGCGCGGTCGCGAGCACGCCTCTCCCAAATTCCATGCGTTGTCGACGCTCGTCGATCGGAATTGAGAGATCGGTTCCCGGACGTGGCCACTCGAATACCATCGCGACAACTGAAAGAATAATCGCGCAGAGTGTCCCGCCCAGAAGGACATATGCTCTCATGGTCCGAGAGTGTGCGATTGAGAACTCAGCGGCCCGAGTGTCTGCGCACTTCGCCGATAGATGAGCGCGAGCCAAGTGACGCCGGAGACAATCATGCCCACGCACAAGAGCTGTCCGGCGCTGAACGGGCCGAGAACCAGTCCGAGTTGCACGTCCGGTTCACGCGTAAACTCGATTCCGAAACGCAGGACACCATATCCCAGGAGAAACACCGCGGATGGGAGACCGGGATGGAACCAGCCATGCCTTCTGGCGCGCTGGTCCACCCGCCAGAGCAGGATCGAGAGCAGTACCCCTTCAGCCGCCGCTTCGTAGAGCTGCGACGGATGGCGCGGCGCGTGCAGCGGATCGCCCGGGAAGATCATCGCCCATGGCACGTCGGTTACGCGCCCGTACAGTTCTCCATTGATGAAATTGCCGACGCGGCCAAATGCGAGCCCCGGCGTGCCGGCAATGGCCATCGTATCGGTGACAGAAAGCACCGGAATGTGTTGACGCCGCGCGAACACGACGCAGGCGAGGGTCATCCCGATGACGGCGCCGTGAAACGACAGGCCTCCGTGCCAAACGCGAAGGAATTCGAATCCATCGGAGCGATAGTGATCTGGTTCGTAAACCACGGCGTAGAGGATCCGCGCGCCGACGAGCATGCCGACGACCAGGTGGCCGACTAGCGTATCCAGCTGCGCGTAGGTCATCGCCACGAGTCCTTTGCGAATGCGTACCCTGGCGAGATACACCCCGACCGCGTAGCCGAGGAAGTACATCGCGCCGTACCAGCGTATCGCAATCGGCCCAATGCTGAAAATGACCGGCGAGATGTGTGGATACGGAATAGTCATCACACGTTCCCGCGGGGCGATTCAGGCGCGAAAGACCGTCGCAGCAGCGGCGTCACAGGCGAAACAGCTGGTCGCGAAGCACGCGCGCGCGAATTCGGCTGACATCGATCTCCTGACCGTTCACCAACAGTACCGAGTACGTGCCGCCGGGCATCGAGCTCACGCGTTTGATGCCATCCACGTTCGCCAGCGCACCGCGTGAGAGCCGCACGAACTGGGCCGGATCGAGACGCGCCTCGAGATCCTTGAGCCGATAAGTGATCGTGTACCGCTCGTTCGCCCGCGTCGTCACGTGCAGCAGCTCGCCA
>Ga0208078_1000049_pt1 | contig 38041 bp, 33 predicted proteins | sample NGESurdeep072012_3_FD_184468 | JGI IMG/M metagenome (GOLD analysis project Ga0208078, IMG submission 184468) | Arctic peat soil microbial communities from Barrow, Alaska - NGEE Surface sample 53-2 deep-072012 (SPAdes) | ecosystem: Environmental > Terrestrial > Soil > Wetlands > Peat ...
CGAGCTGAGCGACAGGCACAACCGGATTTACGCCCATGTGGTGGCGGAGCTGGACGGCACCGTCAGCCTCGAGCACGCGCACCAGATCGAGTCCGAGCTCGAGGCGCAGATCCGGCGCGCGCTGCCAGAGGTCCACGAGGTCGTCGCCCGAGCCATCGCATGAGACAGCGCCGCGCCGAGGACCTGCCGCGCGACCGGTGGGCGGAGGCTCACAACTTGTCTTTTGCGGACCACTGGCGCTTCGCGCCCCGCGATGAGGATGAGCTCATGGCCGGGGGACCCCGGCCAACCCAGCTGCGTCAGTGTTATGAGTGCCTGCCTGGCATCAGAATCTACTGGCCGTGGATTCAACCCTTCTCGCCTTCGTTGGAGTTTCGCTGCTCCTCGCCGTAACCCCCGGGCCCGACATGGCTGTGGTCACCAAGAACGCGCTGGCTCATGGTCGGCGTGGCGTCATCCTGACCACGACCGGCATCGCGCTGGCGCTTGCGATCTGGGTGACCGCGACAGCCGTCGGCGTGTCGGCGGTGGTGCGATCCTCCGGTGAGCTGCTGTTTGTTCTCAAGGTCATCGGCGCCGCCTACCTCGTGTACTTGGGCATCCGAACGATCATCGAATCGCGGCGCCGCCACGCCGACCTCCTGGCCGGCGCGCCATCCGCCACCCCCGCCCACGCGATATTCCAGCAAGGCTTCATCTCAGCGTTGTCCAATCCCAAGCTGGGGGTGTTCTTCGTGACCTTCCTGCCCCAGTTCGTGGCGCCCGGCCAGGCGCTATTGCCGAGGCTGCTGCTGCTTGGCTCGATCTTCGCCTTGATCGGTTGGACCTGGATGAACGTCTATGGCTTCTTCGTGACGCGCATGCGGGACTTCATCACGGCGCCGCGCGCTCGCCAGTGGATGGAGCGCGTCACCGGAGTCGTCCTGCTTGGGTTCGGCGTGCGCCTGGCGGCCGAACGCTTCTAGGGAGCGCCTATTCGGAAGGCAGCTCGAAGCTGATGTCGTAAACGCCACCCGTCAGCTTCGCCCGGTGTATCCAGCCCATCTTCCTGAGCAACCCGAGCATCTGCTGGTTTTCCGGAAGGACGATGAGGGTGAAGGTGTTGATCCCATGCTCACGCGCGACCTTGCCCAGGATGCTCAATAGCGCACTGCCCAAGCCACGTCGCTGATACTCATCGATCACCGCCACAGCAGTCTCCGCGACCTGCGTGTTGGGAACTCGGTCGTATCGGGCCACGCCGACGATTCGCTCTCTGTGGGCGGGCCTGGTCGTGGTCGCAACCAGCGCAAACCTGTCGTTGTAGTCGACCACTGCCAGGCGGTGCGCGAGTGCGTCGGACATTCGCTTCATCGGCGAGAAGAACCTGAAATAGACAGTCCGCTCGGACATTGCGGCGACTGCTTCGTGAAGCAGCGGCTCGTCCTCCGGGACGATTGGGCGCACCAGCACCTTCGACCCATCGGTGAGCTCGATGGTGCGAGGCTCGAAACCGGTCACGGCCACGACAGCTAACCGTACGCGAACTACGATTCGGCGCGAATGGGCGGAGCTCAGTACCGGCGCAACCTCGCCATCGCCGCGGGCGCAGTCGCCGCGATTCTCTTCGCCGCGTTCGACCTCTACCAGTGGGCTCAGGCCTACGCATCGGACAACTTTCACAACGACCTCACCTTCTATTACGCGGCCGCCAAGATCGGCTTGAGCCACGGCTGGCAGTCCATTTACGACCTAAGGCTTCAGCAAGAAGCGCTCGATGCCCTCGGCTCACGAATTCAGATCGCCGAACTCGCCCGTTACATCAGCCCGCCCCCTGTGGCATGGCTGGCCGTCCCTCTCACCCTGCTCCCTTTCCAGGCCGCCTACCTCGTGTGGAGCGCCTTGCTTCTCGGCGCTCTGGGTTGGACGTGGTACCTCACTGCGCCAGGCACCGGTCGCCTGCGCCTGGTTTACCTGGCGGCAGCGGTCGGCTGGCTCCCGGTGATCTACGGCCTGCAGCTCGGCCAGCCCGGCCTCTTCGTGGCTCTCGGCGTGGCGGGCTGCTACGCGCTGCTCCGTAGCGGCCGGCCGTTTTGGGCAGGCATCGCCCTTGGCGCGCTGGTCCTCAAGCCGCAGCTCGCATTCCTGGTGCCGCCTGCTCTGCTGGTGGGCGGGCGCTATCGCGCGTTTTGGGGCAGCGTCGTCGCCATTGGCGTCCTGGCGCTCATTGCGGCCGTGCTCGTCGGCCCATCAGGCATCGCCACCTACCAGGAACGCCTGACCTTCGCGGCCGGGGTTCCCGTCAACCGAGAGCTGACCATCGCTGGACTCATCGGCAACGTCCCTGTGGCGCGCGTCATTCAGGTCCTGCTCGCCATTTGGTCGCTGGTTCTCGTCTACCGGCTCCGACGTCGAGGCCACGAATGGATCTTCATTCCAGTCCTGGTGGGCGGCCTCGTCGCGAGCCCGTATCTCCACCTCGACGACCTTGTGATGCTCGGGCTCGCCGGCTGGCTCTACCTGCGGACTTCGCCGCGACCTGGGTGGAGCTGGATCGCGGTCATCGCGTTGGTCATTGCGGCGGAGGGCATCCCGTACTGGGGTCCATGGCCCGTGATCGCCGGTGATCTGCTGGCGCTTCTACTCCTGAGCCTGATGCCGCGGCATACGGCTCACGCGTCAGCTCCCGTGCCGGCCTGAACCCTCCGCGAAACGACGTGCGCCCTCCTGTGCCTCGCCCGAGGCGATGACGTCGAGTCCGCCACGGAATTCCGCGTTCATCGCTTCATCGAGATTGAGAGACCACTGGCGGAGGAGGCTTTGCCGGTCGGCACGCAGCGCGCGTTGAGGAAAGTCGGCGAGCCGGAGCGCGAGGTCGACGGCTGCTTTCAGAGCAGTCCCGGGCTCGACCAGCCGGTTGACCAGCCCGATCTCGAGCGCCTCTTCGGCACCCACGGGACGCCCGGTCAGGATCAAGTCCGCTGCCCGGCCGTGTCCGATAAGGCGAGGTAGCCGGATGGTGCCGAGATCGATCAATGGCACCCCGAATCGTCGGTTGAATACACCAAACGTCGCATCTCGCGCAGCGACGCGGAGGTCGCACCACAGGGCGAGCTCCAGGCCGCCGGCGACTGCATAGCCCTCGATCGCCGCGATCACCGGCTTGTCCAGCTCGAGCCTGGTTGGACCCATCGGTCCATCGCCCTCTTCCAGCAGCCGGTTGGGTTCGCCGGCTGCCACCGCCTTGAGGTCGAAACCGGCGCAGAAGTTGTGGCCCGCGCCGGTCAGGACGGCGACCGACAGATTTTCATCCGCGTCAAACCGTCGGAAACATCTGGCGAGCTCTTCCGCGGTCCCGGCGTCCACCGCATTGCGCGCGTGCGGCCGGTCGATGGTGACGGTCGCCACTGCGCCCACGACCTCGTACATGACCGTCACGAGTTTTCGCGCTTCTTACGGATTGCCGGCGATCAGCGAATCACTCGGCGTCCATGTACGGATAACGATGGTCCGTGGGCGGCACATAAGTCTCCTTGATGGTGCGAGGGCTGGTCCAGCGGATCAAGTTCAAGAACGAGCCCGCCTTGTCGTTCGTGCCCGACGCGCGCGCGCCGCCGAATGGCTGCAGCCCAACCACGGCGCCGGTCGGCTTGTCGTTGATGTAGAAGTTGCCGGCCGCGTTGACCAGCGTCTCGGATGCCTTGCGGATGGCAGATCGGTCGGTAGCGAAGATCGCGCCGGTCAGGCCATATGGGCTGGTCCTGTCGCAAAGGTCGAGCGTCTCCTCGAACTTCGAATCCGGGTACGGGTAGACCGTGAGAATCGGACCAAACAGCTCCTCGCGCATCGTCTTGAAATCGGGGTTCTTGGTCTCGATGACGGTGGGCCGCACGAACCAGCCGACCTTGTCGTCCCCCTTGCCGCCGGCGATCACCTTGGCATCCTCTGCCTTGCTCGCGTACTGGATTGCGCTCATGTGCTTCGCGTAAGCCTTGCCGTCGATCACCGCGCCCATGAAGTTGCGGAAATCGGAAACGTCGCCCTGGGGGAGCGCCTCGACCTGGTCGATAAGCTCCGAGCGCAACGTCTTCCAGATGGACTGAGGAATGTAGGCGCGCGACGCCGCCGAGCACTTCTGGCCCTGGTATTCGAATGCTCCGCGGACCATGGCCGTGCGTAAGGCCTCGGGATCGGCCGAGGGATGCGCGACTATGAAGTCCTTCCCTCCCGTCTCACCCACCAGCCGTGGGTATGTGCGATAGCGGTCGATATTCGCACCCACCTCTTTCCACATTCCCTGGAAGACCTCTGTCGACCCCGTGAAGTGAATGCCCGCAAGGCTCTTGTGCGCGAGGACCTGTTCTGAGATCTCCGATGCGCTGCCGCTGACCATGTTGACCACGCCAGGCGGGAGACCCGCTTCGTTGAGGAGCTCCATCAGGAAGTGGCAGACCAGGAGGGTCTGTGTCGCCGGTTTGAAGACAACTGTGTTGCCCATGAGGGCGGCGGCCATCGGCAGGTTGGCGGCAATGGACGTGAAGTTGAATGGGCTGACCGCAAAGACGAAGCCCTCGAGCGGCCGATACTCCATGCGGTTCCATGCTGTGCCGTCGTTGACCGGCTGCTGCGCGTAGAGCTGGTCCGCGAAGTAGGCGTTGTAGCGCCAGAAATCGACCGACTCGACGGCTGCGTCGACCTCCGCCTGATGCACTGTCTTCGATTGACCGAGCATCGTTGCCGCGTTGATGGTGTCCCTCCATGGCCCCGCCAGCAGGGACGCTGCGCGAAGCAGCACCGCCGCTCTCTCCTGGTAAGAAGTCGCGGCCCACATTCGGCGTGCATCGAGCGCGGCCTCGATCGCGTCGGCGAAGTCTTTCTTTCCGCCAACTGCGACCTGAGCGATAGACAGCTCCTTGCGGTGCGGAGACCGGATCTCGGCTTTTGACGCCCCCCAACGGCGCTCGCCGCCGATCTGCATCGGAACGTCCGTCCGGGCGTCCGTGAGCTCGGCCAGCCTCGCCTTCAGGCTCTTCCGGTACGGATCGCCAGGGGCATAGGCGCGAATCGGCTCGTTGACGGGAGTTGGGACCTTGTAGTGTCCGTCCGCGGTCATATCACACCCCTGGAAATAGAAGACCCTGCCGGCGCCACCACGATGATGCCGGAAATCAACGGTCTGGCGTAACGGAGCGCAATCCCGCGTAACCCGGGCCCGTATCCCCGTTGACCGCGTCAGTACTCTCTCGGAGGCACAGCGGTGGCTGTCGGCTATTCCCCTGCCCGATACACGAGCGTGTCAGATCGGGTCCGGCAAACTGTGCGGCTGCTGCAGCGGCGCGGCTACGCTGTCACGCCGTCACGCCTGGGCGGCCTGTGCCTGGGCGGCCCACTGCCAGAAGACGAGGTCCGGTGGGCGGTTGCAGCCTCGCCTGAGCTGACCATCGCCGAAGGCCTCGTCATCGAGCGCGCGGTGATGGCCCGCGCTCGCGATATCAGCGCCCGAGCTATCGCCCATGAGTCGGATTCCGTCGCCTATCTTCCGATGACCTCGCGCTTTGTCAGAGCGCTCGTCGCTGTCGCCCCCTTCATCCGCAGCGTCTCGGTGGCCGGATCGCTGGCCAGTGGCGGCTTTCGCGCATCTGACGACGTCGACCTCAACCTCATAGTCGACGACGGGCATCGCCATCTCGCATACGTGGCCGTGAACGTGCTCGGCCTCCTGCACGCGCTCGCGCATCGCGCCAAACCCGTTGACGACCTCACCCGCCGGCCCATCGCGCCGCGCTTGATGACGGCGAACCTGATCCTTGAGGTGTCGCAGTGCCACCCGCTCGAGCGACAGGATGTTGACATGGCTTACGAGCTGCTGGTCGCCGAGCCGGTCTTCGGTCCGGAAGCCATCGACGACGTTCTCGATTCCAACCCTGCGCTGCTCGACCACTATCCCCAGCTGGCAGACAAGCGCAGGCCGCTGTGTATCGATCCGCCATCGTGGCGCTTGCCAAAATCTGCCTTTCCCGCGTTTCTCGATGGAGCCGCGCGCCGGGTCGGCGTCGCGGCGTGGCGGTACATGCAATGGACGCGGCGGCGGCACCCCGAGGCTCTGGCACGGGTGGCGTTCGTGCGCTCGACCATGCGCCCGTACACGTTGTTTGACGAGCACGCCCGATCGTGATCACCCCGATCGCGGTTGCGACGATCGGCCTGACCAGCATTGCGCTTTTCGCCTTTGGCGCGAACCTCCTGTATCTCAGCTGGCGAGCGACCCGTCTTCCTAAGCGTGTCGATCGTTCGCTCGTGCGCGGAAACGAGCCGCGCGTGTGCGTCCAGGTACCGATCTACAACGAACGCTACGTCGCCGAACGTGTCCTCGATGCCGTGTGCGAGCTGGACTGGCCGCGCGACCGATTCGAGGTGCAGGTGCTCGACGACTCAGACGACCAGACCGTCTCGATCGTCGACCGCCGGGCGGCGCACTGGCGGCGCCAGGGAGTCACCGTGGCGCATGTCAGGCGCGCATTGCGCGGGGGATTCAAAGCCGGCGCGCTGGCGCATGGCATGACGCTGACCAGCTCGCCGTTCATTGCAATCTTCGACGCTGACTTCACACCTTCCCCCGACTTCCTACGCCGCACGATGGGGGTCTTCGACGATCCGACGGTGGGCTTCGCCCAGGCACGCTGGGGACACCTGAACGAGGGCTATTCGTGGTTCACTCGACTGCAAGCGTTCGCCCTGGACTTCCACTTCCTGATCGAGCAGGCTGTCAGATCCTCCGACGGGTATTTCACCAACTTCACCGGCACCGCCGGGGTGTGGCGGCGGGCCGCCATCGAGGATTCGGGTGGATGGAGCGCCGATACGCTGACAGAAGACCTGGACCTCAGCTACCGGGCACAGCTGCGAGGCTGGCGGTCTGCCTACCTCGAGGACGTGGTGGTGCCGGAGGAGTTGCCTGTCTCGTTTGACTCCTACCGTCGCCAGCAATCCCGCTGGGCCACCGGGAGCTTTCAATCGGCGTTCAAGCTCTTGGTTCCGGTCTTGCGGAGCGGCGCCCGGCCGGCAGTGAAGCTGCAGGCCACGATGCACCTCCTGGCGTACGGCGTTGGGCCTGTGATGGCCCTTCAGCTCGCGTGCTACCCGCTGCTGCTGGTCGGGCCGCGCTTTGAGGCGCTGCCGTGGCAGCTCGCCGATGCCGGCCTCCTTTTCGTGGTGATGGGAATCTCGCCCTGGATCGGTTTCAGCGTCGCTCAGACCAGGCGAGGGCGGCCGTGGTGGTTGGCGCTGCCGTCGTTGCTGTGCCAGCTCGTGGGTGCCGGAATGTCGTTCACGGTGATACTCGCGCTGATTCGCGCGACCCGCAAGGGCGGCGAGTTCGTGCGCACCCCGAAGTACCAGATCGTGGAACGGGGGCAGGAGTGGCGCGACCAGGCATACGTTCGCGTGGGAGACCCGCGGGCGATTGGAGAGGCGGCGCTCGGCGCCGCGTCGCTGACGATGGTGCCGTTCGCGGCCGCGCAGGGACAGTGGCTGGTCGCGGTCTACTCGAGCCTTTTCGCCCTTGGATTCCTGACCGTGGCGGCATGGACCGCCGTCGATTTCCTCGAGGTCCTTACGCTGCGCAGTCTTGGACGCCGCGCTCTGGCCCGGCTGCGCGTAGCGACTCCTTGCCTCGGATTGATGGCGCTCTGCGGGCTGCTCCTGCTGCTCGCCGCGCAGATGCCGGAACCATTCGAAGACGGATACGGCCACTGGCTCATTGCCGCAAACCTGGCCTCGACCGGCCAGCTGCACGACCCGATCTTCGGGATGCAGGATACGTGGCTCCCCGGCTATCACGTCCTCGCGGCTGCGGTGCTCAAGCTCTTCGGCCTCTGGTCGCTGGGCGCGTTGAAGATGCTCGGCGCGGCGATGGGCCTCGCCACCCTCGCCGCCGTTTACGCCCTCGCGCCCAACGGCCGTCAAGGACGGCTGGCGGTGGCGCTGCTGGCGCTCAACCCCGTTTTCCTGTTCACGTCAGGCTCGGCGGTGGTTGAGCCGCTGATGACTGCCCTGCTCACCGCCGGCGGGCTGGCAGCAGTGCGTGGCCGGATGAAGCTGGCGGCCACGCTGGCAGCGCTGGCATGCGTGACGGCCACCAAAGCCTGGATCTGGGTCGGAGCGGCAATCGTCTACGCAGTCGTGGAGCAGGGTGTCAAGAGATTCCCTGTCCGCTCGAAGGTCAAGGAAGCCGGCCGGCAATTGCCTCGGCGCCAAGCCGCCTTCGTCTGGGCGCTGCCTGCGATCGCGCTGCTGGTCGTGATGCAGCTCGGCTTCTCACCTGCAAGCCACTCCCTGGCTCGAGGATCGGTGGAGGTGCTCTCCGCGACGGCCCGCGGCAGCATTGCGGGCGACGCGATGGGGCGGCTGACGGAATTGGCGGGCACCTTTGGTCTGGCGGCCCTTCCCCTGTTTGTACTGGGCGCAGTCGGACTTGTCACGATGATTCGAAGGCGCGGGCCGCAAGACCGCGCCTCCCTCGCCTTTCTTCACATCCCTGCGCTCGTCTACCTGGCCGCAGTCGTTGGGCTCGTCATGTTCGGTGCGTACACCGGCAGCCATCGCTACCTCTATCCCGCCTTGCCCTCGCTCGCCCTGCTGGCAGCGGCGGCTCTCGAAAGGCACGCCGTGGCGCTTCGCCTGGCCGCCGTTTCGGCCGGTGGGCTGCTGGCGATTGCATTCATCCCGGTGTTCGCGAGCTTCGCCGTCGACAACACGGGGCTCATGGCCGCCGGCAAGGCGGCCGGCGGCATTCCGGGCGTGCTCGTCACCGACTCGCCCGTGGCCGCTTTTTACAGCGGCAAGCCGCCGTCTGAGCTCGTCGGATCGCAGAACCTTCCACCCAACCCCTCGCAGGCGATCGAATGGATGCGCGCGAAAGTGGTCACGGAGCTGGTCCTCGAAGACATCGGCTATTACAAAGCGACCGCCGTGTTTCCCCAGCTCGCATCTGGTATCGCACACGCGCCGTTCGAGTCGCTGGGCGATCAGAAGAGCTATCAGGTGCCAAGTGGCAAGCCGGTCTTCGCGTACCGCTTGGGCGCCGGGCTACTGATGCAGTCCATCTTCCCCGGGCTGACCGCGGCCATCTCACCGATGCCGGCCGAGGGTAAGACGGCGTCGCTCGCCAAGGGGCTGTCACTGCGGGTTGGCGGCAATGACATCACCGGTGAGGGCATGGGATTCGGCGCCCCCATCGCGCATTACCCGGACGGGTGGGTGTACTCGCGCACAGCCGTCACCGTTGATCTCTCCACCCCGACGACAACAATCTGGCAGCGAACCTTCGCGCTTGACGAGATCGGGGGTGACGCGGCCCATCGCTATGAGTTCGTGCCGATCGCGTCCAGGGGCAGCATCGAGGTCACCTACGCGGTGGATGCGACAGGCGTGACGGTCGCGGTGCGCGCGCTCAACGTTGCTCCGGGCTATACGGAGATCGGGATCCTCAATGAGCAGTCCGCAGCGTTCAATGACTTCGCCGAACCCGGCCACACCTTCACCAGCCCGGCCTTCGGCATATGGACACCGGCAACCGGCGACTATGCGCGGCTGCGCTCGGGCAGCCTCGGCCTCGAGTGGTCGGTGCCACCGCTTCCAGACGCACAGCTTGACGCCGGACGCGAGCTCGTCGCCAACGATTTCAACTGGGCCGGTCTCGACTACATCTTCCCGGGCCCGTTCACTGGCACCAGCTACCGCATAAATATCCAGGAGGCAAAGTGACAACGCCAGACGCCGTTGACGTGGTTCTGGTCTACCCGCAGCGGGCACCCGCCCACGGGCGGCACTGGATCATGCCGTCCCTCGGCCTCATGTATCTCAGCGCTGCGCTTAGGCGCGCCGGCTACAGCGTGCGACATATCGACCACACATTCCTGGAACGCCGTGAGGTTCTCGACCAGATCGAGAGCCTGAGGCCGGCGGTGATCGGGATTTACTGCATGATCACGATGCAGGACGAGGCACTGTCGCTTGCGGCGCAGGTCCGCGGTAAGGCGTTGACGGTGGTCGGGGGCCCCTACCCGTCAGGCGAGCCCGATACCTTCGTCGACCAGTTCGACCTCGTCGCCGTTGGCGAAGGCGAGGAGACGATCGTCCAGATCATGCAGCACCTCGAGGACCGCCAATTCGACGAGATAGCGGGGCTTGTCTTCCGGCGCAACGGTGAGATCGTCAGGTCGCAGGCGCGCGCGCGCACCAAGGACATGACCGATCTGCCGCTGCCATATCGCAAAGACATCCCGAACGCCCAGTACATCGCCTACTGGCGCAAGCATTGGAAGGACGCAACGACACCCTTGATGTCGACGCGGGGATGCCCGTTCCGCTGTGACTTCTGCCACAAGTCAGTGTTCGGTGACCTCTTCAGCGCGCGACCTGTCGAATCGGTGGTCGCCGAGATGCGCGAGATCGCTGAGCTCGGATACGACCACATCTGGATGTCGGACGACCTCTTCACCCTCAATTACAAGCGGACGTTCGAGCTCGCTCAGGCGATCGAGGCGGCACACCTGCCTCTGACATGGGAATGCTTGAGCCGCGTCACTCACGTGGACCAGGCGCTGTTCGAGCAGATGCATCGCGCCGGCTGCAAACGGATCTTCTTCGGGATTGAATCCGGCGACGAGGGCGTGCTCAAACAGATGAAGAAGGGCATCACCCCAGACCAGGCCAGGAAGGCAGTAGAGGCATGCGTCGCATCCGGTATCAAGGCAGCCGGCTTCTTCATGGTCGGCTACCTCGGCGAGACCACCGAGTCGTTGATCAAGAGCATCAACTTTTCGAGCAGCCTGCCCCTCGATTACGTGAGCTACACCATCGCCTACCCACTGCCGGGCACCGGCTTCTACGAGAGGGTGCGCGAGCGCCGGCAGCACGGCGAGTGGCACAAGGTTCGTCACAACCGGCTCCTGTTCAACACCGACTTCTCGGAGTACAAGCTGCGAACCGCAATCATGAAAGGAGCGATCCAGCACAAGCTCAACCAGCTGCACATGCGACCGGCCGCCAGAGCTTTCCAGCTCGCCACCGACCCTCTGCTACGCGTCCTCAGGTAGCGGTAGTCCTGGCCCTTCTCCTGGCGGTCGCAAGCTGCAAGGGGTCAGGTTCCGCTCCGGACGCTTCGAGCCAGCCGTATCCGGCAACGGGCCTGGTTCTCCTGTCGCTCACCGATGGATCGAACCGCGCCTCGGCCTCCGTCGGCACGGACCCGGTCGCTGTGATCGTCTCGGCAGACGGAGCCTTCGCCTACGTCGCCGACAGCGCCCCCGGTGACGTCTACGCGGTGAGCATCCCGGGCCTCAAGGTGACGTGGAAGCAGCACGTCGGTGGGGCCCCGTTTGGCCTTCTGCTTCAATCGGGCAGCCTGTTTGTCAGCCTGTTTGACGCAGGATCCGTGGTCGAGCTCGATCCCGCCACCGGCGCCGAGATTCGAAGCGTGTCAGTCGCCCCGCGGCCGGCCGCGATGAGCGTGGACGCTGATGGACGCATTGTCGTGGCGAGCACCGGCGGCCGGGTCGACCACCTCGACGGCACGAGCCTCGCCGGCGGTGCCGGCTATGGCATCGCGGCGGTGGGCGACCAGATCTGGACCGCGGACTATAAGCGCGCCGAGCTGGTTCGCTCCGACGGGCGACGCGTGGGCCTGCCGCTGCGGGTGTTTCCGTTCTGGCTTTCAGCCGGCAGCGGCAACCACCTGCTCATCGCCGCAGAGGGGGAGACCGAGGACTCGGATCCAGGTGGCGTGTTCGACCTGAACACGGCGACGTTGCAATTCACGACCCTTGCCAAGCCGCGCGATCCCGACCAGGTGCTGATGTCCGGCTCGCGCGTTTTCGTGCCGGCTCACGGCGACGATCATGTGCTGGTCATCGATGGCAGCACGACCACGGCGTGGGCGCAAGGCATATCCCCGGTCGGTCTCGCGGTCGACCCGATGCGCAATCTGTTGGTCGTGGTGACGAACTCGCATGAGTGAGGCGTGGGCGAGCATCTTTCGAATCGTCGTAGGGCTCTTCTGGCTCTACTTCGCAAGCACAAAATGGCAGAGCGTCGAATGGACGCGCGGGCTGATCCAGTCAGCGGCGGCCGACAATCCGATCCCCGGCCTGAAGGAATTCCTGGCCAACGTGGTGGCGCCGAACTGGTTCGTCTTCTCACTTGCCCAGACGGTTGCCGAAACCGTGGTCGCCATACTCCTGATCCTCGGCCTGGCGACGCGGTGGGCCAGCATTGGAGGTCTACTGCTGGCGGCGAACGTGGCGCTGGTCGTGGCATTCGAGGTACCGGACCCCGGGTTCCGCTGGCTCTACTACCTGGCAGTGCTGGTCAACGCCCAGGTAATCGTCTCGGGAGCCGGGCCGTTCGCGCTGGCGCGTTTCAAGTGGGTGCCCGCGTTTCTGCACTGACCAGGGGAGCGCTGTTGACGCCTCTTTACGACTTGCTGACTTGCCCGGCGTGCGGGACCTCTCCGCGACCGGGCATGGCGAGCTGTGCGGGCTGCGGCCGCCTCGTCGAAATGGTTGGGGGCGGCCTCGACCTTCTAGACGATTCGTCGAGACCGGCGGCGGACGCGTTCGCGGAGAGATATCGCGCGCTTCGGCTGAGCGAAGGCTGGGTCGACCCGACCGGCCAAGCACCGGCTGGAGGGCGGCCCGAGCTTTGGGGGCGACGGCGATCCGCTGCCCGGGCGGCGGCGATGGTGACGCGCGAGTGGCCAGACCGGGCAGCCCGGGTGGTGGCGGACATCGGATCGGGTACCGGATGGGCACACCCCCTATTTGATGGTTTTGGCGTGATCGCCTTCGACATCCTGCCGGCGACTCCAACGCCCAACGCGCTCACCGTCCGCGCCGACATGCGCAGGTTGCCGCTGCGCGATTCGACGGTTGACGCGGCCTTCTTCAGCGCGTCGATCCATTACGTGCCGCTGGCCGAAGCTGTCGGTGAAGCCGCGCGTGTGCTGAGGCACGGAGGGCTGCTGCTCGTTGTCGACAGCCCGATCTACGCCAACGACGGCTCGCGCGCTCGGGCCTCCGGCCGGTCGGCCGCTTACTACGCCGGCGCGGGCTATCCAGAGCTCACCGCCAGCTATCACCCGGTCAGCGCTGGCGAGCTGGCAGCGCTAGCGGCGGATTCAGGTTTTGCGCTGGTCGGGCTCAAGACCGAGGGGCCAATCGGAGCGCTATGGCGCCGCGTGGCCCGGCGCCCGCCCGCGAGCTTGATGGTCGGGCGGCGGATTCGCCTGTGACCACAGCGGCGATATCGCAGCGCGACCACCGGTTACGCTAGACGCCTTTATGAGTCTCGACGCAGAGGGTTACGGGTTTCCGGAGCACGAGGTGTCGCTCGCGCGCCTGATGGACGACATCCGGGTGCTCTCGCCGGCCGGCGTCGAGAGGGTGGCCAGGGGCTGGGACGAGCACGTCGGCACGAAAGGTCTCCAGGCGTTCCACGATGCCGAGAAGGCGGGCACTCATGCGATCGAGCAGGCAGACCGCGGACCGGCGTGGGATCTTGTCAGGAGCTCCCTGTTCGGGCTGACAGAATCGGGGGATGCCCTCGTGTCCTGGAAAGCAGAGCACGGCGAGATCGGCCACAAGGCCGAGCGGGCGGCCCTGGCGGCGGCGCTCGGCCTGGTCGCCGGCAACCTGATCACCAAGGAGCATCGGGCGACCTTGATGCGACCGATGGCCGAAGCCCTGCCCTGGCTCCTTTCGGCGTAGTCAGAAGGGCGCGCTGAGGCCCGGCTCTCTTTTCAGGCCGGGGTCGGAATCAGACCTGCCAGGTCGACGCTCGTGTCGGCCAGGGCGGCTTCGTCAACCGGCCGGCGGCTCTCGATGAGTTTGCCACCCAGCTCGTTGGTCTTCTTATCGTTCATGGAAAGCACAGCGTCGACCAGGCCGTTGTTGAAGTAGAAGACCGAGAACGTGAGCCCCTCTCGGTCCCCGCGCCATACGGCACGGCTGTCGCCCGACGCGTGACCTCTGTACTCCAGGCTCACGTCGTACTGATCGGACCAGAAGTAAGGAAGCCTCGTGTAAGGCGCGTCCCCGCTGACGATAGCGGCGCCGATGGCGCGGCCCTGGTTCTTCGCGACCTCCCAGTGCTCGACGCGTATCGCGCGGCCGAGCACGGGGTGCTGGTGAAACGCGATGTCGCCGGCGCAGTAAACGCCTTCAGCCGCCTTGAGCCCTTCATCTACCCGTACCCCGCCGCCCTCCATCGGCAGCCCCAACGCTTTGGGGATCTCGAGGTTTGGCTCGATGCCGGCCGCCAGGAGGACCATGTCGACCTCCTCGCGCCGCCCGTCCGAAAGCGTGACCCCTGCCACTCGCTTGCCTTTCTGGTGCCACGTCTGGACTGTTGTGCCGGTGCGCAAGTCGACACCTTTGGCGGTGTGGATGGAGGCATACAGCTTGCCGACCTCCTGGCCGAGCGCCCGCGACAGCGGCACCGGCGCCGCCTCGACCATCAGCACGTCCTTGCCAAGCTGGCGAGCGGAGGCCGCTACCTCTGCGCCGATGAAGCCGGCGCCGATGAGCAGGAGGCGAGTGCTCTCGCTGATCGCCTTGCGGAGCGCCTGGCTGTCGCGAAGGGAACGCAACGTCAGCACGTTGTCGGAGTGCGGCACCCCGGGCAGCCATCGCGGTGTGCCGCCGAGTCCCAGGACCAGGACGTCGAAGCTGACCTCGCCGCCGCCCTCGAGCGCCAGGGTGCGGCTCGAAAGTGAGCCCCCCACCACCCGCTGGTTCAGCTTGAGGTCGATTTTCTCCTTCGCGTAGTCGCCCTCCTCGTGAAGGAAGACTTTTCGCAGCTCCACCTCACCGCGAAGGAACTCTTTCGAAAGGTACGGGCGGTCATAAGGCCGGTTCTGGTCGGCGCTGACGATCTGGATGTCGCCGTCGAAGCCCTTCTTGCGCAACGCAAACGCATTAGCGTCGCCGGCACCGCCTCCACCTACGATTACTACGCGTTTCGCGGCCACAGATCAAACCTCCGAAACTCGGACCCATTGCATAGAGGCAAACGGCGCCTCCCAGCGCTCAGTTTAGGAGCCGCTTAGCCGCCCCGCGATACGACCGGGTGACCCGGTCACGAGGCGGCCGACCGCGGCTTACCGAAAGCTGGCGATCCCGCCGATCGCGATCAGCACGAGGGCCGACGTCCCGATGACAACGGGAGCCGTAGCCCCCACTCTCTTGAGGACGGCGAGGCGGCGGCGGCGGCGAAAAAGGGTGAGCCTAGACTCAAGCGTCGTCGAGCTGAGCGGGGCACGGCTACTTGCAAAGGTACTGATGCGTTCATGCTGCCCTGCACGTCGAAACATTCGCAGCAACAAAGCCGTGGGGGCAACGGCGAGGCTAGAAGTAGAGCTCGTCCCCTATCGCGTTCTGCTTGATGTAGATGATGCCGCCGGAAGCTGCGCCCGCGATCTGTGAGAGGGCTGGTGTGATCGATGTGAACTTGATGACGACCCAGATCTGTAGTGCGTGGCCTGACCCATTCACCGGCCTCAGGCCCCAGGCGCCATAGGACGAACAGGTCCCAAGGTCCCCGTTGGAGAGGGTGCAAGCGCGAATTGCGAAGCAAGCTATCTGCGATCCGTTGAATGACGCGGCAACGCAGCCGCTCGGGTCACCACAAGTGCTTGGGGCACTCGTGCACACGCCACGCGCCTGAGCGGGCCCCACGTTGCCCCAGGCGGCGACAGTGTCAGGGATCCCGGTGTTAGGCTCGTTTCGAATCGCATCGCCGATGTCGCTGGTGTCGCTGATGATGCCCATCCGCACGCCTGCCCTGGCGGCGCCGGCGCCGTCGACCGCTTGGAAGTACGCGCGGCCGACATCCACTGTCAGCATGACGAACAGGAGCAGGACCGGAACGATGATCACGAACTCGACGAGAGCCTGCCCGCGCGAGCCGCGATGGTCCACTCTACGCATCGCGGCGTCGCGGGTCATTGGACGAGGCCGACGGAGCCAATCGACTGCGAGCCCGGTCCTGGCAGCCCTGTGTTCTTGAAGGTATAGGTGGAGTAGGCGTAGTCACCGCAGCGGTCGCCGTCCAGGAGGAAGATGGTGATCGAGAGATAACTGCCCACCGGGTTGGGGAACGTGTACAGCAATTTGGCCGTGTAGTTCGCGGATATGGCGTTAGGGATGTCCTTCTGGTGACCCCAGTTCCATTGGCCCTTGGCCTCGATCGTCGAGTTGTTGCTGTTGGGGATCGCGTAGCTCCAGTCGGTGGGGTCAGAGCCACTGATCGTGTACGACCCCGAGTTGCCCGCGCTGTGATAGGTCGGGAACTGGTCGCCCGGATTGTTGGCCGGGGGTGGCAGCGGGTCGGTCGGCAGGGGTGTGGTGGTCCAGATGCCGGCGGAGAAGAAGATCGGGCTGCCGTTGTTCACTTTCACGTACACGTCGAACGCGTCCATCATCCACTCGTCCGTGTAGTTGACGGTCAGGGTCGAGTAGCCCGCGCCGGCAGCTGTGAGCGCGACACTCTGGACGATCGACGGCTCGGACTTGCCGCTGGTCTGGATGGTGGGTGGTGAGGCAGTGCCGTACCCGCCTGTGAAGTCCATTTGACCTCCGCCACCGAAGGACGTGAATGTGTACGCAAGGACCTGGCCCTGGATCGAAGTCCCGTTGTTCCCGTTCATGGCCAGGTCGATCTCAAAACCGCCGCCGGTCGCGTTCGCGGTCTGATAGACGATGCCTGAGATCGTGTTCGAGCCGCCGTTCACCAGGGGCGCGGCGTCGATGTGGATGAACGAGTTGTTCTCCTCATCGATCAGGAGTGGGGTCCCGTTGACGGCGGCGAGGCCGCCGATCGCGGCACCGGCGAGCGACAGGCCCGTCACTTCATTCGTGGACACGAAGCCACCCGATGTGGCCTCCATCCTGAACACGACGCCGCTACCGGAAATGACTGTTGGATCCCCGCCTCCCCCATCGGTGCCCGCCTGGTTGCTGTTGCACACCGCCGGGATAGGGTTGACGTACGCACCGAAGCCGCCGCCGCCGTGGCCGATCCAAACGCCGGCGGTCAGGGTCGGGCAGCCGGTGGCCGTGCCAGCTGCGCAGAGGTCGAAGTCGCCGGCGAGGGTCTCCTTGCTGTGATCGATGCCGTTGGCGGTGTACGCGCCGCCTGACGCCGTGTTTACAGGCGCCTTCCCGGTGATGTCGAACAGACCCGGTCCGAATTCGTACGTGCCATGGTTGATGACGATGTAGCTGTAGATTCCGGGCAGGATGGTGTAGTCCGAGGTGGGGTCCGCGCAAGCGCCTGTGACCTTGCCGCCGTTCAGGATCAACCCGCCGCACACGGGGAGGCCGGCGAGGCTGACGATCGGATACCAAGCAGTGGGCGACTGCCAGCCGGCCTGGTTGCCGTAGATCTTGTTGAAGGGGGTTGACGGTCCGGAGTTCGTGCACGCCGTGGTGCCCGCGCCGGCAGCGTACCCGGAGCAGTACAGCTTGGTGCCACCTGGGACCGCGAAGCCCGCGGCGCCTTTCGCAGTGTTCAGCGCGCATACGCCGCCGCTATACGGGTCACAGAATGTCGTTTGCGCCTGGAGGACCATGTCGCCGTTCGACTGGACTGTGGTGAGGTCGCGCACGGGGCTGTACACGGAACCGTCGTAGCCATCGAACTCCGAGACCGCACCGGACTGAACCCACAGGGTGGGGCAGTTGTTGGTGCCGCCGGTGCACGCCAACGCGGCGCGATTCGCGACCTTGGTTTCATCGAAGCACTGTTGGGTCGCTGTGACGCAGCCGCTCTGCGGCTGGTAGAGCGTCAGGGCGTTCGGGGGCGGCGCGTCGAAGGCCGAGGCGGGCAGGGCTGCCTGCGCGGCGGCGCCGACAGTCACGTATGCGAACGGGATCCCGACCATTGAAGTGAACAGCTGCGGGATGCGGGCAGTGATCACAACCTGGACGCAGGAGAACTTGCCGGTGCCCAAGCACGATGTCGGCACGGGAGAACCGGGCAGGTTCACCGGCGGCGAGTTGATAGTCACTTTGTTGGTGAAGCCTGTGGTGGCACCGCACGCTGGGCCGCCGACGTCAAACCAGGTGGCGGTGAAGGATGTGCCGGATGAATTGTCACAGCCATTCGAGTAGAGCGTGGTGAAGCCGTTGTTCTGAGCGAAATCGTGAGCCGCCTTCACGGTGTCCGAGTTCGGCGCAATCGGCGAGTTGATGCTGCCCAGGAGGGTCATCTGCTTGGCCGCCGCGAGGGTGGCGAAGTCCGCCGCATTTTGCGCGTTGCGCTTGGTCAGGTAGTCGCGGCTGGCGTCGATCGCCAGGCCCGCCAGGCCACACATGATCAAGAACGCGGCCGCTGCGATCGGGAGGATCTGGCCTTTCTGCCGTCGGGCGCTGCAGTACATCATTCTGTTGTAACCACTGAAACCGTCTTAACGATCACGTTGGGGGCAAATGCCGCCACGAACGGAAGGAGAGGGGTGAAGTGATACTGAATCTCCACAGCAACGTGCTTGACGGAAGGCGCGATCGCACGCTGGGTCGAGGAAGTGCAGTTGGCGTCGGCGGGAGCCGCTGTCGCCACAGCGGGCCAGATGTAGGCGTAACCGACGTTAGGCGGCGGCGTCGTTGGTTGCAGCGCGCCGCTGGGGGTGTTCGGGTCGGAATCGCCGACTATCGAGTTCGGGTCCATGCGCACGGGGAAGCCCTGGCCCACGAGCTCGACCTCCTGGATGATCTGGCAGTCGGTGTAAAGCGACCCCGACAGTGATGCGGTTCGAGCCCCATCCCTGGCGGCAGAGGAGATCGCCGTGTACGCGTACAGAAGCCGGCTGATGTCAATGGCCGCGAAGATGATGAGAAAGAAGAGCGGAGAGACGAGAGCGAACTCGACTAACGCCTGACTTCGTTGAGACCGGCGCCGAGCTGCGATGCGAGCCGGCTCCGTCCGGGGCCTTGCTGGTGACACTTGGCCGGATGATATACAACCGACATTCAATTTGTTTGCGGCCGTCTCTCGATCTGGCACAGGCATGGTTCCACGTGACTTCATCAGATGGCTAAACAAGCCATGCCGTAGTTGTGATCGATGGAGGTCCACGGATGGGATAATCCCGAATAGGTGGAAATCCTGCGCCGCCGTTTATTCGATTTTTATTGCCGGCGGCCGATTTGCGGCTCTGGTTCCTGATCTGACAGCTCGGGCCGGCAAGGCAATCTCGTTGTGAGCTGGCACCCGGAGGCAGGCGCGGGCAGCGATGCAAGGCCTCGAAGGCGGCATCACCCTGAAGAAGAACGCGCGCTGCTGCGGCGGCTGACGGTCTACGTCGCGATCGCGGCCGTCGGCCTCAACGCGATCCTCTTCTTGCAGTCGGCGGCGGGGTGGTTTGGGTCGGGCGACCCTGGCAGCGCGATCGTGTCGTTGATCGCGGGCATCTTTCCAGGTAGCAACCTGAAGGCGCCCGACACTGCGCCCAGCCCAGCGCCTGGCGCCACGCCGATCGCGGTTTCCGGCGGGTCATGACCGCGTACAACCCCAGCAACCCGCGGTAAGCGCTACGCCAAGCCCGCTCTGGTTCGTCGACCGAAGCTCTGGCGAGGTGACGCTCGTCTTGATGACCGTGGTTTTGATATTCGGCATCGTGCGGGCAGCCCTTCCGAGCACCAATCCAGTGCTGACCGAAGGCGCGCACATCAACATCGCGCTGCTGACTGTGGCCTTCGCCGGCCTTCACATCCTGGCCGCGCTGCTCGATCCATTCGCGCGCCTCGGCCCCATCGATTCGCTGGTGCCGTTCGTGTCCGCCTATCGCGGGACGTGGCTCGGGTTGGGGGTCATCTCGGGGTACCTCTACATCGCCGCGGTGCTTTTGAGCTGGCCGGTGAGAAGGCTCAGCCGGCCGGTCTGGCTCTGGCTGCATCGCGCGAACTATGCGGCGTGGCTGCTGGCCCTGGTTCACTCGCTCGGCACGGGATCCGACGCCCGCAACCGGGCGTTCTTTCTGCTGAACGTGGCGGCGGTTGGCATCGCGCTGGCCGTCTTCCTTGGCGTTCGGGTGGCCGAAGCGTGGAACCGGCTTCCACCGCTGTGGGCGGCGGTGGCCGTGGTGGCGGTGGCCACGGTGCTGGTGCTTGCCATCTGGGCGAGCCACGGACCCCTTCAGGAAGGCTGGGCAAGGTCGGCCGGCACGCCGCCCGACTTGCTCCGATCGCCTTAGGCAGCGCCGTCGCTCCTTATATGTGTGGGCTTACGGCTTAGCCGCCGGCGAGGGGCAGCCGCACCTGAACCCACGCACCCTCGCCGCTGAATGCCCCACCCTTGTTGTTGCAAATAGTGAACCCGATGTGGTAGATAATTAAGGTTGAGCTCCTCCTACGACAAGCTGAAGGAAGGGATGCGGTGGATGTGGTCGCTCGGCGACTATTCCCGCCTCGCGGAGGTGCTCGAGCCCCACGCTGAGGCGCTGGCTGAGACTTGCAACATCAGTTCCGGCGCCACCGTCCTGGACGTGGCCGCGGGGAACGGCAATTTCGCGCTCGCGGCCGCGCGCCGCGGCGCCGACGTCACCGCCTCTGACCTGACGCCGCGAATGGTCGAGCTGGGTCGCGCTCGCTCGGCTGCCGCCGGAATGCGAATCGAGTGGACTGAAGCAGACGCGGAGCGGTTGCCATTCCCAGACGCCGCCTTCGATGTGGTGGCATCGGTCTTCGGCGCCATGTTCGCGCCGCGACCGCACCTGGTGGCCTCTGAATTGTTTCGCGTGGTGAAGCCCGGCAGCCTCGTCGCGATGGCCAATTACAGCCCGGGCGGGTTTCTAGGCCGGGTGAGCGAACTCATGGCCTCGTTTTCATCGCGCCCGGCGCTCGACCTGCCATCTCCGTTTCAGTGGGGCGACGAGGACGTGGTACGCGAGCGCTTCGCGGGGCTCGCCGCGTCGATCGAGGTGATGCATCGGACGCTCACGTTCCAATCCAACTCAGTGGACAGCCTCCTCAAATTCTGGGAAGAGACCAACGCGCCGCACAACGCTCTGAAGACGATGCTGCCTCCCGAGGGCTATCAGAACGTCATCAGACAGTGGAAGGCGCTGGTCGACGAGCTGAATGAATCGACCGACGGACGCCTCATGGTGAGCTCGCCATACATCGTGGTCCTCGCGAGGAAAATCCGCCACGGCCGGCTGAGCGGATTGCTTCCATTTCTCACTCGATCTTCGCTTAGGAGACGGGGCTCGCCGGCTCTATCAGTCAGCCAAAACCGAGTTCAGTGAGGCAAGGGTTCTCAGCTCCGAAAGGTAAGGCACCGATCGGTCTCGGGTGATCAGGTTGAGCACAACCTGGTCCGCGCCAACGCTCAATAGAGCATTTATGCGCTCGTGAACCGTCGCTGTTTCGCCCCAGGCCACGACCGCATCAAAGAGATCGTCTGACCCCGGCGGCTCGAGCTCGTCGGGCTTCCAGCCCAGCCGGAGCAGGTTGTTTCGATAGTTATCAAGTCGCAGGTAAAGGTTCGTATGCACGTCCCCGATGGTTCGCGCCTCCGCGCGGTCACGCGCCAGCACTACCGGAAGATCCGCCGCCAGGAACGGCTCTGGTCCGAGCTGCTCGCGAACCAGCCGGATGTGCTCGGCTGTCGTGAAATAGGGATAGGCGCCAGCGGTGCGCTCAGCCGCCAGCCCGACCATTCGCGGACCGAGAGCGGCGAGAACAATCGGGGGAAGCTGCGCTTCAGGGCCACGCCAGGGCGCTTGCACCATCTGATCCAGGTACCCCCGCATCGCAGAGACCGGCCGGGCGTAATCGTGTCCGCGGGCGGCAACCGCGGGGGCGTGGCTGACGCCCAAACCAAGGATGAATCGATCGGGCCACGCCTCGGCTAAAGCGCGGCCGCCGGCCCCCATCGCCATGGGGTCGCGAGCCCAGATGTTGGCGATGCCGCTCGCGATCACCAACTTCGAGGTCGCGCTCAGGAAGATCGACGCTTGCGCGAAAGCTTCTCGCCCAACCGACTCGCCAAACCACAGCGTGCCGTAGCCCAGCTCCTGGATTTCGGCCGCAACCTCTCTCTGAATGGTGGATGGCTGGGCAGCGAGGGCACCGGAGAAAATGCCCAATCGGCCTGGCTTGATGTTGCCCAGCCGGGTCAAGCTCACGTTATTGAGGTTACCGACTTTCGGTCAGCTCACTTAGGGCCGCGAATCGGCCGATCGTGAATCCCCTTTGAAATGACCGGCTCAAGCTGGCGCGATTTCGCCAGTGACGAGACGGCGATGAGGCGCATCAACACCAGCCAGTGCTCGCCAGTCCGCGGCCACGACATGTCGCTCGCGTATGCGTACGAGGCGCGTTCGAGGGCCTGCCTCTGTTCTGGGTGGTCGAGCAGCGAGTTAACCGCCTCGCCAAGGGCTACCGGATCTCGAAACGGGACCAGGATTCCGCGCCCGCCGGCCAGGGCTTCCTTGGCGTGAAGGTAAGCCGTCGACACAATCGCCTTGCCGGCCCCGAGCGCGTAAGCAAGAGTACCGCTGGTTATCTGCTGCGGGTCCAGGTATGGCGTGACATAGACGTCACTTGCCAGCAGCAGGTCGATGATGTCCCGCTGCGCCATGTATTCATCGATGAAGGAGACGTGGTTCTGAAGCCCCAGGCGCTTGACCGCCTCGACGAGTTGATTGCGGTACCTCTCGCCGTCGTGGCGGCGCAGCTCCGGGTGGGTCTGGCCTGCGATCACGTAGAGGGCCTCAGGATGCCGCCCGACGATCGCCGCCATGGCCTCGATCATGTACTCGATGCCTTTGCGAGGGTCCACCAAGCCAAAGGTCGAGATGATCGTCCGGTGGGGTACGCCCAACTTCTTCTTCATCCGGCCTCGGCCGTGAGGACGGACCGCCGGCATGCCGTGAGGAATCACCACCGGCACCTTGGCGATGCCATAGCGGTCGGCGAGGATGCCGGCCGCCATCTCGGCCATCACCACGATCGCGTCGCTCATCTCAGCCGCCGAGCGGATCGCCTCCCGCATTGACGGGGTCGGCTCGGGTGGCACCGTGTGCAGCGTGGTGACGACCGGCTTCCGTAGAGCTTCAAGGAAGGGGCGCAGGTGGTCCTCGTACACGCCGTCTGTCCACGTCCCGTAGAGCCCGAATTCATGCTGCACGTTGACGATGTCGGCGCTCGAGAGGTTGATCGCTTCTGCCGCGGCGCGGTAGTTGTTCGCCTCACCCTGCCTGATGCGCCAGCGGACCTCGCCGCCGTACAGCCGAACCTCATTGGGCTCGTCGATGGCTGCCACGCTGCACGTCACACGCGGATCGGTCGCCTTGATGGCGGCCATCAGGTCCGCCGAGAAGGTTGCTATGCCGCAGCGGCGGGGAAGATTCGAGGACACGAAGACGATCCTGAGGCCGGGCGGCCTACCGACGTGCTGGATCGGGTGGTGGCGCGGGGGCAGCGTCCTGTGGCGGCGCAATGCCGCTGCGTTTGCGTAGCGGATGCTCATGACCGTCAGCCCCGCCTGTAGTCGCCGGGAGGCGGGCGACGCCAGTCCCTGGCGCGGCGGTGAGGCCCCGCCAGCACCTTGAAGCGCCGACCCGATATCTCCGAGGGCTGGATGGCCAGCCAGTGCCACCGCTCGCCGGGCGCAACCGGATGCACCGGTGCTTTTCGAATGTGCTCCGCGGTCCGCCCCAGATTGCGGGTGACCTCTTCGGCGAGGCCCTTGACAACGACGCTCCAGCCTATGCCCAGCTTGGGATCCCATTCGTCCACTTCGAAGGCCAGCCTGGTCTTTGTAACAAAGTCGAGCTTTGTTCCCGCACCGGTGCGGAACACGATGACCCGACCCTCCATCGCGTAATTGACTGGAAAGACCTCAGGCTGGCCCTCGACGTTGAACGCTATCCGGCCCAGGTCGCGAGATCCAAGCAGAAGAAGGCATTCTTCCTGCGACAACACCTCGATTGACTGGTCCGGCGTGCTGCGCCTCTCCATCGTCACAGCATGCACCTCCACCATGGTCCAATTCCAGCCGCAAACGACCCGAACAAATCGGGACTTTTGCACTTTGCCGGCTCGTGATGGCGCCCGCCCGAGTCGGGTGAGCGGCGGGCTACCAGACACCCGACCAGCTTCGCGCCGTGGACAGGGCGTCTGGATCGTTCAGCAGCGCAAGGCCGGCTGTGACGTTCGCCTCCGCTCCTGAACGATCGCTCACGCGCCTGTCGTCGAGCCCGTCCGCGACGCGATCGGTAGCTCGGTCAAGAACGGCGGCGCCGGCTGGATTGCGCCCGTCAAACCAGTGGCGCGCTTTTTGCGCCAACTCCGCATACTGCGGCCTGCCCGTGACCGCGGCGAGCCGGTCCATGACGAATACCGCCGACTGCACGTCGTAGCTGTGGACGTGTGGGAGGTCGAAGCCGGACTCGATCACCTCGGCAAACACGGCTTCGGCGCTGCTGACGGCGATCGTGAGCAGATCGGCCCTGTCGAGCGCGACTGACGCGTCGACGAGCACGGCCTCCTGGATATGGCCCCAGAGGTGGGGCCGGCCGCGCTCGTCCGGCGAGTTCATCAACATTCCGCCGCGCTGGCATGCGATGAGCTCATCGCACCAGGACGCGAGGCGCATGGAGAGCCAGGGATCGGGCGACCGCTGGAGAAGGTACAGCGCGCCCATCGCCTGGATGGAACGAACATCTGATGGGGCTGATGCGGACGCCGCAGCATTGAGAGCGTCGGTCAGGATTGCCCTGGCGCAATCGTGACCGAAGAGCAAGTTCACCTCTGCGAGCGCACAGATAGCGCGTGCCTGCCAGAAGTTCACCCCGGCGGCGGAGGTGGGGCCGTCGGTGTTCCGAGTGCCATGCCAGTCATAGATGAAGTTGTGCCAGTGGCCGTCGCCATCGTTCATCCAGAGCACAAAGTCGAGCAGCCCTTCGGCCCACCGCCGGAGCGCATCGTTTCCGGTGGCGGCCCAGAGCCTGCACAACAGCCCGCACGCGCGCGCCGCATCGTCCACGCAAGCGACGCCCTCGACGCCGGTTTCACGGGCTTCGAAGTGCTCGCCAATCGAACCGGAGTAGACAGCGAGCGCCAGGGCCCGCGGCCCGGCCGCCGGCAATGGCCGCGTCAGCGCGGCGAGCTGTCTCAGCAAGGCGCCAGCGAGGAGACGATCTCTTTCACATCAAAGTCGGCCGCGGCCATGCGGCAGTCGGCGGCGCCGTAGTACATGCGGATCCGCTCACCCGTGTCGTCGAGGGGGACGTGGCCGCAAGAGAAGACGGTGTTGCTGTAGAAGCCCATCCGCTCGTAGTCCGCGGTCGGCACCAGGATTGGTTCAGGCGAGCGGGCAATGACCCGCGCCGGATCCTCGGCATCCAGGAGCAACGCGCCCATCGCGTAGCGTCCGTCGGCGGCGACACCGTGGTAGAGCTCCAGCCAGCCCTCGGGCACGCGGAACGGAACCGCGCCCGCTCCCGTGCGCACGCCATCCCACATGCCCTGTCGAGGCAACGCCAGGGGGCGATGCCCACCCCAGCTCACCAGGTCGTCGGAAAAAGCGATCCAGATCCCGAGAACGCGATTGAACGACGCGGGCATGGGCCGGGTGAGCGCGACGTAACGACCTCTCACGCGGCCCGGGAAGATCACCACGTCCTTGTGGTCGGGTAGGAACATGAGACCGCGCCGCTCGAAGGCTTTGAAGTCGGTCGTCGTCAGCCGGCTGGTTGTGATGCCGACCGAGGCGACCGAGACGTAGGTGATGTGCCAAACGCCGTCGATCAGCGTCGCGCGAGGGTCTTCGCATCCGTACTCTTCGAAGGAATCAGCGGGGACTAGCGCGGGGAGCTGATCGACCACGAAGTGGGCCCCGTCGGTGCTACGGGCCACACGCAGATGCGATATCTGCGTCAGGTAGTCCCTGACCTCCAGCCGGCCCCCCGGCTTCGCAGCCGGCTTGGTGACCCGGATGGCACGCGGATCGCTGAGATCGAGCCCAGGGAGATCCTTACGTACATACGCAACAACCACTCGCGGAGGATTCGTGGCCGTATCCAGGAATGCGATCCCGATCACGTCCTCACCCAAAGTCCCAGGCGGAAGTGGTTCAAGCCTCTCTTGCGGAGCCGTGAGGTCCAAGGTCCTCGCCGTCGGGGGCAGCAGGCCGGTCATGGGGCGAGGACACTCTCCGACGCGCAAGAGCAGGATCGTCTCCCCGCCCACCTGTGCAGCGGCGGCGTTGAACACCGACACGACCTCGAGGGCCGCTTGCGAAGGCGCCACGTCGGCGCTCGTCAGGATCGGGTTGTTGTCGAGCCGGTGGGCGAGTCCTTCGGCCTTCAGGCTGAGCACCACACGGACGAATCGTAGGTGCCGCGCCATAGCAGCATCAGCAAGATTCGAGTGATGGGCTCGTGCTAGGCCTCGCGATGGTGCGATCAACGTCGGAATCACCGGCAAGGGCGGGTTCGGTAAACGTATTCGCGGTCACGTTAGCGGATCGTTCAAGAAACAGCTTGGAGGGCTTCACGCCGGGCCGGAGTCCACTGGAGCCCGCCAAGGTCCGCGGCCGTTAGCTACGGTGGCCGTCGTCTTGGCTGCCACGAGTGGGCAAATTGGCGGGGATGGATGGGAATCGAACCCACCCAGGACGCCTCAGCAGCGCCCCGCAAACGGTTTTGAAGACCTTGGTGGTGGTTTGATTTATGACCCGGATCGATTGGCTTCTTCGGCCATCTCCACGGCGATCTGCTTCATCGCGCCATCTGTCGACATCTTCTGAAGCTCTTGCGAGAGGCGTTCAAGCTCCTCACCGCCCGCCATCATCTGGGTGAGGGCCGCCAGCGTGGTCTCGTCCTTGGCGTAGGAGCCAACGAAACGCCCGCGGTTGAGCAAGACGAATCGGTCTCCGACCGGATACGCGTGATGAGGGTTGTGCGTAATGAAGATCACGCCCAGACCGCGCTCCCTGGCCTGCACGACGTACTTGAGCACGATGCCCGACTGTCGAACACCGAGAGCGGAAGTCGGTTCGTCAAGGATGAGCACTTTGGCTCCGAAATAAACCGCCCGGGCTATAGCGACCGCCTGGCGCTCACCGCCCGACAGCGTGCCGACCGGCTGGTTTGGATCGCGGACGTCGATGCCCATCTTTTGCATCTCCTCACGCATCACCCTCTTCGCAAACCGTGTGTCGAGCTTGCTCGCGAGCCCGAAACCGACGGTCGGCTCGGAGCCGAGGAAGAAGTTGCGCCAGATCGACATGAGCGGCACGGTGGCCAGATCCTGGAACACGACCGAGATCCCCGCCGCTCGCGCGTCACGCGGACCGCCGAAACGCACTCGGGTTCCGTCGATCAGGACCTCGCCCTCGTCGTGAGGGTGGACGCCGGACAGGATCTTGATCAGGGTGGACTTGCCTGCCCCGTTGTCACCGAGCACGCACGTGACCTCGCCGGCGCGCACCACCATCGAGATGTCCTTCAACGCGATGACGCTGCCGAAGTACTTGCTGACGTTGCGAACCTCGAGGAGCGGAGCGCCGTCTTCACTCATTTGGTTGTCACCGCCGTGCGCTCGAGGCGCGCCGTCTCACCAGAGTGTTCAGGCCGACAGCGACGAATAGGATCACGCCCAAGAACGTGAAGTACCAGTTCGAGTCCCAGCCAGCGAAGATGATGCCTATCTGCGCGAAGCCGATAACCAGAGCTCCAATCGAAGCGCCGATGGCCGACCCGTAGCCGCCTGTCAGCAGGCAACCTCCAACGACAGCGGCGATGATGAAGAAGAATTCCTGGCCGACGCCCTGACCGGTCTGGATGCCCTTGAAGCGAAGCGCGACCATGATGCCGACGAGGGCCGCCGACATGGCCGTGCACATGAACAGGATGACTTTGGTCCGGGCCACGGGTACGCCCACGGCCCGGGCGGCGTTCGCGTCACCCCCGACCGCGTAGATCCAGTTGCCAAAAGTGGTCTGGGTCAGCACCCAGGTCGCCACGATCGTGATGCCAATCCACCACAGCACCGCGTCCTGAAAGTTGTAGGGCGCCAGGAATGTGCCGCCGAAGATTCCTTGTGCGCTGGCAAATCCCGATGCGCGATCGGAGATGTCGAAACGGACCTGGTTTGTCAGCAAAAGAGTCACGCCGACGTTCACCCCGCGGAGGACGAAAAATGTAGCGAGCGTGATAATGAAGCTCGGCAGTTTCGTCCTGACGACGAGCATGCCGTTGACTGCGCCGATCAGCCCAGCGAACAGCAACACAACGACGATTGCCGCCCAGGTGTTGATCTGGTAGCGAGTTATCAGCATGCCGAGCAAGAGGCCGCACGTACCGATCATCACACCGGCAGACAGGTCGAACTCGCCGCCGATCATGAGCAAGGCGACGGCCACAGCCATGATTCCGTAGGTCGACGCGGCGTCGGTCCAGTTTTGCATCCCCGCGATCGACGAGAACCTGTGGCCTGCCGTAGCGTCAACCGTGGCGAACAGCAAGTAAACCGCCACAGCGCCGATGAGCGCACCGAACTCCGGCCGCTGCAGCAGTCGCACGAATACGCTCACAGTGGCGAGTCGTTCGTCGCCAGCGACGGACTGCCGTGGAGCGGGAGTCGGGACTGGCTTGCTGGCCACGCTCATCGACTTTTCACCTTGTAGATGGCTCTACCGGGCCGGACAGCCCGGCCCGGTAGAAACCTTTTCAGTCTTATCGAGTGCCCTGGCCGGTCAGGGTCGCGACCGTCGCGGCGTTGGTCTTGTCCACGATCCCCGGCCCGCTTTTGACGATATCAAATCCGCCGACGGTATTGGCGTTCTGCTTGAAGAGCTTGAGGAAGACGATTGGAAGGTAGCCCTGCAAGTACTGCTGCTGGTCGATCGCGAAGTCGATCTTTCCCGACTGGATGTCGGCAACGACGCCGGCGCTGAGATCGAACGTAGCGATCTTCGCCTTCGAGTTGGCGCCGGCAACAGCGGCTTCGACGATGTTTTTGGCCACGTCAGGGTCGAGCGCGAGAATCGAGTCAATGGAAGGGTCTGCGCTGAGCGCGGCCTGCAAGGTCGCAGTCGCGGACGAGACGTTCGCCTTCGCGTTGTCGAGGACGAGGACCTTCTCGTTACCGCCAAATCCGGTCTTTGCGCCGGCGCACCGGTCGCGCAGGCTCGTGCTGGTGGCCTCATGGATGACGCAGAGCAACTTGGTGCCACCGTCGGCTTTCAGCCTGATGCCAGCCTGCGTGCCGGCCGCGGTCTCAGGCTGCCCTACGCACGTGATGGCCCCCGAGTAGGCGATGTAGCTCTGTCCGCTCGCGGTCGTGCCGCAGTTGTTCATCAGGATCAGAGGAATGCCGCCGGCCGCGGCCTGCTTGGCACAGTCCAGCACCGTTTGGCTGTGCGGCGAGACGACCAGGCCATCCGGCTTTGCGGTCACCGCCGCGCTGATGAACTGGCATTCCTGGTTGTCGTCGTTGTTGCTGCCCTGGTAGTTGACCTGAACGCCAAGATCAGTTGCTGCCTGCTGTTCGCCCTTCTGCACTACCGACCAGAAGGTTCCGCTGTCGCCGTGCGTGACGAAATAAAAGTGCAGGCTCGAGCCCGCCGTGCCCGTCGATGGCGTGCTGGCGCTGCCTGTCGTGCCGCTGGTGCAAGCGGCCACGAGCATGCACACGGCAGCCAGCCCGATGACTCCCCGTATCCGACTCATCGCTTCAGTCCTCCTTCGAGACAGTGACGTGCTGATCGGCGCCGGCGATTCGACGAAAGTATTCAAGGCTCAGCGCGGCCGCCTTGAGCGGACCGCGAGCGTGCTCGGCAGTAAGCGCCATGTCCTGCTCGAGCACGTACCAGCCCCGGTAGCCGGCTCCCTGCAGCCGATCGACGACGGCCTCGATGTCGAGGTCTCCCTGCCCCAAAGGCCGGTAAAGGCCGGCGGCGACACCTTCGCCATACGTCATGTCGCCGGACCGGATCCGGCGGGCCAGGTTGGTGTCGACGTCTTTGAGGTGCACGTGATTCACGCGACCAGCGGCGTCCCGCGCAACCTCAGCGGGATCGGCGCCGCCGAGAAACAAATGCCCCGTGTCGATGCAAATCCCGACCGAGGTCATTTCGAGCATGGTGTTGAAATCCTCCTTTCGGGCCACCGCCGTCCCTGCATGCGGATGAAATGAAAGACGCAATCCGTGCGCCGAGGCGATCTTGTCTGCTGACGCCAACGACTTCGCGAGCGTCGTCCACTGAGGCTTGGTAAGCCGCTCGTCGCGGTCGTAACTCTCCCCCGGCAGCGCCGCGGCCAGGACGAGGACCTCCGCGCCCGAATCCTCGAGCGCGTGGGCTTGCATCTCGATCTCACGGACCGCCGAGCGCCGAGGGTCGTGCAGAACGGTAGCGAGAAAACCAGCGACCAGCTGCATCCCGTATCGGTCCAGGAGCCGGCGACGGGCCTCCGCGGCATCGGGCAGGTAGCCGGGCGGACCCAGCTCGGTGGCGTCGAGTCCCACCTCCCGCATCTCGGCCAGAACCCGGTCGGGTGGCATCTGGTATCCCCATCCATGAAGCTCGCTGACTCCCCACGAGATTGGCGCCCCAGCGACCTTCACCCGGGCTGACTCAGGCAATCTCTTCGACCCGCACGGGCCTGTGCTCCCGCATTGATCGATCGGCGGCGAGGGCGACCACGAGCGCTTGCCGGGCGTCGGCTACCGTGCACAGACTCGGGCCACCGTCCTGGACGGATCCCAGGAAGCCTTCCAGCTCCGCTCGATAGGCGGGTGCGAACCGGTCCAGGAAATCTTCGTAGCCCGACTTGCGTGGAGGATCGACACCCGGCTCGACCGAGCGCAGCGGAGTCCGCTCGTCCCATCCGACCGCCACGCTGTCGCGCAGCCCAAACACTTCCATGCGGACGTCATAGCCGCGAGGATCATTGCGCGTGGCCGTCACGACACCGAGAACCCCACCGTTGAACCGGAGCACCGCGCATGCCGCGTCGACGTCTTCGTGTCTGGCGAACAGCGGGGAGTTTGCCTCGCCGTCGGCAAACACCTCGACGACCGGTCTGCCAACGACCCATGGGCCGATGTCGAAGTCGTGGATTGCGAGGTCGCGCCAGATGCCGCCCGACTTCGCGATATACACCTCAGGCGGTGGGGCGGGATCGTGCGTTGCCATCCGCACAACATGGATGTCGCCGAGAGCGCCGGATCGAACCGCATCCCGAGCGGCGCGATAGCCCACATCGAACCTTCTCTGAAAGCCAATTTGGACGTGGATGCCCGACCGCTCCACGTGCGCGATGACGGCGTCGGTCGACGCGAGGTCGAGGGCTATCGGTTTCTCGCAAAAGGCGGGAACGGACGCATCCGCGGCCATGTGGAGGAGCTCCGCGTGAGCTGGAGTAGCGGCCGCAATCACGATCGCATCGATGCCCGCTTCGAGAAGCGCCTGTGCGCTTTCAACGTGCTCGACGCCCAGGGCGTTCGCGACGGCGGCCGCGCGGTCCCGATCCGCGTCAAAGACGGTGAGGCGGGAAACGGCCCGGCTCTGCTTCAAGCTGCGTGCGTGAAGAGCGCCAATCCTCCCGGCGCCCACCAACCCGATGTGCACGTTCCTTTCAGCCCCCACACATAAAGCCAGCAAAATGGGAACGTTCCCACTGGAACGTTCCGGCCAGTATAATCCGGCTGCCACACATGTCAAGGCCAGCCAGGGGTGCCGCAGACAGAAGGTCTGAGCCTCTTCACCCGGCGACGATCATCGACGTGGCCCGAAGGGCGGGGCTTTCCAAATCGGTGGTGTCGCGCGTGATGCGCGATGAGCCGTCGGTGAGTGCCGCCAGCCGCGCCGCAGTCATGGCGGCGGCCGAAGCGCTGGGATACCGCGCCAACGCCGTCGCTCGCAGCCTCGTGCAGCGCCGCACCTACAACGTCGGGGTGATGGTTTCGGACCTGCACAACATCTTTTTCGCTGAGGTCCTGGATGGTCTCTATGCGGCAGCCGTCGATCATGGCTACCGGACGCTGATTACGACAGGCAATCGTGACCCAGCCGCGGAGGAACGCGCCCTCGAGCAGCTTCTGGAGCTGCGCGCCGACGGTGTCGTCTTGGCCGGTGCGCGGCTGCCCGCGAAGGTGGTCGCTGCCGCGGCCCGAGCGATCCCCATCGCGCTCGTCGGCAGCGATCTCAGGCTGAAGGACGTCGATGTCGTGGTCGATGACGACTTCAAGGGAGCGGTGCTTGCGGTCGAGCACCTTGTGAGTTTGGGGCACCGCGACATCGCGCTGATCGACGGCGGGCAGGGCGCCGGTGCTGCCGAACGGCGCGCGGGCTACCAGGCCGCGATGGCCGCTGCCGGCCTGTCACTCCGCGGCCGCATCGAGCCGGGAGACTTCACGGAAATGGGCGGCTACGACGGAGCGCGACGGCTTCTCAGCGGCACGCCGCGCCCGACGGCGATCTTCGCGAGCAACGACCAATCGGCGGTCGGCGCGCTTGACGCCATCAACGAATTGGGTTTGAGGGTGCCCCGAGACGTGTCGCTGATGGGTTACGACAACACAGCGCTGGCGGCGCTGGGCCACATCTCCCTCACGACGATTCATCAGCCGCGGAACCAGATCGGCAAGATGGCCATGAACGCTGTTCTGAGAAGGATCGTGCATCCAGGAGCGCCTGCTCGCAGGCAGGTACTGGCTCCTAAGCTGATCGTGCGCGATACGACGGCGCAATGGCGGTCGGCAAGCTAGCGGAGCTACCCGATGAGGCGGGCCAAGTCCTATGTGGCGGGGATGGATGGGAATCGAACCCACCCAGGACGCCTCAGCAGCGCCCCGCAAACGGTTTTGAAGACCGCGTTTCAAAGTTCTGCGGACGTCCACCGACGACCGCCTGAGATCGATACCAGCATTCGCAAATCCACCTACGTGCGCTCACGTCCGCCGGGGCTCGTGATGTTGGCTGTCATCTCGGCTGTCAGATCCGGTGCATTTGCTCAGAAACCCACCCAATCAATGGTGTAAGGCGTCAAGGGATGGAGATGCCCTCTGAACGTGAGGCCCATGAGGAAATCGGTGGAATTGCGGATTCGGCGCTGACTACCGGGTCGTCGTCGAGCTCACCCAGCCCGCGATCTGCGCGCGGGTGTTGAATCCGAGCTTGTTGAGAATGCTGCGGACGTGACTGTCGACGGTGCGCTCGGAGATAAACAGTCGCGCCCCGATCTGCTTGTTGCTCAGGCCGTCGGCGATCAGCCGCGCGACCTCGGCTTCGCGCTTCGGGAGCACCTCCACACCATCGCCGTTGACACCGACGGCGGTCTCCTTACCGACCGGCTCTCCCAGAGCAAGGCCCACGGCCGTGTCCCTGCTCAAGTGGCGACCAAATTCCACCTCGGCCTCATACCTCATACGACCGAGAGCGGCCGCCGCCGCGTCCTGCGCCTGCATAACGATGGGCGCCATCGCCGGCATCAGCGTCGCGCCGGCTCCGGTGCGGATCGCCTCCGACGCGCCCAGCAGCTGCGCCGCCTCCTTGGCCAGCCCCGCAAGGGCGCGGTGGTAGGCGAGCGCCGCGAGGAGGTAGTACTGCCCGATCCGGTCATCGATGCGATACGCGCTCCGCAGCGACTCCGAGTAACGCGCCTTCGACTCCTCGAGGTCGCCGCCCAGCATCGCGGCTCCCCCGAGGTTGAGGTTCATCATGTGTTGCGCGTACACGTCTCCGACCTCGCGGCTGAGTCGCGCGCCCTCGGTCGACACCACCCGAAGAGTCTCGAAATCACCCACGAACAAAGCGTTGAGCGCACGCGCCTGCAGCACGCCGACCACGGTCGGAACGTCGTCAAGCTCAGACGCCAGCGAGTCGGCCTCGGCGAGGAACTGCTGCGCCGCATCACGCTCGCCCGCCATCATCGCGGCGATCGACGCCATCGACAGCGAGGTCGCCAGCTGGATCGGCTGCTTGGCCTCGCGGGAAGCAGTCATGGCTTTCTCGAGGACCGGCCGAGCCGCTTGATACTTACCCTGCAGGACGGCGAGAAAGCCCCGGATGAAGTAGGACCATCCGAGCGTCTCCGGGTTGCCGGGGCCTGATGCGAGCAGCTCGTCGAGCCACCGCACGCCCTCGGTCGTCGCGCGAGTGATCCAGAACCAGGCGAGAGAGGTGGCGAGCTGGATCCCGTTCCGCGAGTCGCCTTCGATGAGACATCGCCGCAAGACGGCCCGCATGTTGTCGATTTCGAGTTCCACCCAAACGAGCCACTCGGGAAGCCGCAATCGCGCTTGAAGCGCCATGCGCTGCGCGGTCTGCACGTAGTACTCGGTGCACCGCCGCTCAACCGCGTCTTTGTCCCCGGCTTCGTGCAGCCTGCGCGCCGCGTACTCGCGCATCGTCTCGTGCAGGCGGTAGCACGCGACGCTTCGCGCATCCTCTTTAATGACCAGCGACTTGTCGACAAGCGACGATAGATCTTCCAACACGGCCTCAGACCCGGTGACCGCCTCGACGTCCTCCAGGGTGAATCGGCCGGTGAACACGCACAGGCACCTCATCAGCCGCTGCTCCGCCGGAGTCAGCAGGTCGTAGCTCCAGTCGATCGCGGTCTCGAGCGTCTGGTGACGCGGGAGCGCGACGCGACTTCCTCCGGTTAGCAAACCGAAGCGGTCGGCCAAGCGGACGAGTACCTGCTCCACGCTCAGGACGCGAGTTCGGACCGCGGCGAGCTCGATCGCCAGCGGCAGGCCGTCGAGATGCCTGCACAGCTCGGCCACGGCGCCGCGATTTGACTCGTTGAGCTCGAACGTGCCCGAGGCCGCCTCCGCACGCTCCACGAAGAGCATCACCGCCTCGTTCTGCCGCAATCGCTCCAGACGTTCTTCGGTATGCAGCGGCGGCAGCTCGAGGGGAGGCACCGGCAACACATGCTCACCGCCTACTGAGAGCGGTTCGCGGCTCGTGGCAATGATCCGCACGCCAGGCGCGCCGCGCACGACCTCGCCGGCCAGTCGCGCGGCCGCGTCCAGCAGGTGCTCGCAGTTGTCCAACACCAGCAAGAGCTCGCGGTCCTTCAGGTAGGCGAGCAGCAGCACGAGCGGTTCGGTCCCCGCCTGGTCGCGGAGGTCGAGGGCCGCAAGGCTTGCGTTTGCCACCAACGCGGGATCGCGCACCTCCGCGAACTCGACCCACCAGGCGCCGCCCGCAAACCCACGTCCGAGATCGGTCGCGGCGCGCAAAGCAAGCCTTGATTTGCCGACTCCACCCGGCCCGACCAGCGAGACGAGGCGCGCGCTCGCCAGCTTCTTGCGCAGCTCGGCCAGTTCACGGCGGCGGCCGACGAAGCTCGTCGCCTCGGCGGGCAGGTTGCCGGCGCGGCGCGCTGGCTTGGACATGATGGCCCGAAGGTACTACGGAAGACGCCTAGGTACCGAATCCGCGATTCCACCGATTTCGAGAGCCGCCAGCCTCGCCTACTGTGAAGAACCGATGGCGAATGAGCTGTCGGTGCAGCGCGTGGAAGTTCTTTTTGTCGGCGCCCCTCCGGCACGCCAGGTCGAGTGCGCGTCCGGCGTGGCCGAGGTCGAGGTCGATGGCCGAGTCCTGCGCTGCACCGTCCACGGCAGCTTTCAACCGTTTCTCGAGGCGCTCCGCGGCCACGAGGTGATCAGGCTCAAATCAATAACCTCAGGAGAGTGAACATGGTCAGCAACTACCCGGTCCAGTTCGACGTCGATTTCCCTTCGCGACCCCTTGGCCGCCTCGCCACCGCCTTTCGCGCGATCCTCGCGATCCCGATCGTGGTCCTTCTGACAGCGCTGAGGGGCGAAACATTCGGCGACAGTGATCACGGCACGACAAAGGCGATCGTCATCGGCGGCGCGGCCGTATTCGTCCCGCTCGTACTCATGCTCGTCATCCGCCGGAAGTATCCGCGGTGGTGGTTCGACTGGAATCTGAACCTGATGCGCTTCGCGAATCGCGTGACCGCTTATCTCGCCCTGCTCGACGACCGCTACCCGTCGACCGATGACGAGCAGGCGGTCCACCTCGAATTCGTGTACCCCGACGCCAAACAGCTGAACCGCTGGCTCCCGCTCATCAAGTGGTTTCTGGCCATCCCACACTACGTCGTCCTGTTCTTCCTCGGCCTGGGTGCGATCGTCGCGGTCATCGCGGCGTGGTTCGCAATCATCGTCACCGGCACGTACCCACAAATCCTCTTCAAGTACGTGGTCGGCGTGCTGCGGTGGAGCAACCGAGTCCAGGGCTACGCCTACACCCTGGTGACCGACCAGTACCCGCCGTTTCGGCTGAGCTGACGGCGAAGCTTGAGAGCGTCAGGGACCGAACGATGAAGGCCATCGTCTGCCACCGGCCGACCTCGCCGGCCGACCTGCATCTCGAAGACATCGACCGGCCCGCCGTCCCCGACGACGGCATGCTGATTCGCGTCCATGCGTCATCCGCGAACCCGGTGGACATGTACGCCACCTCTCTGTTCGCCTACCTCCAGCGTGGCCGTAAGCCGAGGGTGATGGGCACCGACGTGGCCGGCACCGTCGAGGCCGTGGGAGCGAACGTGACAGAGTTCCGGCCCGGTGACGCCGTCCTTGGCGCCGCCCGCGGTGCCTTCGCGCAGTTCGTCCGCGTCTCGGGGGAGCATCACCTGGTCCGCAAGCCGGAAGGGGTTTCGTTCGAGGACGCCGGCACGCTCGGGGTCGCCGGGAGCACCGCCCTTCAGGCGCTGCGCGACCACGGGCAGCTGCAGCCGGGGCAACGTGTCCTCATCAACGGCGCTTCGGGCGGAGTCGGCACATTTGCCGTGCAGATCGCCAAAGCGCTTGGCGCAGGGGAGGTCATCGCTGTCTGCAGCACGAGAAACATCGAGACCGCTCGCGCGATCGGCGCCAACACCGTCATCGACTACGCCCGCGATGACTTCACGCGGAGCGGCCAGCGCTATGACCTCATGGTCGATATCGCCGGGAGCCACTCGTGGTCGGACTGCACTCGCGTGCTGCCGAAGGGCGCGACCTATGTCTGGGTCGGCGCTGCGGCCGTGCAGCATGGCAAGGGCGGCGTGCGACGCGTCCTGACCCAGTTTGCTGGGGTGCGCGTGGGCTCGATCGGCAGTGGCCGGCGAGCCACATCCTTCATCGCCAAGCTGAAAAACGACGACCTGGTCTTTCTCGCTGACTTGGTCGCATCCGGGCGCGTGCGGCCCGTCATCGAAAAGCGCTACGACCTGGCACACGTCCCTGAAGCGCTCGAGGACTTCGAGGCGGGGCACCTTCGCGGCAAGCTCGCGATCGGCGTCGACTAATGGGACCAGCGACCTTCGCGAGGATCACCGGAGCCACCTACCTCCTCTACTTCCTGACGGCCATCGGGGGCGCCCTGCTCGCGCCAGGCGTCAGCGGCCCAGGCACCCTGGCCCCGGACGCGTTTAGTGGGTCGACTTATCAGCTGGGCGTCGCGCTTGGCCTGGTTTCGACCTGCTTGTACCTCGCCGTGGTCGGCCTGTTGTATCGGCTGTTTCTACCGGTGAATGGCACCGTCGCACTCCTCGCACTGGTTTTCGGCGTGATGGGCTGCGCCGTAACCGCCTTCGGGACCGTGCTACAACACGCGCCGTTGGTTGTCGCCAGCGCAGATCCGGAACTCGCGTTGGTGTTCCTCAAGGTGAACGCCCAGGCCCTCCACGTCGCGCTCGTGTTCTTCGGGACTTTCCAGTTGTTTCTCGGTTATCTGATCTACAGGTCGAACTTTCTGCCCCGACTTATCGGAGTGCTGATCGCCGTCGCGGGCGTCGGATGGCTGACGGCGCTCGGTCCAGGATTGCCTGCGCCGCTGGCGATCGTTGTCGCGCTCCTGGGCGCCGTCGCCGAGGGTGCGCTGATGCTGTGGTTGCTCGTGTTCGGAGTTAGGCAGACTTCATCGGTCACGTAAGGACGCGTGGAGCGTTTGGACAGCACAAGGTCCAGAAAACCGCTCGCGGTCAAAAGACCAATCCGCGGCCCGCGCCAACTCCCTC
>Ga0208078_1000050_pt1 | contig 37615 bp, 38 predicted proteins | sample NGESurdeep072012_3_FD_184468 | JGI IMG/M metagenome (GOLD analysis project Ga0208078, IMG submission 184468) | Arctic peat soil microbial communities from Barrow, Alaska - NGEE Surface sample 53-2 deep-072012 (SPAdes) | ecosystem: Environmental > Terrestrial > Soil > Wetlands > Peat ...
GTTGCCCCCCCCTGGCGTCACTCGCCGTGCGAAGCTCGCCGTTCGCTCGCACGGACCCCCATCGCTAGTACGCCGGGGCGGTGCTCACGTTCCGGCTGCGCCCGCCGCGGCGTACGTTGGGTGGCGTTGCAAACTCACTTCCTGGAGCCACGTGCGTCATTTTCGCCTCTCGCCGCGCTCGATCCCGTCCGCTCTCGCGCTCCTCGCTGCCCTCGCCGCTCTCGCGCCGCGCGGCGCGAAGGCGCAGGAGAAGCAGATCGACTACGCCGCGTTGCGTGATGAAACCGTCCGCGCGATGTCCGAATATCTGCAGATCAACACGACGAACCCGCCGGGGAACGAGCTCGCCACGGCGAAGTGGCTGCAGTCATTTCTGGCGAAGGAGGGGATCGAGGGCGAGATCCTCGACACGGCGGAGCTCGGGAAGGGGCGCGCGAACTTCTACGCGCGGCTCAAGGGCGACGGATCGCAGAAGGCGATCGCGCTCGTGCACCACATGGACGTCGTGCCGTCGAATGCGGAGCTGTGGTCGGTGCCGCCGTTTTCGGGAGCGGTCAAGGACGGCTACGTGTGGGGGCGCGGCGCGCTCGACATGAAGAGCGAGGGGATCATCCACCTGATGTCGATGGTCGCACTCAAGCGCGCCGGCGTGCATCTCACGCGCGACATCGTCTTCATTGCGAACTCGGATGAGGAGGTGGAGGGAACCGGCGCGGTGATCTTCACGCACAACCACGCCGATCTTTTGAAGGACGTGGAGTTTCTGATCACCGAGGGCGAAGGGACGAACGTCGAGAACGGCGTGGTGAAGTGGTTCGCGATCGGAGTGGCGGAAAAGCGCGCGTACTGGCTGCGGCTCGTCGCGCACGGCACCACGGCGCACGGCTCGATTCCGCGCGCCGACAATCCGGTTCCGCGACTGGCGCGCGCAGTGGCGCGCGCCGCGGCGTGGCAAACGCCCATACATCTTCTCCCCGCCGTCGATCGCTTTTTCAAGGCGGAGGCGACGCTGGAAACGGGGGAGCATCGCACCTGGCTCGCCAACGCGAAGGCCGCGCTCGCGACGCCGCGCGGGCGCGCCTTCATCCTCAGCGATCCCTACCGAAACGCGATTTTGCGGAACACGATCGCGCCCACCGTGCTCACCGGTTCGAACCGGACGAACATCATTCCGCCGGTCGCGTCTGCCGAGCTGGACATCCGGTTGATGCCCGATGAGGACACGACGGCGTTCAAGCGCGAGCTCGCGCGCGTGATCGGCGACAGCAGCGTCCACATCGAGGTAATGCCGGGCGTCATGCCGAGTTACAGCGCGGACATCAACACGGCGCTGGTGCGCGCGGTGGAGGCGCAGATTCACGAAATGCTCCCCGGCGTACCGGTCACGACGCCGCTCGCGGCGGGGGCGACGGACCGTCCGACGTACAGCCACGCGGGGATTCAGGCGTACGGTCTCGAGCCGTACATCGTCGAAAACAAGGAAGAGGAGCGCGGGGTGCATGGCGTCGATGAACGGCTCTCGATCGCCAACATCGAGTTCGGTTTGAAGCTGATCACGGGGATGATTCGCCGGATGCAGTGAGCAGGGAGGACGGCGAACGGGAGCGCGCGCCGGCGAAAAAAGTTCTCCGTAACGGGCGTCACAGTCTTCTCTCCCTATTGCATCCTTCGCGACTCCCTATACCTTCCGCCTTCGATGGACCCGTTCTCGCGAATGAACGAGATCCTTTTTCACCACTCCGGAGAAATGTCGATGGCCACAAAAAAGAAAGCCGCAAAGAAGTCGGGCGCGAAGAAGGCGACCAAGAAGAAGTCGGTGAAGAAGCCTGCGAAGAAGGCGGCGAAAAAGAAGCGCACGCCGAACGCGGCGTTCATGAAGCCGATGCAGCCGGACGAGGCGCTCTCCGCGGTGGTCGGCTCGGGAATGCTGCCGCGAACGGAGATCACCAAGAAGCTCTGGCAGTACATCAAGCGCAACAGCCTGCAGGATGCGAAGGTGCGCCGCAACATCAACGCCGACGAGAAGCTCCTCAAGGTCTTCGGCGGCAAGAAGCAGGTCTCGATGTTCGAGATGACGAAGCTCGTCAACAAGCACATCAAGTAACACTCGCCCCTGTGGGAGTGTAGGTAGAGGGGGCGCTCTCGATCTGGGGCGCCCCCTCGCTGCATCCGGCGTGTGGGGCTTGTGCTCTACCCCCACGCGCGCGGAATATCGAACGTCCGTCAGCAGGTGTCCCTCAGCTCACGAGTGCAGTGGCAGCCAGGAAACGCAGTACGCGCACATCCGCCAGGAAGTCCGTCGTCGCCTCCGCGAGAAAGGGGAAAGGCGCGCGCGATCCCATCATCACGCGCGAGGGAGTGACGTCGCTGGCCTGGGCCGCCGCGATCTTTCTCTTCATTCGAATCTTTCTGATCGCGGCGTACCACATCCCGTCGGGGAGCATGGAGCCGACGCTCCTCGTCGGCGACTTCCTCTTCGTCGACGAGCTCTCCTACGGCGCGCACATTCCGTTCACGAATCTCAGAATGCCGGGCTTCACCTCGCCCAAGCGCGGCAGCATCGTCGTCTACGAATCGCCGACGCAGAGCTGCATCCCGAACACGCGCTGCGACTTCATTCCCGATGATCCCACCCCAGTCGTCGTCAAGCGCGTCGTCGCCGTCGCCGGCGACACGATCTACATGCGCAAGGGGCTCGTGTACATCAACGGGATAGCGCAGCGTCAGGGCTACGGCGCGGTCACCGATCCGCTCGCGCAGAATGAATCCTCGCCGTACTATGCCTGGCAGCACGGCTTCGAGGTGAAGGGCTCGCGCTTCGGCGCGCCGCCCGCCGTGCCGACGCACGATGACTGGGGGCCGCTCCTCGTTCCGCCCAAGCATCTCATGGGGCTCGGCGACAACCGCTATCAATCCGTCGACGGTCGGATGTACGGCTTCGCACCACTCGCCAACGTGCGCGGCCGCCCGCTCTTCATCTATTTCTCGTTCGATCTGCAGGACTGGAAGTTCCGCTGGAGTCGCTTCTTCATGATCATCCGCTAGCTCCTCTCCCCCGCCACGATGACCGCAGCCGCTCCGCCCAAACGCGCCCTGCTGCGCGACCTGACGCTCTTCGGCACGGTCGCTCTCGTCGCCGGCAACATGCTCGGCACCTCGCTCTACACACTTCCCGCATCGGTCGCCTCCGTCGCCGGCCCGATCGGGCTCGTGTCGTGGGTGATTACCGCGGCGGGCTTTCTCCTCCTCGCGCTTCTCTACTCGGAGCTCGGCCCGCGCTATCCGCGAACCGGCGGCCCATATGTCTTCGCGCGCGAGGCGTTCGGTGAGTTCGCGGGCTTTCAAACCGTCTGGATGTACTGGCTCAGCGCCGTCGTCGGCAACGCGGCGATCGTCACCGGCGCGATAGGCTACGCCGTCACCTTCTCGCCCAAGCTCGCCGAGAGTCATCTCGGACAGTTCGTGCTCGCGCAGGGCGTCGTCTGGATTCTCTGCGGCGTCAACATCCTCGGCGTCAAGCAGAGTGCGCGCGTGCAGAAATCGATTTTGCTGATCAACATCGTGCCGCTCGTGCTCCTCTCGCTCGCACTCTTCAAGCTCAATCCCGCCAACTTCCATCCCTTCCATCCGAAGGGCACATGGACGCCCGTCGCGGCGGGCTCGGCGCTGATGGTCTGGGCCTATGCCGGCATCGAGTCGGCGACGGTGCCGGCCGAGGAGATGCAGACGCCGCAGAGAACGATTCGACTCGGCACGCTGCTCGGCTACGGGTTGGCGACGATGATCTTTCTGCTCTCGGCCGTGGCGGTGATCGGCGCGTTGCCGAATGACGTGATCGCATCATCGGCGCGCCCGCTCGAGCTTGCGGTGCGCGAGACGCTCGGTGAGTGGCCGGCGGTGGCGGTGAGTGTGGCGGCAATCGGGGCGTCGATCGGCGTGCTCAATGGCTGGATTTTGATGGCCGGCCGCATCCCCTTCAGCGCGGCGCAGGACGGACTGTTCTTCACGGCCTTCGCGCGCATCCATCCGAAGTTCGGCACGCCGTACGTCGCGTTGATCGGTGGCTGCGTGATCACGAGCCTGATGCTGACGCTCTACTTCATTCCGGGGAGCACGCTGCTGGGGGTGTTCAACTTCACCGTGCTGCTGGCCAATCTCGGGACGCTCTTCCCGTACATCTACAACTCGGCTGCGGCGCTGATGCTGGCGCGCCGCGACCGCGCGCGCTTCACGATGCGCGAGCAGCGCAAGACGTCGCTGCTGGCGCTCGTCTGCTTCTTCTTTCTCGTGTGGACGACGTGGGGCGTGGGAGCGCAGGTCGTGTTCTGGGGCTTTCTCGTGTTGCTGCTCGGCACGCCGCTTTACATTTGGTTCAAGACGCGGGTGCCGAGCGCGGCCTGATCGTCACGCGGATCTGCTGCTCCACGATATGGGCCCGGCGCTCGCCGACAATCGCCCGGACTATCTCGCCTCGGGCACCGAGTGGCGCACGCCGCCGCTCTGGGGAATCGGGCTCACCCCCGTCGTGAATGCGCACACGAACTTCCTCCACGAAAAAGTGCGTCAGGCGTCTCCAGGCGACCGTAACGCGCTCATGACCTTCCTCAACTCGCTCTAGCCTCTCGAAGCTGTCACGGGGGCAGCAACTCCCCGTCGCCTCGCGCGTCTATAGCCTGATGACGCGCCCCCTCCCGCGCTGGCTTCCCACCTCCCTCGCGGGTCCAACGCAGGGACTGTGCGTCGCCACGATTCTCTTCCTCTTCTTCTCGCACCCGTTCACTTCGCGGGATGCGCTGATCGCCGACGTCCTCCTCGTCGTGCAGATCGCTGGCGCGGTCGCCGTCGCCGCTTTCGCCACGCGCACGGCCACCGGAACGCGCCGCACCCTCTGCCTCGCGATCGCGATCGCCGCCTCGTTCGCCTTCCTGGGCCGCCTCTCCTGGGCGGCCTTCGTCATCCAGCACGGCGCGTCGCCGGTGCGCCCGCTTCTCGAGGCGACCACCGGCGCGATCATGCAGCTCACGATCACGATCGGTCTCACCGCCGTGCTCGCGCGCCACCGCCATCGCAACTGGATGCGCTTCGAAGTGCTCATCGACGCGCTGCTGCTCAGCGTCGCCGTCTCCATGGTCGTCGTGCAGGCCGATCTCGGCATGAGCGAGAACGAGGGCGCGCCGCCGCTCCTCCGCTTCTTCGCGCTTGCCTGGAACATCCTCGCCGCCGCGAACATGGTGCTGGTGACGCTGCTCCTCATCTGGCGCGGCGAAGCGCTCGGCTCGCGAATGGCCGCGGGGCTCTCGCTCGGCCTCGTGGCGCTCGCGCTCGCGAACTTTCTCTACAGCCGGCTCGTGCTCCTCGACGGCCTCCCGGTGCCGCGCTCCGTCTTCGGCCTCTGGACGCTGACGGAAATTTTCCTCGTCTACGCGATCGCGCCGCGCCCGCAGCAGTCGCTCGCCGAATCGCGCGAGTCGCCGATGTTTGCGAGCGAGTCCGCGAAGGTGCGCACCTTCTCGATCGTCGCCGCGATTCTCATCGCCTCGTGGAGCGGCGCCTCCGTCGCCTTCGGCGGCGCACCGAGCTCGCTGCTCGGCTTCGGGCTCCTCGCCTTCGGCGTGCTGCTCGCGCTCCGCGCCGGTCACGCGCTCGTCACGCAGCAGCAGGCGACGGTGGTGCTCGAGCACGTGGCGGTGGCCGAGCGTGAGCTCTCGGCGATACTCGAGCAGCGGGTGGCGTTGCGCACGGAGGAGCTGGCCGAGGCGCATCGGGTGCTGCAGCGGATGTGGGCGTTGGGGCAGCAGATCGCGCTCGAGCTCAATCCGGCGAAGGTGCTGCAGCGATTCCTGGAGGCGTCGGTGGACGTGATGCGCGCGGATGGCGGCGCGATCGGCCTCGTGAGCGATGAGCGCATCTCGATCACGACGACGTATGGACGTGGTGATGCGCTCGCGGGCGCGTCGTTCGCCGTGCAGGAGAGCACGCTCGGCCGCGTGACGCGCAACGGAAATCCGTGGACGACGAGCGACGCGAGCACGGAGCGCGCGGGCGACGACGTGCTCGTGTGCACGGATGCGCGCGGGCTCGTGGCGATCCCGCTGCACCGGCGCGCGGAGCGGATCGGCGCGATGCTGCTCTTCGTGCGCGAGCGTCGCACGATCACGGATCGGGAGATGGCGCACGTCGAGGCGATGGCCGATCTGCTCTCGGTGGCGCTGGCGAATGCGGAGCTCGTCGAGACGCTGCGGAAGGCGGAGTGGCGCTTTCGTACGCTCTTCCGCGCGGCGCCGGATGCGGTGTTGACCGTGTTGCAGAGCGGACGCATTCGCGAGGCAAACGATGCGGTGCAGGAGCTGGTGGGGCTGCAGCCCGTGCAGCTGGTGGGGCGGATGCTCGAGGATCTCGTGCTCCCCGAGGATCGCTCGCATCTCGCCGATCAGGTGGCGCGCGTGATGGGCGGCGAGGAGGCGCGCTTCGAGGTGCGGATGTGGCATGGGCACAGCGTGCGGATCGCGTCGCTGGCGGCGCGACTACTGCCCGAGGCGGATCCGCCGCAGATGCTCGTGGTGGGGCGCGACATGACGGCGGACCGCGAGATGCGCGCACGGCTCGCGGAGAGCGAGCGACTCGCGAGCGCGGGGGAGCTGCTCGCGGGCGTCGCGCACGAGGTGAACAATCCGCTCAGCACGATCAGCGCGTTCGCGCAGCTGCTCGAGCGCGAGGAGCTCACGGTGTCGCAGCGCGAGAGTGTCGAGGTGATTCGGAGCGAGACGATCCGCGCGAGCCAGGTGGTGCGCGATCTCCTGACCTTCGCGCGGCGAAGCGAGGGTGAGGTTGGATCGATCTGCGTGAACGAGCTCACCGAGCGCACGATTCGTCTGCGCATGCACGACCTCAAGTCGCGCGGCGTGGTGTGCGAGAGCGTGCTCGAGGCGGATCTGCCATATGTGACTGCCGATGCGCGACAGATTCAACAGGTGCTGCTCAATCTGCTCACGAATGCGTCGCAGGCGATGACGCCCACGGGCGGCGGGGCGCTGCGCGTCGCGACGCGCCACGAGGGCGATCGCGTGCTCCTCGAAGTCACCGACAGCGGCCCAGGAATTCCGGCGGAGGCGCGCGCGCACATCTTCGAGCCGTTCTTCACGACGAAGGACGAGGGCACGGGGCTCGGCCTGAGCGTGAGCTACGGGATCATCGCGGCGCACGGCGGCACGATCACGATTCCGAAGAGCACGAGCGAGGGGACGACGTTCCGCGTCTCGCTGCCGGCGTACGATCCGGCGGGGCACAGCAATGGTGGCGTCGCCACCGTGCTCGCGACGCCGTCGCCGCTGGCGGGGGTGCGGATGCTCTTTGTGACGTCGGACTCGACGATGCGGGGGAGCGTGCAGGCGTTCGCGCGGCTGCGCGGCTTTCGCGTGACGTCGGCGAGCGATAGTGCGGCGGCGCTGGCGTGCGTGCGGAGCGAAGCATTCGATCTGGCGGTGTGCGATCTGGATGCGCCGGGGCTACGCGCGCCCGGCTTCATCTCATCGCTCCGGAGCGAGCAGCCGCCTCTCGCGAGAAAGCTGCTCTTTCTGAACGCGTCGAAGGAGGATGAGGCGTCGTACCAAGGCAAATGGCTGGCCAAGCCGTTCGAGTTGGACCTGATGGAGGGTGCGGCGGCGGGAGTGTTGAACGGTGGCAAGCGCGTGTCCGGGGTGCAGCTACAGCAGTCATAACGGGCTTAACTGCCGTTGCGCTCGCTTGGCACGGTCGTGTAAAGCAAGGAGGACGTGCGAGTGAAAAACAACACGATGATGTACATCGGCATGCTGGGCGTGGTGGTCGTCATCTGCGTCATCAGCATCGCTTATCGTCTGCAGAAGCTCGCCGCGCAGCGCGTGGACGCGGAGAAGCGCGCGTCGCTCGCCTTCGACGAGATGAACCGGACGACGAAGGAGCTGCGTACGCGAAAGGGGAACGATCCGATCGACGACCCGTCGCTGACTCCCGGCGAGCGGCTGCGTCGCATGTACCCGGGCGTGCAGCGCACGACGGCCGTGACGGACGGAGAGAGCAGCTAGCGTTCCAAGCCAGCGCTCCAAGCCAGCGCTCCAGTGCCGCGCTAGATTGCGGGAAGAATGGCATTCTTTCCGGAGTTCCCGTTCACGGGCAAGCGCGTCGACTCCTTCCTGGCGCGCATTCCACGATCGCTCGTTCCGATGGCGCTCGTCACCGGGATCGCGGTGCACTCGTACTTCTGGTTCGTGCTCGCGCGTGCGAGCGTGAACTTCGGCCTGATCGGGCTGCTCCTCGCGTTCTCGGCGCGCTTCGTCCTCCTGCTCGCGCTCTCCACCGTCTATCTCGCGAACCATCCCGTGCGTCAGTGGATTTGGCGCGCGCCGGCGTTTTTGGTGCTCGAGGCCGCCGTCGAGTCGATCTACGTCGCCGTGCTGATCAGAATCCGCGTCGAGCGCATCGGAACCGAGCACGCGCAGCGGCACGACTGGTGGAGCATCGTCTCGGATATCTGGGTCTATAATACCCTTGCGATTCTCTCGTTCAGCCTGGTCCTCGCGGTGGTCGTGCAGACGGTGCGGTATGCGTTGCTCAAGCACGAGCATCGCGATTCGACGGTGATCAAGATTCACGACGAGCGCGAGATGGAGAAGGCCGAGGAGCGGATCGACGCGCGCGAGGAGCGGGCGGCGGAGAAGCGCGACACGGGGTCGCATCAAGCGCTGTAGCTCTGCGAAGCCGTTAGCTTTCACGCTGTCTCTCACCATGTGTCGCCATGCCTTACGATGAACGCTTTGTCGCTCCGATGCGCGAGGAGCTCACCCGCCTCGGCGTCCGCGAGCTTCGCACGGTTTCCGATGTGGACGCGCAGCTGAAGGACGCGCACGGGACGACGCTGGTCGTCGTCAACTCGATTTGCGGATGTGCCGCGCGCAATGCGCGCCCCGCGGTCGCGATGGCGCTCAAGCACGCGACCAAGCCCGATGCGGTGACGACGGTGTTCGCGGGGCAGGATCTCGACGCGACGGAGCGCGCGCGCGGCTACTTCACGGGCTATCGTCCGTCGTCGCCGCAGATCGCGCTCATGAAGGACGGGAAGGTCGTCTTCATGCTCGAGCGCAATCGCATCGAGGGGCGCACGTCGACGGAGATCGCGGCGGATCTCGTGGGCGCGTTCGATTCGTACTGCGCGGGTTAGTACTATTTGGCACAGCCTCTGCTAGTTTTGACCGCAGAACACAGACGGAGAGCGGTCATGGAACAGGAGCCGAACCAGAAGGGTGCTGCGCTCGAGGTGTACGACAAGCTCGAAGAGACGGCGGCGACGCTGAGTGAGCGGGCTGTGCAGCTGAAGACGCAGCTCGCCGACAGGCTCGAGACGGGCGCGAGCACGATCCGCCAGCGCTCGAGCGACACCGCGAAGCTCGACGACGCGATCGCGACGACGAAGGAGAAGGTCGCCGGCGCGGGCGATCGCGTGGCGAGCGGCATGGAGAAGAGCGCGGAGTGGCTGCGCGACGCGAACATGTCGACGATCAAGCAGGGGCTCGCGCGGCAGGTGAAGGAGAATCCGGGACGCACGCTGCTGATCGCGGGCGCCATCGGCTACCTGCTGGGCCGCGCCTTCAAGAGGAAGGACGCCTGACTTCCGACCAGCTCGTACCGCTCCTGGGCGGTGCGCAATGGATCGTCGGAACGACGTGGGCGCTGGTGATCGCGCGCCGGAGCCGTCTCTATGGCGGCGCCGGTGGTGCGCCGCGCCGCATCGCGTGGCTCGCGCTTACCGTGTTCATCATCGCGGGCGTGGCCGTGCTCGTGTCGCTCGTCGCGGAGCAGCGCAATCAGAATTCGCTGCAGCTCCCGCATTACGCGACGATGCCGTGGCGCGCGAAGACGGTGGAGATTCTGTCGCTGGTGGGTTGGGTGCTCACTGTGGTTGCCGCGCTGTGGAACGGCGTGCTCGGCGTGGCGCTCAGGCGGCGCACGGCGATTCAGGAGCTCAAGCGGCGCACGGATCGCGTGCGGGACTATCGCACGCCGCCGGCGTCGCCGCGGGAGTAGCTACGCCGCGCGCCGCACCCAGCGCGCCATCTCGCGGAACGTCGGCCGCTTCCCGTACATGAGCATGCCCACGCGATAGATGCGCGCGGCGACCCAGGTTGCTGCAACGCACGCGAGAAGCAATCCCGCGAGTGTGCCCGCGAGCTCCGCCCACGACACCTGGACGACTGTCATCCGAAGCGGCATCAGGATCGGTGACGAGAAGGGGAGCCACGACATCACCTTCGAGAAGGTGCTCGTGGGATCGAGCAGGATCGGCTGGATGAACACGATCGAGGCCACGAGCAACATCGTCACCGGCAGCGATGCCTGCTGCACGTCCTGCTCGTTGGTCAGAGTGGAACCCATCGCCGCGAAGAGTGCGGCGTAGAAGATGAAGCCGAGCACGAAGAAGGCGAGCAGGAGCAGCGCGATGCCGATACCGATGTGTGGAATCGGGAGCTCGACGTTGGCGACGTGAAGGCGCGCGAGGATGACGCCGCGGCTCTTGAACACGAGCGCCGTGGAAACCACCCAGACGATGATCTGCGTCAGCGACGCTCCTCCAACGCCAATCACCTTTCCCGCGAGCAGCGTATCCGTCGAGACGCTCGAGATCACGACCTCGGCGACGCGCGAGGTCTTCTCCTCCATCACGCCGCGCAGAATCTGCTGCCCATAGATCACGAGCATCATGTAGAGCACGAACGCGATGAGATATGAGAAGAGCGCGTTCGCGAGGCCGCCGACTTCCCGGCCGCGGTCGGAGAGGCGCTCCGATGTCATTTTGAGATCGACCTTCGTCAGCTCCTTGATCCGCGATGGCTGCAGTCCTTCGTGCTCGAGTCGCTGCGCGAGCAAGGCGCGACGAACGGAGCTCTCGATCTCGGATACGTCGACGAGCGTGCTCGCATTGCGGCCGGCGTAGCGCTCGGAGTGCCCGGCGATCGTCGAGGAATCGAGAACGAGGTAGCCGAGCATGGGATCCTGCAGGCGCATGACTTCGTGCGTGGCGAGCGTCTCGGCAGGCGCGAGCTCGGATGGCGCGACTGCGCGCACCACGGCGCGCGTGGGCGCCCCACTGATGCCGCCGGCGAGCTCGCCCGCGACGCGAAGGCCGAGCTGCGTGCCGGTGGCGTCGAGAATCACGACGTGCGAGAGATCGGGCGAGGGCTTCGTTCGGCTCGCGATCACGATCGGGACGATGGCGATGATGCCGAAGAAGAGCGGCGCGAGCGCGGTGCTGAGCAGATACCACTTCGAGCGCACGCGCTCGAGGTATTCGCGCTTGATGATCGCCCAGAGCTTAGCCATGTCCGCTCATTCCAGGCTCGACGCCCGTCGCGCCAACCGTGTCGAGAAAAATGCGGTGCAGCGAGGGCTGCACGAGCTCGAAGCGCTCGACGGTGGCGCCGGCGTCGATCAGTTTGCGGAGGAGAAGCTGCGCGTTGGCAATCGGTGCGAGCTCGATCTCGACGGTGCGATTCGAATCGTCGATGCGTTTGACGAGCGAGCGATCGGCGAAGATCTCGGTGACGGCTGAGGGACGATCGTCGCCGAGCGCGATGGCGACGTAGTGTCCGCCGTGCTCGGCCTTGACGGCGGCGACGGTGCCGTCGAGGACTTTCTCTCCGTGGGCGATGATGCAGACTGCATCGCAAAGCCGCTCGGCGTTCTCCATCAGGTGGGTGCTGAAGATGACCGTGCGTCCTTCGCGGCGGAGATCGACAACCGTGTCCTTGAGCGCCTGCGCGTTCATCGGGTCGAGGCCGCTGAACGGCTCGTCGAGGATGATGAGCTCTGGTTCGTGGAGGAGGGCGCCTATAAACTGGACCTTCTGCTGCATGCCGCGCGAGAGCTCTTCGACGCGCGCGCTGCCCCAGTCTTTCTCGCTGCTCGTGAGCGAGAGGCGCTGGAGCCACGTCTCGATGCGTTTGTCGGCATCGCGCCCGCGCACGCCTTTGAGCTCGGCGAGAAATTTGAGAACGCGCCGCACCTGCATCTTCTTGTAGAGTCCGCGCTCCTCGGGGAGGTAGCCGATGCGATTGCCGGCGCGACCGCGGATGCTCGATTCGCCGAAGATGCTGATCGTGCCCGAGTCGGGCTCGATGATGTCGAGGATCATGCGGATCGTCGTGGTCTTCCCGGCGCCGTTGGGGCCGAGGAGTCCGTAGACGGATCCGCGGGGCACCTGGAGCGAGAGATTCTTGACGGCGACGTGCCCGGAGAACGACTTGCGGACGTTCTGGATGTCGAGCGCGATCTCGGCCAAGGGGCGTTGCTCCGGTGGAGAAGTGGTGAGGCTGGGTGAACCTACGATGGGGGACGGGCGCGGTTTCAGCGAGGCGCTTGCGGGGGCATTGATCGCGGCTAGCTTGGGCTCCATGCGACAGGCGCACCGCGCGGCCAGCGTGATCGCCGCGTTATGCGGCTCGATATTTCTCTTGTTTCTGGTGGCGCCGATCGCGCGGCTGATTGGCGCGGGCGGCGCGGATGGGCTCAGGCATCTGTTCACCGATGCGGAGCTTCGCTCGGCGTTGGCGCTAACGGCGTTGACGGCGACGTCGGCCACTGCGCTCGCGATTCTGGGTGGGACGCCGCTCGCGTATTTGCTGGAGCGGCGGAGATTTCGCGGGCGGGCGTTGTTGGCGGCGGTGATCGATCTCCCGCTATTGATTCCGCATCCGGTGGCGGGTATCGCGCTGCTGTTGGTGTTGGGGCGGCGATCGTTGGTGGGCGGGACGCTGCTCGATCTCGGCATTCGCGTGGTGGGGTCGCCGATCGGGATCGTGTGCGCGATGCTGTTCGTGTCGGCGCCGTTGTATGTGAGCGCGACAAGGGAGGCGTTTGCGCGAGTGGATGTGCGCTACGAGGCCGTGGCGCGATCGCTCGGCGATCCGGCGTGGAGAGCGTTTCGTCGAGTGACGTTGCCGCTGTCGTCGCGGGGGCTGATTGCCGCGGGAGTCGTGGTGTGGGCGCGAGCGGTGAGTGAGTTCGGCGCCATCGTGATTCTCACGTACAATCCGAAGGTCGCGAGCGTGTTGAGCTACGACCGGTTTACGAGCTATGGGCTCGACGAGGCGCTGCCGGTTGCGGCGGTGCTCGCGATCCTGGCGTTCGTGCCTCTGTTCTTGTTGCGGACCTTGAGGGCGTCGCGCGGCGCTGCGGCGTTCGTTCAGTGATCGCTGCGGAAGGGTTGAGCGCGCGCGTTGGTGAGTTCGAGCTGCGCGATGTGAGCTTCGTGGTGCCCGAGGGAAAGTACGGCGTCGTGATCGGCGCGGCGGGATCGGGGAAGACGACGCTGCTCGAGACGATCGCGGGCATCATCCCGATGAAGGGTGGCGTGCTGAAGCTCGGCGGGCGCGACATGAAGGGAGTGCCGAGCGAGCAGCGGAATGCGGGGATCGTGTACCAGCATGGGTTCTTGTTCCCGCATCTCTCGGTGGCGGAGAACGTGCGCTACGGCGCTCTTGATTTCACTTTTGCTGATGCGATCGCGAAGCGGATAGGGGCGAGCGAGCTGTACGCGCGCGAGGTGCGAGGGTTGTCGGGTGGGGAGCGACAGCTCGTTGCGATTGCGCGCGCGTTGGCCCCCAGGCCCAAGGTGCTGCTGCTCGACGAGCCGTTCAGCGCGCTGGACCCGCGGCGGCGCACGCTCGTGCGGCGCGAGGTGCGCAGGGTTGCGCGCGAGCTCGGAATTACTGTGTTGCAGGTGACGCACGACTTCACGGAGGCGGGGCTGCTCGGCGACGTCGCGATCCTGATCGACGCGGGACGCGTGCTGCAGAGCGGGCCGCCCGAGCGATTGTTTCGCGAGCCGGCGTCGCCGTACATCGCGGAGTTTCTCGGGGCCGAGAACGTGTATGCGGGGGAGGTGCGGTACCTCGACGATGCCTTGCCGGACTTTGCGGACGATGCGAGGGAGTTGTTGGCGCGTGGGCATCGCGCGATCGAGTTTCTCGCCGGAGGGTTGAGGCTCTACACGGTTGGCGATGCGCCGGCGGGGCAGGGGCACGCGGTGATTCGCGCGGAAGAGGTGCTCATCTCCGCGGCGGCGCAGGAGAGCTCGGCGCGGAATCAGTTCAAGGGAGTGGTGAGCGAGATTGCGACGACGGGGGCGTTGACGCGGGTGACGGTTGAGATCTCGAGCGGCGGAGGGAAGAGCGCGCCGATCGTCGCCGCGCTGACGACTCGCTCGGCGCAGGAGTTAGTGCTGAGGGAGGGGAGCGAGGTGTGGGCGTCGTTCAAGGCGATGGCGGTGCATCTGTGTTGAGCACCGCCATCGCGATGTAGCGCGGGGCTACATCTTGTCCAGCGCGTCCTTCCCGATTGTCGGCGCCCACGGAATTAGCTCGTACTGCGCCAGCCCGCGCTGATAGTACGGATCGCCGTCCCGGATGCGATCGAGCGCTGCGATGACGTCGTCGTCCGGCACGCGGAGAATGAGCAAGCCACCGTTGCGCGGATGCGCGGGGCCTGAGGCGACGAGAAGCCCCTGCTCGTTGAGCGTCTTTAGATAGGCGCGGTGATCATCGACGGCGGCGACGACTTCCTCGAGCGGCCGGCGGTAGCGGAGAATCGCGATGGCGTACATGAGGAGAAATGTAGCCGGGCCCGTGGGCTCCGCGCGATCGAGGCAAGCTGCGAAACAAAACGTTGGCATTGAGCAGCCAAACCCTGGCTATTGTCTCACCCTCGTATCCCATGCATTGGCAATTCCTTTTGCAATAACCCAACGGATAGGTTATTCTATCAGTGCCGACCGTCTTGCGGATTGGCGCATTTCGTGTGCGACTACGATTCCCTCCACGCGAGGATGGACCGCCCCACGTGCACGTCGTGCACCCGCACGGAGTAGTTGTCGTTGAGCTAGCGACAAATGATCGCACGCAGCGAGTTCGGGAATCGGATGGGTTGAGCGCACGCGAGATCGCAGCTGCGATGCGACTAGTGGCAGAGCACGCCGAATTTCTACTTCGTTGTTGGAGAGATCGCCATGGCTAAGCACCGCACGCCCTTGTCAGAAATCCTGGCCCAAATACCCGCCGCCCGCGCCCGTAGTGAGCGTGAATGGAAAGCGGGGAAGCGCGCGGTAAGTGCTCGTTACGATCGGGCTACGGGTCGTGTGGTGATGGAGTTGAGCAACGGATCCGCGTACGCATTTCCGATATCGTCGATTCCGGAAATGGCACACGCAAGCGCAAGGGCGTTGTCGAAGGTGGAGGTCGAACCTGGGGGATATGGCCTGCACTGGGAAGAGCTCGACGCCGACCTCAGTGTGCCTGGGCTGCTGATGTCATCGCTCGGCCGCAAGGAAAAGCTGAGCGAGCTTGCGCGCATCGCTGGCAAGACGAAGAGTCCGGCGAAGGCTGCGGCGTCGCGCGCAAATGGCGCGAAGGGTGGGCGGCCGAGAAAGACGGTGCGTTGACTATTTCCGCACGCCTACGAGCGCGTCATTCTTTGGATGGATCTGTGATGTTTGCAGCGATTTCCACATCCGCATGCAACGCTTCGTGCGTGGCTCGCACGTCCGCCCACGCTTCGCTGAAATGCACGAATTCCTTGGCCTCGCCGAGCGAGATCCCTCGCACGTCGTGAACTATCTTGATGCACAGAATGGGCGAGGCGCCCAGCCGGCGTAGCACGACGAGCGTCCCTTCCCAATTCGCGCCACTGGCTATGGATGCGCGGGCGGCTTCCGTCAGGGCGCTGTACTCCTCGATCCTCTCGCGTCTTGAAGTCACGGATAGAAATCCATCTCACTCGAATATCTCAAAATCGGCCATTCGTCTCCGCCCTTCATGTACGCTGAGTCGAACACCGGCATGCAGGCGCGACTGAGGTGCGGTGTCGAACAGAAAGTAAACGGTCGCTGCCCCGACGTCATCGACGACCTCAGCTGGCGGGCCATCGAACTCGATCACTACGCTCCATTTGTCATGTGAAATTGCGTCGTCATCATCCGCGAAATGACCGATGCCGACGTAGCGCAAGTGCGTCGGCTCCCGAGTGCGGCCGCCTTCCAGAGGCGGAAGCCACCTGACAATGGCTCGGTGCTTCATGTCGTTTCACGATTGCGGGGCCCGGCGACGAGGCCAGAGTAAACGCTCGCAACCAGTAGTGCAGTCGTGAGCAGCGGTATCGCGAAAATGCATATCGTGAAGCCGGGCGAATAGGTCCAAAGCCCGCCTGCGAGATCTCGCATCGCGCGCATACTGTTCGGAAACGGCAGGAGGACGAACGCCCAATTCCGCGGCAGCTGCGCGAGTCCCAACGTCAGCAATACGAGGCAACCAACAATCCACAGTCCCACGACCTTGTACCATCGCATTAATCTGAGCTCAGATCCCAAGCCCACGCCGTCGCCTCAAGGTGAATGGTCGGGTGAAGCTACAACCACAACACCCGCCTCACCACCGTCATCAGCGCCTCGAGCATCGTCAGCCCGCTCGCCGCCTTCGCGCGCCAGGTCGCGCTCGGCCCCAGCGCCACGATCGGCGCGGCGATCGCAATCGCCACTACAGAGATCGCGATCACCGCGAGCGCGCATTCCTGCACGCGTGTCATTGAGTTGTTCATGGCGCCTCCCGTGAGTGAGTTGGTTCCTCACCCCTAAAGACGCCGGACGGTTACACGCTCAGAGCTATCGCCACCCCCCAAGTATCGCCCCCATCACCACGAGCGCCACGACGAAATACCCGCCGTTCACGAGCACGTACGTCAGCGGCCGGCGCTCGAAGACCGACGCGATACCGAATCCCATCGCGACCCAGCCGAAGCCTGCGAGAAAGCCCGCCGTCGCGCCCCACGCGAGCGTCGTCTTCGGATCGTTCAGAAACATCGCGAGATTCGCCGACATCACGAGCGTCAGCAGAAAGGCGATGAGCATGCCCATTCCGCCCGCCTTGGGTGGCTCGTCGGCGCCGAAACCGTTCGCCTTCTTCCACGCGTTGCCGAACACCGCCGGCGAAAACCACAGTCCGGCGAGCAGAAACGCCACCACCGCCGCAACGAGCACCGCCCACACGTTGAGTGTCTGCATGGACATACGATCGTTCCTCAGAGATTGAGAGAATGCTTCATTGTTTCGACCAGTCGATCGGCCCGCTCACGAATCGCCGATGCAGCGTCGCCAGCAACTGGGCGTTGCCCGCGGTGAGATACTCGTACGCGCGATCCCACTCGTCGCCGTCCTTCCAACCCGTCTGCGTGAGCCGCACGAGCGTGCCCGTGCCGTGATCCTCGAGCTCGAATCGCGCCGTGGTGCGCTGCGCCCGCACGGTCGGAAACTTCTCGGGCGCGAGCGCCGAGATGACGATCTCCTTCTGCGGCGCAAAGCTCACGATCGTTCCGCCCGCCGAGCTTCCGCCGGGAAACCGAACCATCCAGTCGCCGCCGGGCTTGAGATCGACGACGGCATTCGGCGCGAGCCAGCTGCTCAGCCCCTCGCTCGTCGACAATGCCTTCCACACCTCCGCGCGCGGAGCCGGGACGGTCACCGCAATCGCCAGCACCTTCCCCGCGCCGTCGCGCGCATCGGCCCGCCTCATCGAAGCGCTGATGATCGGCGCGGCCACCGCGAGCATCACGAAGAGGACAAAAAAGAGCGGGCGACGCATTTATGACCTCCCCAAAACAGTTGGTTGATCGTTCAAGTAAATGCTGCTATCTTCCCTTGTCAACATTTTTCTTTCTCACATGCCCCCTGCCGTTCCCACCCGCGACCGCCTCGTCAACTCCGCCCGCTACCTCTTCTGGGAGCGCGGCTACGCCGGCACGAGCATGGCCGACCTCCTCGCCCACGCCGAGGTGAACTCAGGCAGCTTCTACCACTTCTTCGAGAGCAAGGAGGCGCTCCTCCGCGAGGTGCTCGAGGGCTACCTCTTCGCCCTCCGCCCCATGATCGTCGACCCCGCATACGCGCAGACCGACGATCCCGTCGAGCGCATCTTCGCGATTCTCGCCGGCTACCGCGAGCGCATCCTCATCACCGATTCCAAATACGGCTGCCCGCTCGGCCGCCTCGCCCTCGAGATCGACCCCGAAAATCGCCCCGCGCACGCGCTCATCGCGAAGAACTTCCAGGGATGGATCAGCGCTGTCCGCGAGTGCGTCGAAGAGCTCAGACCTCGCCTCCCGCGAGGCACCGATCTCGACGCGCTCGCGACCTACGTGCTCGCGATCATGGAAGGCGGCGTCATGCTCTCACGCTCGTACGGATCCGTCGAGCCCTTCGACCGCACGGTCACGCAGCTCCGACAACACTTCCAGCTACTGCTCGCCGCCACGCCCTCGAGAAAGAAGCCGGCCGCAAAACGGAAGAAGCGCGCTTCCCGCTAGAACGCCACCCGCGCCCCCAGCTGCATTCTCCACCGCGACGCATCCGTGTTCACCACCTCGCGCCCCGGTAGCGTCACGTCGTACGCATTCCGGTTGTTCGCCGCATCCGACGCGCGCAGTCGCAGCAGTGCGACGTCCTCCGTCCCGGCGCCCGACAGCGTCCCCGTCTCGCGAATCAAGCCCCAATCGCTGTTGAGCAGATTAAGCACGTTGTACACCTCACCGATCAGCTCCACATCGCGGCCGCCCTGCCCGACGTGCAGCGTCTTCGCCACGCGCGCATTGAAGATGTTCTGCCACGGATTCTGGCACGCATTGCGCGGCAGGATCTTTCCGCGGTTCTCCCGCAAGCACGCCACGCTGTTGATGAACTTGTTGAGGCTGTCGTACGCCGCCGCATTCGCGGGCACGAGCGCGTTCACAGTAGAGCTCACCGCGCTGTCGCGCACGAGCGTGATGTCCCCCGGCCCCGTCGGCACATACACGGCGTCGTCCGCCTGCCGGTCGAACGCGCCGACCTTGTTGCCCACCGCGTCCGCGTTCGCATCGCCGTTTACAATGAACGTGTACGGCGTTCCCGATCGGCCCAGGTAAATCGCCGACACCGCGAAGCCCCACGGCAGATTCTTCGTCGCCGTGATCGTGATCTTGTTCGGGATGTTGTACGTCGAGACCGCGAGATTGCGCGACGCGAGCGTGCCGTCCACGGTTGAGAAGCCGTAGTTCGACACGGACTGCGCATCGCGCAGCGAGAGATAGTCCTTCGCATCCATGTGCGTGTACGCCAGCCCAAGCTCCATGCCGTTCGACCACGCCTTCTGCACCTGCGCGGTGCCGATGTACGTGCGGTCGCCGCTCTTGTTGCTGTTCTTCAGAATCGGTCCGTACGCGCTCGACACGATGCCCGGCGTCACCGTCGGCACCGATCCCTTCTTCGATGTCGCCGCGATCGTTCCGTACATCACGCGGCCGCCCTCGCCGCTCAACGTTCCCACCGGCCCGGCCAGATTGTCATCCGTGATGTAGAGCGAGTTCATCCCGTGGATGTACGTGAAATCCACCGACGCGACCATTCCGTACGGCAGCCGCTGATCGGCGCCAAGCGCGAGCTTTGTGCTCTGCGGGAGCTTGAAGTCGTTGACGAAGTACGAGAGCGACGCGGCCGAGGGCGCGGAGCCGGTGGTGCACGATGTGGGCTGCGCATTCGGATCGGCGACGAAGTTCGGCACGCCCGCGCCCGAGCAATTGAGCAACAGCGCGCCCGTTCCTGTGTTCGAGTACGCGAACGACATCCAGCTGTACGGATCGCGCCCGGTGAATATCCCCGCGCCGCCGCGGATTGCGGTGCCGTCGCGCACATCCCAGTGGAAGCCCACTCGCGGCGAGAACTGCGTGACCGGTGCAATGAAGTCGCTCGTGTTGATCCCGAAGCTGCTCGCCGCGAGCGAGTCGTTCTGCCTCGGCGCATCCGGGAACGACGAGCGATCGACGCGCACGCCGAACGTCAGCGCGAATTGCGGCGTGACGTTCCACGCATCCTGCACGTAGGCCGCGAGCTGGTGCACGCCGAAGTCCGACGTCGCGGCGCCGGGCTCGAGCGCGAGGTTGCGCATGAAGCGCGACGGGCGCCCCGCGGCGAGCGAGTCCAGATCGAAGAAGACGTACTGCCCCGTCGCATTCGAGAAGTTGCCGAAGGTGAAGTGCATCAGCTCGGCCTGCGCACCCACCGTCACGGTGTGATTGCCGAAGGAGCGCGTGAGGTTGTCCGTCAGCTCGGCGTCGCGCTGGCGCAACGTGAGCAGCTGGCTCGACGGATCGGCCCCGGCGATAAGCCGCGTGCCGGCGGCGCCGACGTTCGTGACGAAGATCGCGGGCGCGTCGCTCGCGGTGCTGCGCGGCTCGTTCATCACCGCGTAGCCCGCGAGCACCTCGTTCGAGTAGTCGCCGAAGAGCGCCGTCCACTTGCCGTGCCCCGCCCACGTGCGCGCCTCGGGGGCGAACGCCGCCGACGTCAGCCGATAGTCGCCATTGATCGCGCGCGCCGGCGAGATCGAGTCCTGCGTGATGCCGTGCGCGTAGTTGATGCTCAGCTCCGCCGTTCCAGTTTTCCCTGTGACGGCGGTGATCTTCGCGAAGACGTTCTGCGCATCGCTCGACGTGTTGAACGCGCCGAAGGCTCCGGGATTGATGCCGTAGCCGTTGAGGATATCCGAGAAGCGCTGCGCGCTGTCCGCCGTGATGCCGACGTTCGACGTCGAGCCGATCGTCGCCCCGGAGAACGGCGTCACGCGATGACGAAACTCACCCGCCGCGAAGAAGTGCAACTTGTCCTTGATGATCGGGCCACCAACCGATCCGCCGTACTGCTCCACGTTGAAGTTCGGGCTGCCGTTCCCCGCGGTGTCGTTCCCCGCGAGCGACTGGCCCTGATAGAAGCCGAAGAGCGAGCCGTGGAATGCGTTCGTCCCCGACTTCGTGATCGCGTTGATCTGCCCGCCCGTGAAGCTCCCCTGCCGCACGTCGAAGGGCGCGGTCTGGATCTGGAATTCCTGCACGGCCTCGAGCGGCAGCGAGCGCGCGCCCTCCTGTCCGCCGGGCGTTCCGCTGCCGCGGCTCAGCCCGAAGTAGTCGTTGTCGCTCGCGCCGTCGACCTCGATGTCGTTCATCCGATTGTTCGCGCCCGACACCGAGGTTCCCGTTACCTCGGGCGCGGTTTGCAACAGCTCGGTGAAGTCGCGGCTGAGCAACGGCAGCTTGTGGATCGAGCTGTCGCTCACCGTGTGCGCGGCGCCCATGTGCGACTGCGCGAGCACCGGGCTCTGCGCCTTCACCACCACCTCCGCGAGCTTCGCAGTATCGGGCGAGAGCACGAGCGAGAGCGAGTATCGCTGGCCGAGCGAGAGCAAGATCCCGTCGCGTGCGGCGAAGAGCCCCGTCGCGCGCGCCTCCACGCGATACGGGCCGCCCGGAGACAGATGCTCGGCCGCGAATCGCCCGCCTGCATCGCTGCGGAGCTCGAGCTGCGCACCGGTGCGCCTGTTGACGATCGTGACCTGCGTGGCGACGGGCGCGCCCGCGCTGTCGGTGACGCGCGTCGTGCCTTCTATCGCGGCGTCGGTGACGCCCTGGGCGGCTGCGGTGGACGCGCCGACGATCGCGAGCGCGGAGGCGAGACAGGCGATTCGGTAGAGCACGGACACGTTAGGCTCGAGGGCGTGGTGCAGCGAGGACAGAAGATGCTACGCCCTGAAAGCCCGATATGCAACACGTTGCCTATCGGCGTGCCATATTACGGAATGTCGGGTAACGAACGAGGTTCAGGCCCTGAGCAGCTTTCCCGCGGCCCTGTCGCTCGCCTCGACGATCGCCTTGTGCCACTCGTGATAGACGAGGATCAGCCGGCGCGCGAGCGGCGTGAGCTTCGCACCGCCGTGCTCCGAGCCGCCGCGCGTGATGTCGAGAATCGGCGCGCCAAGGGTCCGCTCCATCTGTCGGATGCGATTGATGCACGTGCGATAGCTCATGTCGCACGAGTCGCAGGCGCCGCGGATCGTCCCCGCAACGTCGACCGCCTCGAGCAGCCGTATGTATCGCGGCCCGACGAAGAACTCGCCGTCGCAGGTGAGCCACCCCTTGAGCCGCGTCTGCACGCGCCCATTGAGCAGCCTCGGCGCCGTACTCGCAGTAGATGCGCGCTTCGTTTTCCCCGCGCGCGCAGTTGCCCTGCGTGGCGCGCTCGTTTTCCGTGCCACCGATATCGACATAAGTTCAAAGTGCACACCGTTCGCGCGGAACGGAAGCACGCAGAAAACTTCACCCGACAGAACTCATGAACCCCAAGCGCGCTCTCCCGTTTCTCGCCGCCATCGTCGCCCTGGCGACCCTCTCCGCCTGCACGAAGCACGATGTCGCCCCGCCCGCCGACGACACCATAGTCGTCTTCAACGCCGGCAGCCTCGCGCGCCCGCTGCGCGCCGCGCTCGACTCGTTCACCGCGGGCACGAATATCAAGATCGAGCAGGAGAACGCCGGCAGCATCGAGACCGCACGCAAGCTCACCGAGCTCCATCGCATCCCCGACCTCGTCGGCTCCGCCGACTACCAGATCTTCCCGACGTATCTGATGCCGGGGCAGACGAGCTGGTACGCGTGCTTCGCGCGGAATCGGATGGTGCTCATGTATACGCCGAAGTCCAAGTCCGCGTCGACCATCGACTCACTCAACTGGTACAAGGTGCTCGAGACGAGGGGCGTGCAAACCGGCCGCGCCGATCCGGCGCTCGATCCGAACGGCTATCGCTCGCTCGTCGTGATGCGGCTGGCGGAGCTCTACTACAAGCAGAAGGGACTCACCGATCGCCTCATTGCGAATTCATCCGCGCACATCGTTCGCCCGAAGGAGGTCGACCTGATGGGACTGCTGCAGGCCGGCGAGATCGACTACGCGTGGTCGTACGAGTCGGTGGCGCAGGCGGCGAAGCTCCCGTACGTCACCCTCCCGCGCGCAATCGATCTGAGCGAACCCGCGGACTCCGCGCAATACGCGCTCGCGACGGTGCGCATTCCGGGAAACACGCCCGCGGACACGGTCGAGCTCAAGGGCGAGCCGATTCTCTACGGCTTCACCGTTCCTCGCGACGCACCGCACAAGGCGCTCGGCGAGAAGTTCGCGGCGTTTCTGCTCTCGGATGCGGGGAAGCGCATTCTCGCGCGCGAGCATCTCGACGCGCTGCCCGCGCCGATCTTCGTTGGGGATTCGATACCTATACTGACCGCGCCCAGGAGCGCGGGGGTTCAGTCGCACTAGTGCGGAGTACGCTCTACGCGACCGCGAACACCCGCTTCGCACTCTCGAGCGCCTCGACCAGCTGCTCCACATCGTTCTCGTCGTTGTACACGTAGAACGACGCACGCGCCGTCGCCGCCACACCGAGCCTCCGCATGAGCGGCTGGGCGCAGTGGTGCCCGGCGCGGATGCAGATGTTGCGCTCGTCGAGGAGTGACGCGAGATCGTGCGGATGTATGTCGGCGACGGTGAAGCTCAGCACCCCGCTCCGCTCCGCGGCGCTCGGCCCATGCACGCGCACGCCCTCGATCGCCGACACGCGCTCGTGCGCGACTTTCACCAGCGCGCGCTCGTGCGCCGCCACTGCATCCATCCCGATCGCCGTCAGGTAGTCGCACGCCGCCGCGAGCCCCACGGCGCCCGCAACGTTCGGCGTTCCCGCTTCGAGCCTGTGCGGCAACACGTTCCACGTCGTCTGCTCATCGCCAACGAAGGCGATCATGTCGCCGCCCGTCTGATACGGCGGCATCGCATCGAGAATCTCGCGGCGCCCGATGAGCACCCCCGTGCCCATCGGGCCGAGCATCTTGTGCGCGCTGGCGGCGTAGATGTCGACGTCGAGCGCGTCGAAGCTCACGGCCATGTGCGGCGCGCCCTGCGCCCCATCGCACACCGACAGCGCGCCCACGCTGCGCGCGATCGCCGCAATCTCCGCCACGGGATTGATCGCACCCAACACGTTCGACACGTGATTGAACGCGATCACCTTCGTCTTCTCGCTCACCAGCGCCGCGAGCACCTCCACATCCGCTCGGCCATCCGCCGTGAGGGGACAGATCGTGAAGATCGCGCCGCGCTCGATGGCGATCTGCTGCCACGGGACGAAGTTCGCGTGGTGCTCCGCGCCCGTGACGATCACCTCGTCGCCCGCGCCGATGTTCGCCCGCCCCCACGCCGCCGCGACGACGTTCAGGCTGTCCGTCGTTCCGCGCGTGAAGATCACGCATGCCTCGTCGCGCACGCCGAAGAATTGCGCGACGGCCGCCCGCGCGCGCGCGTATCGCTCCGTGGCGCGCGCCGAGAGCGCATATGCGCCGCGATGCGGGTTCGCGTAGTCCGTCTCGTAGAAGTCGTTCATTGCGTCGAGCACCGCTCGCGGCTTCTGCGCGGTCGCGGCCGAGTCGAGATAGACGAGCGCGGGATTGGCCGAGAGCAGCGAGAAGTCGCTGCGAGGAACGATCGCGCTCATACGGAGGTGGAGCCCGTGCCGCCCGTGAGCGCCGAGTGCAGCGCGTGCCACGGAAGCACGGCGCACTTCACGCGCTGCGGCAGCCGCGCGACACCCGCGAAGACACGCAGCGCGGGTGGCAGATCGTCGAGCACGGTTTGTCCCGTCGCCATGCCGCGGAACTGCTCGATCAGCGCGTCCGCTTCCGCGCGCGTCTTTCCCTTCACGATGCTGGTCATCATCGACGCCGACGCGCGCGAGATCGCGCAGCCACTGCCCTGGAACGACGCATCGGCGATGCGATCGCCATCCATGCGCAGGTAGAGGGTGAGCTCGTCGCCGCAAAGTGGATTCACGCCGCGCTCCTCGATCGTCGCATCCGCCATCGCGCAGTAATTGCGCGGCCGGCGATTGTGGTCGAGAATCACTTCCTGGTAGAGCGCAGACGTATCGGTCATGCAGCTACCCGCCTCCCGGGAAAGTGCTACGGCGTTGCGCTCGAGCCAGTGAAGCGCTCGAGCGTCGCGCGCTCGAGCTCACTGCGCACCGCCTCCACCTCGATCGTCTCGAGCACATCCGCCGCGAACGCGTACGTCAGCAGCTTCGTCGCCGCATCCGTCGAGACGCCGCGGCTCCTCATGTAGAAGAGCGCCATCTCGTCCAGTCGCCCGACCGTCGCGCCGTGCGTGCAGCGCACATCGTCGGCGAAGATCTCGAGCTGCGGCTTGGTGTCGATGCGCGCGCGCTCGCTCAGCAGCAGGTTGTTGTTCGTCTGCTTGCCGTCGGTCTTCTGGGCGATCGGGTGGACGTATACCTTCCCGTTGAACACGCCGTGCGCCGAGCCACTCAGGATGCCCTTGTAGATCTCGCGGCTGAAGCAGTTGGGCTGCGAGTGGACGATGTTCGTCTGGTGATCGACGTGCTGCTCGTCGTCGGCCATGTAGAGGCCGTTGAGCGTCGCGCCGCACCCTTCGCCGGCGAGATTCGTGTAGATGTTCGTGCGCGAGAGCGCGGCGCCCGTCGCGAACGAGAACGATACGTAGTGGCTGTCGCGCGACTGCTGCGCGTCGATCGTGTGCACGTGGAAGGCGCGCTGGCTCTCGCGCTGAATCTTGTAGTGCGTGAGCGTCGCGCCCTGCTCCACCTGCACTTCCGTGACGGCGTTCGTGAAGTAGCCGCTGTCGCCGAGCGAGACGTAGCTCTCGATGACGGTGGCCTTCGAATGGTGCCCCGCGACGATCAGGTTGCGCAGATGCGCCACCCCCTTCGCGGCGTTCGCATCGGAAACGAAGATCACGTGCAGCGGAATCGGCGACTCGATGTACGGCGCGATGTGAATCACCGCGCCGTCGGACATGAATGCCGCGTTGAGCGCGCTGAACGTGCGATCTTCGGATGTGGAGAGCTTGCCGAGCCACGGCTCGATGAGCGATGGCTCATCGCGCATGGCGGTCGAGAGATCGATCGCGCGAATGCCGGTTGCGAGCGAGGCCGGCGTCGACAGCGACGCGTCGTACTTGCCGTTCACGAACACCAATACCGGCCAGTCGCTCTGCCCAAACTGAAATGGCTCGAGCGCGCTCTTCGCAACCTGCCCCGAGGCGCCACGCAGCGGCGTGAACGTCGCCTCGGCGATCGACGACACGCTCGTGAAGTGCCAGTCCTCGTTGCGCGGGGTGGGGAAGCCGAGCGCGGCGAAGCGCTCGATCCCCTGGCGGCGCGTGGTGCGCAGCCAGTCGGGTTCCGCGCGCGCGCCGTTGTTCGAAAGAGTCGTGAAGTCCGCGAGGTACGGCGCGGTCACGATGCCAGCGCTCCCTGCGGCTCGACGAGCCAGTCGTAGCCCTTGGCCTCGAGCTCGAGCGCGAGGCTCTTGTCGCCGGACTTCACGATCTTGCCGTGCGCGAGCACGTGCACGAAGTCGGGGACGATGTAGTTCAGGAGCCGCTGATAGTGCGTGACGACGATCGTCGCGTTGTCGGGACGCCTGAGCGCGTTCACGCCACTGGCGACGATGCGGAGCGCGTCGATGTCGAGCCCCGAATCGGTTTCGTCGAGCAGCGCGAGCCTGGGCTCGAGCACCGCCATCTGCAGAATCTCGTTGCGCTTTTTCTCTCCGCCCGAGAAGCCCATGTTCACGGAGCGGCTGAGCATCTCGACGTCCATGTCGACGAGCTCGAGCTTCTTTTCCATGTAGTCGAGGAACTCGAGCGGATCGACCTCCTCCTGTCCGCGCGCGGCGCGGATGGAGTTGAACGCCGAGCGCAGGAAGTACGCGTTCGACACACCGGGGATCTCGATCGGATACTGGAAGGCGAGGAAGACGCCCTGCTGGGCGCGCTCCTCGGGCTGCAGCGCGAGCAGATCGATCCCCTGGTACGTCACCGAGCCGCCGGTGACCTCGTACGCGGGATTTCCCGCGAGCACCTGCGCGAGCGTGCTCTTGCCGGAGCCGTTGGGCCCCATGATGGCGTGTACTTCGCCGGCCGCGACGTCGAGCGTGATGCCGCGGAGGATGTCGCGATCACCGGCCTTGGCGTACAGATCCTTTATCTGGAGCACGAAACGATAATCCTTTGGAAGTCGAGGAGCCGCCGGATCAACCGACGCTGCCCTCGAGCGTGATGCCGAGGAGCTGCTGCGCCTCGAGTGCGAACTCCATCGGGAGCTCCTTGAACACATCCTTGCAGAAGCCGGCGACGATCATCGACACGGCGTTCTCTTTCGAAATGCCGCGCTGCGTGAGATAGAAGATCTGATCCTCGCCGATCTTCGACGTGGACGCCTCGTGCTCCAGCGTCGCCGTCTGATTCTGCACTTCGATATACGGGAAGGTGTGCGCGCCGCACCTGTTTCCAATCAGCATCGAGTCGCATTGCGTATAGTTGCGCGCGAACGCCGCCTTCGGCAGCACCTTCACCTGGCCGCGATAGCTGTTGTTCCCCTGTCCGGCCGAGATGCCTTTCGAGACGATCGTGCTGCGCGTGTTGCGGCCGATGTGGATCATCTTCGTGCCCGTGTCGGCCTGCTGGTGGTTGTTCACCACCGCCACCGAGTAGAACTCGCCCACCGAGTTGTCGCCCTGCAGGATCACGCTCGGATATTTCCACGTGATCGCGGAGCCCGTCTCGACCTGCGTCCACGAGATCTTCGCGTTCTCACCGGCGCACTTGCCGCGCTTGGTGACGAAGTTGAAGATGCCGCCCTCGCCATTCTCGTCGCCGGCAAACCAGTTTTGCACCGTGGAATACTTGATCGTCGCATCCTTGAGCGCGATCAGCTCGACCACGGCCGCGTGCAGCTGGTTCGTGTCGCGCTTGGGCGCCGTGCACCCCTCGAGGTAGCTCACGTACGCGCCCTCGTCGGCGATGATCAGCGTGCGCTCGAATTGGCCCGTGCCCTCCGCGTTGATGCGGAAGTACGTGGAGAGCTCCATCGGGCAGCGCACGCCCTTCGGCACGTACACGAAGGAGCCATCGCTGAACACTGCGGAGTTGAGCGCGGCGAAGAAGTTGTCCGAGTGCGGCACCACGGAGCCCAGATACTTCTGTACCAGCTCGGGATGCTCGCGCACCGCCTCGCCGAAGGAGCAGAAGATGATTCCGAGCTTGCTGAGCTCCGCCTTGAAGCTCGTGCCGACGCTCACCGAGTCCATCACGACGTCGACGGCAATGTTGTTCATCCGCTTCTGCTCGTTCATCGAGATGCCGAGCTTGCCGTACATCTCGCGGAGCTTCGGATCGACCTCATCGAGGCTGCCGAGCGTCTTCTTTGGCTTGGGCGCCGAGAAGTAGATGACGTCCTGGTAGTCGATCGGCTTGTATTTGACGTTGGACCAATGCGGTTCCTGCATGGTGGTCCAGCGCGCGTAGGCCTTGAGACGCCAGTCGAGCAGCCACTTGGGCTCGCCCTTCTTGGCGGAGATCAGCTTGACGGTATCCTCGTTGAGACCGCGCGGGATGCTCTCCGCCTCGATATCCGTGACGAATCCGTACTGGTACTCCCTGTTGACCAGGGTCTCGATACTACCGCCCATGCGCCACTCCTTTCCCGCCTTCGCGCACACAATTGCGCGTAGTCAATCCTAATGGATTTTGTCGGGATTAGCAATTGATGCGGGCGGCCACTTGCTGCGTGCTAAATCTCAGCGCTGCAACGAGTTATACGAACGATCTAGTGGTGGCGGAAGACCAGGTAGAGCACGACGACGATGAGCAGCACCCCTGCCGCGATCATGATCGGCACGATCGGCAGCGGCTTTTTCTGGCTTTTCGAGTACTTCCCGTGCTCCATCGTCACGACGCGCTGGGCGAGCTGCGTGTTCTTGCGGCTGAACGCGTCGTCCTCGTGATCCTCGAACTGCACCGCGCGGATGCCCGGCGGCATGGCGAGGGCCGAGAAGGTGAAGGTGGTGTCGCCCATCGAGATCTGGTCGCCCTCGCGGAGCATCCGCGGCACCACGGCGGGCTCGCCGTTCACCTTCGTCCCCGACGATCCCATCGCGTACAGCACGAACTGCCCGCCCTCGGCGCGCACGTCCGCGTGGAAGCGCGAAACCGTCGGATCCTTCAGCACGATCGAGCAGCCGATCTCGCGGCCGATCTGCACGACGCGCCGGCGCAGCGTGTAACCCTTCTTGTTGGTAACGTCGATGAGATGCGCTTCGGGCATCTCGAGCAGGGGCGTCGGACGCTTCGACTTGAGGTCGATGAGGAAGACGAAGCGCGCCTGGCCCGCGGCGATGACATCGCCGCTGTTGAGCGGCGCGCCATCGGTGGGCACCTGCTCTCCGTTCAGCACGACGACATTCTGCGGCGAGGCGGGGGTGACCAGCGCGCCGGCGGTGCCGAGTGCAATGCGAAAGTGTCGGGCGGCGAGATCGTTCCCTGACAGCCGCCATGTGGCCTGGGATCCGCTGCCGACTATCACATCGCCGACGAGTTCACGCGGATTGTTTTCGAGGTCCGTCTTTCCTTCCAACTCGAGAAAAGGCATCAATCGTTCTCCAACGTCATTCGGCGCGCCCGGGGAAGAGCGGCGGCAGTATTGTCGACCGTTCTATAGATAAAACGCATTGTCGATGGCGCCCGCAACATCATGCGAGCGCGGGTTACTTCGGCCCTACGCAAGATGTGGACGCGCTTGAGGATAACCCGTTTGACAGCGAATATGCAGGGCGAGCGGGTCACGATCATTCTGTCTCTCAGGGATGCCCTTGCCACTTCGAGTAAAAACGCGCCGGCGAGCCACCGTCACATTTTCGACTTTTTTGCTGACACTCCTGGCCGTCGCGTGTTCCCAAAAGGCGGAGAAGGTGGCGAAGGTCGCGAAGGTTGCGGTGAACGACAGCGCGCGTCAGGCAGTCGCTAACAATGCGGGCTCGGCCGCCGCCGACTCGTCGCAAAACAGCGACACGACCGACGACTCGGATACGCCCACGCTCGACACGTCGAAGGTGACGCACATCGATGCGGCGGCGGCGATCAATGCGCACGCGCCGGCCATCGAGCGCGTGGGGAAGCTGTCGCCGCTCGCGGACTCGATCGCGGCGACTCTCGTGTTCGAGCTCAAGACGCAGCGCGACTTTCTCGCGGCGTCGCGCGCGAAGAGGGTGTTCGCGGACATCGGGCGCGTCGACGCGCCGCTCAAGACGCCGGCGCGCGTGCGCGCGTACGAGGAGGCGGTGAAGGTGCTGTCGCCCGTGCACATCGGCGATCGCTTTCGGCTGCACGGCTCGTGGGGGCAGGACGATGCGACGGTGCAGTCGTTCGACCAGTGGAACGGGCGGATCGTCGCGGTGCTCGCGGTGCCACCGCACGTCGATTCGCTCGCGAAGAGGAAGTCGCCGCTCGTCGCGCTCGCGGTGCGCGCGGACAGCGCGCTTCCGCCGGTGGTGGACAGCTGCGAGCGCGACAGCATCAGCGCGGAGCTCGGCGCGCGGCTGCAGGTGGTGAAGGACTCGCTGCTCACCGTATTACAGAGCGACACCGTGAAGATGGTGCCGCGGCTGATGAAGCTGCTGCACGCGCAGAAGACGCAGGCGATCGGGTGCTTCGGCAAGTCGCGCGCAATGCTCTTCGTGGCGCAGTGGGCGGGCGACTACGAGTACTACCATCAGATCGCGGTGCTGGTCGACACGGCGGGGAAGATCACGCCGCTGCGCGTGAGCGATCTGCGCTTCAAGGTGCACGAGGCGCTGGGCGCGCTCGACGAGGATGGCGACGGCGTCGACGACATAGCGGTGCGGGGGCGTGCGCAGCGCATTGGAGGGACGGTGATCCTGCGGCTCGATCCGGTGAAGCGGCGGCTGGATTTCGTGGACGGGGGATTTGCGTGGGAGACTTTTTAGGGCGGCGTAGGCGGCTAGAGATGTAGCAAGTACACGGGCGCGAGCGCGGCGATGCCCGCGCTGGCCTGCAACGCGAGAACGCAAAGCGCAGGGGTGCGCTCCTGCGGCACCCACTTGATCGCGAAAAACGCGACGATCGGCAGCTGCGCGACGATGAGCAGTTGGAAGATGTGCGCGGCGCTTCCTTCGTCGGTGTCGTGGGGAACACCGAAGATCGCGATGGTGCCGAGCACGGTGACGAGGGCGAGGAGCGACATCGCCACGGGAAGGAAGGCGCTCGGTCGCTTGATCAGCTGAGCGAATGTCATGTGCCTCGCGGAAACGGGTCTATGGCCGTTGGGCAACGCTTGTCTCGGGTCAGTTTAAAGTACTTTGTGTCATAAAGCAAGATGTGGATTGGCTGCAGCGGGGAGCGGCGCGGCGCCGTTAGCCTCGAACTGGCGAAGGTCGTCGTCAGCGTAGATCATTGGTCGACTGGTTGGATTCGAGAACAGTTTACACTCGCCCACAGGAGTAGCCCAGCTTGCGCAGACGATGACCCAGCTCAATCGGGAAGAATGGGCGGCACTCAGCCGCTTGCTCGACGAAGCGCTCGACCTGCCGGCCGGCGACCGCGCGAAGTGGATCGCCGAGCGACGCCTCGAGAATCCGGAGATGGCTGCGGAGCTCGAGGCGCTGCTCGATCGCGAGGCCGGCATCGCGGATGACTTCCTGAGCACTGGGGTCGCGCCCCGCATGCCCGCAACGTCCACGCTCGCCGGCCAAACGCTCGGCGCCTACGTCCTCGAAGGACCGCTCGGCCAGGGCGGCATGGGCTCCGTGTGGATGGCGCGCAGAAGCGACGGCCGTTTCGAGGGAGTCGCCGCGATCAAGCTGCTGAGCCTCGCGGTTGCGGGCCCCGTTGGCGAGGAGCGCTTTCGCCGCGAGGGAAGTGTGCTCGCGCGCCTCACGCATCCCAACATCGCGCGCCTCCTCGATGCCGGGGTCAGTCCATCGGGGCTCCCGTATCTCGTGCTCGAGTTCATCGACGGCAAGCCGATCGACGAATGGTGCGACGCGCGGAAGCTCACGATCGATGCGCGGCTGCGCCTCTTTCAGCAGGTGCTCGCCGCGGTCGCGCACGCGCACGCGAGCTTCATCGTGCATCGCGACCTGAAGCCCGCGAACATTCTCGTCACGAACGACGGTACGGTGAAGCTGCTCGACTTCGGCATCGCGAAGCTGCTCGAGGAGGGCGGTGCGACATCGAGTGCGTTGACCGGCGCGCACGACGGCGTTTTTACCTATAAGTACGCGGCGCCCGAGCAGATCAAGGGCGAGCCCATCACCACCGCGACCGACGTCTACGGCCTGGGCGTCATTCTCTACGAGCTGCTCGCGGGGCGGCACCCAACGAGCTCCGGCGCGCACACGCCCGCCGAGCATGTCGTCGCGATTCTCAAAACGGACAGTGGCCAGCTCTCGCGTGCGGTCTCCCCGAGCGCGGAGCTGACCCCGCATGAGGCGCAGCGGCTGGCGGCGGCGCGCGATGCGTCGCCGGAGAAGCTGCATCGGATTTTCTCGGGCGATCTCGACAACATCGTGGCGAAGACGCTCAAGAAGGATCCGGCCGAGCGCTATGCGACCGTTGGCGCGCTGGAGGAAGATCTTCGGCACTACCTGAATCACGAGCCGGTGAGTGCGCGCGCCGACTCGTTCAAGTATCGCGCGTCGAAGTTCGTGAGGCGCCATCGCGTACCCGTCGCGCTCGCGGTGCTCGCGACGATCGGTCTCGTCGGAGCGGCGGCGCACGAGCGCACGCTGCGCGGGCGCGCCGAGACGGAGGCGAAAAAGGCCGTTGCCGTGGAGGAGTATCTCGTCAGCGTGTTCGGTGCGGCGGATCCGTTCGCGCCGACGCCCGTGGGGCGGGGAAACATCACCGCACGCGAGCTGCTCGATCGCGGCGCGCTGCGCATGGACACATCGTTGATCGATCAGCCGGAAGTTCGCGCGGAGCTGCGCGGCGCGTTGGGACGTGTCTATGCGAATCTCGGCGTGTACGACAAGGCGACGAGCGAGCTGCGAAGCTCTCTCGTGGCGCGACGAGCGCTTTATCGTGGAAACAATGCCTCCGTGGCGGAAGCGATGGATCGGCTGGGCGAGGTGCTGATGCAGGAGGACAGCCTCGATGAGGCGGACTCACTGCTCAGCGATGGGCTCGCGATGCGCCGGAGGTTGTTCGGCGATCGCAACGCCGCGACCGCGGAGAGTCTCGAGCATCTCGCCGAGCTATACGAGAATCGAGATCAGTTCGACAAGTCGGAGCCGCTCTTTCGCCAGGCGCTCGCAATGCGGCGCGGGATGTACGGGGACAGCGACCTCACGGTTGCGGCGAGCCGCGACTATCTCGGACGGATGTTGCACTCGAAGGGCGCGGACACCGAGGCGATTCCGCAGTATCAGATCGCACTTGCGATACGGACCCGGCGTTTGGGTGAGGAGCATCCGGCGACGGCCGAGACGATCCATGACATTGCAGTGGCAGAGGAGGATCTCGGTCGCTACGCGGACGCGGAGCGCGACGATCGCCGGGCGCTCGCGATCGAGCGCAAGACCCTCGGCACCGATCATCGGAGCGTGTCGCTGACGCTCAACGATCTGGGGCAATTGCTCTTCAAGCTCGGCCGCCTGGGTGAAGCGGACACGATGCTGCGCCAGGCCTTGGCGATCAATCGACGATTGTTCGGCGAAAATCACGAGGCGGTGAGTGCGAACATCTCGAATCTCGCACTGATCGTGCGCGAGCGCGGAGATTTCGACGAGGCTGAGCGACTGCTGCGGCAGGCGCTCAAGATAGATCTCGCGCTTCGTGGTCCGGAGCACATCGATGTCGGCTTCGACCTCAATGAGATTGCCGTGGTGATGCGGCTGGAGGGGCGACCCGACAGCGCGGTCGTACTGCTTCGCCAGGCGTTGGCGATGAGTCATCGCGTGGCGGGCGCTGACGCAAGGGGGACGCTCATGATCTCTGTGAATCTTGGGCGAGCGCTCAGCGAGGCTGGCCGCAACACGGAAGCGGAGCCGTTCCTGCGAGAAGCGCTCGCCAAGCTGGATACGAACAACGCCGATGAGCGACTCGCAGTGGTCCCGGGGCGAATAGGGTTGGGCCGCGTGCTCCTCGGCACGCATCGCGCGGCGGAGGCGCTGCCGGTGATGCGATCGGCGGCGGCGATGAGTAGCGACCGGCAGGGCGCGGATCATTGGCGCACTGGAGAGTCGGAGCTCGTGTTGGGAGAGTGCTTTCTCGCGCTCGGACAGGCGGACAGCGCGGAGGCGCCGGTGCGAGACGGGCGCAACGTGCTGATGAAGTATCGAACCTCGCATCCATTGTTGGCGCAGGAGGCCGATGCGGCGAGTGCGCGGCTCGCGGTGATGCAGAAGGGGAAGCGGTAGCGTGAAGAGCTGCCGCCAGAGTGCGCCGCATTCATCGACGCTTGCCTCGACCCGTAAAGTGAACGAATCCGTGCTCGACGCCTGACCGCGTAGTGAGGAGGCTCATGACACGCTCGCCCGTTACTATTGCCGTCGCACTTCTCTCGCTTTCGTCGTTCGACGCGCTCACGCAGGCGTGCACTAACGCGGGCGGCACGGGTGACGGACGGCTCGGCACCGTGCACTTCGCGACGACGTGCAGCGCCAGCGTCGCGCCGCAATTCGATCGCGCGGTGGCGTTGCTGCACTCGTTCGAGTTCGGCGCGTCGATCAAAGGCTTCGACGCGGTGCTCGCGAGTGACTCGACGTGCGCGATGGCGTATTGGGGGATCGCGCTCAGTCGCTGGACCAATCCGATGGCGCCGGGGAACCGGCCGGTTGCCGTGCTGAAGGCGGGTCGTGAGGCTGCGAGTGCGGCGCAGCGACTAGGCGCTCGCGCGTCGGAGCGTGAGCGCGGCTACATCGATGCTGTCGCGACGCTCTTCAACGACTACGAGCACGTGGATCAGCGCACGCGCGTCGCCGCGTACGAGCGCGCGATGGGCGAGCTCGTGATGCGGCAGCCGGCCGACACCGAGGCGATGATCTTCCACGCGCTGTCGCTTACCGCGTCCGCGTCGCCAACAGACAAGACGTACGCGAACCAGCTGAAGGCCGGAGCCATACTCGAGCCGCTGTGGGAGAAGCAGCCCAATCATCCTGGGCTCGCGCACTACATCATCCATACTTACGACGCGCCACCGCTCGCGGCGAAGGCGCGCGCAGCGGCAGAGCGCTACGCGAGCATCGCGCCCTGCGCCGCGCATGCGCTGCACATGCCATCGCACACCTTCACGCGACTGGGAATGTGGAGCGAATCGGCGAACGCGAATGCGCAGTCGATGACGGTTGCGCTGCGCGACGGCTCGATGGCGGAGGCGCTGCACGCCGCCGACTACGAGATGTATGCCTACTTGCAAATGGGGAAAAACGCCGAAGCCAAGGCGCTGCTCGACGGCCTTCCCGCGATCGCTGCGCGCTTCGATCCCGTCGCGATCACCGGCGCGGCGCCGGGATCCGCGGGCGTGTTCGCGCTCGCGGCGATTCCCGCACGCTGGGTGCTCGAGCGCGATGCGTGGGCGGAGGCGGCCGCGCTCGAGCCGCACGCGAGTGCCTTTCCCTACACGGAGGCCATGACCTACTTCGCGCGCGCCCTTGGCGCCTCGCACACGGGCGACTTGGAGCGCGCGCGGGCCGCCATCGATTCGCTCGCGTCGATCGAGCAGCGGCTGCGCGCGAGCGGCGAAGGATATTGGGCGGAGCAGGTGGCGATCGAGCGGCTCGGCGCGCGCGCGTGGCTCGATCTCGCCGAGCATCGGGAGGGCGAGGCGTTGACGCACATGCGCGAGGCTGCGGCGCGAGAGGACTTGACTGAGAAGAGCGCCGTGACGCCGGGGCCGCTCGCGCCCGCGCGTGAGCTGCTCGGTGACATGCTCGTGGTGCTTCGGCGGCCGGGTGAGGCGGGCGCGGAGTATCGCGCGACGCTGGCGAAGGAGCCGAATCGCAGGCATTCGCGCGAGCGGTTGAAGGGGCTGCCTGGGGAAGCGCCGCGAGGCTAGACGAAGGAGTGGACCGCACTCCACTTGACGGCAAAGTGATATACTCATATATATCACTTAATGCACATCGTCATCAGTGCGGGAGACGACCTCCCCATCTATCGCCAGGTCATGCGGCAGATCACGGACGCTATTGCCGGCGGACGGCTCACGAGTGGTGACCGGCTCCCTTCGCACCGCGAGCTGAGCGAGCAGCTCGTCATCGCTCCACTCACCGTGAAGAAGGCGTACGACGAGCTCGAAGCGCTCGGCTACATCGAGTCGCAGCGCGGACGTGGGACGTTCGTGTGCGCGCGCCTCCCCAAAGTGTCGCGCGCGACGCGGAACACGCAGGTGCTGGATGCTGCGCGCGCACTCCTCTCACAGGCCTATCTCGCCGGTTTTCGCTACGCGGACGTGCTGAAGCTCCTGGCCGACGCGGATCGCGATCTCACAGATCAACCGGCGCAATCGCGCCGGAAGGAATCGTTATGACAACGACGCCCGTACTCGACTTCCGTGGCGTTTCACGCGAATTCAAGCGTGGCGCGCCGGTGCTCGCCGACGTTTCCTTTTCGCTCGGCCGTGAAGAGGTCGTCGCCCTCCTTGGACGCAACGGGTCGGGGAAGACGACGCTCATCCAGATCGCGATGGGAATGCTCTTTCCGCAGAAAGGCACCGTGCGCGTGTTCGGCATGTCGCCCACAGACGAGCCCGTGGCAGTGAAGAAGCGCATCGGATACGTAGCGGAGCAGCAGATCCTTCCGTCGAGATCGAACATTCCCGACCTGATGGCCTTTCATCGCTATCTCTTCCCGACGTGGGACGTCGCGCTCGAGAAGTCGCTCCTCGAGCGCTTCGGCCTGAGTGGAAACCGCTCGGCGATGTCTGAATTGAGCAAGGGGGAAGCGAGACAGGTCGCACTGATCTGTGCAGTCGCTCACCGCCCCGAGCTTCTCATTCTCGACGAGCCCGCGGGCGGTCTCGATCCGGCTGCTCGACGCGAGTTTCTCGAGACTTCGATCCAGCTGTTGAATCGCGAGGGAACCGCGATCCTTTTCTCGTCGCACCACATGGGCGACGTCGAGCGACTCGGTGGGCGTGTGGTGTTGCTCGACGAAGGAACGGTGCTCGTCGATGACGAGCTCGACACGCTGCGCGAGTCGTACTGCGTTGCGGTCATCCCGCGCTACGCCGCGTCCGACGTCGCCGTGATCGAGCGCCTGCCGGATTGCCTCAAGGTTCACCGCACCTATGGCGGGTGGCACTCCGTGTTCCGAGGCACGCCGATGCAGGTGCAGGGACTCCTGCACGAGGCGCTCGGATTGGTGGACGTGCAATGCGCGAGCGTCCCGCTCGAGGAGCTGTTCATCGAGCTCGTTGGCGGTGAACACGCGACAGAGGCCACGTGATCTTCTACCTCATGCGCCGCAATCCACCCGAGTTACGGGCGATCTTCTTCTCGATCGTCGCGGCCGCGGCCTTCTATATGTTGCCGCAGGCCGCGCGCTTCGCGGGAATTCCGTTTTTCGTGATCGCATGGGCGGCGATGCCGCAGCGCGGAACGACCTTCGACGCGACGCTGCCAATTCGGGGGCGCGACATTTTCGCGTCCCAGGTGCTGTGGGCGCTGCCGCTGCTGTGGCTCCCGATCATCGCGTGGATCTTCGCGCCGCATGCGGGAAACATCCGCGACGTCCCCGTGAGCTACATGCTCGATGCCCTGGCGGTGATCACTCTGGCGACTCTGCTGCCCTATGCAGTGCGACCAGCGGAGATCAACGATCTTCCGTTCCTGATCATCGGCGCGCTGTGGGCCGGCCTCGCGG
>Ga0208078_1000052_pt1 | contig 36835 bp, 28 predicted proteins | sample NGESurdeep072012_3_FD_184468 | JGI IMG/M metagenome (GOLD analysis project Ga0208078, IMG submission 184468) | Arctic peat soil microbial communities from Barrow, Alaska - NGEE Surface sample 53-2 deep-072012 (SPAdes) | ecosystem: Environmental > Terrestrial > Soil > Wetlands > Peat ...
GGCCGAGCGTCAGAAGCGGAACGAGGATGACTCCGCCGCCAAGTCCGGTGAGCGCGCCGACGAGGCCAGCGAGCAGGGCGCCCGCGAGCGTCAGCAGCGTGAAGGTGAGAACGTGCATCCGCCTCGGGCGTCTGAAGTGCGCTAAGTGTACATGGCGAGTCTGCAGGCAGCAACGCGCGCGCGCTTTCCGATATCGCTGCGGCAGGCCAGATTGTGGTGCGCTTACCGGGGAGCGGGATGTCCGACGTCGATGGCACACACGAGGGCGAGCAGCGCGGCGCGTGGGGAGTGCTCGCGATCCTCACCGCGGTCAACCTGCTCAACTACATCGACCGCTTCGTCTTTCCGGCGGTGTCGGAGAGCATCAAGCGCTCGACGCTCGCGCCCTCGGACACGCAGATCGGGCTCGGCTCGACGGCCTTTCTCGCCGTGTACCTCATCGCGGCTCCCTTCTTCGGCGCCGTGGGCGACCGGGCGCAGCGCATGCGGTGGGTGGCGGGCGGAATCTTTCTCTGGAGCGCGGCGACGGCGCTCGGAGGCTTCGCGCGCACGATGCCGGAGCTCATCGGTGCGCGCTCGCTCGTCGGGATCGGAGAGGCCGCCTACTCGGCGATCGGTCCAGCGATCCTCGCCGACTACTTCTCGGAGAAAGCGCGCGGCCGTGTCTTCGCGATCTTCTTTGCCGCCGCGCCGGTCGGTGCGGCGCTCGGCTATGGGATTGGCGGCTTCGTCGACTTTCACTGGGGATGGCGCGAGGCGTTCTTCGTGACGGGCGCGCCGGGGCTCGTGGTCGGCTGGCTCCTGCTGCGCCTGCGCGCGCCCATAAAAACGGCGATGACGCCCGGGCGCACGGCCGGCGCGCTGCACAGCTACCGCTTCCTGCTACGCGGCGCGCAGTACCGGCTCACGGTGCTCGGCTACGCGGCGTACACCTTCGCGGTGGGCGGAATAGCGGCGTGGATGCCCGTGTTCGTGCAGCGCGCGCATGGCTTGAGCAGCAGGGTGGCAAACAGCCAGCTCGCGATCATGCTCGTGGTCACTGGAATCGTGGGGTCACTTGGCGGAGGGTGGATCGGCGACCGGCTCCTCCGCCGCAATCGCGAGGCGTATCTCTGGCTCTCGGCGGTGACGACGCTGCTCGCGGCTCCTCTTGCATGGATTGCCTTCACGACTGCCAACATCAGTGTGTATCTGGTTACGTTATTCGCGGCGGAGCTACTCATCTTCACCTGCACCGCTCCAATCAATTCGAAGCTGATCGACATGGTGCCTCCGGGAATGCGCGCCGCTGCGATGGCGCTCTGCATCTTCACGATTCATCTGCTGGGCGACTTGCCTTCGCCCACGCTCATCGGCTGGATTTCCGACCGTAGCTCGATTCAGCAGGGCGTACTGATAATTCCCGTCGCGGTAGTGGTGGCGGGGGCGATATGGATGCTGGCCGCCTGGCGTGGTGGCCGGCTCTCAACCGCACAAGTCGCAGAGGCCTGAGATGATCGAATCGCACTCCCCCGAGCTCCTCTATCTGCTCTCCGGCGATCCCGCGGAGCTGGCGGAGATGCTGTCGTCGATGCGACCGGTGGATGTCGCCGAGGCGCTGAGCAGGCTGCATCCGGATGCGGCGGCGCAGCTGATCAAGGCGCTTCCATTCGATCTGGTGGTGCAGGTGTTCGACGAGCCGGAGCTCGAGGGTCGCGCGGAGATTTTCCAGAAGATCGATGCTGCCTCTGCAGCGCCGCTGCTCGAGGCGATGTCTGCGGATCAGCAGGCGGATCTCTTCCGCGAGCTCTCGCAGGCTGAGCGCGATCGGCTCGCGAAGCCGCTCGACGCGCCGACGCGCCAGTCGCTCGCGCTACTGCTGCGCTATCCGCCGGAGCAGGCGGGCGGAATCATGACGACGGAAGCCGTCACCGTGCCGAGTGACTGGACGGTGGAGAAGACGCTGCAGTACATCGTGAGCGTGGGTGGCGCCAAGGAAACGGTCTATACGATCTACGTGCTCGATGCGCAGCAGAAGATGGTGCACGTGGTCTCGCTGCGGCAGCTCATGATTGCGGATCGGAATCAAAAGGTGCTCGAGGTCGGACCGCAGCGCGTTCCGCTCTCGGTGTCGCCGACCACCGATCGCGAAGATGTCGCACGGATGCTCTCGAAGTACAACCTGCTTGCGGTGCCCGTGATCGACGAGGGCGGGCATCTGCTCGGCATCGTCACGGTCGATGACGTGATCGATGCGATCGTGCGCGAGACGACGGAGGACGTGCAGAAGTTCGGAGGTATGGAGGCGCTCGACGAGCCGTACATGGAGATCAGCCTGCTCGCGATGATCAAGAAGCGCGCGGGGTGGCTCTGCGCGCTCTTCCTCGGCGAGATGCTCACGGCGACGGCGATGGGGCACTTCGAGGGCGAGATCAGCAAGGCTGTGGTGCTCGCACTGTTCATCCCGCTCATCATCAGCTCGGGCGGCAACTCGGGCTCGCAGGCGACGTCGCTGATCATTCGCGCGATGGCGCTGCGCGAAGTGACGCTCAAGGACTGGTGGCGCGTTGCCAGTCGCGAGCTGCCATCGGGCATCGTGCTCGGCACGATCCTCGGCGCGATCGGCTTCGTCCGAATCATGCTGTGGCAGCAGCTCGGATGGTACGACTACGGCACGCATCATCTGCTCGTCGCGGTGACGGTGGCACTGGCGCTGGTGGGGGTCGTGACCTTCGGATCGCTCGCCGGCTCAATGCTTCCGTTCATTCTGCGCAGGTTCAACTTCGATCCCGCGAGCGCATCGGCGCCGTTCGTCGCCACACTCGTCGACGTGACGGGGCTGATCATCTACTTCAGCGTCGCGTACGTGATTCTGCGGGGGACGCTGCTGTAGCGCGTGCGTTAGCCGCTGGCGAGCGACTCGTCCGCGGGAGGCGGCGCGTTGCGCGTTCTGTACATCGCACGGCAGAGCCACACGCCGAGCATCACCGCCGCGATCAGCGACAGCACCGAGAGAAAGTTCGTGAAGCGCGCGAGGGCGCGATCGTCGCCCAGCATTCCGTAGTGCGCGAGAAGGTAGTACCAGTCGTGAATCGGGTCGCCGCTGCCCATGCTGACGAGCGGGAGATCCTGGTTACGCGCGTCGCCGATGTAGGTGGCGAGATTCGTCAGGCTCATCGAGAGCCACGCGAGCGCGACGGAGATGCCGAAGTATTCACGCTGCCTCAGAAAGGCGAGCGCCACGATGATCGGCACCGCGATCTGCGTGATGCTTCCACCAGCAACCTCGAGCAGCTCGCCGAGTGGGCTGAAGAGCACGTGTCCGCCCTCATGCACGCCGAGGGTGAGACCGCCGAAGATCGTCCAGTACTCGTAGTCGTTGAGCGAGCGGATGGCTATATAAACGAGATAGGCGAGCAAACTCGCTCGCCAGATCCAGTTGCGCCCTCGACACCAGTCGAGCGCATCGTCTCGTCGTGTGCTGGCGCTCAGTTCGGAATGGCCGTGATGAACGTGAGCGAGCGCCTGCGTCGCACGACATTGCTCAGCGCCACGAAGACCTCGGGATCGATCAGCGACCCGACGCGCTCGGAGAGATACTCCAGCGTTCCGTGCGGCTGGAGCGGCTCCTGGTACGAACGACCCGACGTCAGCGCATCGTACGCGTCGGCTGCCGCGAGAATGCGACCGCCGATCGAGATCTGCTTGTCGGAGAGCTGGCGCGGGTAGCCCGAGCCATCGAAGTGCTCGTGGTGATCGCGAACGTAGTCCAGCACGGCGCCGAGGTGCTTCATCGGGGCGAGAATGGTCACGCCCAGCTCGACGTGCTGCTTCACGTGCGCGAACTCTTCCGGCGTGAGCGAGCCCGGCTTGTTCAGGATCTCTTCGCGAATCCCGATCTTGCCGACATCCATGAGTCGTGCAGCGAGGCGCACGGCTTCGACGGTGTCGACATCGAGATGCATCTCGTCCGCGATCGCCGCCGACATTTCTCCGATGCGAATCGAGCGGCCGCGCATGTACGGGTTCTTCGCTTCCATCGCCATGACGAGCGACTCGGCCACCTGAATCGTGAGATCGCGCAGCGCAGACTTCTCGCGCTCGAGCTCCGCCGTCCGCAAGGTGACCTCTTCGCGGATGACGTGATCGATTTCGCGCTGCTGCAGCAGCATCTCGCGGCGGTGCAGGGCCTTGAGAATCGACTCGTGCAAATCGGGGAGCTCGACGGGCTTGGTGAGATAGCCCATCGCGCCACGCGACAGCGCCTCGGTGGCGGTCGGCGCGTCGTTGACGGCCGTCAGCATCACGATGGCGAGGTCGGGGTTCGCTGCCAGCGCCTTCGGCACCAGCTCCACACCCGTCATCCCCGGCATGCGGATGTCGCTGAGCATGAGCGAGAAGCGCCCCGCATCGAGCATCTCGAGCGCCTGGACCGCGGAGGAAGCGGTCTCCACTTCGTAACCTGAGCGCGTGAGGAACGTGCTCAGCGACAGCCTGATGGCCTCCTCGTCATCCACGAGCAGCACACGGACCATGCGACGGTCCGGGAGAAGCATTTCTGGAGCTGTCACGATGGCGGTTCTAGAAAGAGGGGCGGAGAGCATGATCGATTACGGAACGAGTACCGTGGGGCTCGTCTCGTTCGCTGCCGTGCTCACGACCATCGTGGTCGACTGGTCCTGACCGATCGAAACGATATCTCCGTTGTCGCCGTACGCGCCCTCGACCGCGAGGCAGCCGCTCGTGGAGCACGCGGGCTGGCCAATGCCGGCCCCGTCATATACCCAATCTGACGTCTCACCGGTCGCAACCGTCACGGCGCGAAGCGACGGCGCTCCGACGACGGAGACAAAGTAGATCTGCGTGCCGTCCGCGCTCCAAACCGGGTTGAATGCGCCGTTCATTTCGTTCGAGAGCTGGACCGGCGTGCCGCCCGCAGCCGAGATCACGAACACTTGGGAAAGCCCCGAGCGCGTGGACGTGTAGACGAGCTGCGATCCGTTCGGGCTCCACGACGGGGAGTTCTCGGGGACGTAGCTTTCCGAGCCGGTCGCGAGTGCACTCTGGTTCGCACCGGTCGAGTCCATCGTCCAGATCCGGGGCGTGCCCGAGCGGCCGCTCACGAAGGCGATGCGCGTGCCGTCGGGGCTCAGCTTCGGCTGCTCATCGGTGCCGCTGCTCGTGGTGAGGCGCCTGAGGCCGGACAGGTCGTTCTTACCCATATAAATTTCTTCATCCCCGTCGCGATAGGATGCGAACACGAGGTGTCCGGCTGCACTATGTGGGTCCTGGTCCGCCGCATTCGAGAATGTAATGCGCGACGTCACGCCGCCTTCATCCTTCCACAGCTGATTGACGCCGCTCGCATTCGAGACGTACACGAGGGCTGGCGACGACATCTTGCTTTCCGACGTCGACTTCTGTGCCGGAGCGACCGCGAGATTCTGGTCGGCCGAGCATGCGGCGAGTGCACCGATCGCGACCATCGCGATCACGGCCCGGTTCAGCGAGCGAACGCTGAACTGCGAAGCGTTCGTCGTGTTCTGTCGTGACTGACGTGAAGTGTGTCGCATGGGCCGATCCTCCTTTGAAATCGTGGGGGTTACAGAGCTTCGCTTCGGATTCTCTGTCTCATTCTCTACCCTCATGATTATCGGGCATGCGGTCTCTTCATTAACGAGAAAAACAATTAAATCCGACTCATGATTCGACAGCACGCCGTCTCTTAGAAGAGTCTCATCTTCACCCCACGTTCGACCCCGCTAAGTTGACTCCAGTGGATCTCAGCACCCGCTCTCCCCGCCGCGCGCCGATTTTTCTCGACGAGACCGGTCGCCGTTGGCGTCGCCTCCGGCGTGCCGCGCTCGTCGTCGGAATCATCACCACGGTGGTTGCGGCGATCACCATTACTATGGTGGTCATCCCGCCGCTCCTTCCTGAGATTCCTCTCACGGGGGCGCCCTTCGCGCGCGCGCCTAGCCTGGCCACGAGCAAGATCGAGCGCGAGCGGCTCTCCAAGAAGTTGCAGCTCTACTTCTCGCTGCGGAAAAATCGCGTTCCCGGCGTGAGCGCGAACGTGCTCCCGGTGCGCGGGCGAACCGTTCCGGGACGCGTGCGCGCTCCAGGCGCACCGATCGTTGCCGGTTTCTACGTTACCTGGGACGACAACTCGCTCGACGCGCTGCTGCACCACGCCGACGACCTCGACTGGGTGGTGTGCGAATGCGCGTGGCTCGGCCCGAACGGCAACGGGCTTCGCATGCGCATCGACAGGCGAGTCGGAGTCACGATCGCGAGCGCCGTCCCCGATCCCAAGCTGCGGCCGCAGATCTTCATCATGGTCAGCAACTTCGACTCGGCCACCAAGCGCTGGGATCCCGTGGGGCTGCGGCATCTGCTCACCAATCCCGCCGCGCGCGCTCTCGCGCTCAAGCAGCTGACGGACAGCGTCGCCTTCTACGGCATGGGCGGAGTCACGATCGACTTCGAGGAGGAGCCGCAGGAGCTCACCGAATCGATCACCACCTTCGTGTCCGAGCTTCGCAAGCGACTCGTGCCGATGGGGAAGATCGTGACGCAGGCGGCGTCGGTGAACGACAGCGATCATCAGCTCGCGAAGTTCGCGGCCGTGAACGACTACCTCTTTCTGATGTTGTACGACGAGCACTTCGGAAAGACAGGCGATCCGGGGCCGATCGCGAGCCAGCAGTGGTTCGTCGAGCGGATGAAGCACATGCTGCGCTTCGTGCCGGCGCAGAAGGCAATTCCGATCGTCGGTGCGTACGGCTACGACTGGAACGATGGCGACAGCACGACGAACGGACAGCAGCTGACCTTTCAGGAGATCATGTCCGCCGTGCGTAAGGCGGACAAGAAGGCACTGCACTTCGATTCGACGACGCTCAATCCGTACGCGACGTGGACCGATCGCGACTCCACCGAGCATCTCGCCTGGTATCTCGACGCCATCACCGCGTACAACCAGACCGTCGCCGCGCAGGCACTCGGCACCGCGGGGATGGGCATCTGGCGCATGGGATCGGAGGATCCGGCGATTTGGCGCGTGATCGGAAAGTCGGGGATCGATAGCTCTGCCGCGCTGCTCAGCGTGATCCCGCCGGGATACGACGCGGAGATGGAGGGGAACGGCGAGATCCTCGATCTGTTCGCGAGCCCGGACTCGGGGAACCGCACGGTACGCATCGATCCGAAGACGAAGCTCGTCGTCGATGAGGTGATTCACAAAGTGGGCACGCCGTACATCGTCAATCGATACGGCAGCAGCGATCCACATCTCATCACGCTCACGTTCGACGATGGGCCTGATGGAAAGTGGACGCCGATGATACTCGACACGCTCAAGTCGCGCGGAGTCACCGGCACCTTCTTCCTCATCGGCGAGAACGCCGAGCGTCATCTGCCGCTGCTGCGTCGCATCGTGAACGAGGGACATCTGATCGGGAATCACACCTTCCTGCATCCGAATCTCGCCTTCACGAGCGACAAGCGCACGAAGCTCGAGCTCGATGCCACCGAGCGCCTCTTCGAGGCCGTGCTCGGACGCCGCACGGCGTTCTTCCGCCCGCCGTACTTCGGAGACGCCGAGCCGACGACGCTCGACGAGCTCGTGCCGGCGCAGATCGCGAAGGAGCGCGGCTACCTCATCATCGGTCTGCACATCGACGCCGAGGATTGGCAGTCGCCCGGCGTGAAGACGATCATCGACACGGTGCTGGCGCAGCGCTCGCGCGGCAACGTTGTGTTGCTGCACGATGGCGGCGGCGATCGCAGCCAGACCGTCGCCGCGCTCGGCCCGCTCATCGACACGCTGCGCGCCCTCGGCGACACGGTCGTGCCGCTGTCGCAGCTCATTGGGCTCACGCGCGATCAGGCAATGCCCGGACTGCCACCGCGCAACATGCTGGCGCGCGCGGGAGAGCTCATCGGATGGGGAACGCTGAGCCTCGTGCAATGGCTGCTGTACTGGATATTCTTTCTCGCGATTTTTCTGGGCTTCGCGCGGCTGGTGTTCATGACCATCCTCGCGATCATCCAGCACGTAAAGAATCACCAGAATCGCGATGCACCGATTACCTTCGCGCCATCGGTGAGCGTGATCGTGCCGGCGTACAAGGAGGAGAAGGTCATTCTGCGCACGATCGAGACGCTCGTCGCGCAGGAGTATCCGGGCGAGCTCGAGGTCGTGGTCGTCGACGATGGCTCGCCCGACGAGACCTACCAGGTCGCGCATGCGGCGTACGGCGATCATCCCAAAGTGCGCGTATATCGCAAGCCAAATGGCGGCAAGGCGAGCGCGCTCAACTACGGCCTTGCGTACGCGAGCGGCGAGATCGTGATCTGCCTCGACGCGGACACGTTGTTCGCGCCGGACACGGTAGCCGAGCTGGTCGAGCCGCTGCACGATCCGAAGGTGGGCGCCGTCGCCGGAAACGCGAAGGTCGGCAACCGCATCAACCTCGTGACGCGCTGGCAGGCAATCGAGTACGTAACGAGTCAGAATCTCGACCGGCGCGCCTTCTCGCTGCTCAACTGCATCACGGTCGTGCCGGGCGCCGTTGGCGCGTGGCGGAAGTCGCTCGTGCAAAAGGCCGGCGGCTTCAGCGAGGACACGCTCGCCGAGGATCAGGATCTCACGCTCTCGATTCGCCGGCGCGGATTCTCGATCGCCTACGCAGACGAAGCGATTGGCTACACCGAGGCGCCCGACACGCTCGGCGGACTCGCGAAGCAGCGCTTCCGCTGGTCATTCGGCACGCTGCAGTGCCTGTGGAAGCATCGCCGCACCTTCTTCCATCCGCGCTACGGACTGCTCGGCTTCGTCGCGCTGCCGAACGTGCTGCTCTTCCAGATCATCTATCCGTTCCTGTCGCCGATCGCGGATCTGATGTTCGTGCTGAGCCTCTGGAGCGCGTGGGCGATTCGCGAGGCGCATGGCGCGACGTATGCGATGACGTCGGTGGAGCAGGTGCTCACCTACTACGCGGTCTTCCTCATCGTAGACTGGCTCGCATCGATTCTTGCGTTCACGCTCGAGCCCGATGAGGACAAGTGGCTCACGTGGCTGATCTTCCTCCAGCGCTTCGCCTATCGCCAGGTGATGTACTGGGTCGTCGTGCGCTCGGTGTTCGCGGCGCTGCGTGGGCGGCTCGTCGGGTGGGGAAAGCTCGAGCGAAAGGCGACGGTGGAGCTGGAAACGGCGATCTCGCGCCCGTAGCGCTAGAAGCCTTCCGCGGCGCCCGCGACGCGCGGATCGGGCGTTCCCTGCACATCGTTGGCGCGCCGAAGGATCGACGCGCCAATGCCGATGTCGCCGCGCGAAAGCGCCTGCGTCGCGTAGCCCATTACGCCGAGCGCGTCGAGCGTCTGCTTCGTGACGCCGTCCCGTTCGTAGTAGAGCGTGTCGGGAAGATGCTGGTGATGCACGCGCGGTGCGCGTACCGCGGCGCCGATGTCCATGTCGAAGTCGAGAACGTTCGACACCACTTCGAACGCGCTGCTGATGATCGTCGGGCCACCACTCGCGCCCGTTACGAGCAGCACCTTGCCATCGGAGCCGAGCACGATCGTCGGCGTCATCGATGAGAGCATCCGCTTTCCCGGCGCGATCGCGTTCGCCTCGCCCTGCACGAGTCCGTACATGTTCGCCTTCCCCGGCTCCGACGCGAAGTCGTCCATCTCGTCGTTCAACAGAAAGCCGGCGCCCGCCACCACGACGGCCGAGCCGAACGTCCCATTAATGGTCGTGGTGACGCTGACGGCGCCCCCCTGCGCATCGACGACCGAGAAGTGTGTCGTCTGATGCTTTTCCGCCGCCGCGCCGCCACCAACATCGATCGCTGACGACGGCGTCGCGCGATCCGCGACGATCGAGGAGGCGAGGGTGTCGGCGTAGCTCTCCGAGAGAAGCCGCGCCGTCGGGATCGTGACGTAATCCGGATCGCCGAGCAGCGCGTTGCGGACGGCGAAGCCGCGGCGCATTCCCTCGGTGAAGAAGTGGAGCTCCTGCGGCGAGTGGAATCCCTGCGCGCGAAGGTCGTAGTGCGACAGCTCGTGCGCGACGATCGCCATCGTGATGCCACCCGACGACGGGGGTGGCATCGAGATGATGCGGTGGCCGCGATAGTCGAAGGCGATCGGGTCGCGCCACTTGACCTGATAGCCCGCGAGATCCTTCGGCGTGATGATCCCCGCGCCGCGATGCATCTCTGCGGCGATCAGCTCGGCGGTGCGCCCGGTGTAGAATCCCTTCGGCCCGCTGGCAGAGATGCGGCGAAGCACCGCTGCGAGATCCGGATTGCTCCAGTGATCGCCGGGCGAGGGCACGCGTCCCTTCGGCAGAAAGAGCGCCTTCGTCGCGGGAAAGCGCGAGAGACGCGCGCTATCGTCGCGAATCTCGCGCACGAACTCCGAGTCGACCACGAAGCCCTGCTCGGCCAGCGCGATCGCGGGCGCCACGAGCTCCGCCCACGGGCGAGAGCCGAAGCGCTCGTGCGCAGCCCAGAGCCCCGCCACCGAGCCGGGGACGCCGGCCGAGAGCTCGCCGGTGATCGATCGATCGTCGGCGTGGCCATTCGCGCCGAGGTACATGTTGCGCGTCGATGCTGCAGGCGCGGTCTCGCGAAAATCGAGCGCTGCCTCCTTTCCATCGGCCATGTGGGCGACGAGAAAGCCACCGCCGCCGATGTTCCCCGCTCCCGGAAAGACCACCGCGAGCGCGAACGCTGTCGCGACCGCGGCGTCGACCGCGTTGCCGCCATCGCGCAGCACCTTCGCGCCCACGTGCGTTGCGAGGGGAGCGTCCGTCGCCACCATCCCGTGTGCGGCGGTGACGGTTTGATCCGTCACGAATGGCCACGCCGCGGGGATCGGGTTCGCCGCCGTCGTTGACGTTGATTCGGCGACGGAGCGCTGCGCGGGCTTGGAGCAGCCTACGGAGAGCACGCCGAAAAGGAGCGAAACTACGATGACCGAGCGAGGCATGCGATCGAGGATAGAGAAGTGCGCCCAACAGTGGTTGCTGCGATCAATTCTATGCGCGGGGACGGGCGCTGTACACCGATCCGAATGTGCCGGGTGCACCGGAACACAAGCGTGAATTGTTAGTGCCCGCCGCGAGCCGCGATCGCGACCAGCAACGGTAAGTCGTATCGAAGCTAGCCTTCCCGGCGCGGCAGCTCGGCGCGTGCGAGCGCGAGAAGCCCGGCGTCGATCTCGACCGGAACCTTCTCGCGATTTCGAAAGGCGATGATGCCGACGATGAGCGCGACCGCGACGACGAGCGAGATCGCGAGCACATCCTCGTGTTTGCGAATACGTCCGAGAACGAGCACCGCCGTCGAGCCGAATATCCATCCGATGGCGGTGAAGAGCGCGCCCCAGCTCCAGCAGGAGATGCCGCTGCCGATCAGATACTGCGCAACGGGAATCTCTGCCGCGCCGCACGCGATTGGGAGCGGAATCCGCGCGCCATACGCGTAGCGCACGGCGATCGACGCGCGCCACGGATGACGGCGCACCGCGCCGAGCAGCTTCTCCATCGGCCGCATGAGCTTCGGGAAGCGCGCAGCGAGCTTCGCCGCGCGCCAGCGGCCGAGCGCGTAGAGCGCGATGTCCGCCACCCAGCTGCCGATCGCGCACGCCGCCGCCGCTTGCGCGACGCCCAGATGCCGCTGGTGCGCCGCGAATCCCGCGAGCACGGGCGCAGCCTCCTCCGTGATGATGCTCGTCGCGCCGAGAGTGACGTACGCCCAGAGTCGCGAGATGGTGCTGAGAATCGTCGGCGCGAGAGCGGCGAAGTGCCCGTGATGCTGCATCCCTCTATCTACACCTCGCGCAGCGCCGTCATCGGCGTCTCGGCGAACACATCCCGCGCGGCGAAGAGGCCGGTCGCGATCGTCAGCAGCATGGTCGCCGCAGCGACGAGCGCGAGTGAGAGCGGTGCGACAGCGAAGGGCGCCTTGAAGATGAAGTGCACCGCTGCCCAACCGCCGCCCACCGCGAGCACGATGCCCGCAACGCTGCCGATCGCACCAAGCAACGCGTACTCGGTGAAGAGCATGCGCACGATCTGCGCGCGCGTGGCGCCGAGCGTCTTGAGCAGCACGCTCTCGCGCACGCGCTGACGGCGCGAGGCGGCGATCGCGCTCACGAGCACGAGCACGCCGGTGACGACGCTGAAGAGCGCCATGAATCGAACGGCGAGCGAGACGCGATCGAGAATCTTGCCGACGGCATTTTCGATGAGTGAGAGATCGATCGTCGAGACGTTGGGGAATCGCTGCACCGCGTCGCGTTGCAGCGTGGCGCGAGCACCGTCGTCATTCACGCGCGTGAGCAGAACGAAGGATTGCGGCGCCTCACGCAGCGCCGCTGGCTGGAAGACGACGAAGAAGTTCGGCTCGAAACGCGCCCACTGCACTTCGCGCAGGCTCGTGACACGCGTGCGGATGCGCACGCCCTGCACATCCCAGGTGATCGTGTCGCCCACGAGCACTCCGAGCTCTTCGGCGAGACTCTGCTCGAGAGAGACCTCGAACACGCCGTCCGCGTTGGGCCCGGACTGCGTCCACCACTTTCCCGCGACGATCTTTTCGCTCGAGGCGACCGAGTCCCGATAGCTCGAGCGATACTCGCGGCGCACCGCCCACGACGGGCGCGCGCCCTCGCCGTTTCGAGATCCTGCGCCGCGCGGCGCACCATCGCGCGAACTGCTCGCGCTGTCGGCACCGCGTCGCGGCGGCGCCTTCGGCTTCCGGCTCGTGTAACCCGCGATTCGCATCGGCACGATCGGCGTGCGCGAGAGCACCGGGAGTGCGCGCGCACGAAGCATCGAGTCCAGCGGAGAGGCCTGATCCGTTTGCACATCGAAGAACGCGAGATTCGCCGCCGACGCATCCGCGGTCGACGCGATCTGCTGCAGTACGTTGCCCTGCACGAGCGCGAGGGTGCCGAGGAGAAAAGCGCCGAAGCCGAGGGCGAGGACCACGGGGCGCGTCTGATTGCCGGGGCGATCGAGGTTCGCGATGCCGTGGCGGACTACGAATCTCCACGGCAGCTGCGCGAGTCGTCGCGCCGCGCGCGCGCAGAGGAGCGCCGCGAGCCATGTGGCTCCGATCGCGGCGCTGATCCCCGCGCTCATCCAGAGCCCCACGATCGCGCTGTCCGCGCGCGCGATGCACACGGCGACGACGCTGGCCGCGAGCACGATGCCGGCGACGACGCGCGCGGGATCGCGCCACGCCGAGCGCGACGCGCGCGTGTTCGCGCTGTCATCATCTCGGCGCAGCACCTGCAGCGGTGCGACGTTGCGCACGCCGAGCACGGGGCCGAGCGCGAAGAGCACACCCACCCAACTGCCGAGCGCGAGACCGCTCAGCGCCGGGATCCACTCGAGCTGCGGCTTCACGTCGACAGGGATGAAGCTGCCGAGCACGTGCGGGAGCACGAGCTGCGCGCCGACGCCGAGGACGACACCCATCAGCGCGCCAGCGAAGCCGAGCCCCGCGGCCTCGATCGCGAAGAGCCACACCACCTGCGCACTGCTCGCGCCGAGACAGCGAAGCACGGCGATCGCGTCGATCTTCTCAGACATGTATGCGCGCAGCGCGCTCGCGACGCCGGTGCCGCCGAGCAGCAGCGCGATCAGTCCGACGAGACCGAGGAAGCGTCCGAGCTGCTCGATCGAGCGCGTGAGCGAGCGCTCGGTGTCGGCCACGGATTGCGCGCGCACTTGCAGCGAGTCGAAGAGCTCGCGGTGTGCCTTGGCGAATGCGTCGGCATCGATCGTGGCGGGGAGCTTGACGAGCGATTCGTAGTCGGCGCGGCTCCCGAAGCCGAGCAGCTGCGTAGCGGCGAGATAGCGATCGGGGATGTAGACGCGCGGGCCGAGCGCCGACGCGATCCCGACGTCGCCGGGGACGTTGCGGAGCGTGGCGAGGATGGTGAAGCGCGCGTAGCCGAGTGAGAGGGTGTCGCCGATCTTCGCGTCGAGCGCGATGAGGAGCGAGGTGTCGACGATGGCGTTGGGCGCGCCCTGCAAGTCCTTCCACCTGCCCTGCGGCGACGTCTCTATCGCGCCATAGTACGGCGCGCCCGCCCCCATTGCGCGCACCTGCACCAGCCGCGTGCCCTGGCCTCCGCTCGTGAGCGCCATCGAAGAGAAGGTGGTCACGCGTGTCTCGAGGGCGCCGCGCGTGCGCAGCGTGTCGAGCAGCGAGAGCACGAGCGCGGGGAGTGGACGGTGCGTGGTGATAGAGAGGTCGGCGCCGAGGAGGCCGCGCGCCTGGGCGTGGATCGAGCGGACGACGTTTGCGGAGTAGGAGTCGACGGCGACGAGGGCGGCGACGCCGATCGCGATCGACGACATCGAGAGGACGAGTCGGCGGCGCGTGGTGCGGGTGTCGCGCCAGGCGAGTGCGGCGAGCGTGCGCAAGCGGAGGCTCATGAGCGGAGGCTCATGCCGCGCGGACGCGGTCTTCGACGACGGCGCCGTCGGCGAGGCGAATCATGCGGTGCGCGCGGGCAGCCAACTCGAGGTCGTGCGTGACGATGATGACCGTCGTCTTCGCATCGCGATTGAGCTGCTCGAGGAGCTCGACTATTCGAACGCCCGTGTCGTGATCGAGGTTGCCGGTGGGCTCGTCGGCGAAGAGAACGCTCGGCGAGTTCACGAAGGCGCGCGCGATCGCGACGCGCTGCTGTTCGCCGCCGGAGAGGCGCACGGGATAATGATGCGTGCGATCGGCGAGCCCGACGCGCGCAAGGAGATCGGTGGCGCGTGCGAGCGCCGTGTCGTCGCCGCGGAGATCGAGCGGCACGCGCACGTTCTCGAGCGCGGTGAGCGTCGGAATCAGTTGAAAGCTCTGAAACACGAACCCAACTTTCTCTCCGCGCAGTCGCGCGCGCGCATCTTCGTCGAGCGTCGCCAGGTCGACGTCGTCGATAAGCACGGATCCTGCGCTTGGTGTGTCGAGTCCGGCGAGCAGGCCGAGCAGCGTCGTCTTGCCGCTTCCGGATGGACCGACGATGGCGACGAAGTCGCCGTCGGCGATCGTGAAGGACACATCGCGGAGCACGGTGATCGTCCGATCGCCGCTTGGGAAGGATTTCGTCAAATCACGGGCAACGAGCATGTCGGCGAGAATGGTGTGGAAGTGGACGGCGCTCGCGTTGTTCGCGGCGGCATGTGGCCGCGATGGCTCGCGGCGGGAGAGTGAGAAGGGAATGCGGGATACGGGCCAGAGCGCTGGTGACACTACCTCTTCGGGGCGCACCGAAGCAGGAGCGAGCGGCGCGGCCGCGAGCGACAGCACTAAAGATGCGCGGAAAACCATCCTCTTTGTGGGGACGAGCCTCACGGCGGGGTACGGGATCGATCCGCAGCAGGCGTATCCGGCGCTCATCCAGCGTCGGCTGGACTCGCTGGGGCTGAACTACGAGGCGGTGAATGCGGGTGTGAGCGGCGAGACATCGTCGGGCGCGCTGCATCGCATGCCATGGCTGCTCAAGCAGCCCTTCGATGTGTTCGTGCTCGAGACCGGTGCGAACGATGGGCTGCGGGGGCTACCCGTGGATTCGTTGCGCGCGAACATCCAGCAGATCCTCGACGACGTGAAGCGAACGCACCCGGAGGCGAAGATCCTGCTGGTGGGGATGGAGGCGCTGCCCAACATGGGGCGCGCGTACGTGAAGGGATTTCAGACCATCTACCCGCAGCTCGCGAAGAAGAATCGGGTGGCGTATCTCCCCTTTCTGTTGCAGGGGGTTGGGGGCGTGGACACGCTCAATCAGCAGGACATGGTGCATCCGAATCCGCGCGGGGCGGCGATCATCGCGGAGACGGTGTGGGGCGCGTTGCGCGGGCTGCTGGATGCGGGTGCGAAAACGCGCGCTTGACGGGCTATCGCCAGTTCCGTAAATTCAAAGGCTGAAACGTTTTGCGTTATCCCGCGATCAGCTGGGGTGTCCAGCTGGTCGCATTCATTTCTCCGCTATATCTCAGCCATAGAGCCATGGCAATTCCGGCCACGCAAATTCGCCGCGGGATGGTAATCGTCTTCGAGGGCGACCCGTGCCGCATCACAGAGTTCCGTCATCACACGCCTGGAAATCTGCGTGCGATGGTGCAGGCGAAGCTCAAGAATCTTCGCTCCGGCTCGAACTTCGAGCATCGCTTCCGCGCCGCGGACACGATCACGAAGGCGTCGCTGGAAACGCACAACCTGGAATTTCTGTATCAGGGCGGCGACACGTACCACTTCATGAACACCGAGAACTACGATCAGCTCGAGATGGATGCCGACACGCTGGGCGATGGTGCGCAGTGGATGCAGCAGGGAATGAAGATCGTGGCCGAGTATTATGATGGCCGGCCGATTGCGATTGATCTTCCCAATGCGATGGAGCTGACGATCGTGGAGACGGCGCCAGTGATGAAGAGTGCGACGAAGAATGCGTCATCGAAGCCGGCGAAGTTGGAGAATGGCGTGAGTGTGAACGTGCCGGAGTTCATCAGTACGGGCGAGCGCATTCGCGTGAATCCGAACACTGGGGAGTATCTCGACCGGGCGAAGTGATGCTCTGAAGCGAGTTGTGAGCGGCGTTGATTAGAGGTCGGGTGCCGATTACAATTCCGGTCTCGCCGCCAGCACTTTGGTGGCGCTCTGGTGGCCGTAGCTCAATTGGTTAGAGCACCGGACTGTGGCTCCGGGGGTTGTGGGTTCAATTCCCATCGGTCACCCTGATGCGGGTGTAGGGACTCGTGGTGAAGGTGGCTGCGGGAGCGGTGCTGAACGGGTTTTAGGTCCGTAGCTCAATTGGTAGAGCACCGGTCTCCAAAACCGGGGGTTGGGGGTTCAATTCCCTCCGGGCCTGTGTCGGTCGAGAGTGGTAGGGTTGGGGTGAAGTGGCCGGAAAAGTTTGGCGGTATCGTCTAGGGGACTAGGACGGAGCCCTCTCAAGGCTCTAACACGGGTTCGAATCCCGTTACCGCTATTTGGAGCGACTGCACGGACCTACGGGCGGCCTCATCGTCTATCGGTTAGGACGGCACCCTTTCACGGTGCAGAGAGGGGTTCGATTCCCCTTGGGGCTATGAGGATTTGGAGAGTTGGGAAGAAATAGGAAGCACGAGGGGCTGTAGCTCAGCTTGGTTAGAGTGCCGGTCTGTCACACCGGAGGTCGCGGGTTCGAGCCCCGTCAGCCCCGCTTGAAGTTCGAGATCGTTCGCGATCGTTTGCGATGCTTGTAGCGCGGTAACGCGTAGTTATAAATGCAGTTGCAGGGCCCTGGTGGTGAAATTGGTAGACACGCCATCTTGAGGGGGTGGTGCCGCAAGGCGTCGCGGTTCGAGTCCGCGTCAGGGCATAGGTCGAGGCATTTTCAGGGTTAGTGCAGATCGCCAGCGTAGCTCAGTGGTAGAGCACTCGATTCGTAATCGAGCGGTCGTCAGTTCAATCCTGACCGCTGGCTCTCGAGGGAATACACGAGAAAATCAAGAGCGCCTCCGCGAACGCGGGGGCGTTTTTTTTGATCGCGTCCCGATGATGCGTCGCGACCGTCGTCCCCAGCCCCCATGCTACCGCCCTCGGCTCGCCCCCGCCCCACGCGCGAGCCTCCCCTCGAGATGCTTCTTCACATCAGGCCACTCGCCCGCGAGGATGCTGAACATCACCGTGTCGCGCACGCTTCCATCGCGCCGCGCCCGCTGATGCCGGATCACACCGTCCCTCTTCGCGCCGATCTCTGCAATGGCCTTCTGCGACGCGAAGTTGAAGTTGTCCGTTCGCAGCCCGACCACCTTGCAGCCGAGCGCGTCGAAGGCGTGCGAGAGCAGGAGGAGCTTGCACGCGCTGTTCACGTGCGTGCGTTGCCAGCGCCGCGCGTACCACGTCCATCCGATCTCGACCCGATCAACTTGCGCAATGATGTCGTGATAGCGCGTCGTGCCGACGATCTCTCCGCTGCCCAGCTCGCGCACCACCCACGGCAACATCTCCCCCGCGCGCTGCCCCTCGAGCGCCTCGGCTACGTACGCGCCCATCCCCTCCGCTTCGGGCACCGATGTGAACCAGAGCTCCCAGAGCCTGCCGTCGGACGCCGCCGCCGCGAGCGCATCCGTGTGCGCTAGCGTGAGCGGCTCGAGACGAACTCCGAATCCTTCCAGCGTCGCGTGGACGAGCGTGATCATCGTTCCTTTCTCCGTTGCACGATTCTAGCAGAGCACTGCCGCACGAGTAGCCGACGGACCGGCCCGCGATGACGCGGGCAGGGCGAGTATCCCTGCATTGTACGAAACAGACCACAACTCCGCCCGCCCGCTCGGTCGCGATCACAGGGGAGATTCGTTGCCTCCAGCCCGCGCAATCCTTAGCTTTTTTCGCGCGTCACTCCACTTGCCCAGTCTTTTCCGAGCCCAGAGAGCTCCCCCTGAAGCTTCGCCGGCCGAACGCAACGTTAGCTCAGAGTTCACATGACTGACTTACGATCGGGATCGGCCGGCAGGCGCGCGGGCGCGAAGCGCGATTCGATACCAGCGGGCGTCCGCCTTACCACGTTGGAGCGCATCGGCGCCACCGGCGGCATCGCCCTCATCGTGATGCTCCTCGGCGTGCTCACCTTCGACGGCATCACCAGCACGCGAGACGCCCGCAAAGGGATCACCGACACGCATCGGGTGATCGAGGCGACACAGGCGACGCTGCAGGATCTCACGAACGCGGAAACCGGTCAACGCGGATTCCTGCTCACGAGCAAGGAGCGCTACCTCGGCCCGTATCACTCGGCGCTCCTCGCGCTCACCGCCGACACCGCGATGCTTCGCCGCCTCACCGGCGATGACGCGCAGCAGCGCACGCAACTCGACACGCTGTCGAGCCGAATCAACTCCAAGCTCGCCGAGCTCGCCGAGACGATACGGCTCAAGCGCTCGGCGACGCCGGATTCGGCGCTCGCACTCGTGCTGTCCGACAGCGGCAAGAGCGCGATGGACGACATCCGCGCGACTCTGCACGCGCTCGCCAATCGGCAGGAGGCGCTCCTCGCCGAGCGCACGGCCGCGGCCGAACGGCACTATCTCGTCGTCGAGGCAACGGTAATCGGCGGCACGATCGCCGCGATTCTGATCGCGCTCCTGCTCAATACGCTCCTCACGCGCTTCGCCGACACGCAAGCTGACGCCGCGCGAAAACTCGACGCACAGAACGCCGAGCTCGCCGACGCCAATCGCCTCCTCGGCGAACAGACGGTCGAGCTCGAGCTGCAGAATCAGCAGCTGCAGGAGCAGGCGACGGAGCTCGAGATGCAGTCCGAGGAGCTGACGTCATCGGTGGAGGAGCTGCAGCAGCAGACCGCGATGTCCGAGGAGGCGCGTGCGATTGCCGAGGAGGCGACGAGCCGCGCGGAAGAAGCGAATCGCGCGAAGTCGCTCTTTCTCACAACGATGTCGCACGAGCTGCGTACGCCGCTCAACGCGATCGGCGGCTACGTCGACCTGCTCGCGCTCGAGATACGTGGGCCGCTCGTGGAGCCGCAGCGCGAGGACCTGCGCCGCATCAAGAAGAGCGGCCAGCATCTGCTCTCGTTGATCAACGACATTCTCAATCTCGCCAGAATCGAGAGCGGGCAGCTCGATCTGCATATTCGCGACGTGTCGCTCTCGACGGTGTTCGAGAACGTCGACGCGCTCGTCGCGCCGCAATTCGACGTGAAGAAGATCAGCTACCTCTACCCGCGCTGCGACTCGTCGCTGCGTGTTCGCGCGGACAGCGAGAAGCTGGAGCAGATTCTGCTCAACGTGCTCTCGAACGCGTGCAAATTCACCGACGAGCATGGGAGCGTTACCGTCGAGTGCGACGCCGATTCTGGCGACGCGAGCGACGTGGTCGCGATCTCCATTCGCGACAGCGGACGCGGAATCGTGGCGGACAAGCTCGAGGAGATCTTCGAGCCCTTCGTGCAAATCGATCGCCATCTCACGGGCGTGAGCCAGCAGGGCGTAGGGCTCGGCCTCGCCATTTCGCGTGATCTCGCGCGCAGGATGGGGGGCGACCTCGTGGCGGAGAGCCTGCCGGGAGTGGGGACGACATTTACGCTGACGCTTCCTCGCGGAACGCGCGGCGTGAAGGCGCCGTCGGCCGCCGAGCCGGCGCACGGCAATCCCGACGCGATTTCGGCCAGTTGACGCCCCATTCCGCGTCCGCTAAAATCTCCAGCGTAGCCTTGCGGGTGTAATTCAGTTGGTAGAATGCCAGCTTCCCAAGCTGGACGTCGCCGGTTCGAGTCCGGTCGCCCGCTCTTCGAAAGCAACGAATGGTAACGCCGTCGAAACTCTCCGTTTCGGCGGCGTTTTCGTTTCACTAGCGCGTTAGCGGCTCCACGTACTGCGCGGGAAGTGACACGACGAACGTGCTGCCGCGCGCCAGCTTGCTGCGCGCGAGCAGCACGTCACCCCCGAGCAGCCGCGCGAGATGGCGCGCGACGCTGAGACCGAGCCCGGTGCTGCCGGTGGTGTGCGTCATCGTGTGATCCTCCTGCCAGAACGCATCGAAGATGTGATCGTAATCTTCTACCGCTATCCCGCGCCCGGCATCCGTCACCTCGAAGTAGGCGCGCGCATCCGCTCCCGCGCCGGCGACCCGGAGCAGGAGCACAATGTCGCCATTCTCCGAGAACTTCGTGGCATTCGCCAGCAGATTTACAAGGATCTGTCGAAGCTTCCGCGGATCCGTGAACAGATCGTACGGCTCGGTGTGTCCCTCCACGAGAATGTCCAATCCCTTCTTCTGCGCGAGTGGCCGCACGAGCACGAGGCTCTGCTCGGCGACATCCATCATCCGCACCCGCTCCGCACGCACGACCTCTTCGCCCGCCTCGATGCGCGCATAGCTGAGCAGCTCCTCCACGAGCTCGAGTAAATGCGTGCCAGAGGCGCGCACGCGGCCGAGGTGCTCGCGCTGCAACTCGCTCACGGGGCCGTAGATCTCTTCGGCGATCAGCTGCGTGTAGCCCATCACCGCGTTGATCGGTGTGCGCAGCTCGTGACTGATCGTCGCGAGAAAGTGCGCCTTCGAACGATTGGCACGCTCTGCCTCCTCCCGCGCCTTCTGCTCGGCGTCGCGCAGATGCGCGCGCATGATTGCCTGCGCGCACATGATGCCGAGGGTGATGACGAACGCGCGCTCGTCCTCGTCGAAAGTGCGTGGCGCGCCCCACGTGAGCGCGAGCACGCCGCGCAGCTCGCCGTTTGCCCACACGGGAACGATCGCGGCGGCGTTCGCGCCCGCGCGGATCATTGCTGCACCCCAATCGGGATAGCGACGCAGCTCCTCCGTAGAATGCAGAAACATCGCCTCGCCACTACGCGCGACTTCGGCGAGCGGAACCGGCGCATCGAGCGGAAAGTGCTCGAGCGTCGCTCGCACTTCGTCGGGAAGGCCGATTGCGTGCACGAGTACGAGCGCACGAGCGGTGACCACCGCGCGCACGGGAGCAGCCGGAGATCGAAGCGGAGGAAAGGCGCCCAGCGTGACGACGACTGCGCTCGTGGCGCCGAGCGCGGCGAGCGCCTGCCGTTCGACGAGTGCGGCGGCTTCTTCGGGCGTGAGCGCGTCGGTGAGCGAGCCGCTCAGCGCGGCGAGGGCCCGCAGGCGATGGCTTGCGCTGCGAGACCCATCGTCGCTCCGAGTGCTCGCAAACGGACGGCTGTCCGGCGTCGGCAAAGCGCGAAGCAGGGCGGCACTCGGCGTGTCATCAGAGGGGGGACGCATGATCTCCTCGAGGGAGAGGCGTCGCCAGAAGCGCCGTGCATGCGGCGGCAAGCCCGTGGGGAGCTTGCCGTCCTGCGCTGGTGAGACACTCGCAGTACTGCAATGTATGGTGCGATACGAAAAGCAACAGTCGGGCTCCTCAGCTCACTCGCGAGATTAGAGCCTCCAGGGTGCCCTCGCGCGCCGATTGGGGTCGTTTTCTACGCCTTCTCCTCCTGTCCCGCGTCCCCTCTCTCGGTGGCGATGAAGGTGACGGTGTCCCACGCGTTGTGAATGCCGATGAACAGCAGCAGGAGCATCGCCGATGCCAGCCAGAACTCCGCGTCGACCGCGTGGCTCACCAGCGTCAGCGCGGCCGCGATGACGATCGCATACGCTAGGAAGGGAAGCGCGGTGTGGAACAGCCAATCCTCGAACACGAGCGTGTAGCCGGTTTGGCTGGACACGCGACGCATCACGACCGCCGTGTACGCGATGCCCGCTACACCAAAGATCCCCACCGTGATCGCCGCGCTCGAGAGGTGATGCCACGGTGCGCTCATGATCGACGACACGAGCAACACCGCGCAGAAGTGCACGATGGTCGGCGTCGCGAACGCATCGATCTGCGCGGTCGTGCGTTGCTTGCGAAGCTCGGTTATCAGCGCGATCACCACGAACTGCAGTCCCGTGAGCGCTCCGCCGGCCGAGCCGACGATGACGTAGAAGCTCTCCCACGAGGAGAACGGGGAAGTCATTTCCTGCATGAATTCCTGTGCGAAAGCGAGTGGCGACTCGCGAGGATTGAATGTGGAATCGCCGCCCACAAAGTACGCGAAGCGGGCGCCGGCCGCGAGGAAATGTTAGAATGGTGTGCATGACGCCCAAAACGATTCGTTCCACTATTCCTGGACGCCGAGCGGCGATCGTGCTGGGCGCCATCGCGCTCACGCTCGTGATCGTCGCGCAGGCCGCCGCGCACGACACCTGGCTCATCTCGCCCTCGAATGTGGGCAGAGTAGGCACTCCCTTTCGCCTCGATCTCACGAGCGGCGTGAGCTTCGCCAACGACGACTTCGCGATCGAGGCGGCCCGCGTCTCTCGGGCGCAGGTGCGCGAGGGGCATTTTACTCGCGAGCTTCCAACGCCATCGGCGACGCCGCTCACACTGCGATACATGTGGACGCCGAAGGCGCCAGGGGTGTCGACGATCGGCATCGAGCTCCATCCGACGACGCTCGTGCTCGCGCCGAAGCTCATCGACGAATACCTCGGCGAGATCGACGCCGACTCCGGCATTCGCGCCACGTGGAAATCGCTTGGCAACAATCAAAAGTGGACGGAGTCGTACACGAAGCACGCGATGACGTTCGCGCGCATCACGCCGGCGAAGCCCGACAGCACCTGGATGGCCGAGAAGGCGTGGTCGAAGCCAATGGGACTTGGCCTCGAGCTCGTGCCCGAGCGCGATCCGACCGCCCTGCGCGGCGGGGACACGCTCGTCGTGCGAGTGCTTCGCAATGGCGTGGCGCTCGCGGGCTTCTCGGTGGGCGCGATTCGCGAAGGGCGCTCGAAGGCGAGCTTCTTCCGCACCAACGCCGCCGGTCGCGCGGCGGTGGTGCTGGACAGAGGCGGACTCTGGCTGCTCAACGGCACGAGCCTGCGCCGGTCGACGACCGGCGCGACCGTATGGGAGAGCGACTTCGTGACCGCGACGCTTCGCGTGGCTCCACGCCCCTGAGCGCTGCTACACCTCGTTGCGACGGAAGCAGCCCGCCGCGTGATCGTTGACTAGCCCCTTGGCCTGCATCCACGCGTATACGGTAGTCGGGCCAACGAACTTGTAGCCGCGTTTTTTCAGCGCGACGGATATCGATTCGGAGAGAGGCGTTTTCGCGGGGACGTCGCCGCGGATCTTCGCGGGCGAGTCGCCAACGAGCGACCACGCGAACGTCGACAAGTCTTCCCCGTTTGCCTCCATCTTCAAGTACGCGTGCGCGTTCGCGATGGTGGCTACGATCTTCGCGCGCGAGCGCACGATTCCGGCATTGGCGAGCGCGCGCGTGATCTCCTTCTCGCCGAACTTCGCGACGACCCTGGGATCGAAGCCGCGAAACTCCTCGCGGAACGCCTCGCGCTTGCGCAGGATCGTGATCCACGAGAGCCCCGCCTGGAAGCCGTCGAGCACGAGCGCTTCCCAGAGCGCGCGGCCGTCGCGCTCGGGAACTCCCCACTCGGTGTCGTGATATTCCTGCATGAGTGGGTCGCCCTCGGCCCAGGAGCATCGGTGCTGCGTGGCGGTGCGTGACATCTCCCTTGCTCCCGGCTGTTCGCCAGCCAATTCGACGTTCGACTCGCGCTATCGCTCTGCGCGCCTGATGCGCCAATCGCCGAGGATCGCGAGCGCAGACAGGATCAACGCGGCGACGAAATATGCGCCACGCACGCCATTGGTAGCGGCGCCGTTCCATCCCGCGAAGTCGAATTCCGCTGCACCGGGCGTGCTCATGACCACGTAGAGAAAGAGGAGCGCGGCGCCGGCGAAGAGCTTCGGGGTGCGCGCGAGCGTCCCGAGCCCGACGGCCGCCGCCGCAACGAACGCGGCGCCGATGAGCAGCGACAGGGCGCTGGCGGGAGCGGTTGCCGAGAGTCGAAGGAGCGGAACGGCGAGAAACGCCAGCGCAATTCCGAGGGCGCCGAGCAGCTTCGAGAAGATGGAGAGATCGCGAACGCCGGCGATGCCGCCGCGAATGGTGTCCACCCTCGCGACGCGGTCGCGTGTCGGGATCTCCGCGAGTGTCGCGATGAGCGCGACGAAGGTGGCCGGGAGCAGCGCGGAGCGCATGAAGCTCGAGGATACGAAGATGCCGGCGATCGCCGCCGCGACCACGGCGACGAATACCATTGGGCGCAGCATGAGCGTGAGCGCCAGCTCGCCAAGCGAGTTGCGCACGAGTCCGCGTCCGGCCCAGGACGCGGGGTGCAATGTGTCGAGCACACGTCGAAGCGGCGCGGCGATCTTCCCGCGAACACTGGAGCGCGCGCCGCCCGCGCCACCCGCGCCACCCTTGATTCGGGCGGGATCGAAGCGCGCGAAGGCCAGCCACGCGATGAGCAGTGCGGGGAGCACCATCAGCGCCGACGTCGCTCGCGCGGCGATCACCGGTGCGGTCCAGGCTACGCCCTCGAAGCGCCACGGCTCGAGCGCGGGATCGAAGCGGCTACTCCCGATGCTGATCTCCGGGTGCGCATGGAAATCGCCGGTTGCCTGATCCTTCGCCGCGTTGATGATGAACGCCATGCCGAACACATCGAAGTTCGATCCCAACCCCGGCTTCGTCGACTCGGCGGTCGACGCGGGGATGCTCAGGATCATGGCCCAGAGAAAAAAGTAAAGAATGTCACCGACGCGCCCCGACAGCGGGCGCACGCACTCGAACATGAGCGCGAGTCCGGATACCACGATGACCACCGGTCCGATCACCGCGGCGAACATGATCACGTACGTCAGCGGCTCGAGCGGCGCCTCGCCGCGAATGAGCTGCATCGCCATCACGTTGATCATGTACACGAATACGATGAGCGACAGGAAGGCGATGCTCCCAAGCCACTTGCCGGCGAGATACTCTGCGTTTCTCACCGACGTCGACGCGATCACGAAGCCGGTGCGCGTCTCGACGTCGCGACGCACGGTGTTGCTGATCAAATAGAAGCCCGCCATGCCGAGGAGCACCGCGCACAGCGACGAGGTGGCGAGCGCGATCGTCGCGGAATTGTAGAGCGCGCGGTGCCCGTTCACCATCATCAGCGCGCGCCCGGTCGAGAGATCGGGGACGACGACGTAGGCGAAGATGCAGAGGGCGACGAGGAGCACCGCCGACGAGCCGCGCGCCATGCGGATGCGCAGGTCGGTGGCCGCGATCGTGAGCACACGCCGCGCGGTCGAGTCGCCTGGAGCCGAGCTCATTTCGTGGCGCCGAAGTTGAGCGCGAAGAGGAAGGCGTCCTCGAGCTCGGGCTCGACGCTCACCGCATCGTCGATGGGCTGCTGCGGATGCACGATGCGCGCGAGCACTCCATCGCTGCTGCGCGACGAATGCACGATGCGCAGCTGCTTGCGCACCTCATCGAAGCGCTCCGCGGGAATCAGCACTTCCCACACGCTTCCCCTGGCCACGCGCAAGAAATCCGGCGGCGACGCGGTCGTGAGGAGCCGCCCCGACTTCATCACCGCGATCTCGGTGGCAATCGACTCGATGTCGCTCACGATGTGCGTCGAGAAGATCACGAGCCGGTCGAAGCCGATGTCCGAGAGAATGTTGCGGAAGCGGAGTCGCTCCTCGGGGTCGAGCCCCGCGGTGGGCTCGTCGACGATCAGCAGCGCGGGATCGTTGATGAGCGCCTGGGCGATCCCCAGCCGCTGCTTCATTCCACCGGAGAACCCGCCCACCGCGCGATCCGCTACGGCGTGCAGATTCACGAGCTCCAGCATCTCCGCCACCTTCGCGCGCCCGTGAATTCCCTTGAGCGCGGCGAAGTACGTGAGAAACTGCCGCGCGGTGAGTCCGTCGTAGACGCCGAAGTCCTGCGGGAGATAGCCAAGCTTCCGGCGCAGCGCATTCGGCTCGCGCGCGCTGTCGATGCCGTCGAAGAGGATCCGGCCCGACGTGGGCTTCGTGATCGTCGCGATCATCTGCATCAGCGTCGTCTTCCCGGCACCATTCGGGCCGAGGAGGGCGAGCACCCCGGTGCGCATGGTCAGCGTCACATCGTTCACGGCGACGACGCCGTTGCGGAAGCGCTTCGTGACTCCTTCGAGCGTGAGTGCGAGCGCTGATGAGGCTGTGGTGGTCATGCTCCCCCTACTCGGTTAGGCCGAGTCCGGTTTCAAAAGGGGAAGTTCAGGGAGCGTCGAAGATCGCCTCGTCGCGGAACTTCGCCTGATCGAGCCCCTTGATCGCGTCGCGCCCCACGATCTTCTGGAAGTTCGCGCCCGACAGCTCGGCGAACGAGAGATCGCAGCCGGTGAGATTCGCGCCGGTGAGCGTCGCGCGCGTGAGCCTCACCTTCCGCATGTTCGCGCCGGTGAGATCGGCGCCGCTCAAGTTCGCGTCGCTGAGATCGACGCGCATCACGCCCATCGGCTGATTGCGCGGGTCGGCGCCGAAGTCGGCGTGGTCGAGCTTCGCGCGCACGAAGATCGCGCCTTGCGCGGCGCCGATGATCCGCACGCCGGTGAGGTCGGCGTCGGTGAAGTTGACGCCCTGGATGATCACCGCGTACATGCTCGCGTCGCGCAGCGTGGCATGCGTGAAGTCGGTTGTGCGCATGGTGGAGACGTCGAGCGTCGCGCCTGAAAGGTCGGCGCCGTGCGCGCTCGCGCCGTCGAAGTTCACGCCGAACATCTTCGCCTTCATCATCTTCGTGCCGACGAGCATGGACTTCGAGAGATTCGCGCGCTTGAAGTCGAGCCCGGAGAGATCGAGGCCGGAGAGATTCTCCCCCGAGAAGCTCGCCGGATGATCGGCGGACGATGCGTCGAGGCGCGCCACCACCTGCGCGCGCGTGAGCGGCGCCGGGCCCGCGGCGACTCCAACGAGCAACATCGCGAGCAACATCGCGATCGCCCTCGCGTGCCAGCGCATTATCACGGCTTCGACAGCGACGCAACGGTGAGCGGCGCCCTCGGCCGCGACAGTGCGCGATGCGCGGCCGCGCTGTCCGGCTGTCCCCACCGGTCGAAAACATCTGCCAGCGTCGCTTCCGTGCGTCGATACATGTAGAGATTCGGATGAGGATTGGAGCGCAGCGAGTCGAGCGCCGCGGCGAGCCTTGCCGCCGCCGCCGCTGGTTGGTTCCGATCACGCAAGAGTAACGCCTCTACGCGCGCGAGCGCCGCCCAGTGATAGTCGTTCGGAGCCAGACTTCCTTTCCACGTCGCGCGCGCGCTGTCCACCAGCGGTCCCGCCTTCGCGTCATCACCGGCGCGCGCCGCGATCTCCGCGCGACTCACGAGCACTCCGCCGCGCGCCACGCGCTGGTACTGAATCGGCTGCGTGCTCCCGAGAATCCGATAGTCCTCGATCAACATCGAGTCCGCGACTGTGCCGTGACCCATCATCATCTGCGTCGCCGCCAGCAATCCGATCGCCGTGGCCACGCTTGTCGAGTCGCCATCCGGATCGACCTTCATCTCCGCGAGCTCCTCGCGAAAGAGGGCGGCCGCTTCCTCATTGCGACCTTGCCGGCGTAGCGTCTCGCCCAGCAGGAGCCTCGCCGACGATCCGGGCACGCCCGTGGGATGCTCTTTTTCCGCCGCCTGCACTCGTCGGAGCACCTGATCCGCCGCGTCGTACTTCTCCTCGCCCATGAGTGCGCCGGCGAGCGTGAGGTTGGCTTCCTGCGCGACGACACCCGGCGTAAGCATCGCGCGAATCGCGATCGCCTCCGTCACGGACGACTCGGCCGCCGCGAACTCGAGCTTGCCGCGCTGCAGTCGGCCGAGCGTTTCGAGATGCGACGCGAGATCCGCAGAGTCGCGGCCGTACGCGCGCTCGCTCGCCACCGCCTCGCGCAGCAACGTCTCGGCCCGGTTCTGATCGCCGTTGCTCAGATAGATCTCGCCGAGCGCGGACTGCATCGTCGCACGCACGTTCGGCTGCTTCGCGTACTGGCGCGCGATCGTCGGCTCGGCGTGATCGAGCACGTCGGCCACGGACATCGGCTTGCCGGTAGAGTCCGTGAGCTGCGCGAGCAGCGACCACAATGTGTGCGTAACCGCGCTCGCCTGATCACGCTGCGCCGCGGTCTTGTCGGACTCGCGCTTGAGACTCGCGTTCTGCCGCCGCGCGACGACGCCGAACGTCATGAGGCCGATCGTGATGATCGATCCGATCGCGACCGCCACGCGCTGCCGGCGCACGAACTTTCTCGTGCGGTAGATGCGGCTGTCCACGCGCGCGAGCACGGGGCGCTGGTCGAGATGCCGGCGTACGTCGTCGGCGAGGCGATCGACGGATGGATAGCGGCGCTCCGGCTCCTTGCGCAGCGCCATCAGCGCGATGGTGTCGAGATCGCCGCGCAACGGCTTCCCGTCGGCGGCGATCGCGGACGGCGGCTTCGGCTCGGCCTCGCGAACGATGCGCGCCCAGTCAGCCGGATTCGATCGCGCGAGATTGAGCGGGCGCTCGCCGGTGAGCAGCTCGTAGAGCACGACACCGAGCGCGTACACGTCGGCGGCAGTGGTGACGGGCTCGCCGAGCACTTGCTCGGGGCTCGCGTATTCGGGAGTGAAGGGTTGGAAGCCCGTGCGCGTGATCGGCGCGTCGCCGCCCGACGACGGCGCGAGCAGCTTCGCGATGCCGAAGTCGAGGAGCTTGATGTGCCCGTCGGCTGTAACGAGGATGTTCGATGGCTTGAGATCGCGATGCACGATCAGATTGCGATGCGCGTACGACACCGCGTCGCAGATCTGCAGGAAGAGTCCGAGCTTCTCCGCCAGCGTGAGCTCGTGCGCCTCGACGTACTTGTTCAGCGGCATCCCATCGACGTACTCCATCGCGAACCAGGGATGGCCGTCGCCCGTGACGCCTCCCTCGAGCAGGCGCGCGACGCCCTGATGCTCGAGCGTCGCGAGAATCTGCCGCTCCTCCGTGAAGCGGCGCAGCAGCACACGATCCTGATCGAGCCCACTGCGCATCACCTTGAGCGCAACGCGCGGCGCGAACTCCGCGTCGCCGCGCCAGGCGAGATACACCGAGCCCATGCCGCCGCGGCCGAGCATGTGGTCGATCACGTAGGGGCCAATACGCTCCGGGGCAGCGGCCTCGCGCTCGGCGAAGAGCGGCTGTGCCCATGCGACGGCGCCCGCATCCGTCGCCACTTCCGCCTCGGTGTTGCCGGCGGAGACCAGGAGTCGCTCGACGGCCGCGCGCAGCGGGGTGTCCTTGCCGCAGGCGGTGTCGAGATAGGCGGGCCACGAGTCGGGCGGGAGCTCGAGCGCGGTGTCCAGAATCGGCTCGATCTTCTCCCAGAGCTCGGCGACTGCCGCGCGCGTCACGGCTTCTCCGCCTCCATCGCAACCGCGAGCCACATGCGCGCCTTGGTCCAGTCGCGCCGCACCGTGCGCGGCGTGAGCTGGAGCGCAAGCGCGGTCTCCTCCTGACTCATGCCGCCGAAGAAGCGACAGTCGACGACGCGCGCGAGACGCGGATTCGATGCCGCGAGTGAGGTCAGCGCCTCGTCCAGCGCGACGAGCTGCTCGGCGCGATCGTCGGCCGCGACCTCGATGTCGTCGAGCTCGACGCGCATCTGCACGCCGCCGCGCTTCTGCGCCGTGCGCTGGCGCGCGTAGTCGATGAGCACCCGGCGCATCGCCATCGCCGCGATGGAGAGAAACTCCGCGCGTCCGCTGACATCCAGATGCGATGGTGCCGCGAGGCGCAGATACGCCTCGTGCACAAGGGCGGTGGTGTTGAGCGTGTGGCCGACGCCCTCGTGACGCAGCTGCCGGCGCGCGATGCGGCGGAGCTCCTCGTAGACCACTGGCATCATCCGCTCGACCGCACCACCTTCGGGCATTGTCACGCCGCCGGAGGGGGTGTCCTCTTCGTCGCTATCGACGTCGGAATCGTCGGGCTGAGAACGCGAAATCACCAGAGAGCACCGGTACACGTGAGGGAAGCCGAATATAGCGCCTAAACGCATGAAAGCGACGCTGTTCAGGGCGTCGCTCTCATGAGAAATCGCGGCTGGAAGCCCAGCCGGCTCGTTTCGTTACATCCGCGGCGCGTCAGCCCTGTGCCGGTGCCGCTTTCAGCGACGCCGTATCGATCACGAAGCGGTACTTCACGTCGTTCTTGAGCATCCGCGCGTACGACTCGTTGATCTTCTGGATCGGGATCATCTCGATGTCGGAGACGATGCCGTGCTCAGCACAGAAATCGAGCATTTCCTGCGTTTCCCTGATCCCACCGATTCCGGAGCCGGCCAGCGAGGCACGGCGGCCGAGCAGCGAGAAGACTGGAACGGAGAGCGGTGCATCCGGCGCGCCGACCATGCAAAGGACGCCGTCGCGCTTGAGCAGGTTCAGATAGCTCGCGATGTCGTGCGGCGCCGAGATCGTGTCGAGAATGAAGTCGAAGGTGCCGGCGTGCGCCGCCATCTGCGCGGCGTTTGTCGAGATCACGACGTCGTCGGCGCCGAGCTTCTTCGCGTCGGCAACCTTGTTCTGCGATGTCGTGAACTGCACGACGTGCGCGCCGAAGGCGTGCGCGAACTTGAGTCCCATGTGGCCGAGCCCGCCGAGCCCCATGACACCGACCTTGCTCCCCTTGCCGACCTTCCAGTGGCGGAGCGGCGAGTAAGTCGTGATCCCGGCGCAGAGCAGGGGAGCGGTCGCCGCGAGATCGAGCTTGTTCGAGATGCGGAGTACGTAGTTCTCGTCGACGACGATGGAGGTGGAGTAGCCACCCTGCATGACCTCACCGTTCTTGTCGCGGCCGTTGTACGTCACCGTCGCGTGCGGATTGTTGCAGTACTGCTCTTCGCCATCCTTGCAGTTCTCGCACACCCGGCACGAGTCGACCATACAGCCGACGCCGGCGAGATCACCCGCCTTGAACTTCGTCACCGCGCTACCGACGGCGGAGATGCGGCCGACGATCTCATGGCCCGGGACCATGGGGAAGATCGAGCCGCCCCATTCGTCGCGCGCCTGATGAATGTCGGAGTGGCACACGCCGCAGAAGAGAATGTCGATGGCGACGTCGTTTGGGCGAGGAGCGCGGCGCTCGATCTGGAACGGCTCGATCGGCGTCTTCGCGCTAAGTGCTGCGTATGCTGCGACTTTCGTTGACGGAGCCTTCGTCTGTTTTGCGACGTACTCGGCGGCCTGGGGCATCAGCGATAATCCTGGGTTTGCGTGGGCGAGTGTCTGTGATGAAGCGCCATGCGAGATGTTTCGTTCCCGCGATTCGCGGTAATTGTCGGGTGGCGATTACATCCTCAAGCGTGTGCCTTCGCGGCCGCGCGCAGCGCTGCGACAAACGTCGGGACGTCCGTCCAATTGTCATCGTAGCGCTCGCCGTTGACGAAGAAGGTTGGCGTGCCATTCACGCCGCTTCGCACGCCGCTCCGAAAATCCGCGCGCACGCGATCGGCCGCGGGGCCGCCTTCGTACGCCGAGGTCAGCTCCGCGCTCGTGACACTAAACTTCTTGGCGTAGCGCGCGAGATTGTCGTCGTCGAGCGCACGTTGATTTTCGTACAGCGTGTCGTGCATCGCCCAGAAGTCCTTCTCGCCCTTCGCGCCTACGAGCTCCGCCGCGATCGCCGCGTGCTGCGCGTGCTCGTGCGCCTGCCGCAGCGGAAAATTCCGGAAGATGAAGCGCATCTCCTTCCCCATCTCTTTCTGAATCTGCTTCACGATCGAGTAGGCGTTGCCGCAGTACGGGCACTCGTAATCGCCGTACTCCACGAGCGTCACCCTCGCTGAGGCCGGCCCTTCCGCGTGATCTTTCTCACTCGCGGGCGGCACGAGCGTGCGGCCATCGTCGGCGCTCACGACGCCTTCCCGGCGGCGGCGGAGCCGCGCTGCGCGGGCGTGAGCGCGTCGAGCGCCTTGAGAATTCCTGCGGCGCCGGGATTCACACCGTCCGGCGAGAGATGCGTCCAGCGAATGACGCCGGCGGCGTCGAGCACATAGAGCGCGCGCGAGGATTCGCCGAGATCGTCGTGATACGCGCCGTACTTCTTCGACACGTCACCCTTGGGCTCGAAGTCGGCGAGCAGCGGGAAATGCAGATTGCCGTTCTTCGCGAAGGCGAGATGACACCACACGCCGTCGACGGAAATGCCGAGCACCTGCGCATTCGCTTCGGCGAACTCGTCGAGCATCTCGTTGTAGAGCGCGACCTGATCGCCGCAGACGGGACTCCAGTCCGCGGGGTAAAACACGAGCACCACGGGTTTTCCCTTGAAGTCCGAGAGCGACACCTGCTGATCCGGCGTCGAGTGCAGCGTGAACTCCGGCGCCTGCGTCCCCACCGCGAGCAGCTCCCGCGCCTTCGTCGAATTCGTCGTCATGCGTTCGCTCCTGCTTCGCGTTGAAAGTGCGCTCAGGCGCGGTTGAGAATCTCGTCGATCGCTTCGATGTCGCTCAGGCTCAGCTCCCAGTTCGGCGACGCCGCATTGCTGCGAACCTGCTCGACACTCGTGGCGCCGGCAATCACGGATGCCACGACGGGGAAGCGCAGCAGCCACGACATCGCCAGCTCGAGCATCGTGTGATTGTGGGCCACGGCGAACGCGATGAGCCCCTCGACAGTGTCCATGTTGCGATCGGTGTACTTCTCCGCGAGCCATCCTCCGTCTGCGATTCGCGTGCCCTTGGGCGCGTCCTCACCCTTTCGATACTTTCCCGTGAGCAGCCCGCTCTCGAGCGGAAAGTAGGGGAGATAAGCAAGCGCGAGCCGCTCGCACTCGGGGATCGCGTCGAACTCGTCGTCGCGCTTGAGCATGTTATAGTGATTCTGCACGCTCACGAAGCGCGCGAGCTTTCCGTTGACGCTCGTCTGTTCCGCCTCGTTGATCTGCTCGCCAGAAAAGTTGGAGCATCCGATCTCGAGCACCTTCCCCGCAACAACGAGCTCGTTGAGCGCGCCAAGCGTTTCGGCTATTGGCACCGTGGGATCGGGCGCGTGAAGCTGATAGAGATCGATGTAGTCGGTGCCGAGTCGCTGCAGGCTGTCGTTACATGCCCGAATCGCATACTCGGGACGCGCGCCATTGCGCTCCTCGTCGACCTTCTTTCCGAATTTCGTAGCGACGATCACGCTCTTTCGTCGACCCTTGAGCGCCTTGCCGAGGAAGCTTTCGCTCATCGTCTTCCCGTAGGTGTCGGCGGTGTCGAAGAAGTTGATACCAGCGGTGATGGCCGCATCGACGACGGCACGAGTGGACTGCTCATCGATGCGCCAGCCGAAGTTGTTACATCCGAGGCCGATAACTGAAACTTCCAACTTTCCGATCCGTCGTGTCTGCACGTTTCGCGCGCTCCGGCTAAGGTGTTGGTTCAAGGAACTAATTAATGTCGGTACGCGCTCGTTCCCGTATGAGCTCCCTTGACATGCCGCCGGCGTCGTTCGTTCACCACGAGAATCCAGCTCGTCACACATGAAATCTGTGTCCTTCCATCTTTCCCGCGCAGCACTCGTTACCTGCGTGGTCCTCGCCGCCTGCAAGAAGGCCGCACCTCCCGCGTATCCGCCGCCGGATGTCACCGTGTTCACGGTCAAGCCCGAGACGGTCGAGGCAAAGCTCGACTACGTGGGGCAGGCCGAGGCGTCCAAGGCGGTGGAGGTTCGCTCGCAGATCACGGGTGTGATCGTCGCACGACCATACACGGAAGGTACCGACGTTGCGGCGGGAACGGTGCTCTATCGCATCGATCCCACGACGTACGAGGCCGCGCTCAGAAGCGCGCAGGGCACGCTCGCGAATGCGCAGGCGCGGCTCGCCAATGCGGAGCGCAATCTGAATCGCGTGAAGCCGCTGCTCGATGAGCACGCGGTGGCGCAGGTTGATGTCGACAACGCGGAGACGGAGCTGCAGCAGGCGAAAGCCGGCGTCGATCAGTCGCGCGGCGCGGTGGACGAGGCGAAGAAGAACTTCGACGACACCTTCGTTCGCGCGCAGATCAGCGGTCGCGCCGGACGCGCGCTGCTCGTGCTCGGCGCGCGCGTGACGGGCCCGAGCGATCTGCTCACCACGGTAGATCAGGTCGATCCGATCTACGTGAGCTTCAATCCGTCGGACAAGGATGTGCTCGCGTGGCGGCACAACGAGGCGACGCGCAAGATGATCGCCAGCGGCAAGCTCAAGGTCGCGGTCACGCTGTCGGACAAGACGGTCTTCCCGCATCAGGGGACGGTCACCTTCGTCGATCAGTCGCTGCAGACCAACACGGGCACGCTGCTGCTGCGCGCATCGATTCCGAATCCCGAGCACATCTTGCTGCCGGGGCAGTTCGTGCGCGTGCGCCCGATGGGCATCGTCAACGACAGCGCGATGCTCGTGCCGCAGCGCGCGGTGCAGCAGGGGCTCGCCGGCACCTTCGTCTATCTCCTCGGCGCCGACGACACGGCGACGCCGAAGGATGTCTCCGCCACGTCGTGGGACAACGGACGCTGGCTCATCCAGGATGGGCTCAAGCCGGGTGATCAGGTGATCGTCGATGGCACGCTCAAGGTGGGTCCGGGGCGCCCCGTGCATGCGACGCCATACGAGCCGTCGAAGGACAGCACGCTCAAGACACCAGGCGACACCGCCGCGAAGGTGCAGGTGACGCGATGAGCGCTGCCGGTTCCGATCCACTGGACGAACCGCGTCCGAAGGAGGCAGTCGACGAGGACGCCGAGGGGATCAGGAATCTCTTCATCCGCCGCCCGATCTTCGCGGCGGTCATCTCGATCGTCATCGTGCTGCTCGGGCTGTTCGCCCTCGTCCAGCTTCCGGTCGCTCGCTATCCGAATGTGACGCCGCCGGTGGTGCAGGTCTCCGCGAACTATCCGGGCGCAACCGCGCTCGATGTCGCGACGACCGTGGCCGCGCCGATCGAGCAGCAGCTCGCCGGCATTCCGGGGCTCCTCTACTATAAGTCCACGAGCTCGGGCGACGGCTCGATGAGCCTGCAAGTGTCGTTCGACATCACACGCGACCAGGATCTCGCTGCCGTCGACGTGCAGAATCAGATCGCGCTTGCCACGCCGCAGCTTCCAGAGCCGGTGCGACGCAATGGCGTCATCGTGCAGAAGGCGCAGCCGGACATTCTGCTCGTGGGTGTGCTCACCGCAACGGACCCGCGCTACCAGGGCGAGTTCCTCAGCAACTACTCGAAGATCTACCTCGAGGATGAGATCAAGCGCATCCCCGGCGTCGGCAACGCGACGACGTTTGGAAATCTGAACTTCGCGATGAACATCGAGCTCGATCCCGACAAGATGGCGCAGCTCGGGGTCACGGTCTCCGATGTCACCGCCGCGGTGAACGAGCAGAACAACACCAATCCCGCGGGCTCCGTCGGACGCGAGCCGGCTCCAGTGGGAACGCAGCTCACGCTCCCCGTCACGACGCTCGGCCGTCTGAGCACGCCGGAGGAGTTCGGGCAGATCATCATCCGCGCGCGCCCCGACGGATCGGTGCTGCGCGTCTCCGACGTTGGCACCGTGCGACTCGGTGCCCGAGACTACGGTCTCATCGGCATGTACAACAACAAGCCGGTGGCGCCGATCATCGTGTATCTCCGGCCGGGCGCCAACGCGCTTGCGGTGCGGAACGCATATGTGAAGCGCATGGCGGAGCTCGAGAAGACGTTCCCCGCCGGCGTGCATCAGGAGATCGGCTTCGATACCACGCCGTTCGTGACGACGTCCATTCACGAGGTCGTGAACACGCTGCTGATCGCGATGGCGCTCGTGACGCTCGTTGTCTTCATCTTCCTGCAGAACTGGCGCTCGACGCTCATCCCGTTGCTCGCGGTGCCGGTGTCGATCATCGGCACCTTCCTCGGGCTCTGGGCACTCGGCTTCACGATCAACCTGCTCACGCTTTTCGGCCTCACGCTCGCGATCGGCATCGTCGTCGATGACGCCATCGTCGTCATCGAGAACGTCGAGCGCATCATGGAGCAGGAGAAAGTCTCGCCGCGTGTCGCGGCGGACAAGGCGATGAAGCAGGTCACCGGCGCGCTCATCGCGATCGTGGCGGTGCTGTGCGCCGTGTTCATTCCGGTCGCACTCGTTGGCGGGATCACGGGGCAGATGTACAAGCAGTTCGCCGTGACGATCGTGCTCTCCGTCGTGATCTCGGGCATCGTCGCGCTGACGCTCACGCCGGCGCTCTGCTCGGTGCTGCTGCGCCCCGGCGATCACCCGCCCACGAGCGGCCCGTTCGCCTGGTTCAACCGCAACTTCGAGCGCTCGCGGAACGGCTACCTCGGTGCGCTGGGCCGCATGCTCGGCAGCCCGAAGGCGGTGTTCACCGCGTTCGCCGTGGTCGTCGCGCTCGTGATCGTGCTGGTGCGCGTGGTACCCGG
>Ga0208078_1000054_pt1 | contig 36196 bp, 26 predicted proteins | sample NGESurdeep072012_3_FD_184468 | JGI IMG/M metagenome (GOLD analysis project Ga0208078, IMG submission 184468) | Arctic peat soil microbial communities from Barrow, Alaska - NGEE Surface sample 53-2 deep-072012 (SPAdes) | ecosystem: Environmental > Terrestrial > Soil > Wetlands > Peat ...
GGTGGAATGCACTTGCATTCACCTATGGCAAAGACGCCTCAGCTATAGAGAGGCAAGGCACAGTAAGGCACTCTCGGGACCGCAAATCTGTGCTGGGCGTAACTCGTGTATTAACAATGACTTATACGGTTGAGCACGATCAAGATAGGAGCCGAAATCCGCGCAGACTGCAAAACCCGCCGCGATTTGCCTGTCCCCTGTTTCGAGGGATATCAGGGTTGTAGCGCGCGATCGAGTTGCATCGCCCGCGCCTTAACTTCTCGAGGGCCGAGTAAAGCGTCCGAGGAAGTCGCTCCAACCCTTCGCGCTCGTCATCCATGACTGTTGGTTGGCAGCGCGAAGTCTCGCCTCTGTCAGGCCAACGGTGCGACGTACACGTGGCTTGGCGCCTGGATCGGGCTCGTTGATCTTGGCAAGCGTTTTTTCTTTCTTCAGCTCAGTTGCACCTGCACCCCGAGCATCCCGCGAGCCGAATAGCCTTTCTCTCAGATTTTTTTTCATCACTCTGTTTGGTGGTTGATTGTCATGCAGTTGTCGTCGTCCCTCTGGGGAGACGATTCATCGAGCAACCCGGCAATTGCACTTGAGCTGCGTTCCCGAAGCCCCTTCGCGAAAGAGAGGCGTCGCCAGTAGCGCCGGATGCTGCCTCGAAGTCGAGGCGAATCGGGTGGGCGGGCTGGTGGAAAGTCCCGCGCGTCAGATACCCAATGATTCAAGCTCACCGGTTCGTCGAACAATAGCAATGCCGCCGGACACCACCCCACTCTTGGTGTGCTTGTATCCGTTTGCTTACTTTTCGCGGAAGCAAAACGCGATCTTCCTGAACGGAGACCAATATGAAGAGAAAAAACGAGATCCCCGACTTCTCGAAGAAAAAGAAAGGGCCGCAACCAAACTCGATACCGGACCCCACGAAGCTTCAGCCGCCGGCAGCCCCTCCAGCGCCGCCCGTGAGAGCAGGAAAGCCACCCGCTACCTCGATGAAGTCGGGTCGCAGAGGATCGTAGTCAACTCGCACAAGGCCACGTCCTGGGCGGCGGCGGTCGTGCTGACTGCCGCGGTCGCTTCAGCGCAGAACCCGAGGCCGCCAACATCGGGCGCCAGTGCTCGGACAGAATGGGCCGCCGCCGGCCATCAAGGCGATTTCATCATGCGCAACTTCCGCTTCGCCGACGGGTCGGTGCTGCCGGAGCTGCGCATTCACTACACGACGCTGGGCCGACCGCGGAAGGATGCGTCGGGCATCGTTCGCAACGCCGTGCTCATTCTCCACGGCACGACCGGCAGCGGTCGCGGATTTCTCACCGCAACATTTGCCGGGGTGCTGTTTGGACCCGATCAGCTTCTCGACTCGACAACGCATTTCATCATCCTTCCCGACGGAATCGGCACCGGAAAATCGAGCAAGCCGAGCGATGGGTTGCGCGCGCGGTTCCCACACTACGGCTACGCGGACATGGTCACGGCGCAGTATCGCCTGCTGACCGAGGAGCTTGGCGTCAATCATTTGTTGATCGTGCTCGGCACATCGATGGGCGGGATGCAATCGTGGATGTGGGCCGAGCGATATCCTGATTTCATGAGTGGCGTCGTGCCATTGGCGAGCGTGCCGACGCAGATAGCCGGACGGAATCGCATGATGCGGCGTTTCGTGAGCCAGTCGATCCGCTCTGATCCCGAATGGCAGAACGGAGATTATAGAACGCAGCCGCATGGACTTCTCGGGGCGCTCGAGATGTTGTTCATGATGACCAGCAGTCCTCTCTACCTGCAGGCGGCCGCACCCACGCGCGACAGCGCGGACGCTTATGTCGATTCGTGGGCTCGCGTCCGGATGCGGACGACTGACGCAAACGACTTCATGTATCAGTTCGAGGCATCGTCCGACTACGATCCATCGCCCGGGCTGGAGAAGATCCGCGTACCGGTGCTGGCCATAAATTCGGCCGACGACCTGGTGAATCCGCCCGAGCTCGGATTGATGGAGCAGCTGATGAGGCGCGTGCCGAGCGGGCGGTATGTCCTGCTTCCTACAACCGGCGAGACGCGGGGACATGGTACGCATTCGTTACCAGCCATTTGGAGACGCTACCTAGCCGATTTCGTGGCGGGGATTCCACATTAGGCGTACCAGTTTTCGCATCTCGCGGACTCTTGCGCTCTTTTAGGTCGGTACCGACCCAAATGGCCGATGATCAAAGAAAGTTTTCTCTTTCGCGGATAGAGACAAGCGTGCATTTTGGAGCGCCTGGCTGAACCTCGACCGCTTTCGCTCCGTTATGGAGCTCACCCCCCCCAAAATACCTATGCGCATCAGGACCTGGAGCGCCGCGCTCATCGCGGTGGCACTCACTGCAACGTCATGTACCGAGAATGGGATCGTAAACCCGGGGAAGACCGGCCCTGACAGGCTCCGGGTCGACGTAGTGAGCGGCGTAGCAAAGGTGGTCATCAGCCAGATATACGGCGCTGGCGGAAATAGCGGCGCGGTCCTGCAGAACGACTATGTCGAGTTGTTCAATGCGGGCACAGCTTCGCAGGACTTGACCGGATGGTCGGTCCAGTACGCGAGCGCGACCGGAACTGGCAACCTAGGCGTGACAAATCAGATTGCCGCTTTGTCGGGCTCGGTCGCGCCGGGACAGTATTACCTGGTGAAGCTCGCCGGCGGAACGGTTGGCGCGGCGGTACCGACTGCCGATGCCACCTCGAACATCAACATGGCGGGCGGCGCCGGTAAGGTCGCACTCGTCGACCAGGCAACGACGATCGGCTGCAACGGCGGATCCAACCCGTGCAGCGCTGCGCAGCTCGCACACATCATCGATTTCGTCGGTTACGGTACGGGAGCCAGCGGAGCCAATTTCTTCGAGGGGGCCGGGCCAGCGCCAACGATCAGCGCAACTCTGGCGGACTTCCGCGCCGACAACGGATGCACCGATACCAATGTCAACTCGGCCGATTTCGCGACCGGAACTCCCGCACCACGCAATTCGAGCACGGCGCCAGCACCGTGCAACGTAGTAATTGTCATCGGCCCACTGGACCACATAGTGATCACCGGTGGCACTCAAGTAAATGTCGGATCTGACATCACGTTGACCGCCGAGTTGCAGGACGCAGACAATCACACGATCGACGATGCGGCGGCAACATTCACATGGCAGTCCGCCGACGACGCGACCGTGCACCTCGTCTCGACAACTGGAAAAACGGCGACGTTCAGAGGACTGCAGCCGGGCGGACCGGTCGCAATTACGATCACGGCGACCTCAAACGCCGTGACGAAGACAGCCGATCCATCTCCCACGCTGACGGTCACCGGAGTCGCGACGATCGTACCGAGCACGACGTTCGTGTCCGAGATCCATTACGACAACACCGGCACTGATGCGGGCGAGGCAATGGAGATCGAAGGTGACGCCAGCTCATCCCTCGATGGATGGAGCCTTGTCATGTACAATGGCACCACGGGCTCGGCCACTCTCGGCGTTTACGCCACTGTTCCGCTTTCCGGCCTGATCCCAGCCACCTGTGGTACTCGCGGTGTCGTGGTCGTCCCGTTCCCCGTCAACGGCATTCAGAATGGCGATGCTGATGGGTGGGCATTGATCAACCCGCAGGGCCAGGTCACAGAACTCAAGTCATATGAAGGCACTTTCACGGCGGCCGGTGGCCCAGCGGCCGGCCTGACCTCCACCGCGATCGATGCCGATGAATCGACTGCACCGGTTCCGGGGCGCTCAGTACAGCGCGCCGGAAACGGCGTGTGGTTCGGTCCCCGCACGAACACGTTCGGCGCCTGCAACCCGGCGCTGCCGCTTGGACCACAGGGCAGCGTCACCGTGACAAGCGGCAAGACGGAGCTCGCGTTCGCCATGCAAACGCAGTTCTTCTTCGGTGGCACCAATTTGACCGGCCAGCCGGTGACATCGGTCGTCTGGTCGACCTCGAACGCGGCGGTAATAACCGTCGACCAGCATGGAGTTGTGACTGGCAAGGGGGTCGGCTCGGCCCAGCTCATCGCCACGGCGCCCGATGGTGCAATTGGAACGGTCGACATGACCGTCTATCTCGCCGCGGGATCAACCGGCATTCGTCTCGGGCACAACACCGAGTTCGGAGAGCCCAGGGACGCCGACCCGAGCGATGATTTTCTGATCCGCCGAGCGCAGTATACGGTTTCGTACAATCCGCGGCGCGGCGGCGCGAACTGGGTGAGCTGGAACCTCGATGCCTCGCACATCGGCGACAACGGTCGCTGCCCAGGAACCTGCTACAGCGCCGACACTGCGCTGAGCAATGCCGGTCTGCCAGCATACACGACCGCCGACTGGGTGAGCAACGTCAACAACGTCGTTGGCTATGATCGCGGACACATGGCTCCGTCCGCCGACTGGACGTCGAGCGAGGCGGACAACAACACCACTTTCTTCCTCAGCAACTTCCTGCCGCAGCGGGCTGACTTGAATCAAGGTCCCTGGGAAGTTCTCGAAAACGCGCTGCGCGATTCCGTCTCGGCGAGCAACGGTTCGCGCGAGGCATACATCATCGCTGGCGGCATCTTTACCAACGGCGTCGGCTTGGGCACGCTTCTCGACCTCGGAAAGGTCGGGATTCCAGATTCTACGTGGAAGATCGCCGTCATCACGCCCGCTGGGGCGGGACTCAAGGCCGACGGAACGCTGCCATCGAGCACGACTGTGATGGCGGTGAACATGCCGAACATCCAGGGAATCAAGGGCAATGATTGGCACGCGTATCTCACGACGGTGGCCAAGATCGAGAAATCCACCGGCTACAACTTCCTCGCGTTGATTGCCGAGTCGGTGCAGTGTCGGGTCGAGCAACGCAACTGCGCTCCGATCGCGCACATCACCAGTGGCATCAGTGGGCAGACCAACGAGGGACAAACGGTGGCGTTCAGCGGTGCGACATCGACCGATCCCGACGAGGGTGACGTTCTGAACATGGTGTGGACCGTCAACGGCACGAACGTCGGAACCGGAGAGACGCTCAGCTACAACTTTGCGCAGGATGGCAGTTACACGATCCGACTGATTGTCTCCGACAACCTTGGCGCCGCCGACACCACCATCACAACCGTCAATGTCTCCAACGTCGCGCCGGCCATTTCGACGCTTCCGACGGCGACACTCCTGCCCGGTGAGACTTATAGCGCCGACGGCTCATTCTCCGATCCGGGGGCAGATCCATGGACGGCAACCGTCAACTATGGAGACGGCGCGGGGGCCGAGACGCTCGTCCTGGACGGTAAGACGTTCGCGTTGTCGCACATTTACCTGGCAGCCGGCGCGTTTACTGTGACTGTTCGCGTTTCCGACGACGACGTAACTTCGAGCAGAACTCAATTCGTAACGGTGATCGCGCCGACACAGGCGCTCAGCCAGGCTTCGGACATGATCGCGGATCTGGCCCGCAGGTCAGGGTTGAATTCAGGCAACGCCAATTCGCTCAGTTCGAAAATCGACGCTGCTCAGGACCAACTCGGGAAGGGTAACACCAATCCAGCCGCAAATCAGTTGCGGGCGCTGCTGAACGAATTGGACGCGATGGTCCGCTCTGGTCGGGTGACGGTAGCGGATGCCTCCACGCTGAGAAACATGGTGACCCGTGTGATCCAGTCTATCTCGATTAGCCCCACTTGATTCCGAACCGACGAACCCCTGCATCGCGTAGCGATGCAGGGGTTCGTCGTATCAGGGCCCGTCGCGAACATGCGAATGGGCAGTCAAATCCGCTCGAGCTACTCTGCTTCGAGATTTATCCTCGCTTCGGCCAGGTCGGTGAGCAGATGGTCTGTCTCGCCTTCCTCGTCGAGGGTTCGCTGGAGCAGCTCCGCCTGCGATTCGTAGCCGAGCTGCCTCGCGTATGTTCGAACGGTTCCGTAACCGGCCATCTCGTAGTGCTCGACGTGCTGCGCAGCGGAAATCAGCCCCGCGTCCAGAACGTCGTCGTCCGGCTGCTCCTCGATCAGATCGCTCGCTTCCTTGATCAGGCCCTCCATTCCAACGCATTTCTTCCCGCGCGGAGTCGCGCCCAACTCCTCGCAGATCAGCTCGAGGCGCTTTGCATGCTCCGCGGTCTGCTGGAGGTGCGTCTTGAAGGCGGCTTTCAGCTCCGGATGCTTCGTCGCCTTGATCATCTTGGGAAGCGCCTTCACGATCTGCTTCTCGGCGCTGTAAAGGTCCTTTAGCTCAGCGATGTAAAGGTCCTTTAGGGTATCTAGCTGCATTATCCGTCTCCGTACGAAGTTTGGCCGGTGTGCATCCCGATTCCGGTTCTTTTCGGAAAAAGCAATAGCGGTGCCGCGCGCAGAGCTGCCTTGCCCTTCGAGCGGGCCTGATTTACGCTCTGAATCATGCGTGAATTGGCGGATCGGGGCCCTTGCAACTCTGTTATATTGGGGTCATGAAGATCGAGTTCACACCTCGCGCGTCCGAGGGCGTCGAGCGACACATTCAGGTGTCGGTGCCTCCGGAGGCGGTGAAGGATGCAGAAGACAAGGCCGCCAAGCGGTATGCGTCGACTGTCCGGCTTCCCGGTTTCAGACCCGGTAAGGCCCCTGCAACCGTAGTTCGCAAGAAGTTTGGTGACGCGATCAGGCAGGAAGCGCTGGAATCGATCGTTCGCGAAGCCTACGAGGAGTTCATCGAGAAGGAGAGCATCAAGGTCGCGGCACAGCCCCACGTGCACGATCTCAAGTTCGAGGAGGGAAAGCCACTGACCTTCGAGCTGCACCTCGAAGTCAGGCCGACGATCGAGCTCGCGCGGACGAATGGCTTCCGGATTCAGCGTCCCGCGGCGACGGTCACCGATGAACAACTCGCTGAGCAGCTGGAGCAGATCCGGGACGAAAAGGCGACCTGGACACCAGTCGTCGAAAAGCCGCAGCCGGGCGACATGGTGAACGTGCAGATAGCGACGGGCGCGGAAGCGGGTGAGGGGAAGAGCTATCCGCTCGTTCTCGGAGCCGGCCAGGCAATTCCCGGAATCGAAGAGCTGGTCATGGAAGCCGCGCCCGGCGAAACCGTGGAGCGGCCGGTCAAATGGCCCGACGATTTTCCGGACGAAGCCCAGCGTGGACAGACGAAGACCGTCCGCATCACGGTCAATGAGGTCAAGCGGAAGTCGGCGCCTCCGATCGACGACGCGCTCGCGCGCGAGGCCGGTGACTTCGAGTCGCTCGACGCTCTCAAGAAGGCCGTGCGGAGCGACATGGAGCGCCACGCGGAGCACGAGGTCGAGGCCGGCGTGAGGCAGCAGCTGATCGATCAGATCATTGCCGCCAATGCGTTCGACGTCCCCAAGAGCTGGGTCCAGCAGTTCGTGCAGAATTATGCTGAAGCCTACAAGGTTCCGACGGACCAGCGCGAACAGTTCTCCGGAGAATTCCGCGCGATGGCCGAACGGCAAATCAGGCGCGACCTCGTAATCGATACCATCGCGGAGAAAGAAGGATTGATCGCGACGGAAAAGGAGCTTGACGCACGCATCTCTGAGCTCGCGGACAAGAAAGGGGCGAACCCCGGCCAGATTTACGCCCAGCTGGAAAAGAGCGGCCGGTTGAAGGAGATGGAGCGCAGCATCACCGAAGACAAGGTGTTCAAGTGGCTGCTGGACAGAAACGATGTATCGACTAATGCCTAAACGGGAAGACGAAGAGCCAATGCCGACGATCTACACGCCGTACGTCATCGAACGCTCGAGCCGCGGCGAGCGCACCTACGATGTTTTCTCCCGGCTTCTTATGGACCGGATCATTTTTCTTGGCACGCCGATCAACGACGACGTCGCCAACATTGTGATCGCGCAGCTCCTCTTCCTCGAGTCGGATAATCCCGAGAGGGACATCCACATCTACATCAACTCACCGGGCGGCAGTGTTTCTGCCGGCCTCGCGATCTACGACACGATGCAGTTCCTCAAATCGCCGGTGAACACCAACTGCATGGGGCTCGCGGCGAGCATGGGCGCATTCCTGCTGGCGGCAGGGCGCAAGGGCAAAAGATCCGCCCTTCCCCACGCCCGCATCATGATCCACCAGCCGTCACAGGGCGGCGGTGGCGGGACGGCGTCCGACATCGAGATCCAGGCGAGGGAGATTCTCCACCTGAGGTCGCAGATGAACACGCTGATGGCCAAGCACACGGGCCAGCCGGTCGAGCGAATCGAGCGCGACACGGACAGGGACCGTTTCATGTCGGCAGAGGAAGCAAAGGAGTACGGTTTGATCGACAACGTGATTTCGTATCGTGGCGAGATAGAGGAAGCCCTCAAACAGGGTGATGCGCTCCAAAAGGCCTGATTTTGGGGGCAACTGTTACTTGTGAAAATCTTCACGAGTCTTGCTCCCAGAGGCTTTGCTTGACCGTCCCTGCGCCCGCTGTTAGGTATCTTTAGTCAGGCCTCGATGTCCGGATTCGCTGGGCAAGCATTCCTCGTTCCCCGTTGATCTATGTCCCAAGAGAAACATCTTCGCTGCTCGTTCTGCGGAAAGTCGAAGGACTCTGTCCGGAAGTTCATTTCCGGACCGTCTGTTTACATCTGCAACGAGTGCATTGCTCTGTGCAACGAGATTCTGGCGGAGGATGAGGAGCGCGAGGTAGCTGAGGCGATAACCCAGGTCCCCTCGCCGCAAGAGATCAAGGATGTCCTCGACCAGTACGTGATCGGTCAGGAGCAGGCGAAGAAGGCACTGGCCGTATCAGTCTACAATCATTACAAGCGCATCAACTCCACGACGCTCAAGGACGACGACGTCGAGCTCGACAAATCCAACATTCTGCTGATCGGACCCACCGGCGTCGGTAAGACGCTGCTGGCGCGCACGTTAGCCCGCATTCTGGACGTTCCTTTCACGATCGCGGACGCGACGACCCTCACGGAAGCGGGATATGTCGGTGAGGACGTGGAGAACATCCTCGTTCGACTGCTCCAGGCGGGCGATTTCAACGTCGCCGAGTGCGAGCGCGGCATCGTATACATCGACGAGATCGACAAGATCGCGCGCAAGTCGGAGAACCCGAGCATCACCCGCGACGTATCGGGCGAAGGCGTCCAACAGGCGCTGCTCAAGATCATCGAGGGAACTGTCGCTTCGGTTCCGCCGCAGGGCGGCCGCAAGCACCCGCAGCAGGAGTACATCCAGCTGAATACGAAGGATATCCTCTTCATCTGTGGCGGCGCTTTCGACGGGCTCGAGAAGATCATCGAGGCTCGTACTGGACGCCGTCAGATCGGGTTCAATGGCGCCGCGGCGCGGGACAAGAAGCTCGCGCAGACCAAGATGTTCAGCGAAGTCGAGCCGGACGATCTGCTCCGGTATGGCCTGATTCCCGAGCTGGTGGGCCGCCTGCCGGTCACAGTCGCGCTCGAGGGCCTCGACGAAGAGGCGCTGGTGCGGATTCTCAAGGAACCCAAGAACGCGCTCACGAAGCAGTACGCCAAGCTGTTCGGACTCGAGGACGTGAAGATCACGTTCGACGAAGGAGCGCTGGTGGCGATCGCGGGCAAGGCGCTCAAGCGTGGCACCGGTGCGCGAGGCCTCCGGGCCATCCTCGAAGAGGTTCTCATGGAAGTGATGTTCGACCTTCCGAGCAGAGAGGATGTGGTCGAGGTCAAGGTGACCGAGTCGTGCATCGCGAATGGCACACAGCCGCTGCTCGAGATCTCTCCGATGCGGAGAAAGAAGGAGGCGTAAACGCCTCCATCATCTTGCCACAGACTTTTCAGAGGGACAACGAGAGCATCCCGACGTCGGACCGGATACCGGTCCTGCCGCTGCGGGATGTCGTCATTTTCCCCTATGTAGTCATTCCCCTCCTCGTTGGCCGTCCGGCGTCGCTTGCCGCCATCGAAGCCGCGCTGGCAGAGGACAAGATCATCCTGCTGGTCGCCCAGCGCGACGGCGAAAAGCAGGAGCCCGCCGCGGCTGACCTGCACCGGACCGGCGTCATCGGTCGAGTCGTTCAGGTATCGCGGCTTCCGACGGGCACCACCCGCGTCCTGGTCGAAGGAATCGCGCGCGCCCGCGTGACCCGCTACATCCCCGCCGGAAGCGTCCTGAGGGCAGCCGCGGCCCCGTTCCCGTTCGAAGGTCCGGGTCTCGAAGACGTCGCGGAGACGGAAGCGCTGAGCCGGCGCGTGATGAACTCGTTCGAGGAGTACGTCAGTCTCCACCGCCGCATTCCGGCCGAGATCGTCTCGATCATTCAGAGCACCGATTCCGCGGAGCGGCAGGCGTTCGGGGTTGCGGCGCATGTCGCGGTTCGGTTCGAGCTTCGCCAGTCGCTGCTCGAAGCCGACAATCTGCGGAGCCTGCTAGAGATGCTGGCCGACCTGCTCTCGGGCGAGATCGAGCTGCTGCGGCTCGAGCGGAAGATCGACGACGACGTTCGCGGGGCGATGTTCCAGAACCAGCGCGAGTTCTACCTGCAGGAGCAGTTACGGGTAATCCACCGCGAGCTGGGCGAGGAGGACAGCGACGATTTCGCTGAGCTCGAGGCTCAGATTCGAAAAAAGACACTCCCACCCCCAGTTGAAGAAAGGACGCTGCGTGAGCTGAGGAAGCTGCGGCGGATGCCGCCGATGTCTCCCGAGTTCACGGTCGCGCGCAACTTCGTCGACTGGATCGTTTCGATTCCCTGGACCGAGCGGACGGACGAAGTCCTCGACGTCACTCGGGCGAGAGCGATTCTCGACGCGGATCACTATGGACTCGAAGAGGTGAAGGACCGGATCCTCGACTTCATTGCTGTGTTGTCGCTGGTCGGCCGGCTCGACGGACAGATCCTCTGCCTAGTCGGGCCTCCGGGGGTCGGCAAGACTTCGCTCGGCCGCTCGATCGCGCGGGCCTTGAGCCGCAAGTTCGTCCGAATGGCGCTGGGTGGCGTGCGCGACGAGGCGGAGATTCGCGGGCACCGGCGAACCTACATTGGCTCGATGCCGGGCCGCATCATCCAGGCGATGAGGCGCGCGGAAGTCGTCAATCCGGTGATCCTGCTCGACGAAGTCGACAAGCTGGGGCAGGATTTCCGCGGTGATCCCGCGGCGGCGCTGCTCGAGGTCCTCGACCCCGAGCAGAACACGACGTTCAACGACAACTACCTCGAGGTGGACTACGATCTTTCGCAGGTGTTGTTCATCACGACCGCGAACTCGCTGGCCGGAATTCCGGAGCCGCTGCGCGACCGAATGGAGATCCTCCGCATCGCCGGCTATCTCGATCACGAGAAGCTCGCCATCGCGAGGCAGTATCTGCTGCCGAGGCAGATCCAAGCGAACGGCTTGAAGAAAGGAGAGGTCGTTCTCGAGCCGGACGTGCTGATGGCGATCATGCGCGGCTATACTCGCGAGGCCGGAGTGCGCGAGCTGGAGCGGCGCATCGCGCGTGTGTCCAGAAAGCTCGCGCGCAAACGCGCCGAAGTCGCTTCCGGCGCGCTCGAGACGCAAACTGTTTCGGTCGCGGACCTGAAGGAGCTGCTCGGTGCCCCGCCGTTCGATCCGGACGACACGTCGCTCGACGACAAGATCGGCGTCGCGTCGGGCCTCGCCTACACGTCGGCTGGCGGCGAGGTGCTGGAGATCGAAGTCAGCGTCGTCAAGGGCCGCGGCAAGGTTCAGCTCACCGGAACGCTCGGCGACGTGATGAAGGAATCGGCGAGCGCCGCTCTCTCGTACGCGCGCGCCCGGGCAAGACCACTGGGCATCGAGTCCGAATTTTACCGGACGCGGGACATCCACATCCACATGCCGGCCGGCGCGACCCCGAAGGATGGTCCGTCTGCAGGAATCGCGATCGCCACGGCCGTGATCAGCGCACTCACCGGGGTTCCGGTGCGCGGCGATGTCGCAATGACGGGAGAGATCACGCTGCGCGGACGGGTGCTCCCGATCGGTGGGCTCAAGGAGAAGTCGGTCGCAGCGCACCGCAACAAGGTGACCGATGTGATCATTCCGCACGGAAATGCACGGGACATCGAAGAACTCCCAGAAGAAGTTCGAGCATCGGTCCGCTTTCATCCCGTGAAGACGATGGACGAAGTGCTGGCGCTGGCGTTGCGCCCGCAGGCGGGGGCGACGACATCATCGGGCGAAGCGCTCTATGATACCGTAACGCACTAGATGGAGAAGGATCCGGTTGGCGACAAGCTGGTCATCCGGAACGTGGAGTTCATCGGGGGAATGGCCGAGCGTCATGGCTGGCGTCCCGAGTCATCGCTCCCCGAGGTCGCGTTCGCGGGACGCTCGAACGTCGGAAAATCCTCCCTTCTCAACACTCTGGTCCGCCGCAAGTCGTTCGCACGCGTGAGCCGGACCCCGGGCCGCACCCGCGAGATCAACTTCTTCCGAATCAATGACGGCTTCGTTCTCGTAGACCTTCCAGGCTACGGCTACGCCCGCGTTTCCAAGGACAAGAAATCCGAGTGGAGACCGATGATCGAGAGTTACCTGAGGCGGACGACTCAGCTTCGGGGTATAGTCCTGCTGCTGGACATCAGGCGCGAGCCGAGCGATGATGATCGCGCGATGCTGGACTTTCTGGCGGAGACGGAGGTCCCTACGATTGTCGCGTTGACGAAGAAGGACAAGCTGAGCAAGGCGGCAGCTCTGGAGCAGGCCGCAATGATCTCGCGCGCGTTGGCGCTCCCGAGCGAGCAGGTGATTCCGTTCAGCTCGCAGACGGGCGAGGGGCGGACTGAGCTCCTGGAGGCAATCACGGAGCTCGTGGAAGCCGTTCCGGACGCGGACTCGCAGTGAGCGCGCGAGGGGCGCTTGGAGTTGTCTTCGTAGCGGCTATTCTCACCGCGTGCGCCGGCGGAACGCCCACACCCTCCGGGCAATCGGGGATGCTCGCGCCAATCACGGATGACACGGTTGGCCGCGCCAGTGTCCCGGTTGGCTTCGGCACGCTGCGCCAGGACGATATAGCGATCAGGCTGGAGCTGCAGGGCCTGATCGTTCGCGCCATACCGCTCGACGAGAACCTCATCCGGCTGCTCACGCCCGATTCGTATCGCGCGCTGCGCGAGCTGCAGGAGAGCAACAAGGCGGCGATCGCCGCTGTGACTCGACGCACCGGGGGCCGATCTCCGGATTTGTGGTACGTGTCGTTCTACGGCGTCCAGCCGGACGTCCACTTCAGCCCAATGGAGCTCGTGATCACGAGCAGCGGGCGCGATTTTCGGGCTCTCGAGGTGCTGCCGCTCAGCTCCGGGTTCGGCGAGCAGAGGTTGAAGCAGCGCGAGACACAAAGCGCGATTTACCTGTTCGACGAGGCGATCGATCTCGATCAGCCGCTGACCGTGACGTTCCAGGACGTGCGTGACGACAGCTGGGACCAGGTCCTCACGCGCGTGGAGCGGGAAAGGGCGCTCGTTCGCGCCAGGGCATCGCGGCCACCTTCGCAGTAGCTGGTTTTTCCACGGGGCGCACATCAACTTTCCAGACATGCCCATCTATCCGTTGCGCAAGCTTCCCGCCCTTCCGATCGCCGGAATAGAATCACAGTGGCTCGAGAAGATCGCCTCGGAGCTGAAATCCGGTTCCGACCGGTCACTGCTCTGCCGACGGACGCTGTGCGAAATCGCCTATCCGCAGTTTGCTTCGAACTGGGAAACGGCGGTGGAAGACGCCAAGCTTCCGCTGGCGACACGGCTGGCGCTCTCGGCGCTCGATCCCCGCAATGTGACGCTCGAGCCCGAGTACTACGCCGAGTGCGATGACGCGCGTTTCCAGAAGGTGAAGCCACTGCTCTGGCTCTGGTACTCCTTCGATCGCACGGTGGTGGGAGGACAGAACGTGGAGCTGGGAGTTCAGCTGAGGCGTGTACTGGCGCCGTACATCTTCAAGAAATGCGGTGAGAACTTCAAAGCCTTCCAGTACGTCGAGTTTTCGTTCGGCTACAACATGGAGGTGGGTGACAACGTCGTCGTTCACCGATACGTCCTGCTCGACGATCGCGGCGGGATATCCCTCGGCAACAACGTGTCGATCAGCGATTTCGCGAACATCTACAGCCACACGCACAGCATCGTCGATCAACGAGATGTCACCGACGCGCCGACAAGACTCGAGGATGGCGTTCGCATCACGTACCACGCGACGGTGCTTGCGGGAGTGCACGTCGGGGAACAGGCGATGGTCGGAGCGATGGCGGTGGCGACCAAGGATGTGCGGCCGTTCCACGTGTACGTCGGGATTCCGGCCAAGAGCGTGCGGGTGAAGCCCAACGCGCCCGTGGATCAAGGGAATCTCACTACTGTCAAGAACCGGTAGATAAAGCAACTGAACTGGCTGGAGGCGTCAGAGGTATAGATGCCAGTTTGCGAGTTCAGTTGCTTTTAGAGAACCCGCAGCGCATCCTCGACCGGTCCAGCGTTTCCACGCGCGAGGAGATGACGCACATCCCTCAGCCCGCGCGCGGCCCGGGGCCACGTGAAACGATCGCAGGCTTCGTCGACGCTCAACCACTCGAACCGTTGATGCTCGTCGCTTAGAGCGACTTCTGAATCCTCGGCGACAAACGCAGCGAAGACCATCGACATCTGTATTGTTTGAGTCGCGTGCAGATAAAAGCTGTTCACCGTTACGTTGTACAACGCCTTGACTTCGAGTCCCGTCTCCTCGCGCAGCTCCCGAACAGCCGCTCGCTCCGGGCGCTCCCCCGCGTCTATCTTGCCGTAGACGAGCTCCCACGACCCGGGCCTGCTCGCATCCGGCGAACGCTGTAGCGCGAGCACCCTCCAGTCGCCGGCGTTGTGGCGAATGACATAGACTTCGACGACTCCCGGAACGATCTGCGTCATTGTACCCTGCGCTCGTCTCTCGTAGATAATCTGTTTCGGTACATCATAGCCTGTGCCGGCCCCGCGCGTATTGCCGCGGGCGCCTTCGGGCTCGAGGACGCGCACCAGCTCCTGTGCGCTCGTGTTCCCGGCGAGCAGCTGCGCGCACCCACAACCCCAGAGCGAGCGCGTGCCCGAGGCTCGCGCGGCGGAAAGCAGACGCGCAGCCGGATCGCCGGCGGCGATGGATCGCTCTATCTCTGAAGTCGTGACGAGCACTTCCGTCACCGCGACGCGGCCGGAATAGCCGGTCATCGAGCATTCCTTGCAGCCCATCGACACGTAGATCATCGAGTCTTCCGGAATGGCGCCGACCAGGCGGCGCGGCACGCCGGCGTTCGCGACGAGCCTGCACGCGGGGCAGAGCCGCCGAATCAGTCGCTGCGCCACTACTCCCTTGAGCGCGCCGGAGAGCTTCACCGGATCGACGCCGAGATCGGTGAGACGAACGATCGAGCTGCAGGCGTCGTTGGTGTGCAGGGTCGCGAACACGAGGTGGCCGGTAAGAGACGCCTGGATGGCGATGGCCGCGGTTTCGCGGTCGCGAATCTCGCCGATGAGAACGACGTCCGGATCCTGGCGGAGAACCGATCTCAACGCTGAGGCGAATGTGAGCCCCGCCTTCTCGTGAATCTGCACCTGTACGATTCCCGGGATTCGATATTCGACCGGATCTTCGACCGTGATGATGTTGACGCCGCGGTGCTGCAGCAAACGCAGCGCCGCGTACAACGTGGTCGTCTTGCCCGAGCCAGTCGGGCCGGTGACGAGGATCAATCCTTCCCGCACGTCGAGCAGCTTCTGCATGCGCGGCCCGTCCACCGGATCGAGGCCCAGCGATTCCACCGACCGGAGTGCCGTCCGCGAATCGAGAATGCGAATCACGACCTTCTCGCCGTGCGATGCCGGGAGGGTCGACACGCGCAGGTCGACGCGCGCTCCATTGATCGCCACGCGAGCACGTCCGCCCTGCGGGCGCAGGCGATCGGCGATGTCCATCTGGGACATGATCTTGATGCGCGAGACGAGCGGGACACCTACGGCCTTGGGCAGCACCATGACTTCCTTCAGCATCCCATCTATGCGATAGCGGACGGCGATTCCGCTCTCCCCTGCCTCGAGATGGATGTCACTCGCGCCCGTAGCGATTCCCTCGGCTACGATGTGATCCACGAGCTTGATCACCGGCCGTTCGGTTTCCTTCTCGTCCAGCTCGCTCTCCGTCGCGTCGGCTTTTTCGATGACTGGTTGCAGATTGGACTTACCGGCGCGATCGAGCAGCTTGCCGACACGTTTGACCGGTGCGTAAACCTCCTCGATGCGCTCGAGAATGCGATTGGGCGAGGCGAGCGACATCCGAACCGTGCGTCGTGTCGCAAAGGCCAGAGTCTTCTCGCAATCGAGGTCGTAGGGGTTGGAGGTGGCGATGTCCAGGGTGGACTCCGAGACCGCGAGCGGAAGAATCGCGAATCGACGTGCGAGCCGTTCCGATACCATGTCCCGCGCCCGTGCGCTGACGAGCAGGCCGTTCGCGATCCCAACACGCGTGCGCACTGACAACGCGTCGAGGATTTGGTCGTCTGTGAGCAGTGCCTCGTCAACCGCGGCTCGCCAATAGCTGATGGCGACCTTTGACTCGATGGATTCGAGCGAAGTTGTTGGTAACAGCTCCCGAAGGATCGGCAGCAGCCAACTATCGTTCGGCAGCACATCGATGCTGTTGGTCACACCCCAAGCTACGCGGGCTTACGTAGTGCTCATGGCCAAATCCACTCTGGCGGAATCACACTTGCACGGCGGTTACCAACGGTTTCCACCAATGACATCTGTTGCCCCCTTGATGCGACTCTCGATCTCCCGAACTCGCCCGCACCTCCAATCAGTCTCTCGACTGTGCTGGCTGGCGATCGCCATCAGCTTTGCCGGAGTTGCCCGGGCCCAATCGCCGATCGAGTGTCGCGGACGTCCAGCGGCGAGTCAGGCCGTAGACCGAGGGTGGACCGCGTATCGCAAAGGTGACATCTCCAGCGCCGAGACCGAGTTCAAGCGCGCACTGGCGCTTTGCCCGAACGACGCAGGAGCACTCACGGGTGCCGGATACGCGGCAATGCGCGGGGGACATCTGGCGGAAGCGCGTACGTTCTTCCGGCGCGCGGTCGCGGCAGACTCGACCTCGTACGACGCCGTGGCCGGCGCGGGCATGGCTGCTTACAGAGCTGGAGATCCAGCGAGTGCGCGGCGGAGCTTCGAGCGCGCGCTGCAGATAGTGCCGCGCGATTCTACCGCGCTTTCCTATCTCGCTAAACTTCCCGCGCCGATCGTCGATGCGGGCCCGACCACGCATGTGCGGCCGCCGACGACGGCAATCGTCGCGAGAACGGGAAAGCGAATATTCGAAGTCCGTGACGCGGCGGGCCGCTGGTCACCGCTCTGGATCAAGGCGGTGAATCTCGGGGCCGCACTACCAGGGAAGTATCCGTCGGAGTTTCCTCCAAACGACAGCACATATGAACGCTGGATTGCTCTCATCGCTCAGATGGGTGCGAACGCAATCCGGCTTTACACCATCCATCCCCCACACTTCTACGCTGCTCTGAGGAGCTGGAACCTCGCTCATCCAGCACATCCGATCTGGCTGATTCATGGCGTTTGGGCCGAGCTCCCGCCGGGCAAGAAGGAGGAGAAGTACGACGATCCTCAATGGCTGGGACAATTCCGAAGTGAGATGCGACATGTCGTTTCATTGCTTCATGGCGATGCGGCGATTCCTGCATCGCCCGGCCACGCCAGCGGAGTGTATCGCGCCGATGTATCGCAGTGGACGCTTGGTTACATCATCGGACGGGAATGGGAGCCGTACTCTGTCGTCGCTTATAACTCCCTGCGGCCAACTCGAATCAGCTACAGCGGAACGTATATCACTTTACCGAGTGGCAATCCGCTCGAGGCGTGGCTTGCCGAGCAGTGTGATTACCTGGTGAGCTTCGAGATGCAGCAATACAACGCGCAGCGCCCTGTTGCCTATACGAATTGGCCGACGCTCGATCCGCTGGTGCACCCGACCGAGACCACCAAGGCGCAAGAGATCGCGATGCTCAAGGCGCGTGGCGAGAAGATCGTCGAAATGCCCAAGGAGTACGACAACGACGCCGTTGCTCTTGATGCAGTAAGAATGCGTGCGACGCCGGCGTTTCCTGCCGGTGTGTTCGCCTCCTACCACGCGTATCCATACTATCCCGATTTTCTCCTGGTCGATCCCGGATACCTGAAAGCTCGGTCGCCCGAGGGCCCGAGCAACTACTTCGGCTATCTGCGGGAGCTCGTCGCACATCACGGCGACATGCCGGTTGTGATCAGCGAGTACGGCGTACCTTCCTCGCGTGGGATTGGGCACTTCCAGCCGCAGGGCTGGAATCACGGCGGTCTGTCCGAGCAGCAGCAAGCACTCGTGGACGCGCGGCTGACGCGGGATATCTACGCGTCCGGCGCAGCTGGAGCGGGTCTCTTCGCGCTCATCGACGAATGGTTCAAGAAGAACTGGATCGTAACCGACTTCGAGTATCCACCTGATCGGAAAAGGCTCTGGCTCAATCCGCTCGACGCCGAGGAGAACTACGGGGTCGTAGCGATGCGCGCGGGCAACAGGAGCTCGAGAATCACTATTGACGGCGACAGCGCGGATTGGCGCGGGCGGCCCGTCCTCTACGGCGCGAGTGCCTCTCGCTCGAGCGTACCGGCGGCGCTCCAACTCAGGTCGCTGCGCATCACGCAGGACGAGGCCTACGTTTACCTGCGGCTCGACGTCGGGCGAATCGACTGGGCTCATGCTCATTACCAGATCGGGATCGACACGTATCGTCGAAATCTCGGCGACACCCGACTCCCAAACACTGGCTCGCGCGTGCCGGTCGGGCTCGAGTTCGTCCTCGATCTCGGAGGTCCGCAGGCGAGTCAACTGCTGGTCGACCGCCCGTACAATCCATATCGTGGCGTAGCCATCCCGGGCAGCAGACCGCCGGCGATTCAGTACGTATACAATCCAGCGGTGCGGATCGTCGCGAACGATCTTGGACAGTGGGATTCGCTCGTCGTCGTTCCGAACAGGCGGCGTATCGCACGGGACGGCACGATCTATCCGGCCCTCAGCTACAACCGTAATCGGCTGCTCTACTCGCGCGAGTCGGACAATTCGCTCGCCGATTGGTTCGCGGACGCGACGACCGGAGTGATAGAGGTGCGACTCCCGTGGGGAATGCTTCAACTCGTGGATCCGTCGACGCGCAGCGTGCTCTTTGGAAATACGGCCGGCGGGAAGGTGTCAAGCGCGATAACAGACGGATTCCGATTTGTCGTCGAGAGCTATGATCCGTCCAACCCGCGCTCAGGCGGCGACAATCTCCCGCGTGGCGCGGGAACATCGAGATTTGCCGAGCCTCCCACGTGGAGCTGGCCACCGTGGGAAACCCCACAGTGGTATGCGGAGGTCAAACCTCTGTTCGCAGCGATGCAGCGGACTTTCGCGGGAATCCCGGATCATCCTCCCGCACGGTAGCACGCGGGCGCGGCGAACCGCAGCCGTCGCGCCTAGAATCCCAATCGCGCTCGCAGCGAGAACGTGTACCACTTGTACTCGCTTCCCGTCTGGCCCGGCCCGGCTACGTTCGCGTAGGCACCAGCGGCGCTGACTTCGCGAGCCGGATCGAAGCGATACCCCAACGACATCGCAGCACGCTCGGCGAGACGCGAGCCCCCGCTGGAACCAAAGAACTCGATGCTCTGCCGGCCGAGTCCAACATCTGCGTCCGCATTCCAGCCGAGCTGACCGCCGATGCGTCCGCGACCGCTTGCCTCTGCGAGAGTGTACCGCCGTGGCGCGAAATAGCCATCCGCCGACGTCGTGTCGTAGCCGAATTGGCGCCCGCCAACAGCGAGACTCCAGTTCCGGCTGTGGGTCCACCGGACGGTGGACGAGAACGCGTTCCGCGCGTTCTCGCGTGTGCCCCCGGTCATTCGCGCGTGGCTCGCCGCGCCGGACAGCGTGAAACGCGCTGGCAAGGCGACCGTGGCCTCACCGGCAAGATCCGAACTGACGACACCGTTGGAGATCAGCAGCGCCGTCTCATCGAAAGGCGCTCGTGAGCCACTGATTCCAACGGTGAGCGCTCGCCCAACGTTTCCGGTAACGCGCAGAGCACCGCTACCGATCGTCCGCTGGGGATTCGTCGCCGGGATGAACGTGGATGAATGTCTGGTGACTCCACCATCGGCGCGAAGCTGCCATGAGCTGGAGCCGGGTTGCCACCGCGCGAAAAGGTTGACGGCATCCGCGCGCGAATCGATCGCCGCGAAATTCGCGCTGCGTTCCGTGTACCGGCCTCCAATCGCGCCGTTCCACCAGGCGCGTGCCAGGTAGTCAACGGAGAGAACCGTCGCGCGATTGTGGTCGCTGTCATTGATGCCGACCGCGGTTAACGTCGCACTCGGTCTGAGGTCGGCCTGCACCCAGCGGAGTAACGTACGCGCATCGCCGTAGGCAGGATTTGCCCGCAACGCCAGCTGGAGCGCCGACTCAGCGTCGGTCTGGCGCCCCTGCCAGCTGAGAACCTGTGCAAGCCCGGTGAGGGCCTCGGGATCCTGAGGGTCGGTCACGAGAACCTGTCGCCAAGTCTGCTCGCTCCGATCCAGCTCACCTCGCCACCCGATCACACGCGCCAAGCCCTTTTTCGCGGCAGCGTTGCCAGTTCTGGCCAACTCTGCGTACATGGCTTCGGCCTCGTCGTACTGGCCGTTCCAGGCGAGTGCGCGCGCGTAATCGATCGATGCGTTGCGGTCTGTGGGGTGATCGCGGATCCAACTCTTGTAGATGGCAATCGCTTCGCTCAACCGACCGGCCCAGGCGAGCGTTTGAGCACGGCCGATCACGGCGCCGCGGGAGCCCTGATTGGTGGCTATCAGCGAATCGTAGGTCGCGATCGCCGAAGCGTATTGCCCTTGCCACGCCAGGGTACGAGCCAGTGCGAGACGCCCTTCCGCGTCGCCCGGCTCCAGAGCTATGTAGCGCCGATATAGGGCTACCGACTCGTCGAGCCGGCCGTCCCACGAACGGAGAGTCGCGAGGCGGAAAACCGCGATGGAAGCTGGCGACGGGTCTTGCGTGACTATTGCCTCGAACAATGTACCCGCTAAGGGATAATCGCCCGCGTCATACGCGCTTGCCGCCCGGACAAGCGCGTCTTTTTGAAGTCCTGGCTGCGCTGCCTCGCTGGATCGGATAGGCGGGACGCCGCTACTGACTGCTGTGCGCCTGGTGGCTGTGGCGCAACCCGCCAGTACGGTGAGACTCGCGAGCGTCAACGAGACTCGGCGAAGTTCGAGAAATGAGCGCATGGAATGCCTAGCTGCTGATGTGGGGTCGAAAGGGGGTCCCAGATTCCTGGTTATCTAGGTACTCCCCCGTATGAAGGACGACGGTGCACTCCGTTCGATAACGACCCAGCCTGGCTCCCTTTCTTCCCGCCTAGAGCACGCTCCAGAAATCGCGTCCGATGTCGACCGAAAACGTCCAGCGTCCGTTGCGCAGGCCACGCGCGACGTCCAAGCGCAGCACATCGAAAAGGGTAAGCGCGCCGAGTCCGACGCCGGGATACCAGCCCTGTCGCGACGGCTTGAAATCGGCGGAGCGGTCTATCCACACCGTTGTCGCGAAGGGAGCGAGGGTGACCGTCCCTGGCGCGCGGCCGAATCTGCCCAGCGGAATCCCGAAAAACGGCGCGAGGAAGCGGTACTCGATCCTTTGGCTCACGCCGCCCCGTCCGACGAATTCGTGAAAGTCGTAGCCCGGGCCGCTGGTTGGACCACCGAGGTAGACGAGGTGTTGCGCTGGCAGCGTGTCGCCACTGAAAACTCCTGCGGCGATTGTGTGAAAGAGAAGCCGGTTCGAGCCGAACGGCTTCTGGAGATCGAGCTCGAGCGACGGCCTGAGGAAATCGCCGGGTTGTGAGTTGGCGGGGCTCGCCCTGCGGATGGCGCTTACAGATAGGTGCGCCCCGAGCTCGTAGCCGGCGAAAGTCAGCGTTGCCCCTCTGTCCAGTCCCACTGTCAGCCGACTCTCGTGCAGAGAGAGCGCCGGTATCGTGGGCTCAAAGCTGCCGTTCGCCGGTCGGGTGTGAACAGCCAGCGGTTCGTGCCGCTCGTAGGCGAGCTCGAACGAAGGCCGCCATCCGAGCCGCGCCACAGATCCGGAGAGAGAGAGGGCCTGCGCGTCGTAGGTGTCCGTGTAGTCGCTGCCGAATTCCTGCGCCGCGATGGTGTTACGCACCAGTGAAGTTTCCTGCTCATCGCTCACATCTCGGTACTGGCGTTCCGCGGCGAGTATGAGCGAGGATCCTGCTCCCGTGCGGTATTCCAGCGCACCGCGCCCCTTGAATTGATTGTCGCTGAACCCGTAGCGGCCGGATGCCGCGACGGCAAAACCCGCCCCGACACGCTGAAGGAATCCGCTCCCAAGGCCGAGACCTTCGACCCGGTTGAATCGCGCGATGTCGGAGACGTGCCGTGCCGAGAAGGCGAAGCTCCGGCTGCGAGCCAGTGCCTGCGCGCGGACGAGGGCGCGCGCTTCCTCCTGGACCTTCTTCACGTCCTCGTCGGTGACCGCTCTCACATCCGGAGGCAGCGAATCCAGAATGTGGCCGACGAACGGAAAGGGGTGCAGTGTTCTCTCCGCCGACGGCGCCATCACGATCTCCGGCCCCGTGAAGTAGCTGGCGGGAATTCCCTTGTTCACTTCGTAGCAGCAGATCTCCCATCGGCCCCGGATGATTCCTCGCGCGGGGTAGTCGAGCCACGAGCCTGTGCGGCGAATCTCGATCTCCTGGCGTCGGGGGAGCCAGAAGCGCCCTTCGATGAGCGCGTTCTCGAGGACGACCGACACATCCTCGAGATCCTTGTCTATGAGCGCGGCGCGCGTGAAGCTGAGCGCCATGCGTACGACTTCACCCGTCTCGCGGTCGATGTAAACGGCGCCCACGGCGCGCGGCTGGCGGTCGTCCTTCGGACGCACTTTGACCTCATAGACGTCGAGCACGCGGGGGCCGAGGCGGATCTGCAGCGAGTCGTGAATGGCAAAATCGTAGACCTCGAGGCCGGCGGCTGAGAGCGGATGTGGGACGTCCTGAACCTCATCGCCCTCCCCGATCCTGATGATGTTCCTGAAGTTGTTCTGGACGATGCCGAGGTGATCGCGGTGGTAGTTGATGTCGGTCGGCAGCAGTAGAGTGTCGCGGCGCCCCATGATGCGCTGCTTGCTCAGATCGGGAGCGCGCCAGTAGACTTCCAACCCCAGCTCGTCCGCCTTCACGATTTTTGGCGGCTCGGGGAATCCCTCTCCAAATTGTGCGAGGAATGTCACATAGCCGTGCGCCGTCGCCTTGTAGTCGGCGAGGGCGGTGTCGGCGATCTGACTGGCCCGGCGCTCGGTGGCGCGCTCCACGAGCTCGCGCGTGCGTGGGTCGTTCCACGTTTGCTGCGCGCCGAGGACGTTCGTGAAGATGATGGTCGCAAGAATCCCGAGAGAACTGCGAAGCCTCATGGAATTCAACGCGAACTCGGATAATAGGCGAAGCTTCATGGAGGAAAATTAGTTGCTGGTCGAGCGGGAGGGAGAACAATTGCGGCGGCAAACACTACGGTGAGGCGATGAGCTTCGAGGATTTCAAACGAAGGGCGGCTGGGGCGACACTCGTGCCCGTGTGGGAAGATTGTCTTCTCGACACCGACACACCGGTCTCGGCGTTCGCCAAGCTCAGGCGCGGCCCGTTCGCGTTTCTTCTGGAGTCGGCGCCCGCGGGTGGCGAGACGTGGTCCCGTTACACGTATCTGGGGACGGAGCCTCGCTCAGCGTGGAGGCTTGCGAACGGCGTCGTGGAAGATTGGACCACAGAACGCGGTTGGCATAACGCGCGGAAGCCCGCCGACCCGCTCGCTGATCTGGGCGTCCTCATCGAGGGAGCCCAGCCGGCGGACGTTCCAGAGCTCGGCCAGTTCTGGGGCGGAATCGTCGGATATTTCAGTTACGACATTGTGCGTCTCATCGAGAAGCTTCCCAACCGACCTGAAAACGGTCTCGGAGCTCCCGATGCCGTCTTCGTGTTCACTCGCTCGCTGGTGATACTCGACAATCTTTATGGGCGCGCTCGCGTGGTGGTGTCGGTTCCCGTTCCGAAAGGCGCGCGCGAAGACGAGCTGCGGTCGCAGTACGAGAGCGCCACCACCGAGCTGAACGAAGTTCTCGCGCGCCTGCGGAAACCCGCGCGCCTGGAGGCGATATCGCCGGACTCGAGTGCCCATGCTGTCGAGGGCCACTCCAGCTACGACCGCGCCCATTTCATGGAGCACGTCGAGCGTATCAAGGAGTACATCCGGGCTGGCGACTGCTTTCAGGCGTTGTTGTCGCGCCGAATCGATGTCCCGCTCGACTTCGATCCCGCCGACCTATATCGCGCGCTCCGGGCAATCAATCCGTCGCCCTACATGTACCACCTCGTGCTCGATGGAGTCGAGATCGTGGGCAGCTCTCCGGAACTGCTGGTACGAGTATCGGATAATCACATCACCCTTCGTCCAATCGCTGGCACGCGTCCTCGCGGCAAGACACCGGAGGAGGACAAGCAGCTCTCCGCGGAGCTTCTCGCCGACGAAAAAGAGCGGGCCGAGCACGTGATGCTGGTCGATCTCGGGAGAAACGACGTCGGGCGCGTGGCGAAGTACGGGACGGTGAAAGTCACCGAGCTAATGAAGATCGAGAAGTACTCACACGTGCTGCACATCGTGAGTCAGGTGGAGGGCGAGCTGAATGATGGACTCTCTGCCCTCGACGTGTTTCGCGCCACTTTCCCCGCCGGGACGATGACGGGCGCGCCGAAGATTCGGGCAATGCAAATCATCGACGAGCTGGAGCCGGTGTCACGCGGACCATATGCGGGCGCCATTGGCTACATTGGCGCCGGCGGCAAGCGAATGGATCTGGCGATCACGATCCGTACGTGCGTCATCACGAACGGCACGGCATCGGTCCAGGCTGGGGCTGGCATCGTTGCCGATTCGGTTCCCGAGCGCGAGTGGGACGAGACACGCAGCAAGGCCCAGGCGCTCCTGAATGCCATTGCATCGGTGCGACGACTCCAGAAGGCGCAATGATCGTCGGACTGACTATCCCTTCGTACGAGCGCTTCCAGGTTGGCGGGGCGCGCGTCGTCGCGGCGCAGGCCTGCGCGCCGAGCATCCGTGGAGTGCTGGAGAAGGAAAGGCTTTACGAGTTCGCCTCGCGTCAGCCAGACACCATTCCACTCGTCGGACGCGCGCCCGTCTTCGCGGTGAATCTTCCTGGTGGCTGCGGCAGAGTGGTGGTGCGCCACAACATGCGCGGCGGCTGGATGGCCAAGTTCAACAACGATCTCTTCATCCTGCCAACGCGGGGGTACCGAGAGCTGCTCGCGTCGCTGCGTCTGCGAGCAAGCGGGGTGAGCACGCCCGAGGTGCTCGCCTACGTGTCTTATCCGAAGAATCTCCTGCTGCGCCGCTCCGATGTCGCGACGCGGGAGATCCCCAACGGCCACGATCTTTCCGTCGCTCTGGCCAAGATCACGGATCACCACCACAGGGTGATGGTACTGGACGCCATAGTAAAGCTGCTGCGATCCCTGACCCACGCCGGGGCGCACCACCAGGATCTCAATCTGAAGAACGTGCTGCTCACCGTCGGCGAAGGTCCGGGGCTCGACGCGCACGTGCTCGATGTCGATCGCGTTCGGTTCAGCTCGCCCGGGTCGCCGCTCGTGGCGAAAGCAAATCTCGACCGGCTCATTCGCTCGCTACGCAAATGGCGCGATCTTCACTCCCTTCCCTATTCGGCGGAAGACGAAGAGTACCTGCGTTTGAGGAGCGTGGAGTGAGCGCCGCAATCGTGCCCGGAGTACCGGACAAGGTCTGCATCGTGATGATGAGCGCCGTCGGCGACGCGGTGCACGTGCTGCCTGTGATCAATGCGCTCAAGCGGGCGAATCCAGCGACGCGCATCACCTGGGTTCTCCAGCCGGGTCCCGCGGCGCTCGTGCGGGGCCACCGTTCGGTGGATGAGATAATCGTCTTCGATCGCGCCCGTGGCTTGATGGCGTTCGCGGATGTCTCCTCGGAGCTGGCGAAGAGGCGCTTCGACCTGGTGATCAATCTCCAGGTCTATTTCAAGGCGGGGATCGTCACTGGCGCGACACACGCTCCCATCAAGCTGGGGTTCGACCGCTCGCGGGCGCGCGACCTGAACTGGCTCTTCACCAACAGGAAAATTCCGCCGCATTCCATGCAGCACGTGCAGGATCAGTATTTCGAATTTCTCACGGCGCTCGGGGTTTCGCCCCGGCCGGTGGAATGGCATCTCGGTCCATGGCCGGTTGAGCGGGGATGGCAGCGCGAGTTCATTGCGTCGATCGATCGTCCGATCGCATCGATCGTCGTCGCAACCAGCAAACCCGAGAAGGATTGGATGCCGGAGCGTTGGGCCGAGGTGAGCGACGCCCTCCACGAGAAGTTTGGAATGGGGGTGGTTCTCGTCGGTGGTCGTTCAGAGCGAGAACTGGCGGCGGAGCGAATCCTCATGGAGCGCGCGAAGCACAAGCCCCGCTCCGAGCTGGGCAGCGGCTTGAGAAACCTGGTCTCGATTCTGGATGCGTCGGTGCTGGTGCTCTCCCCCGATACTGGTCCGTTGCATATGAGCGTGGCGCTCAACCGTCCGGTAATCAGTCTCATGGGCTACACCAATCCAAAGCGTACCGGGCCTTACCGGCGATTCCAGGATCTCATCATCGACGCGTACGGCGAGCCCGGAGAGGATTACCCGATCTCGATGCAGAATCGCCCGGGACGAATGAAGCGAATCGAGACGCGTCACGTGCTGGAGAAGGTGCAGCTGTGGCGCGATCGCTACGCCGACCGAGCTGGAAGATGACGCGGCGAGAATCTAAAGGATCCACTCCGAACAGGGCGCTGAGCATAAAGGTTCCCGTCAAGGAGCAGGTATCGGCCGGCGGCGTGGTGTTTCGCGGCGACAAGGGGAGCGTGGAAGTGGTGATCGTCTCCGTTGGCGGACAGAACAGGTGGCAGCTGCCCAAAGGGCTGGTCGAGGCGGGAGAGAACCCCGAGATAACGGCTGTGCGGGAGGCGCGTGAGGAAGGAGGAGTGTCGAGCGATGTCGTGCAGGCCATCGAGACGATCGAGTACTGGTACGCGGGGCTCGACAACGGGATCAAGGTGCGCTTCCACAAGCGCGTTCACTTCTATCTTCTTCGCTATGTGTCTGGCGACACCAGGGACCACGATTGGGAAGTGAACGAGGCGCGCTGGGTGCCGATCGGGGACGCGACGAGCCAGCTTGCGTTTGACAACGAGAAGCGGGTGATGGAGAGGGCGCGCGAGCTAGTCGGCTGACGTCGCCAGCTCACCGAACCTGTATTTGACCCCGACGTCTCGCATCAATCCCACCAGCCGCACCAGCGGCAGTCCCATGACGGCGAAATAGTCCCCTTCGATGCGCTCGACGATCGTCGCGCCAAATCCCTGGATTCCGTAAGCGCCCGCCTTGTCCATGGGCTCTCCGGTCGCGATGTACGCCTCGATCTCGTCGTCGCGCAGCCGCCGGAACTTCACGCGCACTTCCTCGACCGCCGAGCGGAGCTTCCTTCCTCGTGAAACCGCGACAGCAGTGATGACCGTGTGCTCGCGACCACTCAGCATGCCGAGCATCCGGGCTGCGTCGGCGGTGTCGACCGGCTTGCCGAGCACTTTGCGATTGGTGACGACGACCGTGTCGGCGCCGATGACGATGAGACCGGGATCACGCACGGCGATGGCACTCGCTTTCTCGCGGGCAAGCCGCTCCGCGTGGCGGCGCGGGGCTTCGCGCGGACGCATCGTCTCGTCGATGTTGGCCGGACGCACCTCGTGCTGGATGCCGATCAGGTTGAGCAGCTCCCGCCGTCTCGGGGAGGCTGACGCGAGCACGACACGACACTCACTCACCGCTCGAGCCACAGCGTGACGGGTCCGTCGTTCACGAGCTCGACATCCATCATTTCGCCGAATTCGCCGCTCTCGACGTGGAGGCCGCGCTCGCGCAACGCTGCGAGAAAACGCTCGTACAAGGGGATCGCCTCCTCGGGGCGCGCGGCGTCGATGAAACTGGGCCGCTTTCCCTTCTCCGCGTTCCCATAAAGAGTGAACTGCGACACGACCAGCATCGCTCCGCCGACTTCCGAGAGCGCGAGATTCATTTTTCCATCGGCGTCGCTGAACAGGCGGAGGCCGGAAGTCTTCTCGGCCATCCAGTCGACTTTCTCGGGAGTGTCGCCGTGCGTGAAGCCGACGAGAAGGAGAAATCCCTTCCCAATGCTCCCCGCCCTTCGCTCTCCAATGCGGACTTCCGCCCGCGAGACCCGCTGAAGCAGGACTCTCAGTACTACTCCACCGTGACGGACTTGGCGAGGTTGCGCGGCTGATCGACGTTCGCGCCCCGCTTGACGGCGATGTAGTAGGCGAGGAGCTGCAGCGGTACCGACGCAAGCACAGGCGTGAGCATGTCCTTCGTCTCGGGAATGCGGAACTCGTAGTCCAGCTTTCCCGCCAGCATCTCCTCTTCGCGCGTCGTGATCGCGATCACGCGTCCGCCCCTCGCCTTCACCTCCTGCACGTTCGAGACGACCTTTTCGAACACCGAGTCGTGCGGTGTGATGAACACCACGGGCATCTTCTCGTCGATCAACGCGATCGGTCCGTGCTTCATCTCCGCCGCGGGGTAGCCCTCGGCGTGGATGTAGCTGATCTCCTTCAGCTTGAGCGCTCCCTCGAGCGCGGTCGGGAAGCTGTACCCTCGGCCCAGGTAGAGGAAGTTCTGCGCATTCTTGAACTCCTCGGCGATCTTCTCGATCTCGGGTGCCCGGTCGAGAATGTTCTGAATCTTGGAGGGAAGGCTCAGCATCTCCTCGATGATCTCTTTCCCGTCCACCATCGACAGGTTGCGCAGACGGGCGAGCTTGAGCGTGAACAGCAGCAGTGCGATCACCTGGCTCGTAAACGCCTTGGTGGAGGCGACGCCGATCTCCGGTCCGGCGTGCACGTAGATGCCGCCGTCGCTCTCGCGCGCTATGGTCGAGCCGACGACATTCACGATTCCGTACGTTCGCGCGCCGCGGGATTTTGCCTCGCGCATCGCGGCGAGCGTGTCCGCCGTTTCACCCGATTGTGAGATGACGATGCACAGAGTTTTGTCCGTGACGATGGGGTTCCGGTAGCGAAACTCGGACGCGTACTCGACTTCGACCGGAATGCGCGCGAGGCTTTCCAACATGTGCTCGCCGATCAGCGCCGAGTGCCAGCTCGTGCCGCAGGCGGTGATAAGGATGTTGTCGAACCTGAGCAGCTCCTCGTCGGTCATGTTGAGACCGCCGAGCTTGGACGTTCCCTGGTCCGGCAGCAATCGCCCGCGCATGCAGTTCTCGACCGTCGCCGGCTGCTCGAAGATCTCCTTGAGCATGAAATGAGCGAACCCACCGCGCTCGATCTGGTCCAAGTCCCAGTCGATCTTGCTGACGCCGCGCTCGAGCTGCTGCGCGCGCTGATTGAGAATCGTGTAGCCATCGCGCGTGAGGACCGCGACATCGCCATCGTCGAGGTAGACGACTTCGCGCGTCTGCGCCAGAATAGCCGAGACGTCGCTGGCGACGTAGTACTCGCCGTCGCCGAGTCCGATGAGGAGCGGACTGCCCTTCCTCGCCGCGACAATCTTGTTCTTATCCTGGCTCGAGACGACCGCAATTCCGTACGTGCCTTCGATCTGCCAGAGGGCTTCTATCACGGCATCCTCGAGATTTCCGTCGAACGCCTCTTCGATCAGATGGGCAATGACTTCGGTATCGGTGTCGGAGATGAAAGTATGGCCGTGCGCGATGAGCTGCTTCTTGAGCGTGCCGGAGTTCTCGATGATTCCGTTGTGGACGACCGCGATATCACCCTTGCAGTCGACGTGCGGATGCGCGTTGCATTCGTTGGGGACACCGTGCGTCGCCCAACGAGTGTGTCCTATTCCCATGTCGCCAGCGACGGGGCTGGCAGCGAGCGCGCGCTCAAGCTCCGAGATTTTTCCAGCGGCTTTGCGCGTCTCGACCCCACCGCCATTCATTACGGCGACACCGGCGGAGTCGTAGCCGCGGTACTCCATGCGCTTGAGCCCCTCGAGCAGGAGGGGTGTCGCGCCACGCATTCCTATATAGCCGATTATTCCGCACATAAAGATTTCTGGTTGACTGTATTTCTACCGGCCCAGCGCCTCGACCGGCTGCCGGCAATCGCGGACCAGCTGCTGCGCTGCTCCCGTTGTCGGGGCTTCTGCAATTACTCGCACGATTGGTTCCGTTCCCGAGGGGCGGATGTGCACCCAACGATCCGGCCAAGTCAGCCTCAGCCCATCCTGGGTGTCCACTTCGGCGTCGGGGAAGGCCCGTTTGAGGGCTTCGTAGACCGCGTCGAGAGGTGCGTTCGGTCGGTCCAGCTTGTCCTTAACGATAACGTATCTCGGGTACGCCGCGATGATTTTCGAGAGGGGTTTCCCCTCCTCCAGGAGCAGCTGGAGCATGAGGGCGGCCCCCACTGGCGCGTCCCTGCCGAAGTGGAGCTCGGAAAGAATTACGCCTCCGTTTCCCTCGCCCCCTATGGGCGCCTTCTCGGAGCGCATTCTGGTGGCGACGTTGACCTCGCCAACGGCGGTGCGGATCACGCGGGTCCCGGCCTCCCTGGCGATATCGTCCAGAATGCGGCTGGTCGACAGATTCGTGACGATGACGCCCTTTCGGTGCCTCAGGACCACCTTGGACGCGAGCGCGAGCGTGTAATCCTCCCCGATCGCGATTCCTTCCTCCGACACAAGCGCCAGACGGTCCACGTCGGGATCCACCGCCATTCCGATTTCGCAGTGAGAATCCACTACCAGCTTCTGTAGCTCTCCCAGGTTTTCGGCGATGGGCTCGGGGGGATGCGGGAAGCGTCCGTCGGGCTCCATGTTGATCGTCGCCAGCTTGCACCCGAGCAGCTCGAGAAGGACCGGCATGAACACCCCGCCCGCGCCACGGACGCAGTCGAGGGCCACTCTGAATTCCCTCTTTCTGATCCCATCGACGTCGAGAAAGGGGAGGGCCAGAATCTTCTCGATGTGCTCCCGCGCCGCGTCCTTGTCCTGAGCAACGGTTCCGAGCTTGTCCCAGGTCGCTCGTGGGATGTTTCCCTCCACGACCTGTCGCATCAGCGCCCCCTCCGCGGCATCGAGAAACAGCCCGGACGGACCGATGAACTTGAGCGCGTTCCACTCGATCGGATTGTGGCTGGCGGTGATGGCGAGGCCGCCGGCGGCGTGGTGGTGCTCGACCGCCAGCTGCACGGTCGGGGTCGGAACCATGCCGATGTCGAGCACGTCGCAGCCGACCGACTGAAGCGCGGCATGGACGACCGGCTGGAACATCGGGCCCGACACCCTGCTGTCACGACCAACGACGATGAGCGCCTTCGGACCGGAGCGCGCCAGAGCCCAGGCGCCGAAGCCGGCCGCGAATTTAGCGATGATCTCCGGTGTCAACGCCTCTCCGACGCGGCCACGCACGCCAGAGACGCCCACCATCAAGCCCTCATAAGCCATTCGTGTTCTGTCCTCTCGTTTCCTTCTGGGCCGGCTGCGTAGCGGGTAATTTACTCGGCACGAGCCGGCCGGACGACGAAAATGCGCGCTCTATTGGTTAACTTCTCAGGCATCATCCATACCTCTCCTTCCAGTGTGAAAGGCGCATGACCCGCATCTTTGACGAGGATCTGAAAGTTTCATTCGGCACCCGCGCGATTCACGCGGGTCAGCGCCCCGATCTCCTGTCGGGCGCGATAATGACGCCGATCTACACGACGTCAACCTACGTTCAGGAAGGCCTCGGCCAGAACAAGGGATATGAGTATGCGCGCGGCAAGAATCCAACGCGCGAAGCGCTGGAGCGGAATGTCGCGGCGCTGGAGGGTGGCATCCACGGCTTTGCGTTCAGCAGCGGCATGGGCGCGACCGATTCCATCATGAAGCTGTTCAAGTCGGGCGACCATATCGTTGCCGGCGAGAGCAGTTACGGGGGCACCTTCAGGCTGTTCGACAAGATCCTCAGGAATTTCGGCCTGTGCTTCTCCTACGTCGACAGCCGCGACCCGCAGAATGTCGAAGACGCGTGCAATGAGCACACGGTCGCGATCATGATGGAGACGCCGACCAATCCGATGATGCGCCTCACCGACCTCACCGCGGTGGGGCAGATTGCAAAGCGCAAGAATGCTCTTTTCATCGTCGACAACACCTTCGCTTCGCCCTATTTCCAGCGGCCGTTCGATCATGGCGCGGACATCGTCTATCACTCGAGCACGAAGTATCTGAATGGACACAGCGACATGGTCGGCGGAATCGCGGTGGTCCGTGACGACGATCTCGCCGTGCGGATGCAGTTCATTCTGAACACTGCTGGTGCTGTTCCCGGCCCGTTCGACGCATGGCTGGTGTTGCGTGGCACCAAGACCTTGCATCTGCGGATGCCTCGCCACGACGAGAACGGCCGCCGGATCGCGGCGTGGCTTGCGGAGAAGCTCGGAGCCGAGAATGTGATCTATCCCGGGCTGCCGTCGCATCCACAGCACGAGCTGGCGAAGCGTCAGATGACAGGATTCGGCGGAATGATCTCGGTACTCACGGGCAGCAAGGAGAAGGCGGCCAAAATCCTCGGCAAGGTGCGCGTCTTTTCCCTCGCGGAATCACTCGGTGGCGTCGAGAGCCTGATCAGCCACCCCGCTTCCATGACCCATGCGTCGGTTCCTCCCGAGCGGAGAGCGGCGCTCGGGCTGGGGGATGATCTGCTTCGCCTCTCGTGCGGTGTCGAAGACATCGCGGACCTTCTCTCCGACCTCGAGCAAGCGTTCGCATGAAGGTGATGATCGTCGGCGGCGGCGGGAGGGAGCATGCCCTCGCGTGGAAGCTGTGCCGGGATGATCCGAACATCAATCTGATCGTCGCTCCCGGAAATCCGGGGATCGCGTCGATCGCGCGATGCGTACCGATCGGTGTCGACAAACTGGATGACCTCGCTAACCTGGCCGAGGAAGAGATGGTCGACCTGACTATCGTCGGACCTGAGACCCCGCTGGAAGCGGGAATCGCGAATCTCTTTCAATCGCGCGGCCTCCCGATCTTCGGTCCGACGCGCGAGGCGGCGCGCATCGAGACCTCGAAGCGCTTCGCGAAGGAGCTGATGGTCCGGGCCGGAATTCCGACGGCGCGGTCAGTGCAGCACACTGACGCCAAGGAAGCAAAGGCAGCGCTCGCCGATTTCACGACACCGGTCGTGATAAAAGCGTCGGGCCTTGCCGGCGGAAAGGGCGTGATCGTCGCGCAGAGCGCCGTCGAAGCGGAGCGCGCGATCAACGCGATGCTGAGCGATCGGGTGTTCGGCGCGGCAGGCCGTGAGATACTCATAGAAGAGTTCATGGAAGGTGAAGAGATCTCGCTTTTCGCGATCACAGATGGACATCAGGCTCTCCCGCTGTTGGCGGCGCAGGATCACAAGCGACTGCATGAGGGCGATTTCGGACCCAATACCGGCGGAATGGGCGCCTACGCTCCGACATCGCGCGCCAAGCCGGAGCTCGTGGCGCGCGTGATGTCGGAGATAATCAGGCCCACGCTGGCAGCGATGCGGGACGCGGGCTCTCCGTTCACAGGCCTGCTCTACGCCGGACTGATGATCACCGACGACGGACCCAAGGTCGTGGAATTCAACAGCCGGTTCGGTGATCCCGAAACCCAGGCTTTGATGCCGCTCATGGATTCGTCGCTGCTCGAATTGATCGCGGTGGTGGCCGGGGGCGGCTCGCTCAGCCGCGCACGCGCTCCGGATTGGAAACCGCTCTCCGCAGTTACGACGGTCGTCGCCGCGGCTGGGTATCCCGACGAGCCCCGGACTGGCGACGTCATCCAGCTCCCACCGCCCGAAGAAGGTGTCGAGGTGTTCCACGCGGGAACGGCGCTGAATCCGTGGACGAAAGAGCTCGTGACCGCCGGAGGACGCGTGCTCGCCGTGACCGCGGTAGCCTCCAGTCTCGTCGAGGCCGCGGAGATCTCGCGATCCCACGCCGAGCGGGTCTCGTTCAAGGGAAAGCAGCTGCGACGCGACATCGGATGGAGGGAGGTCATGCGCGGTGCCCGAACTACCTGAGACCGAGACGATCGCGCGGGATCTCGACGGCGCGATTCGAGGGCGGAAGATAAAAAAGGTTTCCGTCCGCAAAGCCGATGTGCTGCGCGAAGTGAGTGCGCGCTCGATGGCGAAGCGGCTGCATGACGCCACGATCCTTCGCAGCTGGCGCCGGGCCAAGCTCGTGGTGATCGATCTCGACACCGGCGACCGAATCGTGGTGCAGCCGCGCTTCACGGGCGCCCTGCTGATCGACGACGGCACTTTCACGGGATCCGAGCTCGACTATTCTACACTGCGGCTCGATCTCGACGACGGCAGAGCTCTGCATTACGCCGACGTCCGGCGACTCGGAACGGTTGCGCTGATGGATGCGGATCGTTTCGAAAAGTACACGGGCAAACTCGGCATCGAGCCACTTGACCGTGCATTTACGGCCGAGCATCTATCGACGGTTCTTCGGGCGACGAGCAAGCCCATCAAGAAAGTCCTAATGGAGCAGCGAAAAATCGCAGGCATCGGCAACATCTACGCGAACGAGGCGCTCTGGAGAGCGCGCATCGACCCATCGCGCCCGGGGGCGTCGGTGACTTTCGAGCAGACAAAGCTGCTCCGCGATTCAATCGTCGCCGTGCTGGGTGAAGCGATCGAGGCACGGGGCACGAGCTTTCGCGACTACCGCGACGCGCACGGGAAGCGCGGCTCGTTCGTGGATAAGCTCGAGGCCTATGGGCGGGGCGGGCTTCCCTGCCGACGATGCGGCGCCAAGCTTGTCTCCACCCACGCGATCGATGGCCGGGCGACGACGCTGTGCGTGAAGTGTCAGCACTGAGATGATTCGCGGCGCTCCCCGGGTCGAGAGGCAGCCGACGAGCGAGGCGCAGCTCGCGATAATGCGAACGAACGTGCGCGACAAAGCTGCAGACAGACCCGGCGTCTATCGCATGCTCTCGAGCGAGGGCGAAGTTTTGTACGTCGGAAAGTCGAAGCGCGTTCGCTCGCGGCTGATGAGCTATTTTCGCTGCGAGTACCCGGAGGACAAAGGCGCGCGAATCCTACGCTCCGCCGAGTCCATCGAGTGGGACTACACGCCGAGCGAGTTCGCGGCGCTGCTGCAGGAGCTGCGGCTGATCAAGCGGTTCCGACCGCGTTACAACGTAGCGATGATGCGCGACGCGAGGCATTACTCATTCATCAAGCTGACGAAGGGAATCGCGCCCAAGATGCTGGTCGTGCGAGGCGCGTCGGGCGAGGAAGCGGGCATTTACTACGGCCCGTTCGTGGGCGCGCGGCGGGTGGGCGAAGCGGTCCGTGAGTTGAGTGACGCGCTGATGCTCCGCGATTGCCGCACCGACATGAAGATGTTCTACAGCGATCAGGTGGAGCTGTTTCAGCTGTCTTCACGGACGCCCGGCTGCATCCGGCACGAGATCTCCAAGTGCCTCGGCCCCTGCGTCGGGGGATGCTCGGCCGCGCAATATGACGAGCGCGTCGTGCTCGCCCGCGCGTTTCTGGAGGGGTCGGACGACGGTCCGATCAACATGCTGCGGGCCGAGATGGAGCGATTGAGTGCGGCGCTCGAGTTCGAGCGAGCCGCGCACTACCGTGACAAGCTCGAGCGGCTCGAGGAGCTGCGGGCGCAATTCGGACGGCTGCGCTTCGCGGTGGAGAATCTTTCGTTCGTGTACACAGTGCCCGGGCACGAAGGCGAGGACAAGGTCTATCTCATTCGGCGGGGTGTAGTGCGAGCCGAAGTGACGAAGCCCAAGTCGTCGAAGGACCGGCGCACGATGAAGCAATTGGTGGAGGACATCTTCTCGCAGAAGGAATCGCCGGCGGCGCAGGTCCCGACGCACGAGATCGACGAGCTGCTGTTGCTCTCGTCGTGGTTCCGGAGGTTCCCGAAAGAGATGAAGCGGACGAAGCAGGTGAGCTGACCTGCTTCGTCCAGTGATCTATTGCACCTGCACCGTAGCGGTGAGGGGTGGGAGTCTCCCTTGATCGACGGTGATTTGGAACGCA
>Ga0208078_1000055_pt1 | contig 35822 bp, 41 predicted proteins | sample NGESurdeep072012_3_FD_184468 | JGI IMG/M metagenome (GOLD analysis project Ga0208078, IMG submission 184468) | Arctic peat soil microbial communities from Barrow, Alaska - NGEE Surface sample 53-2 deep-072012 (SPAdes) | ecosystem: Environmental > Terrestrial > Soil > Wetlands > Peat ...
TCCGGGGGGCGTGCTCAATATCGTCCACGGAGCTCGCGAGGCGGTCGATGCGCTCCTAGTGCACCCGGACGTGCAGGCGATCTCGTTCGTGGGCTCGGCACCGGTCGCTCGGTACATCTACCAGACGGCCGCGGCGAACGGGAAGCGAGTGCAGGCGCTGGGCGGGGCAAAGAACCACATCGTCGTCATGCCGGACGCCGATCCGGAGGTCACGGTGCCCGCGATTCTGAACTCTGCGTTTGGCAATGCCGGCGAACGCTGCCTATCCGGGTCGGTGGCGGTCGCGGTGGGGTCTGCCGCCGATCGGCTGCTCGATCCGCTCAGGGATGCCGCCTCGAAGATGGTGGTGGGGCCCGGCGACCAGCCAGGCGTTCAGGTCGGCCCGCTGATCCGCGCCGACCACCGCGACCGCGTTGCGAGCTACGTCGACAGGGGCGTCGCCGAAGGCGCTCAGCTCCTGGTCGACGGTCGAGGCGAGATGTCGCGCCCGGGCTTCTTTCTCGGTCCGACCATCCTGGACCGCGTCACTGCGGATATGGCCGTGGGGCACGAAGAGATCTTCGGGCCGGTGCTCTCGGTCGCCAGGGCGGCGACCCTTGACGAAGCCATCGGCCAGGCCAACCGGATGGCCCTCGGCAACATGGCGACGATCTTCACGCGGTCAGGGCGCTCGGCAAGGGAGTTTCGCGAGCGGGTCGAGGCCGGCATGACGGGTATCAACGTGCCGATCGCCCAGCCCTTCGCTTTCTTCCCGTTCAGCGGCTGGAAGGGCTCCTTCTACGGAGACCTTCACGTCCACGGCACGGACGGGATCGAGTTCTACACGCGCAAGAAGGTAGTCGTCACCCGGTGGTGACCAAGCCTGCCCCAGCGGAGTGGGAAAAAGCGATGGCGTGGCCTCAGGTGATGGGCCTGGTGGCGCGGCGCGCGCTTCTTTATCCGCCGGACGGGAATGTTGAACGCGCAGTCGACGAAGTCGCTGGGATCATCTCCGGGCGTTCCGGTGTCGTCGGATGAAGACCGTCAGCCTGACGATGGCTCAGGCGCTGGTGCGCTTCCTCTCCGCCCAAAAGGTGGAGCGTGACGGCCTCGAGCATCGATTCTTCGAAGGCTGCTTTGGGATCTTCGGCCATGGCAACGTGACGGGCATCGGTCAGGCCCTGGCGGAGCATCCCGAGCTCCTGACCTACTACCAGGCTCGCAACGAGCAGGGCATGGTTCACACCGCCGCGGGTTTCGCCAGGATGCGAAACCGCCTCGCTACCCTGGCCTGCACGACCTCGATCGGTCCGGGCGCCACCAACATGTTGACGGGCGCGGCCGCCGCCACCATCAACCGGATACCGGTGCTGCTCCTCCCAGGGGACGTGTTTGCGTCGCGGCGGCCCGACCCGGTTCTGCAGCAGCTGGAGACTGCCGGGCGAGGTGAGCTAAGCGTCAACGATTGCTTCCAGCCCGTGTGCAGGTACTGGGATCGGATCCAGCGGCCGGAACAGCTGGTGCCGGCGGCTCTCGCCGCCATGCGCGTGCTCACGAGCCAGGCCGAGACAGGGGCGGTGATGCTTGCCCTGCCGCAGGACGTACAGGCCGAGGCGTTCGACTACCCGATAGAGTTCCTCGAGAATCGCGTCTGGCGTATCGGCCGTCCGCTACCCGACGCCGATGCGCTCGATCGAGCCGTGCAGATGATCCGCGCCGCCAAACGACCAGTGGTCGTCGCCGGCGGTGGGGTCATCTACTCGGAGGCGACGGCGGCATTGCGACTGCTGGTCGAGCGCACCGGAATCCCGGTGGGGGAGACCCAGGCGGGCAAGGGCTCACTGCCGTTCGACCACGCCGGTGCGATGGGCGGCATTGGAGCGACCGGCACCCTTGCCGCCAACCGCGTGGCGGCTGAGGCCGACCTGGTCATCGGCGTGGGCACGCGCTACAGCGACTTCACGACCGCATCTAAGACCGCGTTCCAGGATCCAGGGCTGCGGTTCATCAACATCAACGTCGCCGAGGCCGACAGCCACAAGTTGGGGGGCCTCGCGCTGACCGGCGATGCCCGCGCGACACTCGAGGCGTTGGTCGAACGACTGAACGGGTGGGCGGTCGCTGCTCAATACCGACAGCGGTGTGCGCAGCTGCAGGCGGAATGGGACGAGGAGGTGTCACGCCTCTATCACCTCGGACACGCCGGCCTGCCCGCTCAGTCGGAGGTGCTTGGCGCAGTGAACGAGCTTTCGGGGCCGCGCGACGTCGTCGTATGCGCTGCGGGTTCGATACCCGGGGACCTTCACAAGCTGTGGCGCACGCGCGACGCGAAGGGCTATCACGTCGAGTACGGCTACTCCACCATGGGCTACGAGATCGCGGGCGGCCTGGGCGTCAAGCTGGCCGACCCCGAGCGCGAGGTGTACGTCCTGGTCGGGGACGGCTCGTATCTGATGATGGCGCAGGAGCTGGTCACCTCGGTCCAGGAGGGAATCAAGCTTACCGTGGTCCTGGTCGACAACCAGGGCTTCGCGTCTATCGGCGGGCTGTCGCGATCGAAAGGCATGGCCGGCTTTGGAACGCGTTACCGTTACCGCAGCGACGGATCTCTGGGCGACGATTCCGGCAGGCGCGAGGGCAAGCCCCTGCCGGTCGACCTCGCATTGAATGCCCAGGGCCTCGGTGCGCACGTCATCCGCGCGCGAAACATCGAGGAACTGCGAGATGCGCTGGTGGATGCGAAAGCGATCGACCAGACGGTCGTGATCCACGTGCCGGCCGACCGCTACGAGGGCGTCCCCAGCTACGAGAGCTGGTGGGAGGTCCCGGTGGCCGAGGTCTCGGAGTCCGGCGATGTTCAGAAGGCCAGAAAGGAATACGAACGCGAGATGACGCGCCGACGCTGGTACCTGTGAGCGCGGTCAATTTGCTGGTGGCGAGGCGGCCGGCGCCCGACCCGGACGGGCTGCTGGTCTCGGTCACACCGCACACGGCGGGCTGGACATACGTCGGGTTCGAGGTGTACCGGCTCCCTCGCGGGGCGACCATCGACCGAGCGACGGAGGGTCGTGAGGCATGCGTGGTCATGCTGTCGGGTCGCGCGGACATCACCTACGGCGAGCGCGAATGGCGAGGGGTCGGCTCGAGACAGACCGTGTTCAGTGGTCCGCCGGATGCGGTGTACGTACCGCCTGGCGGCACGCTCGCAATCACTGGCGCGAGCGACGTGTGCGAGGTCGCCCTGTGCTGGGCACCGGCGGTGCGAGGCGTCGAACCCGCGCTGATCAGGGCCGGGGACGTCCGTCCATTCAAGCGCGGCTCCGGCCGGACTGAGCGGACGATATACAACATCCTGATGGAGGCCCGGCCGGCAGAATCGTTGCTCGTCACCGAGGTGCTCACGCCCGGCGGCAACTGGTCGAGCTACCCACCCCACAAGCACGACACAGACAACCTGCCGAGCGAGAGCTACCTGGAAGAGACTTACTACCATCGCACCGCGCGTCGCGAAGGCTTCGCCGTGCAGATGGTGTACACGGATGACCGCTCCTTGAACGAAGCGCTGCAGGTGCGCGATGGGGACGTGGTCCTGGTGCCTCGTGGCTACCACCCGGTGGTTGCCGGACCGGGCTACGACCTCTACTATCTGAACGTGATGGCGGGCCCGCACCGGCGCTGGCTGGTGACCACCGACCCAGACCACCGCTGGCAAGTGGACTAGGGCCGAAAATCCTGTAACGTTCCAATCCACCGGCCTGCACCTCCAACAAGGAGATTCGAAGTGAGTTCCAACCCGTGAGCGCGACGGTCCGCGCCGCTGTGATGAAGGCGCCCGGCCGCCTGGAGATCCAACGTTTCCCCCGGCCTGAGCCCGAGGCGGGGGCGGTACTGCTGAAGGTCACCTATTCGGGCATCTGCGGCACCGACAAGCACACCTACCGGGGAGAGTCGAAGCAGTACGCCGGCACCGACCATGAGCGGGAGCTCGTATATCCGCTCATCTGCGGGCATGAGACCGTGGGCATCATCGAAGCGATCGGAGGCGCCGATTCCATACCGGACAGCGAAGGCCGGCCGCTGCGGGTCGGCGACCGCATCGTGCCCGCCGCCAATGTTCCCTGCGGGCGGTGCACCTTCTGCCTGAACGACTATCCGTACTACTTCTGCGAAAAGCTGCAGGACTACGGCAACAGCCTTCACTGCGGTGCCCCGCCGCACCTGTTCGGTGGATGGGCCGAATACATGTACCTGCTGCCCGGAACACCGCTCTTCAGGGTGCCGGACGACCTGCCCGACGAGGTCGCAGTACTGACCGAGATCATGGCTGTGACCCATGGCTTCGATCGCGCGCGGATGCTAAATGCGGGCTGGGGTGGCAGCGCGTTTGGGGAATCGGTGGCTGTGGTCGGCGTGGGACCGCTCGGATTCTGCCACCTGGTCAAGGCCCGGCTGCTGGGCTGTGGAAAGCTGATCGCTCTCGATCGCCTCGAGTCGAGGCTGGAGATGGCGCGCCGCTTCGGCGCGACGTTGACGATCAACGTGAACCAGACCGACGAGAAGGAGCGCGTCGCGCTCATCCGCCAGCACACCCACACCGGCGCCGACATCGTCATTGACTGCACCGGAATCGCGCAGTCGTTCCCGGAGTGCCTGCACCTGGTGCGCTACGGCGGCACAGTGGTCGAGGCCGGCACCTTCGTCGACATGGGCCCGGTGGGCATCAATCCCAACGCAGACATCTGCACCAAGAACGTGAGCGTGATCGGAGTAGGAGGCGAGACGGCGACGTCATACGTCCCGGCGATGAATCTTCTGGCTCGCAATCTCGACCGCCTGCCTCTCACGGATATCGTCACCCATCGGATGCCGCTCGAGCGTGCGGCGGAGGCAGTCGAGCTGGCGCAAAAAGAAGGGACGATGAAGGTGGTCATGGACCCGGCGATGGAGGCGTGAGCGAGCTACGAGCCGAATAACATTGCTTGAGATGGAGGCGAGCCAGGACTCACTTCCGGCGGCGCGCAGGCCCCCGACGATTCTCGACGTCGCCTCCCAGGCCGGGGTCTCCAAATCGACCGTGTCGAATGTCGTCCGCGGGCTCCCCGGCGTTTCGGAATCGACGCGCCGGCGCGTGCGGACGGTGATCGACCAGCTCGGTTATCGCCCCAATGTCCTTGCTCGTCAGCTCGTCCAGCAGCGCACCAACATCCTCGGCGTGGTGGTGGGGGACCTCGCGAACCCCTTCTTCGCGGAGATGGCCAAGCTGGTCGAGAGGCACGCCGCCGCGCGAGGCTACACGGCCATGTTCTGCAATACGGAAGGCGGCAGCCAGAACGAGGTCGCGGGCGTGGAAACCCTCCTCGAGTACCGGGTCGCGGGCATCGTGTTCCTGACTTTCTCGGGTGACTCGCGCACGATGCGTGAAACCCTCCAGCATCAGGTGCCCGTAGTGTTCGTCGGCTGCCAGGAGGACTGGGGTGACGTGATATCGGTCGACAACGCTCGCGGAGGGAAGCTGGGCACCAGGCACCTCATCGACGCCGGCCACCGTTGCATCGCTTACGTCTCGATTCCCGAGCTGGAGGACAGGTCTGATGTGTCCCGCTGGCAGGGCTACGGCGAGGCCTTGGCACAGGCGGGTCTCGGACCTGTCGTTCGGATCAGCTGGTCGCCGCCGTCCGACCACGCATTGGTGGACGGAATCAATCGAAAGTTGGTAGACGTTTTCAGCGGGCCCGCGCGTATCACCGCCGTCTTCGCGTCGAACGACGTGGCCGCGATCGCCCTCCAGGAGTTCGCGGACCGCGTGGATCTGCGAGTGCCCGGAGACTTGTCGATAGTCGGCTTCGACGACGTGCCGATGGCGGGGCTGGCCCGCATCTCTCTCACCACCGTTGCGCAACCCCGAGACGAGCTGGCCCGGCTAGGAATCGCGACCATCGCCGATCGCATCGAGCGCAAGCTGAAGGGGCCGCCGCGCACCACGCTCGTGGACGTGAACCTGGTGGCGCGGATGTCGACGGCGCCGCTTTAGATCGGATCCACGCCGCCCTGGCACGCCGCTCTTGGACGGCTCCCCACATGGATTCCGGGGAGAAAAACCAGGGACTTGACTGATCACCCCAGTTGCCGGGAGAATGACGGGAACGTTCCAAATGGAACGCTCAAAGGCGCAGCGCCACTTTCCGTCCACACTTCCCGGAGGAGTTGAGCTTGGCAGCCACCGCCAGCTTGGGACCGCGGCTGGACCGTGCACGGTTCCAGTGGAGCAGCCTTGTAATGCTCGCCCCTGCGCTCGCGCTGCTCGGCCTGCTGTTCGTGTTCCCGGTGCTGTACGCGGGCTACCTAGGCTTTACGAACCTCGAGTTGGTCGGTTCCCGCTCCCACGACTACACGTTCACCGGCATGGACAACATCGTGCGCATGCTGGGCGACTACGTCTTCGTGAAGTCCTCGCAGCTGACCATCATCTTCGTCGTCGGGTCGGCCATCATCGGCCAGTCCGTCCTGGGGATGGCGCTCGCATTGCTGCTACGACGTGCGGTGGTGCCGGTCCGCCTGGTGGTCGGATCCATCGTCATCGTCGCCTGGGTGCTCCCGGAGGTAACCGCTGCGCTGGTCTGGTATGCGTTCTCGCAGGCCGGCGGCACGTTGTCGATCCTTCTCCGGAATTCGACTGCCAACTACCTCGTCCTGACGCCTCTGCTCATCGTTTCGCTCGCCAACCTCTGGCGGAACGTCGCCTTCTCGATGCTCGTCTTCTCGGCCGGGCTCCGCAACCTGCCCACCGAGGTGCTCGAAGCCGCGGAAGTTGAGGGCGCGTCGACCTGGCGCCGGTACCGTCTTGTCATCCTCCCTTTGATGAAGCAGACGATCGTGACCAACCTGCTGCTGGTCACGATTCTCAATCTCTCCGAGTTCACCCTCATCTATGTGATGACGCAGGGAGGTCCCGGAATCGAGACCATGACGCTTCCGCTCTACGTATACCAGGAGGCCTTCAACTTCCACCAGCTCGGTTATGGGACCGCGATCTCCCTCGTGCTGGTGCTGTTCGGAGCCGTCTTCTCGCTGCTGTTCGTGCGCGCGGCCAGGAACCAGGTGTGAGCGCGGTACAGGCGCGCGCGGCGCTGCCCTCCCGGAAGCTGATCGTCGTTCCCTATCGCCGGGTCTCTCTGGCCGCCTTATCGACCAACATCGTGCTCATCATGCTGGGCGGTTTCTTCGTCCTGCCGATGCTCTGGATGCTGTTGGCCTCGGTTGACTCGAACCCGGGCTGGGCGATCAAGCTGCCGTCTTTGACCCTGGCCAATTTCACTGACGTGCTTGGCACCGCCGGCGCCTTGAGCTCGTTCCGCAGCAGCCTCATCCTGGCCGGAACGACCACAGTAGTCACCACCGTGCTGGCCATGCTGGCGGCCTATCCGCTTTCCCGGCAGCACATCCCGCTGAAGCGGTCGTTCATGCTCGTGATCCTGTTCGCATCGGGGTTGCCGGTTTCGATGCTGCTGGTCCCCGTCTACCAGCTGTATGTGACCCTCGGATGGCTGGACTCCCTGTACACGACCGCGCTTTTTCTGGCCGCCAGCTCGCTGCCCTTCGCGATCTGGCTGCTAAAGAACTTCATCGATGCGGTGCCGGTCGAGCTCGAGCAAGCGGCGGCGATTGATGGAGCGAGCACCCTCAGGATCCTCCGACAGGTCGTGCTGCCGCTGACCGTTCCGGGCATCGTCGTGACCTCGATCTACACCTTCATCAACGCTTGGGGCGCGTTCCTCATCCCATTTGTCCTGACCAGCAGTCCTGACAACCAGGTCGGGTCGATCGAGATCTACAACTTCATGGGCTCGCACGGCCTATTCCAGTTCGGCGACTTGGCGGTGTTCTCGCTCCTCTTCTCGCTTCCCGTGATCGTGCTCTACCTCGTCATGTCCCGCTACTTCAGCGGTGCGTTCAACTTCAGCGGCGCGGTGAGAGGCTGAGATGCTCGCGGAGGTAAAGTTCGAGGGCGTCCATAAGCTGTTCGGCGCCGAGACGGCGGTCGAGGACCTGAACCTCGCGGTCGAGGCCGGGGAGTTCATGGTTGTCGTCGGCCCCTCGGGCTGCGGCAAGACGACTACGCTGCGGATGCTCGCGGGCCTCGAACGGCCCTCATACGGACGCATCCTAATCGGCGATCGGCTGGTCAATAACGTCGCGCCGCGATTCCGCGACGTGGCGATGGTGTTCCAGAGCTACGCGCTCTATCCGCACATGAACGTTTACGACAACCTGGCGTTCGGCATGCGTGCGCACGGTGTGGCGGCGGCCACCGTGGCCTCTCGCGTCAAGGAGACGGCGGAGGTGCTCGGCCTCGGACAGCTGCTCAAGCGGCGGCCGTCCGAGCTGTCGGGAGGCCAGCGGCAGCGGGTCGCGTTGGGTCGCGCGCTGATCCGGCAGCCGCAGGTTTTCCTGATGGATGAGCCGCTGTCCAACCTAGACGCCGGCTTGCGGGTGCAGATGCGCGCGGAGCTCAGCCGGCTCCACGAACGCTTCCGTGTCACGACCCTGTACGTGACGCACGACCAGGTCGAGGCGATGACCATGGGCGATCGAATCGCGGTCATGGACGGCGGCCACCTCCAGCAGGTGGACACCCCCGAAACCCTCTACGACAGCCCGGCGAACGCCTTCGTCGCCGGGTTTATCGGTTCTCCCCGTATGAACTTCCTACCCGGCCGGATCACGTCGCTCGGCGGCAGGACGGCGATCGCGTTCCTGGGCACCACGGCTGCGCTGAACGCCAAGTCGCGGCTCATCAGCGACAGGATGGACGGAGACGTCCTGGTCGGCGTCCGGCCGGAGGATCTTTCGTGGCGACCCGCTGCCGGCCCTGATTCCACGCTCACACTTCGCGCCGAGGTGGACGTTGTGGAGCCGATGGGCCACGAGGCCTATGTGACCGCGCTGTGTGGAGGCCAGACGGTTATCTCCCGATTCCCTCCTCGCTCCGGGGTCCGGACCCGCGAGCAGGTAGAGCTGGCGCTGAACCCGGACCGACTACACCTTTTCGACGCACGCTCGGGGGAGACGATCCTCCAACGGCCGGTGGCTGGAGGTGCCGAACTCTTCAGGTCCACGGGGGCGGCGTGGATCGGGGCCCAGGCAAGGGCAGGTCCGGAGCGCCAGCGGCCATCCACGGCACCTGGGGTGCCATCACAGTCGGAGGAAGACGTGATTCAAGGAGGTACGGCATGAGGAACCCGCGTAAACGAGTCGGTAGGGTATCGGCATTGTTCGCTTTGCTGCCGGTTGCGTTGCTGGCGGCCTGTGGCAACAGCACCCCGACCGCGACCACCGACAACATGACAGGAACGATCACCGTCGCCTACTCCACCACCTACGTGTTCGACACCGACGCCACGTCGGTGACCTGGTGGAACACCGTCAAGACAGAGTTTGAGGCCGCCTATCCAAAGGCCAAGCTGAATCTACAGGGCTTCAACGGCACCGACGTCGACCTGGTAAACAAGGTCGCGCTCGAATACAAGAACGCGTCCACGACCCCTGACGTCTTCATGCTGCCGAGCGGCTACGTGGGGCAATGGCAGGCCTCCGACTATCTGCTGCCGCTGGATAAGTGGGTGAACGACCCCAACCAGGCTCCATTCTGGTCATCCTTCCCGACGGTCATCCAGAACGAGAGCCGGATCAACGGCAGCGTGTACGCCGTCAACACCGGCGAGAACAACACCGCCATCTACTACAACAACGCGATGTTGACGAAGGCCGGCATCTCGGTCCCCTGGACACCCAAGACCTGGAACGACATCTTGATCGCCGCCCGGGCGGTCAAGGCGAGCAACCAGGGCGTGGTCCCGCTGTGGGTGGGGGCGGGCACGAGCGCGGGCGCCGGTGGGGTGCTGCAGGGCGCCGCCAACCTGGTCTACGGATCGTCGACGCCGACAATCTTCGACTACGCCAACAAGAAATGGGTGGTCGATAGCCCCGGCCTTCGTGAGGTCCTCAACTTCTACAAGAGCGTGTACTCCGAGCACCTGGGGGCCTCGACCTCCGACCTCTTCTCACCGAAGGCGGTGGGGTCGCCTGTGGTTGCGATGGCTAGTCACAAGCTTGCGATCGCCATCGGCTCCAACTGGTTTGCGGACGCCTGGACGGAGCAGAACCGCCACTGGGCGACGGCCGCCCAGGAGGCGAGCGCCGTGCCTCTCCCAACCTCCACTGGCCAGGCTCCGGGCAGCGCGAGCACGCTCGGCGGCTGGGCCATCGCGACCTCCAAGGTCACCCAGCACCCGCAGCTCTCGTGGGGGCTTATCAAGATTATGGAGAGCGCTGACAACCAGACCTACATCGCTAACCGCGCGGGCTTCGTCCCGCCCAGCCAGACCGTCGCCACGTCTGACGGCTTCCTGAACTTCGCGCCGCCGTTCAACAGAGCATTCGGCGCTGCGCTCCCGAACTCCAAGCTGGTCCCCTCGGAGCAAGAGGGCTACCCGGCCTGGGTGCAGGGGATCGGCCAGGCTACAGGCCAGATCGCGACCGACCCGACCACATCGGTCGACGCAGCGATCAAAATCCTCCATGACACCGTCGCCAACCAGGTCGGCGCCAATATGGTCGAAACCTTGAGTTGACGTAGCGATTTCTCGTTCTTGTTCGGCAGGGCGGATCCCAAGGCGCCGGGATCTGCCCTGCCACTCTGGTTTGAATCAGGAGATCACACTCAAGCGATGTACTCCGGACCCGTAATCGACGGCGACGTCCATCACGCTCGGAACAATGACGCCGAGCTGATCGAGTACTTGTCGCGCGGGTGGCGCGAGTACGTCACCGGTCGTGGCCGCGCCGGAATGGTCCCGCTCACCGTGCAGGACGGCATGCCAAACCCGCACGGATTCATGCGTGCGAACACGTACCCGGAAGGAGGCGGCGAGCCCGGCGCCGATTACCCGACCCTGCGCGCGCAGCTTCTGGACGCCTCCGACCTGCGCAGGGCCATCCTCACCTTCGGGGACGACAGCCACCTCGCAGGTCACCACAATCCGTACTTCGCCAATGAGCTGGCTCGTGCCTGCAACGACTGGAGCATCGAACGCTGGCTCACGCGCGACCCCCGGCTGGCCTCTTCCATCATGGTCGGCAGCCAGATGCCGGAGGTGGCGGCGGCAGAGGTGCGCCGGCACGCGACGAACCCCCGGATGGTCCAGGTCATGCTCGTTGACAACCCACTCGGCTACGGCTTTGGACACCCGATCTTCCATCCCATCTACGAAGCCGCCGAAGAGACCGGCCGGCCGGTTGCGATTCATGGCGGCGCGGGCGGCTGGGCGAACCCATCGAGCACCGGTGGTGGGAGTGTGAACACGTACTTCGAGGCGCACACCCTGTGGCCGCAGGCGATTCAGACCCACCTCGTGAGCTTCATCGCCCACGGAGTCTTCGAGAAATACCCGCGTCTGCGCCTGGTCCTCATCGAGGGGGGATCGGCCTGGATACCGAGTCTGCTGTGGCGCTTCGACACCGAATACAAGGGGCTGCGTCGCGAGGTGCCATGGGTCAAGCGGCTGCCGAGCGAGTATTTCGCCGAGCATGTGTGGGTCAGCAGCCAGCCTCTCGAGATATCGCCAAAGCGCGACCAGGTGATAGAGCTCATCCGATCGATGCAACTGGAGGACAAGCTCATCTACGCCTCGGACTACCCGCACTGGGACGCTGACGAGATCGACTATCTCTCCACGCGGCTGCCGACCGAGTGGCACAGCCGCGTGTTCTTCGACAACGCTTGCCGGCTGTACGGGTGGAAGCCTGAGGAGCTCAAAAAGCGCGTCCCGGTGGAAGAAAGGGTCACTTGAGCATCGACGTCGGCCCCGTCGCCGACTTCGAGGAGCGGCGCTTTCGGATCGTCAATGCGGGCGGCCACGAACTTGGCGTGCTTCGATGGCAAGACCGTTTTTTCGCGGTCCACAACCGCTGCCCGCATCAGAAGGGTCCGCTCTGCCTGGGCATCGTCAGCGGGCGTCTCGTTGGCAGCGCACCCGGCTCGATGGAGGTCGATGACGACGTTCCGGTCGTCGCCTGTCCCTGGCACGGGTGGGAGTTCGACCTCGAGCGCGGCCGGGCACTCTGGGAAGAGGGTTACGCAGCTAAAGTCGTGCCGGTACGTGTGGAGAAAGGACGCGTCCTGGTCGACGTTGGGAGAAGCGCGCGCGACCCGGCCGTCTAGGCTCCGGCGCGCACCACGTGCGTGCTGACCGTGTAGCGCGCGATTCGCTCTTCGTCCAGAACCAGGCCAAACCCGGGCCGGTCAGGCACGCGCACACATCCGTCCTGGTCGATCGTCAGCGGCTCAGCCAGCATCTGGTCGCGTGCGGCCGCCGTCCAGCCGCTGGGCGGGTCGTGGGGGAACTCGAGGAATGGGCAGTTGGGGATCGCTGCCGAGAGGTGGAGGTTGGCCATCAGCCCGATGCCGTTGCCCCAGGTGTGCGGCGCTACCTCCAGCCCGGCCAGCTCGGCCAGCGCGGCTATCTTCCGCATCTGGCCGACACCCTCCGACAAAAGCGCGTCCGGCTGCAGGATGTCGTAGCAGCCCCGGTCGATCAGCAGCTTGAACTCATGCAGCCCATGGTTATCCTCGCCACCGGCGATGGGGAGCCGGTCGAGGCGTTCGCGCAGCCTGCGTAGGCCGTCATAGTCGGATCGCGGAAGAGGCTCCTCGAGCCATCGCACGCCCATCTGTTCGAGCTCGCGTGCAATCCTGAGTGCCATCGGGAAGCCCCAGCTGTGATGGCCACCATGACCTGGCTCGACACCGGCCTGGTTCGCATCGACCATGATGTCGATCCGGTCGCCGACGGCAGCTCGAACCGCCTCCACCACCTTGAGGTCCTGTCTCGGATCGGGCAGGTGAAAGCGAAACTTGACCGCTCGATAACCCTCTCCGAGCATGCGCCGCACGTCCTCAACGCGCTCGGCCGGCGAGCGCACCTCGGCCGTCGCGCAGTAGGCGGTCACCCGGTCTGAATAACCGCCCCAGAGCCGGGCGACGGGGAGTCCCGCCATTTTCCCGACCAGGTCCCAGAGAGGAATCTCCATGCAGTAGACCGGTGCTCCGAGGATTTCGGTGTCGCGGAGCACCGGCATCAGCCGCTCGATGTAGGTCGGGTCTTCGCCGATGAAGTAGGGCGCGACGAATCGCTCGATTGCGATCGCTGCCTCCACCCCGGCGTGCGCTGCGCCGATTCCTTTCAGCCCTTCATCGGTTTCGACCTCGATGAGCACCATCAGCAGGTTGGGCTGGTTGCGTCCACGGGCCCAAGCCGGATGGAACTGGCGCTCGAGCGGGAAATCGACGACGCGGCAGGTGATGCTCTCGATCTTCATGAGCCCGCCAGCGCCGACAGCAGGCGTGCGGATTCGAGCACCGATTCCTCAACCGGGATGAACGGGTCTTCGTACTCGATGCTGATCGTTCCCTGGAAACCCACGTCGCGTAGGAGACCGACGAACGTGCGCCACCATTCCTGGTCATGCCCTCGCCCGACCGTGGCGAAGTTCCAGGGCATTTCGTCTGGCGGATTCGGCCAGCGGTTGTCGAGCATTCCGTTGAGTGCGAGCTGTCTTTTGTTCAACGTCGTGTCCTTGCCGTGGACGTGTCCGATGCGATCACCGACCGCCCCGACCATTGCTAGCGGGTCCATCGACTGCCAGAAGAAATGGCTTGGATCGAGATTGACGCCGAGATTGGATCCCAGCGCGCGGATTCGATTGAAAGTCTCGAAGTTGTAAACGAAGGTGCCGGGATGCAGCTCAAAACAGATCATCAGGTCAGGGTGTTCGCTGCGCGCGAACGCGGCGATCTCAGTCCAGTAGGGAAGCACGCGCTCGCTCCACTGCCAGTCGGCGATGCGCTCGAGGTCAGGCAGCCAGCCACCACCTGAGAAATGTGGCGCCGAACGATCTGACTCGGCTGCGCCGGGGCAGCCGGACATCGCGACCACCCGGTTGACTCCCAGCTCGGCGGCGAGTCGGATCGCGCCTCGAAGATCGGCGTCATGGCGCTCGGCTGTCTCGGGATTTGGATGGAGCGGGTTGCCCGACACGTTGAGGGCTGAGATTCCAAGTCCCGCGCGGTCGAACGCCTGCCGCCACCTTTTCGAGCCGCCGGCCTGCGCCAGTAGCTCCTGGGCGTTGCAGTGTGGGGACGGGGAATAGCCTCCGGTCCCGATCTCCAGGTCCTGGATCAGGCCGGTTTGCTGCGCCCACCGCACGACTTCGTCCAGGCTTCTTTCGGGCATGGCATCGGTCAGCAGGCCGACACGTACAGTTCGATTGGAGCGTTCCAAAGTCGTTTGTTACGGTATGTCCTTGATCCGACGGTTGTCAACTGGGACGTCAGCCGAAACGCGCCACCGTGTACCGCTCGACCAGCTCCTCGTCGAGCTCGAAGCCGAACCCGGGTCGGTCGGGCACCGCCAGGCAACCGTCGTCATCGATCCACGGTTTCTCCACGAGCATCTGGCTGAGCGCGGAGGCCGGCCAGCCAGGCGGCTCGTGGGGGAACTCGAACCAGGAGTGATTGGGAATCGATGCCGCCAGGTGCAGGTTGGCGAGCAGGCCGATGCCGTGAGTCCACGTATGAGGGGCCATTTGGAGGCCCGCCGCTTCGGCAAGCGCCGCCACCTTGCGCAGCTGATAGATGCCCTCCGAGAGTACGGCGTCCGGCTGCAGGACGTCGTAGCAGCCGCCCTCGATCAGGAGCTTGAACTCGTGGACGCCGTGGTTGTTCTCACCGCCGGCCAGTTGAAGTGTTCCGAGGCGGTCTCGAAGTCGTCGCAGCCCAGCGTAGTCGTGGCGCGGCAACGGTTCCTCCAGCCACACAACACCCAAGTGCTCCAGTTCCTTCGCGACCTCGAGAGCGGTGTGGAAGCTCCACTGGATGTGCCCGCCCCACCCGGGTGCCGGTCCTGCCTGATTGGCGTCCACGAGGATAGCCAGACGTTCTCCGAACTCGCCGCGCACCGCCTCGACCGTTCGGATATCGTCGCGAGGGTCGTTGGAGTGAAAGCGCAGTTTGACGGCTTTGAAGCCGTCGTCGAGAATCCTGTGACAGTCGTCGAGGCGCCGCTCAGGAGAGCGCATCTCTCCTGTCGCGCAATAAGCCGGCAGCCGTTCGGCTGATGCGCCCCACAGCTTGTGGACCGGCAAGCCGGCTGCCTTGCCGGCGATGTCCCACAGGGCTATCTCGACACAATAGACGGGCGAACCGAGGATCTCCGCGTCGCTGAATATCGTCGTCAGCCGCTCTGGTGCTGCGGCGTCCTTCCCAAGCAGGTGTGGCTTGACGAATTGGTCGATGGAAATCGCCGCTTCGGGCCCGGCCTCCGCCGCTGTGATCCCGGTGATGCCGCACTCGGTCTCGACCTCGACCAGGCTGATTAGCAGGTTTCGCTGGATCTCATTGCGGCCCCATGCAGGCCTGAACTCGGCCGGAAGGGGCAGATCGACGACACGCGACCGCACTCTGGTTATCCGCGTGTCGTGCCCCGCGGACGTTTGCACCGACAACATCCTATCTCCCACGCCTCCTTATCAAATCCTCACCGCGCTCTTATATGTCGATGGGTATGACCGCCTCCTGGATCCTCGTCGTCGAAGACGACCGTCGGCTCGCGGCGACCTTGGAGCGCGTGCTCTTGGCTGGAAGGCCCCCTCGCGAGCGCGCCGCCGCCGCCACCTCCCCGGCGCTAGCCGATGCCAGCCTAGAAGTCGACGTAGGTCTGGGCACCGAGGCCGTAGTTGTCGAAGTGCCCGAAGATCGGTGAGTAAGCGCCCGAGAGGGCTTCCAGGTCGAGCGGGCCCGCTGCCGGCGTACGGTACTCTGGGCGTTCCTGGTCGAACACGATGTCGCTCCCGCCGACAACGCGGGAGACGGCGGGCAGCGCCGTTTCGGGAGCCAGCGTGCCGGTGCTGACTATGGCGTTCGCCTCCGGCACGCTGAACAGTAGGGGCGGCTCGTCGGTTCCGGTCTCCGCCAGTTCGGGGGTCAGCCGGACGACCTTGATGTCGGACTCGATCGTGAGGAAGACCGACTTGATGCCCGCCTTCTCGAGGCCTTGGATCGTCAGCATTACCTCCAGCAAATCGTTGCCGCCGTGGTTCCACGTGACCAGCGCCGCTTCGGCTCCCAACATCTGAGCCAGCTTGACCGTTTGATACGCGCTCAGCTCCTTCTCGACGGCCGCACCCCACCGGGTCCTGGAGACAATGCAGCCGAGCCAGTCGAAGTCGACGCCATGACGGTCGTAAAGGGCCGTGAGCACCGGGTTGTTGACCTGGATCCAGGTACAGCTGCCCGGATAGGTGACTACCGCGTCGCCGGCGATCGCGCCATCCAGGATCTCGTTAGGGTGCAGGAGGAGCGGCAGTGCGTGCCGTGCATAACCGTAAATGCTGGTGCCGATGCCGGGGACCATCGAGGCGTTCAGCGTATGCACGTGAACGAGCTTGGGCAGACCGGAGGCGGGCGGCAGCGCGAAACGCCTGCTGCTCGTGGGTGTCTGACCGGCGGTGGTCGACGCCAGGTGATCGGCCACGCGATGGGCTGCCTCTCGAAGCGCGTCGTTCCACGAGGACAGGGGTAGGTCGGGCATCGTCTCCATCGTCAGGACCAGGTACCGCAGACGGCTGTAGACGGTCACGGCTCCGGGACCGGTCATGTCGACGAGGCTGTCGGCAGCCGCGCTCACCTCACGCCGGATCTGGTGCGGGACATCGGCGCAGATCATTACGGCGAAGCCTTCAAGGCAGTCCGTGGCTCCGCCGCCCACCGTTTCCGGGGAATGCCCGGCGATTGCCGGATAGGCGTGGCCGCGGCCGGCCGTCTTGGTCCGCGGCTGGATCACGTCCCTGACGTGCACGATCCGCACGTCTTCACCGGGATTGACCAGGTCGAGGTCGACGCGTACGACGCGAGAGTCGGCCAGCACGAGGCCTGCCACCGTCTCTCGATCGATGACGAGCTGGCCATCATGCCAGTAGGAGCGATCTCCGAAGTTTGCGCCGGACACCGCGAAGGAGCGCAGCTCCAGTTCGAAATCGGACACTCAGCGCACCTCGAAAAGGGTCGGCTGCGTCACGGCCGATTGCAGAGCGGCGAGGGCAGTCTCCACGATCCGGCGCCGAAGCCTCCGATCGCCCTCAGGCGGAAGCATCGGATCGCCGCACACATGCTCGATCTTGACGCCCTGGACCACCCGGTTGGCGCCGGCCTGCATGGCGAGCTTGGGCAGGGCGCTGATCATCGCGACGGGAATGCCTGCCTTCTCAATCTCCTTGCTGATCGTTGCACCGCAACGATTACAGGAGCCTCAAGTCGCCACCAGCAGGACACCATCCACCCCGTCGCGCTTCAGGGTAGCGGCCATCTCGTCTCCGTTCCTACGGCAGTCGAGCAGTCTCATGTCGTTGCCGGTCGTGGTCAGGTAGTAGGGGAGAAGCTCGCCGAAGGCCGACTCGCGCTGGAGGGCGCGGACCGCGTCGAGCGGCAGCACGAGGTTCGGGTTCTGACTGGCGGGGACGTTGAAGAATCCACCGTGGACACATTCGAACTCTGTGCCGTCGAGACGGTCGCGGGCGCCCAACGGATAGGTGACCCAGCGGGTCTCACTGCAGCGCTTGAGACGGTCCGGGTTGCCGAGGGGGACGATCGCCCCGGTTGTGACCAGGGCCAGGCGAGCATCACCGAGAAGGCGGATGGGCGGTGCCGGCGTGACGCTGTCATAAGAGTCGATCGGGATCTCCGACTCGAACGGCTCTCCGCGCAGCTTGGCGACCAGCATGCGGGCCGCCCGCTCCGCGCCCGGTGCATCAGCCATCCAGGGCCGCCGCCGCCCGCGCGGCAGATAACCCTCCTCCCGCGCGGGACCGAGCGGCGCTCCGGAGGCCAGTTTGACACCCAGCTTGACGATCGCCTTAACCGCTGGCGCCATCCCGGCGGCCGTCCGCGTCGTGGGAACGACGTAGGCGGCGGCGTTCATGACCCGGCCCGGGTTTTCCGGATGCATTCCGGTCACCGCCTGCAACCCCAGTTCGCCGGCGATCGCGCAGACGCGCGCGCAGGCGACGCCGTAGCGGCCGGCCATGAATGCCGGGCCCGCGACAATCAGGTCCGGACTCACCTGTTTCAGCCAGCCGCGGACCGCGGCCTCACTCTCTTCCGCGCGCTCGTTGAAGAAGTTGTCGCCGCAGATCATCGTCGAGACGACGGCGCCCGTCTCCCCGAGGGCCTGCGTGATAGCCCGCCCCGGGCCTATCGCTTCCTCACGCACCTGGCAGGCGAGGTCCGCGGCCGCCTCGCCCCCTAGGCCGCCAAAGAACTGGTTCAGGTAATGCGCGACGCGGATCACTCAGCCACCAAGTCTATATCCGGGCTGGAACGTTACACAAGGGGGGCTGACCTCGCCGCGGCGTGGGAGGGAGATGCTTCAGGTGCCCGATTCGTTCTTGACAAGATGGTCCGAGCAACGTAGGGTAGCGCTACGAGACTGGAACGTTCCAGTCTGAGTACCGAACCCTCCTGTGTGCGCAAAAGGCAAGGAATCGAGAGTTGGATCGCCAGTACGGATTAACGCGCCGGGCAGAGATCGATGCTGGCACCGATCGCTGGGGCCTGCCGGGTGGTCGGTTGACTCCGTGAGGAGGGCGGCGGTCTTGGCGGCGGCGGTGACTCTTCAGCACGCTCCCCAGCTCGTCCGCTACGGGTCGAAGCCGGCCCGGGAAGTCGAACGTCTGCCCGCCCTCACGGCTTCCCTGCGCTCCTTCTCGGAGGCGGTCGCCTACCCACCTCACCAGGTCTTCATCGGTAACCGCCGGCCCGAGGAGCTCTGGGAGATGGCGAGGCCTTGGTGGGACTCGGCGGCGTCGGCCGCGACGCCGGCCGGCCGCAACGGCGAGATCCTTCCCCAGTCCGGACTCTACGCCCTAATGGAGGAGGTCGACCAGTTCGGGCTGATCCGGCTGGGCGACACCCGGGACCCTGGCGAGGGTGAGCTGCCGCTGTTCGCGGGCGAGGAGAGGGTCGGCGTGTTCGGCCGCGCGCACGATCTCGACGCTGAGCTTCAGGCGCCAGTACTTCTCGAGAACCTGGCTTGCAAGGCGGGCGGAGTCCATGCCCTGCGCTGGCTCCTAGCGCGCAAGGACCTCGACCCGACCTCAATCGACTATACGATCGGGTGCGGGGAAGAGGCGGTGGGAGACCGCTACCAGAGGGGTGGCGGGGCCTTGGGCAAGGCGATCGCAGAGGCTTCCGGCCTCGTCAACTCGGGGGGGTCAGATATCAAGGCCTTCTGCGCCGCGCCGGTACACGCCCTCGTCCAAGCCGGCGCACTCGTTCAGTCTGGGGTGTACGAACGGGTGGCGGTCGTGGCCGGAGGATCGCTGGCCAAGCTGGGCATGAAGTTCTTGGGCGCACTCGAGCACGGCGCCCCCGTGCTCGAAGACGTGCTGGCCGGGCTGGCGGTGATCGTGGGCGCCGAGCGAGACGTTGGCCCGGTGATCCGTCTGGACGCCGTCGGCCGGCATCGAACCGGCTCCGGCTCCTCGCAGCAGATGTTGCTCGAGGACATCGTCGTGCGGCCGCTGGAACGGATGGGGCGCCGGTTCACGGACATCGACCGCTACGCCACCGAGTTGCACGACCCGGAGATCACTGAACCTGCGGGCGGCGGCGATGTGCCCGACCGCAACTACCGGATGCTAGCCGGGATGGCGGTCCTCCGCGGTGAGATCAGCCGGGAGGAGATCGGCGCCTTCGTCCGCGAGCACGGTCTGCCCGGCTTCGCGCCCACCCAAGGGCACATGGCTTCGGCCGTCCCTTGGCTGCCGCACGCTCTCGACCGGTTCCGCTCAGGTGAGCTGCGTTCGACCATGCTGCTGGCCAAGGGCAGCCTTTTCCTAGGGCGGATGACACGGCTGTGGGATGGCGTTTCTGTGACGATGGAGGTGTAGATGGCGATCGACGCAACAACTGAGAACTTCGCGGCTCTAATAGGCAGCGGCAGGGTGATGGTCGACTTCTGGGGACCTCGCTGCGCTCCCTGCCTGGCGCTGATGCCGGCCGTCGAGCGGATGGCCAAGGAGCGAGAGGACAAGGTTCGCCTGGTCAAGGTGAACGCGACGGAGAACCGCGAGATTTGCCGTCAGCTTCGAGTGATCGGCTTGCCGAGTTACGTGTTCTTCAACAAGGGCGTGGAGGTTGAGCGGCTGACTGGAAATCCCAGCAAAGAAGCGATAGAAGCCGCGCTCGATCGCCTTATCCAAGGAGGTGACAATTGATGGACTTGCGTGGGAAGAAGGTCATAGCGCTCGGCGAGCGAGACGGCGTGCCCGGGGAGGCAATCGCGAAATGCCTCAAGTCGGCCGGGGCCGACGTCGTGTTCGTGCAGACCGAGTGCTACGTTTGAACGGCTGCGGGAGCCATGGACCCCGAGAATCAGGACCGGATTCGGGAGATCGCGGGGCGCATGAGCGCCGGCGACCTCGTCGTGGTCCTGGGCGCGGTGGATGCCGATTCGTTGCAGGTCGCAACCGAGACTGTGACAGTCGGCGATCCGAGCTACGTGGGTTCGCTGGCAGGAGTCTCGTTGAGACTCCCGGTCGTGCACATCTTCGAAGACGACGTGAAAGGGCAGGTCGATCCGGGCGTATATCAGGAGCAGGTAGGCTTGCTCGAACTGTCCCTCGATACGGACGCGGTCAAAGCGGCGATGGCTAAGTTGCGTGGCCAGAGCTAACTGCGCGTCGGAACCCGAGTTCGCGCCGCCCCTGGCTTGCATTTGCCGGCGTGGGCAAGGGCCGCCGGGCGACAACGAGGGCTTCGCCTCCATCGGCGCCCTGTTCCGCAGCAAGGGCAGCGTCGGGTTCGGTACGCGCTACCGCTATCGAACCGACGGTTCGCTGGGCGACGACTCCGGGGATCACGACGGCCAAGCCCTGCCGGTCGACCTTGCCCTTAAGGCCCAGGGACTCGGCGCCTATGTGATCCGAGAGAGCTGGTGGCAAGCACCGGTGGCGGAGGTCTCGGAGTCCGACGATGCGGAGGCCTCCCGGCGCGAGCATCAGCAGGGTCTCAGCCGCCGGCGCTGGCACCTGTGACCGTACGCAGCTCCCGATTCCCAGCGGCGTTGTGGCGGCGATCGTCCCCGCACTGCCGGTCCTTATGCACGCGCTTGATCGTGGCGGTCTGCAAACCGCCATCCCCAATCGGGCCGGCACGGGGTAGCGTGGGATCATGTGTCAAGCGCCTGATGTGGACGACACCATGACCGGCGCCGGCCCGATCGCCACGTACAAGAGCCGGCTCCATCAGATGACGCAGACCACGCCGACCTGCCTGTGGAACGACTCCGCGGACATCGACGAGCTCAGCTACGCGATCGAAAACGGAGCTGTCGGAGCCACCTGCAATCCGGTGATCGCCCTGGGCATCCTCAAGAAGGACATTGCCGCCTGGCGGCCGCGCATCGAGGACTTGCTTCGTGAGCTCCCCGGGGCGACCGAGGATCAGATCGGGTGGAAACTGGTCGAAGAGCTGTCCGTGAGGGCCGCGAAACTCCTCGAGCCAGCGTTTGTCGAGCACAGCGGGCGAAACGGCCGCCTGTCGATCCAGACGGACCCGAGGCACTTCCGCGACACCGCCGCGATCGTCGAGAATGCAATGGTCTTCAGCCGGCTCGCGCCGAACGTGATCGTAAAGATCCCAGCGACCCGCGCCGGCATTCCGGCAATCGAGGAGGCGACCTATCGTGGTCTCAGCATCAATGCGACGGTCTGCTTCACGCTGCCTCAGTGCGTTGCTGTTGCCGAAGCCGTGGAGCAAGCCCTCCGGCGGCGCGAGGCCGAGGGCAAAGACATAACTTCGATGGGACCGGTTTGCACGATCATGGTCGGCCGGCTCGACGACTGGTTGAAAGTCTTGTTGGAGAAGCGCGAAATCGCCATCGACCCGGGTTTCATCGAGTGGGCAGGCGTCGCCGTTTTCAAAAAAACGTATCGACTATATCGCGAACGCGGCTACAGGCTCCGGCTGCTCTCGGCGGCGTTCCGCAACCACATGCAATGGAGCGAGCTCATTGGGGCGGACGCGGTCATCTCGCCTCCGTCAGCGTGGCAGAAGCGATTCAATGCGAGCGACATCGAGGTGAAGCCTCGGATCGACGAGCCAGTCGACCCCAAGGTAGTGGATCAACTGCTGGCTCATTTCCCGGACTTCCGCAGGGCCTATTCAGATGACGGCCTGGCCATAGAAGAATTCGACTCCTACGGGCCGACGGTGCGGACGCTTCGCCAGTTCATCGCAGCTTGCAGCGATCTTGCGAGCTTGGTCCGCGACGTGATGCTTCCAGCCCCAACCTAGGAGAACGCTACGATTGGGGCAAGTCACCGCTGAGGGTTGAGTGTCCCTGATTGGTTCGTTGACAGCCAAGATGACAGCCAAGCCGGTGGACGACCGCGGACAAGGGTGCATGACCATGGACCGGCGGGGTTAGGGATCGAACTTAAGCGGACCGTAGCGGACGTCAACGCACTCTAGGCCCGCGGTCTTCAAAACCGTTTGAGGGCTCGGGAAATCAGAGCTCCTGGCTGACCTCACAAATCCGGGAGTCGCGCGCGCGTCCTCGTAATAGGTGGTCGGCCAGCTCCTATGCGCAGAGTTAGTCCGACGGGGTCTCTCGTACAGCAACGCCGACGCTAAACAGTGCGAATTGGTGGCACTCAGTGTCACGCAATGAATTCAGGACTCCATTTCTGAACGGGGTGCAGCGATCTGTTAACCGCAAGGTTCAGGGTTCGAATCCCTGCTCCGGAGCCAAAAATTGAACTTGGAACCGGCCGAATCGGGCGTTAGGTGAAGAAGCTCGTACATCCTTTGTACATCCATTTCGACCTTGCCCCGCAACCCGTTCAGACAGTCCGGGGAAAGCCCAACTGTTCGGATACATCGTGGTGGTAGCTATCTCGGGATTCTCCTAAACCACCGACTCGGCTGTGGCTGGCACCGGCAGCCAGCCCATGGGCCGAAACAGCCCGCGAAGCCAAGACGAAAGGAGAGCGTAAATGCCCATCGCGACAATGAAAGCGATCCCGAGGGCAACCATCAGCGGCCGCGGTTCAGTGACGTCCGCAAGGCCGCCCATCCCCCAGCCGAAGAGCGCCATCGGAGTCAGCGTGATCATCTGGTAGAAGCTGGTCGCCCGGCCCCGGAACTCGTCGCCAACTGCTGATTGGATGATTGCCAGCGTCATCGACATGAACATCGCCTGCGAGCTGCCAACTAAGAAGCCAAGGATCAGCGCGTAGTTGGGGCTCGTCGTCGCACCCAGCATTGAGAGGGCCACCCCGCTGAACACGATGGCGTAACCGAATAGGGCGGGCCGGTAGCGCGTGCCCGCGAATTGGGCTAGCCCCAAGCTGCCAATCACTGCCCCGAGACCGATCGAAGTGAGCAGGGCCCCGTATGTCGAAGTTCCGGCGTGGAGGTCGATCGCCACGAACATTGGCAGCATGCCTAGATAGGACATGGTCAACATACAGTGGAGGGCTACTGCCCAGACCGCGACCCATGCGGCACCGCGCGAGCGTAGGTAGCGGTAGGCGACCACGAGCCCGAACCCCGCGTCCTGGCGGCGGCCCCCCGCGCGCACCTCGCCGATTGTGACGCAGAGCGCAGCAGATGCAAGGTAGAGCAAGGAGCAAAAGGTCCAGGCCATGGCCGGCCCGCCGGCGGCCAATATTGGGGTGGCGAGGAGGGGACCCGCGAACTGCGCTCCCTGGAGGCTGACCTGCATCAGCGACGTTGCATTCAGCAGCTCACCGGTCGGGACCAAGCTGGGAGTCAGCGTCGCCCGGACCGTCATCTGGGCGACGAAGGACAGCCCGAAGATCAGAGCCAGCGCCATCCAGACGGCCAGTAGATCTGAGTGCGCCCAGCTGAGCAGTGCGAAGACAGCGGTCACCGCAGCTGATACCAGGCAGGAAACGACATTCAGCGTGCGCCGATCCATCCGGTCTGCGAGCGCGCCCGAGATGGGAGCGAGCAGGATCGCCGGCCCCTGTGTGAGGAAGAGTCCCAGACCGACCCAGAAAGACGAGTGCGTCATCTGCAACAGCTGGACGCTGAGGACTAGGACCAAGGTCCAGCGGCCCGCCGAGCCGGCAAGGTTGCTGAACCACAGCCAGCGAAACCGCGAGTAGCGGAATGAACTCAACACCGGTTAGATTCTCCCCGCAAAGGATCCTCTCGTGGCTGGACAGAGGCACAGCACCGTGAGCCCATGCACCCCAAGCGGAGCGTCTCCATGCTCATCCGCCTCGCGGCGGCGGGCACGATCGGTGCTGCGGCTGCACGGATTGCTGCCGCAGGATACCGATACTTGATAACGTCCGCAACCATGGAGCGTTTCCTCCTCGGTGTCGACCAACTGCGCGCCCGGAGCGGCGGCAAGTGGAAGAAGCACCCCCCGGAGGTGATACCGGCTTTCGTGGCCGATATGGACTTCAAAGTCGCGCCCGGCGTCCAGGACGCCTTGATGATGTTCACCGACACCCAGGACTACGGCTACGGCCAGGTGACAGACACGATCCCCCTGTTCGAGGCCTTTTCCACATGGATGGCGCGCCGCCACCATTGGCAGCCGGACCCGACCCTCAGCCACGCCAACACAAGCGTCGTGCAAGGACTGGTCGCGACGCTCCTTGCCTTCTCTGAGCCGGGCGACAGCATAATCGCGCAGACTCCGATCTACCCGCCCTTCCTACTGACTATCGAGGGCACCGGCCGCCGCCTCGTCGAGAACCCGCTCGTCGACAATGGGACGCGCTTCGTTGTGGACGTCGAAGGTCTGAAGCGAGCAGCTGCACAGGCATCCATGATCCTGCTCTGCAACCCGCACAACCCGACCGGCCGCGTACTCGACCGAGCTGAGCTCGAAGCCATCGCGACGATCGCTGCCAACCACAACCTCACGATCGTGGCCGACGAAATCCACGCGGATCTCGTCTACCCAGGAGCGACGCATATCCCGATGGAGACAATAGCCGCCGCTGCCGAGCGCACAGTGACGCTGACCTCGGCCACGAAAGGGTTCAACATCGCCGGTCTGCGAACGTCGATCGCCCACTTCGGCAGCCCCGCGCTCAAGGATAGATTCGACAAAAGGCTTCCCCTACACCTCCTCGGTGTGCCAAGCCGAATTGGTGTGGCCGCCACCATCGCAGCCTGGAGCGAGGCTGAGGCCTGGCTCAACGATGTGATGCGCTATTTGGATCACAACCGCCAACGAGTCACTAATTGGGCCGCCCATGCCAGCCTTGGCCACTACCCGCCGGAGGCCACCTATCTCGCGTGGATGGACTGCAGGCGCTTAGACCTGCCAGAGGGCGCGACGCCTCAGCAGCACTTCCTAGAGCATGCGAAGGTCGCCCTCAGCGAGGGTCTGGACTTTGGCGAACCTGGCAAAGGCCATGTCCGGCTCAACTTTGCGACCTCGGCCGAGATCCTGGAGGACATCCTTGGCCGACTCGGCGGTGCCTTCGGCTAGACGCGCGGCCATTGAGATACCACACAACACCGGCTGCCCACGCTCGTCAAAGTCGAGTTCCGGGAGGTAGTACGCGCAGCGCTCGGCCCGAAGTAAAGCGGAGTTGTGTGGCCTCAGTTCGCGCAGGTTATGCGATTTCACGGCCGTACTGAAATTGGCGTGCCCCGTAAGTCACCTCTCGTTGTCATGCCCGACACCACTGGGTCCTAGGGGCGACGAGTTCATTGCTATTGATAATCGAACCCTATCGGCAGCCCGGTCGAGCCGGTCTCGCGTCCTTATTACTGTGCAGTTGGGTATCAGCGTGCAGTTGTGGTGCTGTCGCTAAGCCCCCGATGTCGCGACCCCGGATCCGTGCCCGGCCAATGCCGGACGCCAATCTCGGGGCCTACTCCGAGGTGTCCTTCCAGCCAAGATGCTTCCAGCGGAACAACCCAGTGAGTCCCAGGCGCTTTACATGCAACTCGTGGAAGCGTTCGTACTCTGCTGTGGTCTGGCTGGTGGACTTGAGATAGACGGCCTTGTCCGTAATCCTGTCGATGTCGCTTGCGGGTACCAGGACGTGGTGACCGAGCACGTGATGTGAGAACACAACACCATGGAAGATGTCCTCTTCGGCAAGAGCGGCCACTTCAGTTACGTGGCCGACCTCGACTCCGTCACTTGCGACCACTGGGGAACGTGCGCCTACGGCTCGCCACGAGATCACCGTTTCAGATTGATCGCTCATCGCGTTGAACATACACCGGCCCACTGCATCTGACGAGGACGGGACTGAAGTACACCTCGAGCCGACCGCGCTCCCGTCAGCATCGGATCAAGGTCAGGAGCATTACGGTCGGCTCCACTGCGACCAGCGCGTGCGGCGTATCCGACGTCATGTGAAGCCAGAACCCCGGTCCGGCATCGAACTCCTCGCCGTCGGCGGTGAAACGCAACCGGCCTGCGAGGACCTGGACGATGGCGGCGCTTGAGGCCCGATGCTCCGTGAGCTCCTCGCCCGCGTCGAGGCCGAACACCGTGACGTTCAGCTTTCCGTCGCGGTGGATCACCTTTGAGACGATGGCGCCGGGCTGGACCGAGACGGCCTTGGTTGCGTCGGCGACCGAAATGTGTGTCATGCGCGCTCCTTGGCGGTGATAGTGCGGAGGACCCCTACAGGGGAGGGGTCTGGCGGGCTCCGCCTCCGATCGTGAGCAGGAAGGCGCTGTTCTCGACTCCGCTCACCTCGTGGGCGAGGTCCGGGGCGAGCGAGGTCAGGTCGCCGGGCGACATCTCGAGCGTCTGGTCCCGGAGCTTGAGGCGGATCCTGCCCTCCAACACCCGCAGCACGATTGGCCGCGCCGCTCGGTGTTCGGCCATGTGCCCACCCTTTGGCAACGCCACCAGCACGACGCCGAGGCCGGGTCGATTCACGATGGTGGCCGAGGCGTGATCGTTGTGTTGGTAGGACGCTGAGCGGCGGAGCGCCTCGAGCTCGGTGTCGATGTTGGTGGTGACGACCGGAATCGAGATGCGGCCCGCCGGGCGCGATCCGGCCAACTCATCGAGAGGGTGGTCTCGCGACATGGTTTAGTTCTCCTTCGGAAGCACGGGCCGGTTGCTGCAGGCGGTCCGTCTTCCCACAGGTGCTGGCCCGCTGACAAAAGACCCTACTCCCGCCGCGCCGCACGGTGACCGGCGCTCGATTTCGGCCAGGCTCGTCGCGTAAGCGGTGTTCAGGTCCGGCCGGTTACGAAGGACGTGTGCGGCGGTGGGCGGGATGGCCGGGCGGACGATCAATATTGTCTGCTCGCGAGCATCAACTGCGGCAGCAACCAACGCCGCTGCCAGACGCGCCCGCTCGCCTGGGGGCAAGGTCTCATCGAGATGGCGCATCGCGGATTGTTGGTGGGTGCACAGACCGCCCAGGGCGATCGCCAGTTGCTGCAACGCCGCCAGGAGGATCGGTTCCCTTTCGGCCGCGCGGCGGGAGCGTCGGTCGAGACCCTCCGCCACCATGGTCAGGCGTTCGATCAATCGGCGGACCTCCCGGTGGTCTTTCCTGAGCGCGTCACCAAGAGCCGGGTCTAGCCCGTCGCACAGTACGAGCTCTTCGGCGGCCATAAGCGGCACCAGGCTCGAGACCAACTCGTCGATCAGGGCCTCGAGCCTTGACGTGAAGGCACGCGCCGGAATTTCGGTGAGGTCGCGAGTGATCTGACGCACGCTGTCGATGGTTCTCTGGGTCGTGAGCACCGGCTGCCCGCATCGTGGGCACTCGATGAACTCGGGGTCAGGCGACGGCTGGATGTCTTGAACGTGCACGGCGGATTCCTCCTCGGGGTCGCGGGATCGCGTTTCTTCGAAGGTGGGCGACGCAGAGCGTCGGCTCCACGAAAGGCTCCAGGCGGGTGGCCTGGAGCGGGGCGCCCATCTCCGCCAGCGCGCCCTTCAACATGCCGAGGTGGACGGCGCACACGACCCTCTGGTTCGACTCGGCCACCTCTCGGAAGGGGCAGTGGTGAAGCAGGATCTTGCGCTCCTCGGATTCCTCCACGGCCTCGGGCATGAACCCGAGCTCATCGAAGAGCTCGACCACCTTCTGCGTGGCTTCGTCGACCGAGAGCTCAGTGAACGGTTGCGGTTTCTCGGTCAGATAGCTGCCCCAAGCCCGGCCTGCGCTCTCGGCGACAACCTGTGGGTGATCGGTGCCGGCGAGATAGCTGGCCAGGATCTGCGCCAGCAGTCGGTAGCCGACTTGCTGCACTGAGGCGGAAGCCGCGATCGCCTCATAAAGGACGCGAGGACGCCCGCGACCGGCAGCCGGCGCCGTCACAGCGCGGACAAGGCCCGCCTCGATGAGCTGGTCGACATGCGAGCGGACGGTGTTGGGGTGGAGCCCGATCAACCTGCCGAGCTCGCGCGAGTCGAGAGGGCCCCGCCCGCGCAGGTCCTCGAGGATCCGGAAGCGGCTGACGTCAGCGAGGGCCTTGTGCGTCTTGACGGAGAGGTCGGCCATCGGCTATTGAATAATACGATCTTAATAGTGAATAATATAGATACCGTGAAAATCGGGGCAGGAGGTTGGAGCCGGTGATCACCTACCTGGCCCTTGGGATCTTCCTGGCCGGCGCGCTGGCCCTCGGTTGCGTTTTCGTAGTGGTTTCGCAGGTGGCGCGCCGTGGTCCGACGCCCTATCCGGAGGTGGCAGGACGGGCTTACCGGCTACGACTGTTCTGGTTTTTCGCACTCGGCGGCATCTTGGCGGCGGTGTTCCTAACCGCGTTGCCTTACGTCCCATACGCGAACTACCGACTCGCCTCGGGACCGGCGGCGATGCACGTCAATGTTGCTGGCAGCCAGTACTCCTGGCGGCTCGACGGCACGGTCGGAACTGGGGGCAAGGTGGATTTCGCGGTCACCAGCCTCGATGTCAATCATGACTTCGGGCTCTACGACCCCTCCGGTCACCTGGTCGGACAAGTGCAAGCAATGCCCGGATACACCAACCACCTGGTTTTGCAGTTGTCCGAGCCGGGTGATTACACCGTCCGTTGCCTCGAGTACTGCGGCCCCGGCCACAGCTCCATGTTCATGGCCCTTCACGTTTCCACATGCAAGACCGGCTGCTGCTGCTGAGGCAGCTCCGCGCCCAGCGGATCACCAGGATCTGGCTGGTGACCAGCGGCTTGGTCTTGCTGGGCTTGGCCCTGGCCGGCGGCTCCATGCGACTAGCTCAAGCCAGCGGCGGCAACCTGTTCAGCGCCGATCTCTTCTACGAGGTGATGAGCGTCCACGGCAGTGGCATGGTGGTTGTGGGCCTGATGGCCGGGGCGGGGGTGCTCTGGTATCTGGTGAGCAATGAGATCGAGCTCAGCGTCACCGTCAACCGAATCGTCTTTCTACTGACTCTGAGCGGCCTGGTCATGATCGTGCTCGCGGTCATGGTTTTCGGCTACTCGTCCGCCTGGACGTTCCTGTACCCGCTGCCCGAGAACCCTGGCTCAGGAATAGCGACCGCGGCGATCGGCGCGGCCGCCTACCTGATCGGCCTGGCGCTGGCGGTCGTCGGTTTCCTGCTCTGGTGCCTCGACTTCTTGCGGGCGGCCCTCAAGCGCTGCGGCAGTCTCCAGCGGCTTCTGGGCTTCTACGTCTTCGGCTCGGCAGGCCACGGTCACTCTGGTGAGAACGATCCGACCACGACCAACCCGAGCCTCATCGCCGGCACCGTGTGTGCGATCCTCGGCCTCAGCGCCTGCGTCATCGGCTCTTTGATCGTGGTGTTAATGCTGACCAGCCTGGTCTTCCCCAGCCTGACCCTGAACGCGCTGGTGGCGAAGAACATGATCTACTTCACCGGCCACACGCTCGCCAACCTCCAGATCTATGTGGCTGCCGGCATCGCCTACAGCGTTCTACCCCTGTACACGAAGCGCCCCTGGCGCTTGAGCCGCGCCCTGGTTGCCGGCTGGCTGGCCACGCTGGCGATCGTCATGCTGGCCTTCTTCCATCACCTGTATCAGGACTTCGCCCAGCCCGAGGCCGTGCAGTGGGTGGGAAACGTCGTCTCCTATGCGGCGGCTATCCCTCCCATGACTGTGACCATCTACGGCGGGCTGGTGCTCGTATGGCGCTCCGGCATCCGATGGAGCGCAGCTCCACTCTTCACGCTAATGGCCATGGCCGGCTGGGCGATCGGGGGGTTCGGGGCTGTGATCGACTCCACCATTTCGCTCAACCAGCTCTTCCACAACACGCTCTGGGTGCCCGCTCACTTTCACACCTACATGGCGTTGGGAGTGATGTTCTTCTTGATCGGCGCCACCTATCACGTCATTCCGAAACTCACCGGCCGGCAGATGAAGGAAAACGTCGGACGCCGTGCGGCGGCTCTGATGGCCTTCGGCGGTTACGGTCTGGTGCTGTGCTGGTACATCTCGGGCAGCATGTCCGCGCCCAGGCGATATTTCTATCCACTGTCCGGCACAGAAGTTCTGGCGTGGGTCGGGGTGGCGTGCGCCGCGGTGGCCCTGACGGGGGCTGTCATGGTCTGCTACGACCTCGTCGACGTCTTCTTGACCTCACCCCACTACAACCTGCCCAAGCTTGCACCCAGCTCTGAGCTTGCACCCAGCGAGGTCTAGATCGGCGTCTGCGGGCGCCCGAGATTGGCTTACCGGGCCGTTGCTGCTGTTGATTCTTGTGTCGCCGACGGTGGCGGGTCTGAGTGCTCAGAGCCTGGTCATGCATCACTTCGCGCATTGGTTGTGGGTTGTCGCCGGAGCCATCGTTGGATACCAGTTCCGGGATCTGGTGACGCTTCCGGGGCGAACACTTGTGGCTTGGGCAGGCCTGTTTGCCGCGTTCTCGTGGCACTTGCCGCCCCTGCTTAGCTGGGCCGAGACCAATCAAGGGGCACACATATTCGCGCACGTGACGCTGCTGGTCGGAGGCGGCGCCATGGGCTGGGCGCTGCCGCAGCTCAGTGGGGCACGGAAAGGAGCGCTGTTCATCGCCGCCAACGTGGTCATGTGGCCCATCGTGCTGGCTGAGCTTGCAAACGCCTTCGTCTATCCGAGCTACCCCGGCCAGGCGACCGCGGCTGGAATCGCGGAGTTGGGGGCGATGCCGCTGGCCTGGCTGGTGCTCGCCTTTTGGGGACCACTTCGCAGGGGGCTTGCGCGACCCGGAGCAACCAACGCAGTCCAGGCGCTGCTTGCTGTGGCGGCGCTGGTGGGCTGGGTCTTGCCGTTCTGATGCCGAAACTGGCGAGGAAACGGCTGTCGGAATCAGTTGATCCCGTGTTCACGGTGAATCGAGGTTACTGCCGCCCGGCCTTCCCGCCGCCGGAATCCCGCCATGCGTGGAGAGATTGGACGAGACCTGGCGTCTGATTCATCTGGTCGCGGCGGCCTTCTGGCTCGGCGGCCTGATCTTCCTTGCGGTGGTCGCTGTGATCGCGGCGCGCACTCTGGACCAGCCGACCTTCCGACGCTTGATGTCACGAACCGGACGTGCCTTCCTGTTCGGGTCCGTCATAGCGTGGGCCCTGATCGCCGTATCGGGGGCTGCGATGGCGTGGCCCCGGCTCGGCTACAGCTTCTCGGCGATCCCAGGAACGGATTTCGGCCGCCTCCTGGAAGCGAAGACCAGCCTCGCAGTATTGGTCGTGGCGCTCACCGGCGTTCACGCAATGGCCGGGCGCCGCACGGATTCTCGTCGGGCGATCGCCGTCTCCCGCGTGGTGTCCACGTTGCTGTTCCTGGTGACGCTGGGGATCTTCTGGCTGGCGGTCAGGATGACCGAAGGCTAGGACCGCCAGACCACGACTTCCGGCCGGTCTGATTCAGACGATCCGCCGGCGGGGACTCAGTCCTCGTTTGACGCCTCAAGCGCATCCTTCCAGAGGCGGCGGACCTCGACCCATTCCCCTTCGCCGAGCATCGACTCCGCCATCGGAAACAGCATGTTCTCCTCCTTATATATATGGGGAGGAATGAGGTGGGCCGCTCCCTTGTTGGGCGCCGCCAAGAGGCGATTTCGTACAGCAACGCCGGCGTTAGGCCATGCCAAATGGTGCTACTCAGCGGCACTCGGCGAATACGAATCGCAATTTCTGAATGTGCCGGGTCGATCTGTTAACCGCAAGGTTCAGGGTTCGAATCCCTGCTCCGGAGCCAAATCGAATTCAAAAATGGCCTTCGCTCGGCCAGGTTTGCCGGACTTACTACAACCGGACTTACTACAACCGCACTACAACCAGTTGTGTCATCCGGACCGATTGCCCTATTCACGATCAAGCAAGGACCGGGCTGCGTCGGCAGCTTGCATTGCACCTTGATATTGGGCGCTGAGCCGCCCGGAAAGTCAGGCGGGCTCAAACCGCGTTAACGCGGAGGTATGTGGTTCGAGTCCACGGCGCCCACCAAAATCCTGAATGCGAATCGCTCGACATAACGTGCAGTCTCGTCGGCCATAGGGCACAGATCGTGCACCAGCCAAGAAGAAGGGTCGGGACCAGGTAGCCGATCGCGGGTGGGCCATCCACCTTCACGCCGGAAACGACACTCGAAACGGTCTGCGATGATGCTTGGATCAATCTTGGCGGGCAGGAGGAGGTCAGATGTCCGGATTCAAGAAGGCCTACTCGATTGTCGGCGTGGTCCTACTGGTCGAGCTGGCGCTGCAGTTCTATCTGATCGCAGCCGCGGCCCTGGCCGTTTGGGGCGCCAAGGACAATGCCACGGATGTCTACTCGGCCTTCAAGGTCGGGGATCAGTTCGCGGGTCTCCATGCGGTGGTGGGCACCTTCCTCATTCCGCTCACAATCCTCATCCTGATCGCCTTGTCCTTCGGCGCGCGATTGCCCGCGCGGACCAAGGGTCAGACGGCCGGATTGTTCGGCCTGATGGTGGTGCAGTTCCTTCTTGGGGTCGTGGGCTCTGGTGGCGGCACGGGTCTGGCCGTCATCGGAGGCCTTCACGGTCTCAACTCATTGGTCATCGTAGGGCTGAGCGGCTCGCTCGTCTTCCGCAACTGGGCGTTGGGCGCCGGCCGCGCAAAGCCGCAGCTCAGCGTCGACCCTCAGTAGCCGCAGCCCGACGGACCATGTCCCCATCCATCACGAAAATGGCGACTATGGTCGATGGGGGCCTTTGATGCGGCTGGTCCCCTGCTTCGCGTGCAGGGCTGGATCGGTGTGGATCGGGAACGCAGTCCTCTCGAAGTCGGCTCCGTTCTTGACGGCCGGCGCGCAGACCAAGTGGTCGAGGCAGGCGGCAAGGTTCCTCTCGACAATGCCGCCTTAACGAGCCAAAAGGTGCAGTTCGCGCGCCGGCAGCTTGCGTCTCACCGCGGTTCATTCCATTCGCTGAGTCTCAAGGCTGGACTGGTAGCACAACTGAGGCGCGTCGGGGCTGTACCAACGTGTCGAGGTCCCAGATTAAAACGGGATCGATCACCCGAGTCGCCAGGGCGACGGGTGGCTGCCTGGTCTGTCAGGCGCGGCTGTAACTCATTCGGGTAGAACCCTTTTGAACCCATCGGGCCCTATTTCGATCAAGGAGACCTGCCATGACAAGTTGGCGCCGGGCTTCATTCGCTGCGGCCATCCTCGGTGGCGGACTCTTGGCGGCGGCACCCTTACCCGCCGCTGCCGCGCATGTCTCAATCGGCGAATCCACCAGACAGGTGGCCTCGGCGATCCCCGCCAACGGTGATCTGAACCCCTACGGTCTGGCGGTAATACCCCGCAGCAACGGTCATCTGAAGGCGGGTGATGCTCTGGTCAGCAACTTCAACAATGCCAGCAACCTGCAGGGAACCGGCACCACCATCGTCGAGATCAGCCCATCCGGAAAGCGACACCTCTTCGCGGCCATTGATCCGAATACGCTTCCTGGAGCCTGCCCCGGCGGCGTGGGCTTGACCACTGCCCTGGTCGCACTGCGCAGCGGATGGGTGATCGTCGGCAGCCTGCCCACCTCGGACGGTACTTCAGCCACGATGCAAGCGGGTTGCCTGCTGGTCCTCAACAGCCGCGGCCGAGTCGTGAAGACGATTTCAGGCGGCGACATCAATGGCCCCTGGGACATGACCGCTGTTGAAGGCCAAGACCGGGTGACACTCTTCGTGACCAACGTCCTCAACGGCACAGTAGCCACCAGCCCCAACGTCGTCGATGGCGGCACGGTGGTTCGCCTGGTCGTCTCGACGGAGAATGGATCGCTGCTATCGAGCACGGTTATCGGCAAGGACTTTCCAGAGAGGACGGACCCGGGTTCGCTCGTGGTCGGACCCACAGGGGTTGGCTTCCGTGACGGAAGCTTGTTCGTTGCCGACAGTGTGAATAGCCGGATTGTCCAGATCCCGAACGCCTTGCACCGGAACACCGCGTCCGGCGGCATCCCGGTATCGGCCGGCGGTGCTTTGAATGATCCACTAGGTCTGGCGATGGCGTCGAATGGAGACATCCTCACTGTGAACGGCGGTGATGGGAACATTGTGGAGACCACTCGAGGCGGCGCGCAGGTCGCCGTCGAAGCCCTGGACTCGACGTCAACTCCTCCTGGCGCGCCAGGCAATGGGGCGCTCTTCGGGGTAGCGATTCCAGCCGACCGGGAGGGGGTCTACTTCGTCGATGACGTGACCAATACGCTGAACATTCTCGATAGCGATTCGCGCCGTTAGTTCTGCGAGGGTGATCTGGGCACAGATCGCCCTCGTGGTTGGGCCAAGAAGGTGAGTGGAAGGAGCGCTCTTCTTACCGTGCTATTTGGCGACACTCGATGGCATCCAGGGAATTCAGCACGCCATTTCCGAAGCAGCGACATCGATCTGTTAAACGTCCGGCCTCGGTCTGGCCTGGTGTCGATAATCGAACCGTATCCATCTGGTTGATACCGTAATACCATGATTCCGAAATGCCAAAGTCAATGACCCTTCGGCGTACTGATGAGCAGGCGGCGGAACTAGAGGCGATCGTTCGCGTTGAAAATGTGCCAATTGCCGAAGAGGTGCGCATCGCACTCGCTGAGCACATTGCGAATAGACGCCGTGATCGCGCCTTCCAGATTCGATTGAAGGCGTCCATCAAGCGCAACCAGGAGATTCTCGACCGCCTGGCCTCCACATAAGGTTGGCCTGGCAGTATCTCGACCTCGCCGACTATCTCCTGATTGCGGAGGCGATCACTGGACTGAAGGCAGAAGTGTTCGCCGAGATGCCACGTGCAACCCACGACAGCTATCTCTACATTGAGTTCGGCAAGAGACACCGGATCCGCGCTCACTCCAGCGGCCCGAAGGTCAGCGGGCCGACCGCGGCTGGAGTCCGGATGAGGAAGGCGTCGGGACCGGCCTCCACGTGCAGGCCGCCGACCCTTTCGGTCGACACCTTTCCGCCCAACCGAGCTGTCGCCTCGAGCACGATTAGCTGCGGCTGGTCCGCGCTGGGCCGTTGCGGGGCGGAACCGACTTGAGACGGCATTGGGTTCTGATTGCCATCGCGGTGGTAGCGCTTCTCACTGTCACTGCGACTGTCGGTGCGATCATCTTCTTTTCGCCACAGCGAGTTGATGTCAAGATCGCCGGCCCAGTTCAGCCCGTGGCTTCACGTCTCGGTACCTGGACTTTCGACATCCGAAACTTGGGTGCGAATATCGGCGACGTGGGTCTGCGACTGAACGGTGGGGATGGCTGGACAACTCAGCACAGGATCGTTAACACCAATGCGGACTGTCGACAACCCGCGCAGGATGGCTTGCTCTTG
>Ga0208078_1000056_pt1 | contig 35694 bp, 34 predicted proteins | sample NGESurdeep072012_3_FD_184468 | JGI IMG/M metagenome (GOLD analysis project Ga0208078, IMG submission 184468) | Arctic peat soil microbial communities from Barrow, Alaska - NGEE Surface sample 53-2 deep-072012 (SPAdes) | ecosystem: Environmental > Terrestrial > Soil > Wetlands > Peat ...
GGCGTGCTCGCCGCCGCTGCGCCGCTCGTGCTCAACGCGCCCGCCGCCGATCGTCGCGCCGAGCCCGAACGTTCGGTGGCGCTCGCCGTCGCGCACGCGCTGCTCGACTCTGCGCCGCGCGACGCCGTGCTGATCACCGGCGGCGACAACGATTCCTTCCCGGCGTGGTACGCGCAGGCCGTGGAAGGGGTGCGCCCCGACGTCACCGTCGTCGTCGCGCCGCTGCTAGGCACGGAATGGTATCGCGCGCAGCTGGCGCGCCGCGCTTCCCTCGTCATGCAAGGGGACGTCGCACCCACGCGCGCGGCCGCCACGATGATCGCCGCCGTCGCGCGCGAGGCGCGGGCGAGGCATCGCCCGGTCGCGGTATCGCTCATGGCGGGCGCCGACATTCGAAGCGCTGCGGGCGATCTCACTGTCGCGCGCGGACTGGTGTACGTCGAGCCGGCGTTGGCGCTGGACGCGGTCCATCTCGGTGCCGATGTGCCGAACGTCGACACGGCGGCTGCGCTCGCCATCGCGCACGCGTACCCGCTCGCGCCCCCCGAGGCCGACACGGGCATCGACCCTGCGCCGGAGAGCTTCCTAGCCTACCTCCGATGCCCCGCGCAATATCTCGCGATCGCGCGCGGCGGAATCGCGCTGTCATCTCTTGATTCAGTTTGTAAGCTTCGGTAAATTCATAGCTTATGTCATTTCAAGACCTCGGCGCGCGGCTGGCGGAGGTGGCTGATCGGGTGGCTGCGGCAGTCGCGCGCGGGGGGCATGGACAGCGGGTCACGCTGATCGCGGTCACCAAGACGCACGGCCCGGATGCGGTCGAGGCTGCGTGGCAGGCAGGCGTCCAGAACGTCGGCGAAAACAAGGTCCAGGAAGCGCTCGGCAAGATGGCCGCGGTGGATGTGCCGGTGCGCTGGCATCTGATCGGTCACCTGCAGCGTAACAAGGTGCGTGACCTCGACCACTTCGCGCTCGTGCATTCGATCGATCGCGTGTCGATCGCCGATGCGGTGAGTGCGTTCGGCATCGCGCGGAAGCGCAGCGTCGATGCGCTCGTGCAGGTGAACGTCGCGGGAGAGGACACGAAGGGCGGCTTCGCGCCGGCCGAAATGCCTGCGCAGTCCGAGCAGTTCGTTACGCGGGCGGGGGTGCGCGTTACCGGTGTGATGACGATGGCACCGCTCGGTGCGGATGAGCGTACGACGAGAATGGTCTTTCAGGGCGCGCGAGCCGCGCGCGAATTGCTGGTGAGCGCGGGCCATCCCGCGTTCGATCTCTCGATGGGAATGTCGAACGACTACGAGCTCGCCGTCGAGGAAGGGGCAACCATGATCCGACTTGGCACCGTCCTGTTTGGAGAGAGAGGCCTATGAGCGATGAATCCTTCCACCTCACTCCGCTCGATATCCGGCGCTACGATTTCGGCGCCAAGTCGTTCCGGGGGTATGACGAGAAGAAGGTCGAGGACTTTCGGAACCAGGTTGCGGAAGAGCTCGAGCGGCTCACGCGAGTGAATCAGGAGCTCGACTCGAAGGCACGCGGCTTCCACGAGCAGCTGCGCGCGTTCCGCGAGCGCGACAAGGCGCTCAACGAGGCGCTCGTGTCGGCGCAGCAGCTCCGCTCCGAGATTCGCGAACAGGCCGAGCGCGAGGCGCAGCTGATTCTGCGCGAGGCACGCGCGGAGGGTGAGCGCCAGCTCGATGCCGTTCGCAACGACACTCGCCAGCTCGAATCCGACATGGTCGGGCTCGAGAAGTCGCGCCGCGCATTCATCGGGCAGCTGCGACAGATCGCGGAGCGCCAGCTCGCGGAGCTCGCCGCTGCGGAAGGCGCATCGCGCGGACTGCCCGCGCCTCCCACCCCGGCGCCGAAGGCCAGCGAGGATGCCGACGGGGAGAGTCGCGTGCACATGAAGACCCCCGCCTGGCTGGAGTCGCTCGTCAAGGAATGACGCCGTATCGGTTCGACGATCCGCCCCCGCACTTCGCCGCTCCACCGCACCTCGCGCACACGCGCGCGCAGGCGTCCGCCGCCGCGCAGGTCGTGCGCGACCGCTTCGATCGCGTTCCCGATGTCGCGATCATCCTCGGCACGGGGCTTGGCGCAGTCGGCCGTGCGATCGAGACGCAGCTCATCATCGACTTCGCGGATATCCCGGGCTTCCCGCTGTCGACCGTCGAGTCGCACGCGGGGCGGCTGCTCTGCGGCACGCTCGGGGGCAAGACGGTCGTCGCGATGCAGGGGCGCTTCCATCTCTACGAGGGGTACAGCGCGCAACAGGTCGCCTTTCCCGTTCGCGTCATGCGCGAGCTCGGCGCACACACGCTCGTCGTGTCGAATGCGTGCGGCACACTGCACCCGCTCTGGAACGCCGGCGAGATCATGTTGATCGCAGATCACATCAATCTGCTCGGCACCAATCCGTTGGTTGGTGCGAACGACGAGGCGCTCGGCCCTCGCTTCCCCGACATGTCGGCGCCGTACGACGAGGAGCTCCGCGCCCGCGCGCGGGAAGTAGCACTCGAGCAGAAGATCGTGCTGCGCGAGGGCGTCTACGTCGCGATCACGGGGCCCGCGCTCGAGACGCGCGCCGAGTATCGCATGCTGCGCACGATCGGCGCGGATGTCGTCGGGATGTCGACGGTGCCCGAGGTGATCGCGGCGGTGCACGGCGGGATGCGCGTGCTCGGGCTCTCGATCATCACGGATCAGTGCCTTCCCGATGCGCTCGTGCCCGTGACGCTCGCCGAGATCGTGGAAGTGGCGGCGCGCGCTGAGCCGAATCTCACCGCGCTCGTGCGCGGCGTGCTGGAGCGCCTGTGACCGCGAGCCAAGTGCCGACGAAGCAGTACGCGCTGCTCGCTCCGGAGCTCGAGGCCAATACGCTCGAGCAGGAGATGCTCGCGCGCTGGGAGTCCGAGGATCTCGTAGCGCAGACGCTCGCGCGCGGCGACGAGGAGTTCGTCTTCTTCGAGGGTCCGCCCACGGCGAACGGGCGCCCCGGCATCCATCACGTGTTCGCGCGCACGATCAAGGATCTCTTCTGCCGCCATCGCGCCATGAAGGGCTTTCACGTCGGGCGCAAAGCGGGGTGGGACACGCACGGTCTTCCCGTCGAGATCGAGATCGAGAAGCAGCTCGGCATCAGCGGCAAGCGCGACATCGAAGCGCTCGGCATCGAGGCGTTCAACAAGCTCTGTCGCGAGAGCGTGTGGAAGTACAAGGGCGAGTGGGAGCAGCTGAGCGCGCGCATCGGCTATTGGCTCGACTATAGCGATCCGTACATTACGTACTCGAACGAATACGTCGAGAGCGTGTGGTGGTCGCTGGCGACGCTGTACAAGTCGAAGCTGCTCGTGCGCGGCCACAAGATTCTCCCGTACTGCCCGCGCTGCGAGACGACGCTCTCGAGTCACGAGGTCGCGCAGGGCTATCAGGACGTGGAAGATCCGAGCGTCTATCTCACGCTCGAGCTCACCTCGCCCGAGGGCAATCCCACGGGCGCGCGCATCCTCGTGTGGACGACCACACCGTGGACGCTCGTGTCGAACGTGGCGCTCGCGGTGCATCCGACGCTGCCGTACGTGGAGCTCAAGCGGCGCGGGCGCAACGAGGCGACGGTGATTCTCGCCGAGGCGCGCGTGCGCGCGGTGCTGGGCGAGGACTATGCGGATCGATGGGACGTGTTGCGCGCGTGGACGGGCGCCGAGCTCTCGAAGCTGCGCTATCGCCGCCCGCTCGACTGGCTGCCGTATCCTGCGGACGTGGCGCACGAGGTGATCGTCGTCGAGGACTTCGTGAGTGCCGACGACGGAACCGGTGTCGTGCACATGGCGCCGGCGTTCGGCGCGGACGACTATCAGGCAGGGAAGCGCCACAACCTCGCGTTTCTGCAGCCGGTGAATGGGCGCGGTGAGTTTCCCGCGTCGCTCCCGGTGGTTGGCGGGCTGCACGTGAAGAAGGCGGATCCGGCCATCACTGTGGTGCTCGAAGAGCGCGGCGTGCTGTGGAAGGCCGGCACGCTCATCCACTCGTATCCGCACTGCTGGCGCTGCGGCACGCCGCTGCTCTACTACGCCCGCGAGTCGTGGTTCGTGAGCACGACCTCGTTCAAGCATCGGATGCTGGCGCGCAACGCGCGCGTGAACTGGAATCCGCCGGAAGTTGGCGCGGGCAGATTCGGCGAGTGGCTCGAGAACAACGTCGACTGGGCGCTGTCGCGCGATCGTTACTGGGGAACGCCGCTGCCGATCTGGGTGTGCGACCACGAGCGCGCGCACGCGCTGGCGATCGGGAGCTACGCCGAGCTCGCGCAGCGCACGGGGAAGCCGTTGCCGGAGGGCTTCGATCCACACAAGCCGTTCATCGACGCGTACACCTTCGCGTGCACCGAGGCCGGGTGCGGCGGCACGATGCGTCGCGTCCCCGAAGTGATCGACACCTGGTACGACTCCGGGTCGATGCCGTTCGCGCAGTGGCACTATCCGTTCGAGAACAAGGCGATGCTCGAGAAGCGCTACCCCGCCGGTTTCATCGCGGAGGGCGTGGATCAGACGCGCGGATGGTTCTACTCGCTGCTCGCGATCGCGACGGGGCTCGGTGACGCGCTCCCGAACAACGGCGACGATCAAGCCGCGCCGTATCGCGCGGTGGTCGTGAACGACATGGTGCTCGACGACAAGGGCGCCAAGATGTCGAAGCACATTGGCAACGTCGTGAATCCGTGGGACGTGCTACCGCGCCATGGCGCCGATGCGGTGCGTCTCTTTCTCATCGCGTCGAGTCAGGTGTGGGTGCCGCGGCGCTTCGACGAGAGCATGATCCGCGAGCTTGCGGGGCGATTCTTTCTCACGCTCAAGAACATCTACAGCGGGATCTTCGCGCAGTACGCGAACTTCGGGTGGTCGCCGAGCGAGGCGGATCCGGCGCCGAAGGATCGTCCGGTGGTGGATCGCTGGATGCTCTCGCGCCTGGCGACGGTGGAGCGCGAGGTCGACGAGCGGCTGGAGGGCTTCGATGCGACGGCGGCGGCGCGCACGCTGATGGACTTCGTGGTCGACGACGTGTCGAACTGGTACGTGCGCCTGAATCGCGGCCGATTCTACGATGTCGACAGTGCCGACAGCCGCGCGGCGTTCGCGACGCTGCACGAGGTGCTCGTCGTGGTCACGCGGTTGCTCGCGCCGTTCTCCCCGTTCGTGAGCGACTGGATCCACAGGGAGCTCACGGGCACTTCCGTGCACCTCGCACCGTTTCGTAGAGCGCTGGGTATCAACCAGGGTGAAGACGAGACGCTGGAGCGCGCGATGAGCCGGGTTCGGACGCTGGCCAAGCTCGGGCGCGCGGCCCGCGAGGAGAAGGAGATTAAGGTGCGTCAGCCGCTTTCCCGGCTGGTGTGTGTCGTGCCAGATTTCAGGGCTGGGGAGCTCCGGGAACTGCTGCCGCTGCTGGCAAGCGAGCTCAACGTAAAAACGGTAGAATTCGCCGACAGCGGAAGCGCGTTGGCGACGCTCGTTGGCAAGGCGAATTTCAGGGCGCTCGGCAAGCGATTCGGCAAGCGAACACCGGAGGTGGCGAAGGCCGTCGAGGCGCTCGCGAGTGAAGAGCTGTTGAAGTTCGAGCGGGGCGAGACGGTGAACGTGACGGTTGATGGCGAGGCGTTTCCGCTGCTGAGCGACGACGTCACGATCGTTCGACACGCATCGGGGAGTTTGCTCGTACGGGAAGAGAACGGGCTGTTCGCCGCGCTCGATCCGACGATCACACCGGAGCTGCGGCGCGAGGGTGCGGCGCGAGAGCTGGTGAGCAAGATCCAGCAGATGAGAAAGGCCGCGCGCTTTGCGGTGAGCGACAGGGTGCGAGTCGACCTCGACGGCGGTCCGGAGCTCGCAGCGGTCGTGAAAGAGTACGAGACGTACATCGCGGGCGAAGTGCTCGCGAACGAGATCACCCTGGCAGGTGGCCTCGGAGAGACACATGACGCAACGCAGACCATCGTGCTCGATGCCGAGACGGTCCGCATTGCCTTGACGAGAGTGAATTAGCGATGCCGTCCTCGACAGGCGCTAAAAAAGAGAAGCCGATGACCAAGAAGACACTGGCGCATTTCGAAAAGCGCCTGCTCGATGAGCGCAAGCGTGTGGTGAAGGAGCTGGGCAGCTACGGCGAGGCGTTCGGCGCCACGCTGCAGAGTGCCGACGGAAATCTCAGCTCGTACTCCTTCCACATGGCCGACCAGGGCACCGACGCGATGGAGCGCGAGAAGGCGTTTCTCTTCGCGAGCTCGGAGGGTCGTTTCCTCTGGCACATCGACGAGGCGCTTCGTCGCCTTTACCGGTCGCCGCAGACGTTTGGCCGCTGCCACACTTGCGGCGAGGAGATCGATTTCGATCGCCTCGATGCACTTCCTCACGCGCGCCTGTGCTTCACGTGCAAGCAGCGCGAAGAAGATGCAAAGAAGTAGCTCGGAGTCGACCACCTTCTGGTCGATCATCGTCCTGGTCGTCGTCGCGGACTTCGCGACGAAGGCCATGGCCGCGTCCATGCTCGTGCCGCAGCACGTGCCGCGCGAGGTATTTGGCGAGTGGGCGCGGCTGACGCTCGTCCACAATCCCGGCGCCGCCTTCGGCGTGAGCGCGGGCCCATACTCGCGCCAGATATTTCTGCTGCTCACGGTCGTCGCGCTCTTCGTGCTGTCGAAGCTCTATCGCACGACTGCGCCCGGCGACCGCCTGCGTGTGATCGCGCTCGGCCTCGTGTGCGGAGGCGCAATCGGCAATCTCATCGACCGCGTGCGCTCGCCGATTGGCGTCGTGGATTTTCTCGACGTCGGCTTTCGCGATTGGCGCTGGCCCACGTTCAATGTCGCCGACATGGCGGTGAGCATTGGCGCCTTCCTGTTGGCGTGGGCGCTGTGGGGCGAGGAAGATGTGGTCGAACCGGTCCCGAAGTCGGTGACCGAGACTACGGGCGCGTGATGCCCCAACGCCGGTCGCCGATCGCATGACAGCACCGGCCACGCACGAAATCACACTGGACGCCGACAGCGAGCTGCGCCTCGACCTGCTCTTGGCGCGCGAGCTCGGCACCTCGCGCACGCAGGCGGCAACGCTGATCGCCAACGGCAACGTGACCGTGAGCGACAAGCGCGAGAAGGCAAGCTATCGTCCCGAGGCCGGCGACCGCATCGTCGTGGTGCTCCCGACGCCGCAATCGCGCGAGGTGATCGCGGAGGAGATTCCGCTGTCGGTGGTGTTCGAGGACGAGTACGTGATGGTCGTCGACAAGCCGGCGGGGATGGTCGTACACCCCGCACCAGGTCACTGGAGCGGGACGCTCGTGAACGCGCTCAAGGGGCGGGGCGGGGCGCTCGCGAACGAGAATGGCGAAGATCGCGCGGGAATCGTCCACCGCCTCGACAAGGAGACCTCGGGGCTCCTGCTCGTCGCCAAAACGGACGTCGCGCTCCGCAAGCTCGGAGCCGACCTCGCGGCGCGGCGCGTCGTGCGCCGCTATGCCGCGCTGTCGTGGGGGCACATCAACGGTGACCGCCTCACGGTGGACAAGCCGGTTGCGCGCGATCCGCGAGACCGAAAGCGCATGGCAATCGTCACTAGCGGACGAGCGGCGAAGACGGATTTCGTGCGACTGGCCCGGTTCGAGTCTGTCGACTTGCTGCGCGCGCACCTCCACACGGGGCGCACGCATCAGATCCGCATTCATCTCGCATCGGTGGGACACCCTGTGGTGGGGGATGACATGTACGGTGGGGGCGGTGGACGGCGGCTCGTCGAGCTTCCGGCGCACCGGCATTTCCTCCATGCGGCGTGGCTGATCTTCCCGCACCCGGTCACCGGCGAATCCGTCGAGCTTCGCTCGCCTCTTCCGGCCGAGCTGCAGCGATCCCTCGCTGCGGTCGCGGAGTCGGAGGCGCTGCTCACGCACCCGGATCCGCTGGACGATCTTGGCTTCTACCGCCTCACTACCTGACAGCTCTGACATAGCGCCCCGCCAGCTGCTCCTCTTCAAGCTGGCGGATCGCATCGGTGCGATCGAGCTGGAGATCGTGCGGGAGATCCTTCCGCCCTCTCCCGCCACGCGTCTCCCCGGGGCGCCGCCGTACGTCCGCGGGCTCATAAACGTCCGGGGCACGGTCATTACCGTGGTCGACCTCGTCGCCCGCCTCTTCGACCGCCCGGGTCGCCCTGACGGCCCCGTAATGCTGATCGAGCACCAGGGAAAGGTCGTTGGCGTGGCCGTGGACGAGGTGATCGAGGTCCAGCCCCTCCCTCCACCGGGATGGGAGACCCCAATTGGCGACTTTCTCCCCGGCGGGATCGTCTATGCCATGGGGGAGATCGACTCCCAAACTGTGCTCCTGCTCGACATCCGCGGATTGCTCACGCACGTGCTCGTTTAACGGAGGCTCAGGGTGAGTCACACTGTACTGATCTGCGACGACGCCGTCTTCATGCGCACGATGATCTCCGACATTCTCGAGGAGTCTGGCTACGAGATCGTCGGGCAGGCCGAGACGGGCGTGCAGGCGATCGAGCGCTACAAGACGCTGCGCCCGGACCTCGTGACGATGGACATCGTGATGCCCGACATGGGTGGGATTGACGCCGTGCGAGAAATCACGAGCTTCGACGCGAATGCAAAAATCCTGATGTGCAGCGCGATGGGGCAGCAGGCGCTCGTCGTCGAGGCGATCCAGGCCGGCGCGAAGGACTTCGTCGTGAAGCCGTTCCAGCCGAGCCGCGTGCTGGAAGCCGTGCAGCGCGTGCTGGGCTGAGCGGTCCGCGCCCCTCTAGCGGACCGACCATGGACTTGGCCAAATACGCCGCGCTCTTTCAATCGGAGAGCCGCGAGCAGCTCTCGACGATGAACGAGGAGCTGCTCGCGCTCGAGCGCGCGCCTGCCGCGGCCGAGCCGGTGAGCGCCGTCTTTCGCGCGGTGCACACGATGAAGGGGATGAGCGCGACGATGGGCTACGCGACGGTGACCGCGCTCGCGCACGAGCTCGAGTCGCTGCTCGATCGCGTGCGCCACTCGGAGATCACGGTCGATCGCTCGGTGACGGACACGCTCTTCGCGGCCGTCGATGCGCTGGAGCGCGCCGTGGAGATCGAGGTCGCGGGCGGGTCGGCCGAAGCGGCATCGGCGCCGGCGCTCGCGCGCCTGCAGGCACTCGCGGGCGCGCGTGCGGGCGCGGGCGCGAGCGTGGCTGTGAGCGCGGCTGTGGGCGCGGCGGCTGATGCGCTGCCGATGACGACGCAGGAGTTCGCGATCGCGGCCGGCGCTGCGAACGGCGCGGGTCGCGCGCAGCGAACGATTCGTGTCGAGCTTCGGCGGCTCGATGGGCTCACGAATCTCAGTGGTGAGCTCCTCGTCGCGCGCGGGCGACTCACCGATGTCGCGCACGAGATCGCGCACCCCGCGCTCGACGAGGCGCTCGCGCAGGTGTCGCGGCTCATCTCCGATCTCCACGAGGAGATCATGGCGAGCCGCATGGTGCCGGTCGGCCAGGTGTTCGATCGTTTTCCGCGTCTCGTGCGCGACGCGGCGAGCTCACTCGGCAAGGAGATCGAGCTGACACTCAACGGCCGCGAGATCGAGCTCGATCGCTCGATGCTCGACGAGATCGGCGAGCCGATCGTGCACTTGCTGCGCAACGCGGCCGATCACGGCATCGAGAAGCCGGACGTGCGCGAGCGCGCGGGGAAGCCGCGCGCGGGACAGCTCGCGCTCACCGTCACGCGCGAGCGGCAGATGGTGACGATGCGCGTCGAGGACGACGGCCGCGGCATCGATCGCGACCAGGTGCTCGCCCGCGCGCGATCGCAGGGGCTCGTCGATGCAACGGTAGAAGCGCTCAACGACGAGGAGCTGATCCGCATCATCGCGCGCCCGGGCTTCAGCACGGCGGAGAAGATCACCGATATTTCGGGGCGCGGTGTGGGCATTGATGTCGTCCTCACGCGCGTTCGCGAGTTGGGCGGTGCAGTCGAGATTCGCTCGGTGCCCGGTGACGGGACGACGGTGACGCTCCGCCTGCCGGTGACGCTCGCGATCGTGCGCGCGCTGCTCCTTCGGGTTGATGGCGAGATGTACGCGGTGCCGATGACGCACGTGCGGGAGACGGTCGAGCTGCGCCAGGAGGCCCGGCGCCGCGTGCAGGGGCGGGAAGTGATGTTGCTGCGCGACGAGGTCGTGCCGCTCATGCACTTTCGCGAAGTCGTAGGACTGCCGGAAGCGCGCTTCGTGAGCGCGGACGGCACGACGCAGGTTATCGTGATCGAGAGCGAGGGGCGCCGCACCGGGCTCGTCGTCGACGAGTTTGCAGGACAGCAGGACATTGTCGTGAAGGGCTTCGACGGTGTGCGGGATGGGCTCGCGTTGTTCAGCGGCGCCACGATTCTAGCCGATGGCGCGCCCGCGCTGATCGTCGACGTAAGCAGTCTTCATTAGGGAGCGCGCGATGGCGGACCTGCTGCAACTCAACAGCCTGGAGCTCGACGCGCTCCGCGAGACCGCGAACATCGGCGCGGGACACGCCGCGACGGCGCTCTCGCAGATGACCGGCGACACGATCATGATCACCGTGCCGACGATCACGATCGCCGCGCTCGAGGACGTGCCGTCGCGCATCCTCCCCGAGGAGGAGCCGATCGTCGCGGTGCTCATGCAGATGATGGGCGATCTCACCGGGCGCACGCTGCTCGTCTTCCCACATCCTACCGCGGTGCGCCTCGCGCAGCTCATGCTTCGCCGCCCCACCGTCGCCAACGGCGCCTTCGGTGAGCTCGAGCAGTCCGCGATCAAGGAAGCCGGCAACATCCTGAGCGGCGCCTACATGAATGCGCTCAGCGAATTCATGGGACTCATGCTGCTGCCGTCGCCGCCGAGCCTCGCGATCGACATGTCGACCGCGGTGCTCAACACGGCGTATCTGCAATTCGGAACGGATCGCGACATGGTCGTCGCCGTGGAAACCCAGTTCTATTTGCAGGGCGAGGGCCAGGAGCTGCGCGGCTTCTTTCTGCTGCTCCCCGATGCCGCATCGCTGCAGGTCATTCTTCGTGCGGTGAAAGTCCTGTGACGCAAAATGGCGCATCTGCGACCCCGATCTCCGAGCGCGACCGCGACATCCTGCGGTCGTTCGCGCGGCGCATCGATGGCTCCGATGCAGGTGCGCACAACAACCTCGGCGTCCTCTACTACAACAAGGGGATGTACGAGGACGCGGTGTCCGCGTTCGCACGCGCGCTCGAGATCGATCCGAAGATGCAGGTGGCGCAGCGGAATCTCGAGGTCGCGTACTTTCATACGGGCTACTACGATCGCCGCGTGACGGAGCTCCGCGACCGGCTTCGCACGCACCCGGATGATCGGGACGCGCGCTGGGAGCTCGGCCGCGCGTACGCAGCGATCGGCGACGGAAAGGAAGCGGTCGCGGAATTCAACGCGATCCTGCAGTACGCGCCGAACGACATTGGCGCGATCGTGCAGCTCGGCCTGGCCGAGAAGGCGAATGGCGATCTCGAGAAGGCGCAGTGCTGGCTCGATCGCGCGCTCGCGCTCGACGAGAAGAGCCCGCTCGTGCACCAGTACATCGGCGAGGTGCGCTACAACCGCGGGCTCAACGATCAGGCACTCACCGCGCTGCATCGCTCGATCGAGCTCTCCCCCGAGAACGCCGACGCGCACTATCTCCTCGGCTTCGTGCTCGGCGATCTCGGCCGCCACGAAGAGGCGCGCATGTCGACGAAGCGCGCGATTCAGCTCAACCCGTCGCTCTCGCGCGCGCAGGCGAATCTTTCGATCGACCGCTACAACACCGCGCGCTACAACGAGCTCGTTCCCGAGCGGCAGGAGCGCCGCTCCTCTGCGCTCGAGCTGTCGACGGACGGCCACCTCGCGCACTACAACCTCGGTCTCGCTTTCCGGCAGAAGGGCTACTACGCCGAGGCGTTGAAAGAGTACAAGCTCGCGCTCGAGCGCAACGAGGATGAGAATCTCGTGCGTCAGGCGATGGCCGAAGTGCATCTGCTCAAGAAGGATGCGTCGGCCGCGATCGAGCTCTACGACCAGATCCTGCTCGCGCAAACGGACTCGCCCAAGCTCTGGTGCGAGCGCGGTGTGGCGTTGCACCAGCAGGGGCAGCACGCCGCAGCGGCGGCGAGCTACCGTCGCGCGCTCGCGATCGATCCGGCGTACGCGATCGCGCACAACAATCTCGGCGTCGCGCAGTATCACGCGGGCGAGACCGAAGGCGCGGTGGACTCCTTCCGTGCCGCGCTGTCGTCGCAGCCGAACTTCGTAAAGGCGTGGCTCAACCTCGCGCTCCTGCTCTTCCGCGGAAAGCGGCTGCAGCTCGGGCTCGAGTCGTATCGCCAGGTGCTCACCCTCGAGCCCGAGCAGCCTGTTGCGTGGAACGGCGTTGGCCTCGTGCTCGCGGAGCTCAAGAAGTTCGAGGACGCGCGCAACGCGTTCGGCCGCTCGATCCACTCGCGTCCGGCGTTCGCCGAGGCGCACTACAACCTCGGCTTCACGCTCTCGAACCTCGGCGACTTCGAGGGCGCGCTGCGCGCGACGAAGCGCGCGCTCGAGCTCGACCCGTACTACACGCCGCAGAAGTTCGAGCTCGCGATCGATGTCGAATACGAGGATCCCGATCTCTCGATCGCGCCGGAGCTCGGCGGCGGCGAGCACACGGCCACGGGCGTCGACAACTTCGCGTTCGATGCGGAGATTCTCGACTCGCTCTTTACGCAGCTCTCGCCGGAAGGTCTGCCCGAGCCCGAGACGGCGAAGCCGCCCACGGTCGAGACGATCGCCGAGCAGCACTTCGTGCTCGCGAACGACTATCTCGCGAAGGGGATGCTCGATCGCGCGGCGGTCGAGGCGAATCGCTCGCTCGTGCGCGGCGCGCCCACGGCCGAGGGCTTTGCGATCCTCGGCGAGATCTTCATGCGTCAGGGGCTCTTCGGCGAGGCGCTCGAGCGCTATCGGAGCGCTCGTCTGGGCGCGCCAGTGAATGCCAAGCTGCTCGCGGGCGAGACGCGCGCGCTGCTCGCGCTCGATCGAGTGGTCGAGGCGCGCTCGACGGCGGAGACGTTGCTGAGCGTCGATGGCGGATCGGTGGAGGCGCTGCTGCTCACCGCTGCCGCGCGCGCGCGCGCGGGCGATCCCGCCGCGGCGCGCGAGCTGCTGCGCAGCGCGCGGCGACTCGCCCCTGCGCGCGCAGACGTGCTCAAGGAGTTCGGCGACGTCGCGCGGCTCGCGGGCGATGTCGACGGCGCGATCGCGGCGTATCGCAATGCGCTCGATCTCGATCACGACTTTGCGGTGGTACACTACGAGCTCGCGCGACTGCTCGCCGAGCGCGGTGAGCCGGCCAAGGCGGAAGAGTCGCTGCTCGCGGCGCTCGAGGCCGTGCCCACGTACGTGGAAGCGATGCTCGCGCTCGCGAACGTGCGCCGTCGCTTCGGGCGCGTCGAGGCAGCGCTGCCGCCGCTGGTCGAGTTGCTGCGGCGCGATCCGTACAACATCGACGCGCTGCTCTCGCTCAGCGAGGCGCTGCTCGAGCTCGACCGCTACGACGATGCGGCAATCTCGATCGATCGCGTGCTGCGCTTCGACCCGCGTCACGTGCTCGCGCTCTTTCTCAAGGGACAGCTGCTCGCCGACCGCCACCGCTACCGCGACGCCATCGGCACGTGGCAGCGCGTCATCGAGCTCGAGCCCGATGGCGATCACGCGCGCCGCGCGCGTCGCGAATCGCGGACCGCCGCCGATCTGCTCCGGATCTTCCAGAGCCGGCAGGAGGTCGCGTAGATGGCCATCGAGGGACCACTTCGCGAGCTGGGCATCCACGACGTCTTCCAGCTGCTCGACCTCAGCCGGAAGACCGGCGCGCTCACGGTGACATCGGTGCTGCGCGACAATCAGGGGACGGTCTACTTCGATCACGGCGCCGTGGTGTTCGCAGCGATTCGCAGCAATCCACATCCGCTCGGCGAGCTGCTCCTGCGTGGCGGCAAGATCACCGAGGCGGACCTCGCGCGCGCGCGCGACGCGCAGCGCACGGCGAAGTCGCGGCGCAAGCTCGGCGAGCTGCTCGTCGAGAGCGGCTCGCTCACGAGCAAGGAGCTCGAGCGGCAGGTTCGCTTTCAGGTCGAAGAGGTGGTGTTCGAGCTGATGTCGTGGCGCGAAGGCTTCTTCTCCTTCGAGGAGCAGGAAGTGAGCGACGCGCCGGCCGAGGCGAACATTCGAATCTCGACGGAGTCGCTGTTGATGGAGGCCGCGCGCCGCATCGACGAGTGGTCGCGCATCGAGGGGAAGGTCGCGCACCTCGGCGTCATCCCGGTGCTCGCGCCCGTCGCCGACGATCATCCCGGCTTCCTCGACCTGCGCCCGCGCGAGTGGGAAGTGCTCGCCGAGATCGACGGCTCGCGCGACCTCCGCGCGATCGCGACGCTCCTCGCGCAGAGCGAGTTCGATGTCGCGCGCGTCGCGTATGGCTTGCTCTCGACCGGCATCGTCGAGCTTCGGAACGGAGTGCATCCGCCGGAAGCGACTGCGGATGGCGCGACGCCCGCGACGCCGACGACGGTCATGCCGCTCGAGGCCGCGGCCGTCGCGCTGCATTCCGGGGAGCCGCAGGTCGCCCTCGCGATCTGTGAGCGCATCACCTTCGAGACGCCGGAGCTGGCGGAGGGGCATCTGCTGCACGCGCGCGTGCTGAACCGGCTCGGGCGGCAGGACGAGGCGGCGCGCGCCATCGCGCGCGGCATCGAGGCCGATCCGCTGAACTCCGATCTGCACGCCGAGAGCGGCTACTGCGCCGCGTGGGCGGGCGACTACCTCGATGCGCTCGCGTCGTGGGAACGGTCGCTGCGTTTGAATCCGGGAAGTCCCGACGCACAACGAATTCGAGCGGCGCGCGATGCGGCGAGCCGTCTTCGCTGCCTGCTGCAGGAGCACATCGATGTCTGATGAGATCAGAAGGCTGAGTGAGGAGCTCGCGCGAGATCCGTCGAGCCTCGTGTTCATGCAGCTGGGGGAGGCGCTGCGGCGCGCGGGGCAGCTCGACCTGGGGCTCAAGGTCGCGCATCGCGGACTCGAGCGGCACGCGCACAACGCGGACGCGCACGATCTGCTCGCGCGCATCCGCGTCGATCGCGGCGAGCTGCAGGACGCCTTTGATGAATGGGACATGGTGCTGCGACTCGCGCCGAGTCACGTGGGTGCGCGAAAGGGGATGGGGTATGTGCTCTTCAAGCAGGGGAAGCTGGCCGAGGCAGAGCAGCATCTGAGCACGGCGGCGACGCACGATCGCGGCGACTCATCGATCGCGACGGCGCTGCGCATGGTGCGACGGCTGCTGCGGTACGCGCACGTCGCGGGGAACGGCAGCGGCGCTCCCGGCCACGCGGAGCTCGTCGCGGCGCAGCGGCGCGTGGAAGAGGAAGCGCGGCTGCTCTTCGCCGACATCTTAGGCGAGGGAGAGCACACGGCGCTGCTCCTCAACGCCGATGGCCTCGTTGCGGCGGGGCTGTACGTCACGGCCGATGGCGAGGATGTGTCGCAGGAAGTCGGTGCCGCGCTCACGGGCGTGCGCGATGAGGCGTTGCGTGCGGTGCGCCATCTCGATCTCGGCGCGTGGAAGGCGGTGGTGTACGAGACGGATCTCGCGACGATCGCGCTCGCGCCGGCCATCGACGAGTCGATGGTGCTGGTCGCGGCAGGGCGATCGGTGCCGCTTGGCTTCGTGCGGCGCGTGCTGGACCGATGCGTGCTACGCGCGACCACCTGGCTCGAGGAGGTTGCATGAGCGCGTCGCCATTCGATGGGATCCTGTCGCTGCTCATTCGGCAGCGCGGCGTGCTCGGCTGTCTCGTCGTCGGCGAGGCGGATGGCATCATCGTCGACTCGAATGTGCAGGTCGGAATCCAGGCGAACGTCGTCGCGGCGCTGGCGGCGGCGCTCTACCGGAAGGCGCGCCTCACCTCTGCTGCGGCCGGGCTGAGCACGATCGGCTTTCTTCAGCTCGAGGCGGAGAAGGGGCACATCTGCGCGATCGGTCGCGACGGGCTGGTGCTGGTGACGCTGGCCGAGCCGCGCGCGCACATCGGCAGGATTCGCGGGGCGATGCTCGAGTCGTTGAGCGTTCTCGCGTGAGAACTCACGTTGCGGAGCCATGGATCGAGGCTCCGCTCCAGACGTTCGTCGACGACGCGGGGGCGCTCTTCGCGCTCCTGCTTCACCCGAACGGGCAGGTGATGGGCCAGTTCGGGTTTACGCGTGCCGTGGATGTCATGGCTGCATGCGCGCTCGCGGCTGCGATTCATGCGTCAGCGGGTGAGCTGGGGCGCGAGCTGGATGGGAAGCCGTTCCGCGAGATGTATCATGCGGGGAAGAACCGGCAGATCTTCATTGGCGACGTGCCGACGACGCGGCACCGCTTCGTTTTTCTCACCGTTTTCGATGCGGAAAGCTCACTTGGACTGGTTCGCATCTACTTTCAGGAGTTGTGCGCGCTGCTCGAGAACGCTCAGCCGCTTGCTCTTCCGCAGACGCCGATCTCCGCCGCATCGCTCGAGCAGGACCTGAATCGCAATCTCGCCATCCTCTTCGGTCGCGCGCCGCGCGATTCGAATGGCAGCGAGTCGTCCATCTCCCTCGCCTGAAGCGCCGTGTCACTGGTCAACTACGCCACTCGTGAGATCACCTGCAAGATCGTCTACTACGGCCCGGGGCGGTCGGGGAAGACGACGAATCTGCATTACATTTACGAGCAGGTGCCGGGGGACCGTAAGGGACAGATGGTCTCCCTCGCGACGCAGACGGATCGAACGCTCTTCTTCGATTTCCTGCCGCTCGATCTCGGCACGATCTCGGGATTCTCGACGCGCTTCCAGCTCTACACCGTCCCGGGCCAGGTCTACTACCAGGCGACGCGGAAGCTCGTGCTGCACGGCGCCGACGGCGTCGTCTTCGTCGCCGACAGCCAGGCGCGACAGCTCGCCGAGAATATCGAGAGCATGCAGGACCTCCACGCGAATCTCGCGGAACACGACATCGATGTGCGCTCCATGCCGCTCGTGATTCAGTACAACAAACAGGATCTCCCGCGCTCGCTCATCTCGAGCGTGCCGGAGCTGGAGGACGCGCTGAACTTTCGCGAGGTCCCTTCGTTCGCCGCGGATGCGCTGCACGGCACTGGCGTCTTCGAGACGCTGCGCGGAATTGCTGGGCTCGTGCTGCGCCGGCTCAGCGCCGGCACGAGCACGCCACCGGCCGCTGCGGCCGCGGGAGGCCGCTGACGGTGGATCTCGATCCGCGGTATCGCTTCGAGAATTACATAGTAGGGGGCGCCAATCGGCTCGCCGTGTCAGCGGCGCGAGCGGTGGGGCAGTCCCCGGGAACGTCGTACAACCCACTCTTCATCTACAGCAGCTCCGGGCTCGGCAAAACCCATCTGATGCTCGCGATCGGGCATCTCGCGCGCTCGCTCAATCCGCAGATGACGGTGGAGTACGTCACCCTCGAGGAGTTCATCGAGGAGCTCAACCACGCGATCGGCGACAGCGCGATGGAACTGTTCAAGCAGCGCTTCCACATGGTGGACATGCTCCTGCTCGACGACGTGCAGTTTCTCGCCGGCCGCAAGGAGACGCAGAGCGAGATGCTGCGCCTCTTCAACACGCTGCAGCGCGCGGGGAAGCAGGTGGTGCTCACGAGTGATCGCCCGCCCTCGGAGATCGGGGATCTCGACGAGCGGCTGATCACGCGGCTCACGGGCGGGCTCGTCGTCGACGTCGGCTCGCCGGACTACGAGACGCGTGTCGCGATCCTGCGCAGCAAGTGCGAGGAGCGCGGCGTCGTCTTCGAGGCGGGGGTGCTCGACGAGGTCGCGCGGATCAACTTCACGAACGTGCGCGAGCTGCAGGGCGCCCTCAACCGCCTGATAGCGTGCCAGACGCTCGAGGAGGCGCCCGTCACCGCGCGCAGCGTGCGCGAGCTGCTCGGAGAGAAGCCCGACACGCCGCTGCTCGTGCCCTCGCAGGCGCGCGGGCAGGAGTTCGCGAGCTTCCTGTCGGATTTGAGCGAGGTCGTCTCGCAGCACATCGACAGCTGGCGCGTGCGCGTCGTCGAGGCGATGACGTACTGGCATCAGCTCGGCTATGTCACGCTCCTGCTCGAGCGCACGCTCGAGGCGACGGAGGAGCCGGACATCGACACGCTGCTCTCGCGCTTCGAGGCATCGATCCGGCGGCTGCGCGAGCTCGAGGCGGAGGCGTCGAAGATCGACACGCAGCTCGCCGCGTCGGAGCTGTTCAAGGATCCGGAGCGCGTCGGCGAGGCGGAGCTCGTCCTCGCGCGGCTGGTCGGTGGCGCCGAGCCGCCTCCGGGCCCCGATCCCGCCTTCACGCGCTCCGAGCTCGAGGTTGGCGCGTCGAACCAGCTCGCGGTGCACGCGGTCGACACGATCATCGATGAGCCGGGGAAGAAGTACAACCCGCTCTTCGTCTACGGACCGCGCGGCGTCGGCAAGACGCATCTGCTCAACGCGCTTGGCAACGAGCTGATCGCGCAGAGCGGCGGCGCGTTCACAGTGGCGGTGGTGAACGCCTCGCAGTTCATCGACGAGCTGATCGCGGCGCTGCAGGAGGAGCAGATCGAGAAGTGGCGCGCCCGCTACCGCGTGGTCGATGCGCTGATTCTCGACGACGTCGACAAGTGCGCGGGGAAGGAGCGCTCGCAGGAGGAGCTCTTCCACATCTTCAACAGCCTCTTCTACAACGGCCGACAAATAGTCTTCGCGAGCGAGCACGCGCCGAAGGCCATCGAGGGGCTCGAGGAGCGGCTCCGCTCGCGCTTCGAGGGCGGGCTCGTGGTCGAGATCCAGGCGCCGGATCATGCGTTGCGCGAGAAGCTCTACGCGCGCTACCTCGCGGATGTCGGCGAGCGGCTCGATCGCCCGCTCATCGACTTTCTCGCGTCGCGCTCAGTGGCGAGCGTCGCCGAGATGCGCGGAATCGTCGACCGGCTGATGAAGGCGGCGGATGTCGTGGGCGTGCCGCTCAACGCATCGTTCGCGCGGAAAGAGCTCGAGGGCGGCGCCACTGCGCCCGCGCCCTCGAAGCAGTCGAATGGGCGCGACGCGGACCCGTTCTTCCTCGACGAGGAGAAGATCCTCTGGGATTGGCCAGACGTCACCGGCCGCGCCATCGAGGAGTTCCGATAGATGGCGATCAAGGGAAGTCTTCGCGAGGCGAGCCTGCCGGACGTGCTGCAGCTGCTGGCGATGGGACAGAAGACCGGCTGTCTCTCCGTCACCGACCGCAACAACTTCGGCTACATCTACTTCGATCGTGGACGGATCTCGTATGCGTCGATCGTCAACAGGCGCGATCGGCTCGGCGACACGCTCGTCAAGAACAACGTCATCACGCAGCGCGAGCTCGACGCGGCAATCGACGCGCAGGCCACGCAGCAGCGCAACAAGCGACTCGGCGAGATCCTCATCGAGCAGCACATCCTCACGCGCGAGGAGCTCCACCGCTACATCCGCGTGCAGATCGAAGAGGCCGTGTACTATCTGTTCACGTGGGTACAGGGGACGTTCAGCTTCGAGGCGGACATGCGCCCCGACGATCACGACGTCCTCGTCTCGATCAACCCGGAGTCGCTGCTCCTCGAGGGCGCGCGCCGTGTGGACGAGTGGAGCCTCATCGAGAAGAAGGTGCCGAGCTTCGATCTCATCTTCGAGCTCGACGCCGCACGCGTCGCCGCGAGCGAGGCGCAGCTCACGCCCGCGCAGCAGACGCTCGTCGCGCTGATCGACGGCCGGCGCGATGTCACCGCGCTCATCGATGCGTCGGGGATCGGCGACTTCGATGTCGGGAAGGCGCTCTACGGGCTCGCGACGGCCGGCTTCATTGCGCGTGTGGGCAAGTCGCGGCCGCAGGACGATGTCGTGCGCGAGGCGCGCGTGGAGGAGCATCGCAACCTCGGCGTCGCCTTCTACCGCACCGCGATGTTCGAGGAGGCGACGCGCGAGTTCCGCCGCGTCGTCGAGCTGCACGACGCGGATGTGCAGGCGCGCTTCTTCCTCAGCCTCGTCTCGATGCGCGAGGGGCGCTGGACGGAGGCGGTGCTCACCCTGCGCGAGGCCGCGGCGCAGCCGACGGCGCGTCCGTCGATCTTCCACAACCTCGCGTACGCGCTCGAGCGCCTCGGCAATCTCGACGAAGCGCGCGAGATGCTGCACGAGGCGGTCGCGCGCGGCGGCGGCGACGACCCACGCATCCGCACCTCGTTCGGCGTGCTCGCGCTGCGCACTGGCGACGTCGAAGAGGCGAACGCGTCGCTCGCCGCCGCGCGCGCGCTGCTCGGCAAGCGGCTTCCGTCCCCCGCCTGGTTTCACTACGCGTCGCTCGCCGCCGGACTCGCGGGCGAACTCGATCGCGCGCTCGAGCTCATCACCGAGGGCGTGAAGGCGCATCCGCAGGCGGCGGTGCTCGGCAACACGCTCGCCGCGGTGCAGGAGCGGCGCGGCGACTTCAATGCCGCGGCGCTCGCAGCCGAGGCGGCGATGGGGGACGGGAGCACGATCCCGCAGCTCCACAAGAATCTCGGCGACTACTTCTATCGCGCGCTGCGCTACGAGGAGGCGCTCGATCAGTATCAGCGCGCCATCAAGATCAACCCCGCGCTCGGCTACGACGTCTACTTCAAGCTCGGTAACATCCGTTTCAAGTGGCAGGAGAAGGAGCAGGCGCTCGCGTACTGGGAGCGCTCACTCGCGCTCAACCCCGACAACGAGATCCTTCGCACCAACCTCGAGCTCGCGCGCACCGCCGCATCATGACGGACGTGCCACTGGAGGACGACGGCTTCGATCTGCTTACCGCCAAGATTACGCGCGAGCGCGAATTCGGCTGCGCGAGCTACAAGGAAAAGTGCGTGCGACGCCGCATTGCCGTGCGCATGCGTGCGCGCAGCGTGCACACCTTCGCGGACTACGGGCTCGTCCTCGATCACGATCCGCACGAGTACGAGCTGCTCCTCGACGCGCTCACGATCAACGTCACGAAGTTTTTCCGCAATCCGGAGACGTTCGCAGCCATCGACCGCGAGCTGGTGCCCGCGCTCTACGCACGCGTCGAGCCGCAGCTGCGCATCTGGAGCGCGGGGTGCGCGAGCGGCGAGGAGCCGTACTCGCTCGCGATGCTCATGCACCGCTTCGCCTCGACGCACGGACGTCGCTTCGATCGCGTCGAGGTGCTCGGCACGGATCTCGACCGCGCAAGCCTCGCGACGGCCGAAGGCGCGACGTATCTCGAGCCGACGCTCTCGGATACGCCGCCCGACATTCGACAGCTGTACTTCTCGATGCAGCCGCCGTACCGCGTTCACAGCGACGTACGCGCACGCGTGCACTTCCGCCGCCACGACCTGCTGCGCGAGCCATTTCCGGAGTCGCAGCATCTCATCTGCTGCCGCAACGTCATCATCTACTTCGACCGCGCCACGCAGGAGTCGCTCTTCGAGCGCTTCGCGGACGCGCTGCTCCCCGGCGGCTTCCTCGTGCTCGGCCGCGTCGAGACGCTATTCGGACCCGCGCGAGCGCTCTTCGCGCCCGTGGACGGCCGCGAGCGTCTCTTCAGGCGCCTGTGAGAGAGATCAGCGTGCGCGTCGCGGATGCGGCGGTCGGGCAGGGCGACGTCATGCTCTCCACGCTCGGCCTCGGCTCGTGCATCGCGATCGCGCTCTATGATGCACGCGCGCACGTCGCGGGGCTCGCGCACATCCTGCTGCCGAGCGAGGCGCTCGCGCGCGATCGCGACAATCGCGCGAAGTTCGCGGCGACCGCGGTGCCGCTCCTCCTCGAGCGCATGCGTGCGCTGGGCGCGCGCGACGCGAACATCGTCGCCAAGCTCGCGGGCGGCGCGAGCATGTTCACGTCGCTGCTCACACAGGGCGGCCCCGCGATTGGCGAGCGCAATCTGATCGCCACTCGGATCGCGCTCGCGAGCCATGGCATTCGCGTGATGGGCGAGGATGTGGGCGGCGGCCACGGGCGCAGCGTGTTCCTGCACGCCTGTGATGGGCGATTCGAGATCAAGTCGATGGGGAAGGGCTGTGTCGTCCTCTAGCCGCGTGCCGTCCGTGCTCGTGGTCGACGACAGCGCCTTCATGCGCAAGCTCGTCACGGAGCTCATCGAGGGCTCCGGCGAGTTTCGGGTGATCGGCACCGCGCGCCACGGCATCGACGCGCTGCTCAAGGTGCAGGCGCTCGAGCCGGACATCGTCACGCTCGACATCGAGATGCCCGAGCTCGACGGGCTCGGCGCACTCGAGCGGATCATGCGCGAGTCGCCGCGCCCCGTCGTCATGCTCACGGCGGCGTCGGGGGCGGGCGACGAGATGGCGCTGCGCGCGCTCGAGCGCGGCGCGGTGGAGTTCGTGCGCAAGCCCTCGGGGCCGATCAGCCTCGATCTCGCGACCATTCGCGACGAACTGCTCGTTGCGTTACGCGCGGCGGCGCAGGTGAATCTCGCCGGCGTGCACGACAGCGCGCTCACATCGACGCAGGAGCACGCGTCGCCGTACGCCGCTGGCACGCCGGCGCGCTTCGTGATCGCGATCGCCGCGTCCACCGGCGGCCCGCGCGCGCTCGCGGAGCTCGTGCCCGCGTTGCCGGCGCTGCTCGATGCGTCGGTGCTCATCGTGCAACACATGCCGCCCGGCTTCACGAAGACGCTGGCCGAGCGCCTCGATTCGCTCAGCGCGCTCACGGTGCGCGAGGCGGCGCATGGAGAGATCATTGCGCCGGGGCACGTCTACATCGCGCCCGGCGGCATGCACATGCGCGTGCAGAGCGTGGCGCGCGCGCGTGTGATCATGCTCGACGATGCGCCGCCGGTATGGGGTGTTCGCCCGTCGGCGGATCCGCTCTTTCGCTCGGTGGCGGAGAGCGCGGGAGCCGCGGCGATCGGGGTGGTGCTCACCGGGATGGGGCGCGACGGGGCGGCCGGGCTGCGCGCGATTCGCGATGCGGGCGGTGCGGGGATCGCCCAGGACCGCGACAGCTCGATCATCTTCGGTATGCCCCAGGCGGCGGCTGCCGCGGGGGGCGCCACCATGGTACTCCCGCTCGCGTCGATCGCCCCAACGCTCGCCACCATGGTCCGCGCGGGCGCCGATGTGACCGGAGCCGGAGGCGACCGGTCCATGTACGGGGGCGGGAGCGGCCAATGATCGCCAACGCGATGCTCACGGAGCTGCTCCTTCTGCGCCAGGGCGCCGAATTCTTCGCGCTCGAGCTCACGGCGGCGATCGAGGCCTTGGAGCTTCCCGTGCTCGCGCCGCTGCCCGACGCTCCCGCATCACTGCTTGGAATGCTGACGGACCGCGGCGCCGCGATTCCGGTGTTCTCCGCGAGCCGCATCCTCGAAGTCGAAGGGCGCGGCAACGGCGACGAAGTGCTCGTGATCGTGCGCGACGGCGATCGACAGGTTGGTCTGGTAGTGGACGAAGTCGAGGACGTGATCATGGCGGATCTGACGACGATGCAGCGACCTCTTGACTCGATGCGCGGCGACGGAGTCGTTCGCGGCGTCGTGCATTCCGGGAACCGCCTCGTCGCGGTGCTCGATGCGCGCGCGGTGGTTCGTGTCGTCGTGCGCGCGCTTCCGAAGCTCGCATGACCGCCACCTCTACCACCAGCACCACCACCAACGCCGCGGCGCGGCAGCTCGTCACCTTCCGCCTCGCCGACGATCAGTTCGCGGTCGACGTCTTCGCGGTCGAGCGCGTTCTCCGCTACACCGCGCCGTCGATGCTGCCGAATCTTCCGCCCTGGATCGATGGCGTGATCGAGCACGGTGGCCGTGTGGTGCCGGTGATCGATCTGCGCACGCGCTTCGGACTCCCGCGCTTGTCTCCGCGCCCCGAGCATCGCATTCTGGTGCTCGTCGTGGGCGACGAGCTGCTCGGCGTCACGGTGGATTCGGTGCACGAAGTGATGTCCGTCGCGCCCGAGGACATCGCGTCGCCGCCGCCGCTCTTCCGCGGCTTGCACGCCGATTACCTGCGGGGACTCGTGTATGGCGAGGGATCGCTGATCATCTTTCTCGACGTGGCGCGCGTTCTGACATCTTCCGAGCTCCTCGAGCTGACCCAGGCTTCGGCGTCGCATGGCTGAGACCGAGGCCGCGACGTTCCGTGCGCGCTACGCCGCCATCGAGGCACGCCTCGAGGCCGCGACGGCAGCGGGCGAGCGCGACGAGATCAAGGGCGAGATCATCTCGCTCTTCAAGCAGGTTGAGCTCGAGCTCACACAGCTTGGTTCGCTGCGCGAGGACATCAAGAAGCTCGTCGAGAAGTGGAAGCAGGTGCAGCAGAGCTCCGCGCCGTCGATCGCACCGGAGTTCGGGGGTGATCGCCCGGTAGTGGTGGCCGATCACATCGGCGCATCGACGTTCGTCGAGAAGGGATGGAGCCTCATCTCGCTCGGCGATCACGAGGGCGCGGAGCGCGCGCTCAAGCGGGCGCTCGAGCTCTCGCCGAACGATCCGCAAACCGAGTCGCTGCTCGGCTGGGCGCAGATGCTTCAGGAGAAGTACGACGAGGCGCTGCTCAACTTCCAGAAAGTGCTGATGCGGCAGCCCACCAATTCGCTCGCGCGCATCAACCTCGGCTACATCTGCCTCAAGAAGCGCATCTTCGGGGAGGCAATCGAGCACCTCTCGAAGGCGATACGGCTCGACAACGATCGCAAGGCGACGCTCTATGCGCACTTCTATCTCGGACTCGTGTACGGCGAGCGCGAGATGTACGAGGACGCGCAGACATTCTTCCGGAAGACGCTCGCGCTCGGGCCGAATCTCATCGAGGCGTACTACGAGCTGGGCCGCTCGCTCTGGTTCGATGGCAAGCGCGAAGAGGCGAAGCAAGTGTGGCGTGACGGGCTCGCGGCCAACAAGTTCAATCCATGGGGCAAGCGCTGCGGGGAGATGTTGAAGCACGTCGAAGAGGGCGGGGCTCCCGCACGAAACGCCTAGCGCGACTCGTGCTCGCAACACTGTTCGTTCTGCTCGCCGCTACGCGAGCGACCGCACAATCCGCCGGCGCTGAGCGCCTCGATCGCGGCCGATTCACGATCGTCGCCTTTCCCTCCGATCTTCCGCTCGCACGCACGCTGCTCGACGAGGCGCAGCGCAACGACAGCTTCCCCGGTCTGCCGCGACCCAGCGAGCACGTGCTCGTCGCGATTGCGCCCGACGCGCGCCGCTTCCGCGAGTGGACGGGTGCTGGTGCGCCGGACTGGGGCGCGGCGATCGCAATTCCCGACGAGCATCGCATCGTGATGCAGGGAAGCGGCGCGGGCTCCGGCGCGGGCGACCCGCGATCGGTGCTCCGCCACGAGCTCGCGCATCTCGCGTTGCACGAATATCTCGGCGCGCTCCCGCCGCGCTGGTTCGACGAGGGCTATGCTGGCTACTCCGCCGGCGAGTGGTCGCGCGACGAAGTGCTCTCGGCGAACGTGGGGCTCGTGCTGCACGGCATCCCCGCGTCGCTCGACTCGCTCGAGGATGGCTTTCACGGCGGCGCGTCGCGCGCGTCGGGGGCGTACGCGCTGGCGTATCGCGCCGTGAGCGACATGGCGGCGCTGGATACACGCCGCGGGCTCGCGCTCTTCTTCGAGTACTGGAAGCAGAGCGGATCGATGGACGTTGCGATGCGCAAGGCGTACGGGCTCACGCAGAGCACGTTCGAGAGCGACTGGCGCGCGCGCACGATGCGACGCTATGGCACGCTCGCGGTCATCGCGAATCTCTCGGTGATCGGCGCGCTCTTCGCCTTTCTGCTCGTGCCGCTGCTCTGGACGCGACGTCGGCGCGACAGAAAGCGAATGAGCGTTCTTCGCGCGGCCGAGGCGGAGAGCGAACGGCGCGCGCGCGAGAGCGCGCTCGAGGCGCTACTCTCCGCCGCACTTGCGACGCCACCACCGCCGCCTGAACCGTCGGCCAGTGATGGTTCTACGCGCACGGACTAAAGCGGGTGACTTTCTTGACACCATGTAGCGGTCACCCTACACTACAGCCAATGCCCCCTGAGGAATCCAACGTCACTTCTCGCGCGCGTCCCTACCTGTGGTGGGGACTTGCGTTGCTCGCGCTGGCCGCTGGGTACGCGGATCTGATCCGCGGAGGCGAAACGATCGCCCCGATCCTGCTTGTGCTCGGATATTGCGTGCTGGTGCCAATCGCCATCCTGAAGTAAGCTCGTCGCTTCATGTCGCCATCATCCCGCTGTAGCATCGCGAACGCATGGCGCGCTCGTTCGCGGCCGCTCTTCGCGTTGGCAAGGGATCGGGGCGAATAGCTCAGTTGGTTAGAGCGCCTGCCTTACACGCAGGATGTCGGGGGTTCGAGTCCCTCTTCGCCCATTGAGTTTCGACGGACCCAGGTGGTTCGGCACGGGGTATATCTGTTTACCGCATTGGAGGTAAGGTCAGAGATGAGAATGACTTGTCAGTCGAAGCTCTTGTTGGGTGTCATAGCCGCGTCCATGGCCAGTGCACCCTCTCTCCTGCTCGCGCAGGCCCGCAAAACGGAAGTACTTTCGGATGAAACGCCGCGCGCCCTCATCGTCGCCTTCCGCTCGTCAGAGAAGGGAGCCGGACCGCAGCTTGGGGAGAACATTCGCACCAAGCTCCAGGCGGACATTCCCATCAAGCAGCTGTACGTCATTCCGAAGGCGACGATCTGCGCCAATCTCGAGGCCTCGGGCTTCCCGTGCGACAGCATGCCCGACGCGATCACCTCGCGCCTGCTCGCCACGTCGCTGCGCGCCGATTTCTACGTCGATGGCATCGTCACCAAGACGGCAACGGGATACACGACCAATGCCCGTCTCGTGCTCGCTCGCGACAACAGCATGGTGCAGCCGCTCCCCGCTGCAACCGGTAACAAGCTCGGCGACATTGCAGCGCTGATCTCCAAGGCAATTCTCGATGTTCGCAAGGAGCTCCCAGAGGAGCGGACCTGCGAGACCAAGCTCGCCGCCGGCGACGGCGCCGGAGCGATCACCGCCGCCCGTGCCTCTATCGCCACGTACCCGCAGTCGACGATCGGTCGCGTCTGCCTCGCGAACGCGATGCTCAAGCAGAGTGCTCCGCCCGATTCGGTCATCTCCGTCGCCACTCAGGTAACGGCGATCGATCCGCGCAGCCGTCCCGCGCTCATCATGCTCGGCGATGCCTACGCTCTGAAGAACGACCTCAACCACGCCGTCGAATCGTGGACGAAGTTGATCGCGGCGTATCCGAAGGACGTCCAGCTCGTGTCGACCGTCGTCAACAAGATCGGACAGAGCGGCCAGGCCGCTGCTGCGAAGCCGATCATTGTCGCCGCAGTCGACTCGAACCCCGGCGACCCCGACCTCGTCCACCTCAAGTGGCTGATCCTGCTCGCCACGAAGGAGTGCGCCGAGGCGACGGCCGCGGGTGAGCTCATGGTCAAGACCGACACGGCTTCTGCCGACTCGACCTTCTTCCTTCGTCAGGCGGCGTGCTATGCGTCGGCGAACGATCCGCAGAAGGCATCCGCGACGGCCGCGCAGGGTGTCGCGAAGTTCAAGAACAACGCGGCGCTTTGGTCGCTCTACGCGCAGACGCTCCGTCTCGCGGGGCAGCTGCCGCAGTCGCTCGCCGCCGCGCAGACCGCAGTCAAGCTCGATCCGAAGACGGAGCATGGCTACCTGCGCATCGCCCAGGCGCAGATCGATCTCAATCAACCGGACAGCGCCGTTGCAACGCTCAAACAGGCTGTGGCTGCCGGCGAGGACAAAGCGACAGTAGGCCAGTTCCTGCTCGTGCTCGGAAACAAGGCGTACAAGGATATCACGGCTCAGGTGATTACGACCGCCGACAGCCTGGCGATCCGTCGCGATGGATTTCAGAAGGCGATCCTGATTCTCGCGGCCTCAGACAGCATCTCGCCGAGCCCCGCTGCGAAGTTCGTGCTGGGCGTGTCGGCATTCAAAGTCGGCGACGCGGCTGTTCGCGACAATCAGGTGAAGAAGACGTGCGATCTGGCGAAGCTCGCCGAGTCCTCCTTCCTGACGGCGCAGATCAACATCGCTGCCGGCGGATCGATCGATCCGAAAACAGCCGGCCAGCTGCTCGGCGCACTCCAGCAGTACGCGCCAGCAGTGTCTGGGCAGGTGAAGAAATACTGCAAGTAGAGTTGCCCGCTAACACGTTCGACTCGAAGGGCTCGCCGGTGGCGAGCCCTTCGTTGTTTTACGCCGCGTGCACTGAGCGCCAGCGCTCGCCGGATGGTAAAATCCCTCAATGATTTCGCTCGCGCCTGACGCGTACCACATCCCCGTGCTGGCCGCCGAAGTGGCGGCGCTGCTCGCGGGTGCGCAGTCGGTGCTGGACGGCACGCTCGGCGGCGGCGGTCACTCGCATTTGCTGCTCACGCAGGGCGCGAGTGTGGCCGCGATCGATCGCGATCCGCGCGCGATTGCCGAGGCGCGCGTGCAGCTCGCGGACTACGAGCGCTCGGGAAAATTCTGCCCCTTCCTCGGCAACTTCTCCGAGGTGGATGCGATCGAGGAGCTGCGCGGCGAGAAGTTCGACGGCGTCCTCCTCGACCTCGGCGTGTCGTCGCACCAGCTCGACGATCAGACGCGCGGCTTCTCCTTTCGCGAAGGCGCACCCCTCGACATGAGAATGGGAAGCGACGCGAAGCAGAGTGCGGCGGAGCTGCTCAACGAGGCGCCGGATCAGCAACTCATGCAGCTCTTTCGCGAGTATGCCGATGAGCGCAAGGCGCCGCGCCTTGCGCGAGAGATCGTCAAGCGCCGCGCGACGGTGCCGTTCGCAACGAGCGATCATCTCGTGAACGCGATTCGTGGCGCACTCGGACCGCGCAGCGGGCCTGGCGACTTCGCGCGAATCTTTCAGGCGATTCGCATCGAGGTGAACGACGAGCTCGGAGCGCTCGAGCGCGCGCTCCCCGCGCTGCGCGATCGGCTCACGCCGGGCGGCGCCCTCGTCGTGATCGCGTATCACTCGGGGGAGGATCGTGTCGTGAAGCACGCGTTCCGCGACTGGAGCAACCCGTGCACATGCCCGCCGCGCCAACCGCTCTGCATCTGCGGCGCCGTGTCGCTCGGCGAGAGCGTGCATCGGAAGGCGGTTACCGCGAGCGAGCGCGAGCTCGCGACGAATCCGCGCTCGCGCAGCGCGCGGCTCCGGGCGTGGCGGCGCGCCGCGTAGCGTCACACGGGCGCGGACGCGCCTGGGTGGCGCTCGCTCTCCTCGGCTTCGTGCTCGTTGGCGCCGGGGTGATCTGGCGACGCGCGGAGGGGCACGCGCAGGCGAAGGCGCTGCTCGCGCTCGAGCAGCAACGGCTGCAGCTTCAGTCGCAGCGCGCGCAGCTGCGCAGCGACATACGTGATCTCGTGAGCCGCAGCTCGCTGGCCGCGGTGGTGGAGAAGCGTCTCGACATGCACGTGCCGAACGACACGCAGCTCGTCATCCTCACGCGACCGCGGGCGGCTGCGGTCACCACGCCCTAGATGAAGCGCCCGAGTCGCCTGCAGCTCGTGCACGGATCGCTCGCGCTCTTCGCGCTCGCGCTGATCCTGCGCTCGGCGCAGGTGCAGCTCTGGCAGGCGGACATCTGGCGGCACAAGGCGCAGCGGCAGCAGTTCGCCGCCGCCGATGTGCCGGCGCCGCGCGGAGACATCTTCGATGTCGGCGAGGTCCCGATCGCGCAGAGCCGCCCGACCGTGCGGCTGCGCGTGGCGCCGAAGGAGCTCAAGGATCGCGCGATCACCGCGCGCGCGCTCGCGAAGCTCGGTGTGCCGCGCGAGTGGGTGTCGCGCGCGACCGACCAGCATCGCGCGTGGGTGGTGATCCCGGGCGCGTACCAGCCGGGCGATGCGGCGGCGGTGACGCACATGCGCGGGGTGTACGCCGACGCCGGAATGGAGCGCGTCTACACGCAGCGCGAGGCGATGCGGCGGTTGGTGGGAGTGGTCGACGCGCGCGGCGTCGCCGTGGATGGGCTCGAGCTCACGCTCGACTCGCTGCTGCGCGGGGAGGAGCGCGTCGCGCGCCTCGCGCGCGACTCCCGCGGCGCTCGCATCGATGCGCCCGACGATGACGCGCCCGAGGCCGGCGACGCGGTGGTGCTCACGATCAATCAGTCGCTCCAGGAGATCTCCGAGCGCGCGCTCGCCGATGCGCTCGTGGGCACCGGGGCCGATGGCGGCGACATCGTCATCATCGATCCGCACGACGGCGAGATCCGCGCGATGGCGAGTCGGCGCACGGATCCGCGCTCGTCGGGGAGCCCCGCCGTGAGCGAGCCGTTCGAGCCCGGCTCGACGCTGAAGCCGCTGCTCGTTTCTCGACTGCTGCAGCTCAAGCGCGCGACGCCCGACGAGATCATGAACACCGAAAATGGCACGTACCTGCTCGACGGTCGCACGATCTCCGACGAGCACAAGAAGCCGGAGATGTCGCTGGCCGATGTCATCCGTTACTCGAGCAACATCGGCATCGTCAAATTCACCTCACGCTTCTCGGCGCGCGAGAAGTACGCCACGCTCCGCGACTTCGGCTTCGGCATGCCCACCGGCCTCCCGTATCCGGCCGAGGCGGCCGGCACCCTCCGGATACCGAAGGAGTGGTCGAAGTTGTCGCCGGCATCGCTGGCGATGGGCTACGAGATTGCCGTGACCCCGCTGCAGCTTGCGGCCGCGTACGTGCCGATCGCGAACGGTGGGCTGCTCCTCGAGCCGGCGCTCATCCGCGAGATTCGCGCACCGGACGGCAAGGTGCGCTATCATCATGAGCCGCGCGTGCTACGCCGCGTGATGGATCCGGATGTCGCGGCCGAAGTGCGAAAGATGCTGGTCGGTGTCGTCACCGGTGGAACGAGCACGGAAGCGGCGATGCGCAACTTTGATGTGGGAGGAAAGAGTGGCACTTCGCGACGGACGGTCGGCAAACACGGATATGGCGCGGGCGCATACACCGCGTCCTTCGTCTCGCTCTTTCCGGCCGAGGCGCCGCAGTACGTGATCCTCGTGAAACTCAACAACCCCAAGGGCGACATCTACGGTGGAAAGACGGCCGCACCGGTGTCGAAGATCGTGCTGCAGGCGGCGCTCGCGGCGCGCGACGCCTCGCTCGATCGCGGCACACTGGCCCCGGCGCGCGACTCGCTCGCGCCCGTTGCGGACAGCGTCGCGCATCCGGCAATTGCCGACGATGACGACACACTCCCTCCCGCCGTGCTCGACGTCGCTCGCGCGCGCCGCGCGCCCACGGTTGCCGCCGCGCCGCGCGCGATCCCCGATGTGCAGGGGCTCTCCGTACGCGAGGCGGCGTTCGCGCTGCATCGCGCGGGCTTCAACGTGCAGCTCGATGGCTACGGCTCCGCGCGCGCGACCGTGCCGGGCGCGGGATCGATCGCGCAAAGCGGAAGCATCGTGCGAGTGAGCGCCACGCAATGACGCCGATTTCGCTCGAGCGCATTGTGGCGGCGCTGAAGCACGCCGGCCTCCTCGTCGAGGTCACCGGCACGCTCCCCGAGAACGTCGCAGTCGTCACGGACGACAGCCGGCAGGTCGCCGCGAACGGCCTCTTCATCGCGGTGCACGGCTCGGCCCGCGACGGCCACGAGTTTCTGCCGCAGGTCGAGGCGGCGGGCGCGGTGGCGGCGATCGTCGAGGATGCGGGGCGCACGAGCCTTCCCTCGATCATCGTGCGCGAGGGGCGCCGCGCCGCGGCAATCGCGGCGGCGGCGGCCTTCGACGATCCCGCGAAGCAGTTGCGACTCGTGGCGGTCACCGGGACGAATGGCAAGACGACCGTCGTCGGCATTCTTCGCCATCTCCTCGATAAGCCCGACTCGCGCAGCGCATCGATCGGCACGCTCGGCATCCTGCTCGGCAGCGAGGGCGTTCCCGTGGCCGGCGGCGCATCACTCACCACGCCGGGGCCCGTCGAGCTGCAGCGCGCGCTGCGGGCGTTGGTTGACCGCGGCGTGCGTACCGTGGCGATGGAGCTCTCGTCGCACAGCCTCGATCAGCGGCGCGCCGAGACGCTCGTGTTCGAGGCGGGAGTGTTCACGAATCTCACGCGCGACCATCTCGACTACCACGAGACGATGGAGGCGTATCTGCTGGCCAAGTCGCGGCTCATCGCGCAGCTCGGCTCGCGCGGCGCGGCGGTGGTCAATCTCGACGTCAAGGTGTGGGAGAGCCTGCCGCAGGCGGGTGAGCTCATCACCTACGGGCGCAACACCGACGCGATGGTTCGCGCGGAGTCGGTGCTCTTTCATCCGCGCGGCAGCGAGTGGTTGCTCGTGGCCGACAATCAGCGTCATGCGCTGCAGCTCCCACTGGTCGGCGACTTCAACGTAAGCAACGCGCTCGGCGCCGCCGGCGCGGCATGGCATCTCGGGATGACGCTCTCCGCGATCGCCGCGCGGCTGCGCACGGTGCCGCAGGTGGCGGGGCGCCTCGAGGTGATTCACGAGCGCCCAACGGTGCTCCGCGACTACGCGCACACGCCCGATGCGCTCGAGCGCTCGCTGGCGGCGGTGCGTCCGTTCGCGCGCAAGAAGCTCATCGTCATCTTCGGCGCGGGGGGCGACCGTGATCGCGGCAAGCGGCCGCTCATGGGCGCGATCGCCGAGCAGGGAGCGGACTTCGCGATCGTGACGAGCGACAATCCGCGCACCGAGGAGCCGCTCTCGATTCTCGAGGACATCGAGCGCGGGATGCGGCTCACGAATCACGAGATCATCGAGGACCGGCGCGATGCGATCAAGCGCGCGCTCGAGCTCGCGACCGCCGAGGATGTCGTGCTGCTGGCGGGGAAGGGACACGAGACATATCAGATTCGCGGAACGACCTCCCATCCGTTCGATGAGAAGGCGATCGTGGCGGAGCTGACCGAGTGACGGCTCGCGCGTTCTGGACCGTGGCACGGATTGCGGATGCGTTGCGCGATGAGGTCACCGGCGCGATCCCGCGCGACGATCGTCCGATCGCACGAATTGCGACGGACACGCGCCGCATCACGCCGGGCGACTGCTTCCTGGCGCTGGTTGGTGAGAGGTTCGACGCGCACGACTTTCTGCGTGAGGCGATCGAGCTCGGCGCGACGGCGGTGATCGTGTCGCGACCGGGGCGCACGGCGGGGCTGGGCGTGCCGGTGTTCGCGGTGACGGACACGCTCGCGGCACTCGGTGCGCTCGCGCGCTATCGACGACGCGCGTGGAGCGGCACGGTGATCGGCGTCGGCGGATCGAATGGGAAGACGACGACCAAGGAGCTGATCCGCGCGACGCTCGGCGCGACGCTCACCGTGCACGCGACGATCGGGAATCTCAACAACCTCGTCGGCGTTCCGCTCACGCTACTCGCCATGCCTGATGACGCGGAGGTGGCCGTGATCGAGATGGGGATGAACGTGCCGGGCGAGATGGCGCGGCTGCGCGGCATCGTCGAGGCGGACCTCGTGGTGATGACGAACGTGTCGGAAGAACATCTCGAGGGGCTGGGGAGCCTCGAGGGCGTAATGCGGGAGGAGTCGGAGCTCTTCGACGGCGCGAAGGTGGCGGTGGTGCCCGCCTCGCAGCCGGAGATCGCGGCGGCGGCGCAGGGACGAGCGGCGCGCGTCGTGAGCGCGGGGCTAAACTCGGGCGATGTGCATGCCACCACGTGGCGCGCAGGCGCCGACGGACTCGGTGAAATCGAGATCGATGGCGTCACGGTCCGTCCTCCCGCCAGAGGCGCGCACAACCTGCGCAACGCGATGCTCGCCCTCGCGGTCGCGCGCGAGCTTGGCCTCTCGATGGAGGACGCCGCGCGCGGCATCGCGCGCGCGACTTTTCCGTCCATGCGCATGGATGTCGGGCAGATCGGGAAGGGGCGCGCGACGCTCATCAACGACGCGTACAACGCCAGCCCCGCCTCGATGCGCGCGGCCATCGACGTGCTCGCGGCGACGGGATCGGGGCGGCAGCGCGTGGCGGTGCTTGGCACGATGCGGGAGCTCGGCGCGCACGCGCCCCGGCTGCACGAGGAGGTCGCGCGCGCGGCGCTCGCATCGCCGGTGGAGATTGTGGCCGGAATGGGCGAGATTGGCGAGGCGCTGCGCGCGATCGGGTCGAGCGATGCGCGCGTCGTCGTCGCCGCGGATGTCGATGAGCTGTGGAAGGCGCTGGAGCCCCGCCTGGCGCCCGACGCCGTCATCCTTCTCAAGGCTTCGCGCGGCGTGAAGCTCGAGCGGCTCGTTCCACCTCTCACCGAGTGGGCAAATCGTTAGTGCTCTACCATCTCTTCACGCCGCTCGTCGGCAGCTGCCGCCTCTGCATCATCTTCAACGTCTTCAACTACATCACCTTCCGCTCCGCCGGCGCGGCGGTGACGGGGCTGTTGATGGCCTTTGTAGTTGGGCCGTTCATCATCCGGCGGCTGCGCTCCATGAAGGTTCGTCAGGTGATCCGCGCGGGCACGCCGGATAGCCACCAGGAAAAGTCGAGCACGCCGACGATGGGTGGCGTGATCTTTCTCATCGCGGGACTCGTCGCGACGCTGCTCTGGATGCGGCTCAACAACCGGTACGTGTGGATCGCGGTGATCGCGACCGCGTGGATGGGGTGCATCGGTTTCGTCGACGACTACCTCAAGCTCAAGCAGCAGCGCGAGGGGAAGAAGAACGAGGGGCTCGTCGAACGCTACAAGCTCGTCGGGCAGATCACGCTCGGAGTCGCGCTCGGGCTCGCGCTCTGGCTCTCGCCGCTCTCGAATCTGCCGGGCGCCTCGACGACAATTCCCTTCTACAAGTACGTGCTCGTCGTTCCGGTGTTCGCGTGGCTGTACGTGCCGTGGGTGGCCTTCGTGCTCACGGGCACGAGCAACGCCGTGAATCTCACCGATGGACTCGACGGCCTCGCCACCGGTCTCGCCTCGATCGCCTTCGCGACCTTCGCCATCTTCGCCTATCTCATCGGCCGCTTCGACGCGAGCCAGTACCTGCAGATCTACTACCTGCGCGGCTCCGGCGAGCTGACGGTGTTCTGCAGCGCGCTGGTCGGCTCGCTCATCGGCTTCCTCTGGTACAACACGCATCCGGCCGAGGTGTTCATGGGCGACACGGGCTCGCTCGCGCTTGGCGGCGCGCTCGGCGCGGTCGCGATTCTCTTGAAATCAGAGTTTCTGTTGCTGCTGGTCGGCGCGGTGTTCGCCGCGGAAACGGTATCAGTGATCATCCAGCGTTCGGTGTTCAAGTATCGGCGCCGGAAGTACGGCTTCGACTACGCGAAGGCGCATCGAGCATTCCTGCGAGCGCCGCTGCACCACCACTTCGAGCTCAAGGGGTGGCCGGAGTCGCAGGTGGTCGTGCGCTTCTGGATCCTCGGGATTCTCTCGGCGCTCGTGGCCCTCAGCACGCTGAAGCTGCGATGATCCCATCGGAGTGGAAGGCGGGCGAGGCGGCGGTGGTGGGGCTCGGTCGAAGCGGCGTTGCCGCGTCGCTGCTGTTGGCGCGACAGGGCGTGCGCGTGTACGCCTCCGACGGCGGCAGCGATGCGACCGCAACGGCGGGCGCGGCGAAGCTGAGCGCGGCGGGGATCGATG